>Ga0068707_1001733_pt1 | contig 15278 bp, 5 predicted proteins | sample YNPNPMetaG_FD_66600 | JGI IMG/M metagenome (GOLD analysis project Ga0068707, IMG submission 66600) | Anoxygenic and chlorotrophic microbial mat microbial communities from Yellowstone National Park, USA - YNP NP MetaG | ecosystem: Environmental > Aquatic > Thermal springs > Hot (42-90C) >...
TGCCTGGCCCTGTTGGTGCGCACCGGCGAAATCTATGGCCGCATTGGAGCGGCCCTGGCCGATGCCAGTTCCGGCGATGAGATCCGGGTGGCTGAAGGAATCTGTGAAGAGAGCCTCACCATCAATAAAAATGTGACCATCCAGGGCTCCTGGAGCAAAGACTTCCAGAGCTTCTTAGGCGATCCAGAACTCGGCACCGTACATACGGTCATCGAAGCCACCAGTGGGCGGGTCATCACGGCCACCGGCAGCAATTCCATTGACCTCTCCTGGCTGAGACTGAGAAATGGCCAGGCGGGCAACGGAGGCGGTATCTGGAGTGACGCCAGCAACCTGAGCCTTTCCTACGTCAGGGTTACATCCAACGCAGCCAGCGGTGATGGCGGTGGTATGTACGTTGACAGTGGCACCGCTACATTAGATGAGGTTACCGTTTCTGACAACACAGCCGCCAACAACGGCGGGGGCATTTATGTTGGCAGTGGCGCAACCGTTAACCTGTTGGATAGTTCGGCCAGTGACAACCAGGCTACTGCTGGGAATGGCGGCGGCATATATATCGCCTCCGGCGGCAATGTGGATGACAGCGGCTGGTCTATCAGCGGGAACAGGGCGGGTCACAACGGCGGCGGTGTTTACAACAATAACGCCACCTACACCGTGCGCAACAAATGGATTCTCTGGAACGAAGCAGAGGGCGGCAGTGGCGGCGGCGTCTACGTAACCGGAGACAGCAGTGTCCTGGATCTGACCAATGTACTGTTTGATGATAACACGGCGTGGGTGAACGGGGGTGGGCTTTACCGGACCGGCAACGGCAGCGCGGCACTGTACCACAACACCATCCATCAGAACACGGCCCAGACGGGCCAGGGTGGTGGCGTTTACAACGGCGGTAGTTCCATGGTCATCAGTGCCAGCATCGTGGCCTCGAACATAGCAGCGACGGGAACCTATAGCGGTGTGGAAGGGACGGCCCAGATCGCCTACACGCTGCGCTGGAACAACGGCATTCAGGGCTTTATCCCCGGCAGCAATGGCAACCAGGATGGCGACCCTCGCTTCCTCTGGAGCTCTTTTGGCGCGTACCTCAGCTACCACTCTCCGGCCATTGACGCCGTGCCCACGTCCGCTTCCGCTGTTGCCGGGGATGCCTATCTGGACCCCCGCCCCCAGCTTTGTGCCAAAGATATGGGGCTGGACGAGTATGCGGTTGGCATGCGGAAAATGAGCTGGATAGAGAACGGACCCTTCCCCCAGCAGTCCGCTATCCTTACGCCAACGTCATCTTTTACCTACACTTTCCCTCTGCGCAATGACAGCGAAAACTGGCTCCGGCTGTCAGATTCTGATACCTCGCTGGGTCCTGGCACCGGCTACACCGAAACCATCACCGTCACCCTCAACAGCTCCAGGGGCTGGGCGGAGATTGTGGGTATCATAGGTGGCGCCAATGCAGCGATTCAACCGGGCGGCCAGGCTGCTTCCTTTGACATTGGCCCGGGGCAGGTGGTCAGCATCGAGGTGAAAGTGACCGTGCCGCCGGGCGCGTATGCCACGGACCCAGATGACGACAACACCAAAGAGTTCACCAGCCTGACCTATCAGGCGCGGCAGTGCCCCGGCGGTTCATCCCTGGAAGATACCAGCTACGCCGCCGAGACCTGGGTGGAGGAGTATCGTGATTTCGTCATCGCGCCCGACAACTTTGGGGCCGCCCTGCCCGGCTGGACGGTGACCTACACCCACATCATCACCAACCTGGGCAACATCACCGACACCTACACCATCGTGCCCAAGAACGGCTTCTACGGTTCCGGCCAGATCGCCTGGCCGGATTCCGGCCAGATTACGCTGGGGCCGCTGCAGACCAGCACCGTGGTCATCAGTGTCACCATCAGCGCCGCCGCGGCCGGTGGGCTGCCCATACCCGACACCACCAGCGTGATTGCTATCGCCTCGGACGCAACTCAAAAATCGGCCGGCAACAACACGGTGATCAGTTATACGACGGGCACACGCTACGTGTCCCTCGACGGGGATGACTCTGTCGTTGACGAATCCGAACTGACCGGCGAAAACTACAAAGATAACAACTGCACCCAACCGCTCGTGGGTGCCTGTCGCACCATTCAGCAGGCCATTGACCAGGCTGCCCCCGGCGACCTGATCAAGATAGACCAGGGCGTCTACACTGACCTGGTCACCATTACCCTTCCGAGCCGGATCATCACGCAGACCGCCTTCGTCAATGAGTCGGTTATACTGCAAGGTGGCTATGACCGGAACAACTGGGGCGAAGACCCGCCCAACCACATCTCCCACACCACAACCCTTGACCCGCAGAATCAGGGCCGGGCTATCTACGTCACGGAGGGAGTCACGCCCACCGTGGCCCGACTGACCATCGCCAACGGCAGCGCTGCTGGCCAGGGCGGCGGGCCGGGCGGCGAGGATGCCGGCGGCAACATCTACAACGAGGGCGGCAACCTGACTCTGATCGCCAACCGCATCCAGGACAACGACGCCTCCACCGGGATCGGCGGCGGCCTGTACCACGGCGGCGGCAATCTGCTCCTGCAGAACAACCTGCTGCACGGCGGCCAGGTCATCAGCCAGGGCGGCGCGGTCTACATCCACACCGGCAACGCCACGCTCCAGAACAACACCTTCTACGACAACGCTGCCGGACAGGAAGGGGGCGCTGTCTACGTTGAGGACGGCAACCTGGTCGTTACGAACACCATCTTTGTCAGCAACACGGCAGCGATAACCGGTGGGGCCATTTACGTCTCATCGGCAATGGCTGCCCTCGATTACAACCTCTATAATGAGAATAGCCCGAACGACTACTACCCGGCTCCAACCCCAGGCACGCACAATGTCTCCAGCGACCCGCAATTCGTGGCCCCGGGCGCCAGCCCGCCGGACCTGCATCTGCAAAGCAACTCCCCTGCCCTCGACGTGGGCGACCCGGCCACGGACCTGGACATTGATTACGACAACGATTTCCGTCCCCTTGGCTTTGGCTACGACATCGGCGCGGATGAACGTGTGCCGGTACGGGACCTGTGGTTCTACCCCGATTACGTGACAACCACCCAGGTCAGCACGGTGCTGGTTTTCACCCATACCCTCGAAAACAGAGGCGACATCACCGAGACCGTCACCCTCACCTCGACCAGCACACAGAATTGGGCCATCACCTTCGCCCCATCCCTGCCCTACACCGTAACCCTTGGCGTGGGAGAAAGCCTGACCATGACGGTGACCATCACCGTTCCGGTTGATGCCAACGGCCTGACGGACGTTACCACCATCACCGCCACCTCCACTCTGACGCCCGTCCTGGTGGCCACGGTGCAGGATACTGTCCACGTCATGTCGGCCGAGTGGGAGATCAGCAAAGCGGTGACCCCCTCCACCACCGTCCAGCCCGGCGGGTATCTCACCTACACCCTGACCATCACCAACAGCGGCGACCTGGACACGGACGGCGTCTATACCATCACCGACGAGTTGCCAGACTACACCCACTTTGTCACAGCGAGCCCATCGCCCGTGCTGACCGACCCGGTTACCTGGGTTTCGAGCGACACCGTGGGAATTGGGGAGGTCATCACGCGCACCTTTGTCGTCACGGTGAGCCGGCCGCTCACCCACGGGACGCCGATTGTCAACCAGACTTATGGCGTGGTCGGCGGTGGGGCCTACACCCAGGCCGTGGGCCTGCCCGTGACGGTGACGGTAGACGCGCCAGCCAGCCTGAGCATCACCAAAACCGTCAGCGCCAGCCCGGTGCAGCCCGGCGACTATCTCACCTACACCCTCACCATCACCAACGCCGACTCTGCCCTGGGCCCGGCTTTGAACACCCTGGTCAGCGATACCCTGCCGGCCAGCGTGGTCTACCAGTCCATGGGCTTTGTGCCGCCGGCTACGGGGACTGTGACCGCCACAGGAGCTCCTCTCCTGCTGTGGCAACTGGCCAGCCCTATCGCCGTGGGCGGTTCGGCCCAGGTCACGGCTGCGGTACGCGTCACCAGCCCTCTGGCCGCAGGGACCATCCTGACCAACGCCTGTGGCGTGACGGCCACCAATTCGGTTCACGTGTCCGGCACCATCGCCACCCCGGTCACTGCGACCAACAGCATCACCCTCAGCAAAGCGGTCGAACCGACCCGCGTCACTCCGGGCGGGACGGTGACTTATACCATCACCCTGACCAATACCGGCAACGGCGTGGCCAGCGTGACCCTGACCGACGTGTTGGATTCAGCCTTCAGCCCTCCGACCTACACCACCAACGTGACGGTCCCTGGCCGTACCTGGGACACCACCGAGGGCGTGGCGGCGGTATCCTTCACCGCCACGGCGCCGGCGTCGGTGGGCATCTACTACAACCAGTGGGTTACCGCTACCTGGGACCTGACCCGGACCGCCATCAGCCACGTGGCTCCGGTGACGGTGCGCACCTGCTGGGTGCGGCTCAACGACGAACCCACCATTTATGACACCGTCCAGGCGGGGGTGGATGCCAGCACCCGGCCCACCGACGTGGTCAAGGTGGCCGGGTACTGCGCCGGAGTAGAGACCCGCGAGGGAGTCACCCAGACGGTCTACATCAGCAAGACGCTGACGGTGCGCGGCGGTTACACCACCACCAACTGGACGACACCCGACCCGGTGGCCAACCCCACCACCCTGGACGCCCTGGGCGGCGGGCGTGTGCTCTACATCACCGGTGACATCAGCCCCACCATCGAGGGCCTGCGCATCACCGGCGGCGATGCGGGCTCGGATTCGGGCGGCGGGGTATACATCGTCAACGCTGCGGCTAACCTCAACAACAACCAGGTGTTCAGCAACACGGCTGCCTACGGTGGCGGGTTGTACCTGGAGCAAAGCGCTGCTACGCTGAGCGGCAACACCGTCACCTCCAACACCGCGCAGTATGGTGGCGGGCTGTATCTGCACGACAGCGACGCCGCCACCCTCAGCAACAACGATGTCACCTCCAACACGGCCAGCACCAGCGGCGGTGGACTGTACCTGAGACTCAGCGATGCCATCCTCAGTGGTAACAGGGTTACCTCCAACGTCGCCAATGGCACCGGTGCGTGGGAAGGTGGCGGTGGGCTGTATCTGTCCGCGAGCAACGCCACGTTGAGCGGCAACACCATCAGCGACAACACCGCAGACGATGGCGGCGGGTTGTACCTGAGAGAAAGCCACGCCACACTGATCAACAACCTGGTCACAGAGAATCAGGCCAACGCCGCGGGCAGTGGGCTGTATATCTACTACTCCTCGCCCCATTTGCTGCACACCACCATCGCCCGCAACAGCGGCGGCGAGGGCAGCGGGTTGTATGTGACCGGATACAAGGAAGAAGGAGGAGAGTATTACAGTACCGTCGCGCTGACCAATACCATTCTGGTCAGCCACACCGTGGGTATCTATGCCACAGATACCAGCACGGTTACTCTGGAGAGCACGCTGTGGGGAAGCGGAACCTGGGCTAACGCGACGGACACAGACGGCCCCGGGGCCATCATCACCGGCACCCACAATTACTGGGGCGATCCAGCTTTTGTGGATCCTGATGCAGGGAATTATCACCTCGGCTCCGGCAGCGCGGCCATAGACCAGGGCGTGGCTGCAGGCGTCGCCGTAGACATTGACGGCCAATCGCGGCCCATCGGTGAGGGCTATGACCCTGGCGCCGACGAGTTTCCGGCTGCGCTCAGTATCACCAAAGAGGCCGATCAGGTCATTGTCAGCGGTTCCAATGTGACGTTCACCATCAGCCTGACCAACACCGGCATCGTGACCCTGACCGGCGTGACCGTGACGGATACCCTGGCCCCTGACTGCGCCAGGACGATGGGCGAGCTGACCACCGGCGCTGGCCTCACCTACACCTGTACCGTCCTCAACGTGACGGCTGACCTGACCAACACGGCCACGGTCACCGGTATGTCGCCCAGCGGCACGGTGACTGACAGCGACACGGCCTTTGTGGACGTCATCAGCCCCGGCATCGAGATTGCCAAGACGCCCGACAGTCAGCCGGTGCAGAGCGGCGATGCGGTCACCTTCACCATCACCGTCACCAACACCGGCGACGTGACCCTCTCACCCATCACCGTCACCGACGCCCTGGCGCCCGAGTGCGATGGGGATTTCGGCGGCCTGGATCCTGCAGAAAGCACCAGCTATACCTGCCAGGTCACCAATGTGACAGCCAGCTTTACCAACACCGTGATGGTGACCGGCACCCCGCCGGTGGGCGCCGTGGTGACCGACACCGACACGGCCTTTGTCTACGTCATCACCCCCGGCATCGAGATTGCCAAGACACCTGACAGCCAGCCGGTGCAGAGCGGCGACGCGGTCACCTTCACCATCACCGTCACCAACACCGGCGACGTGACCCTCTCGCCCATCACCGTCACCGACGCCCTGGTGCCAGGTTGCGCCACAACTATTGGCAGCCTGGGTGCCGGGATCAGCACCGCCTACACCTGCACGCTGGCCAATGTGACAGCCGACTTCACCAACACTGTAGTCGTCACCGGCACCCCACCCGTCGGCGCCGTGGTGACCGACACCGACACAGCCTTTGTCTACGTCATCACCCCTGGCATCGAGATTGCCAAGACACCCGACAGTCAGCCGGTGCAGAGCGGCGATGCGGTCACCTTCACCATCACCGTCACCAACACCGGCGACGTGACCCTCTCGCCCATCACCGTCACCGACGCCCTGGTGCCAGGTTGCGCCACAACCATTGGCAGCCTGGGTGTCGGGATCAGCACCGCCTACACCTGCACGCAGGCCAACGTGACGGCCGACTTCACCAACACAGTAGTCGTCACCGGCACCCCGCCGGTGGGCGCCGTGGTGACCGACAGCGACACGGCTTTTGTCTACGTCATCACCCCCGGCATCGAGATTGCCAAGACACCTGACAGCCAGCCGGTGCAGAGCGGCGATGCGGTCACCTTCACCATCACCGTCACCAACACCGGCAATGTGACCCTCTCGCCCATCACCGTCACCGACGCCCTGGTGCCAGGTTGCGCCACGACCATTGGCAGCCTGGGGGTGGGGATCAGCACCGCCTACACCTGCACGCTGGCCAATGTGACGGCCGACCTGACCAATACCGTGCTGGTGACCGGCACGCCGCCGGTGGGGGCCGTGGTGACCGACAGCGACACGGCTTTTGTCTACGTCATCACCCCCGGCATCGAGATTGCCAAGACGCCCGACAGCCAGATGGTGCAGAGCGGCGATGCAGTCACCTTCACCATCACCGTCACCAACACCGGCGACGTGACCCTCTCGCCCATCACCGTCACCGATGCCCTGGTGTCAGGTTGCGCCACAACCATTGACAGCCTGGGTGTCGGGATCAGCACCGCCTACACCTGCACGCTGGCCAATGTAACGGCCGACTTCACCAACACAGTAGTCGCCACCGGCACCCCACCTGTCGGCGCCGTGGTGACCGACACCGACACGGCCTTTGTGGACGTCATCACCCCCGGCATCGAGATTGCCAAGACGCCCGATAACCAGACGGTGCAAAGCGGCGACACGGTCACTTTCACCATCGCCGTCACCAACACCGGCGACGCCGACCTGACCGGCGTGACCGTAACGGATGCGCAGGCTCCCAACTGCGCCCAGACTATCGGCAGCCTGGGTGTGGGCAACAGCACCGCCTACACCTGTACGCTGGCCAATGTGACGGCCGACCTGACCAACGTTGCGGTCGTCACCGGCACGCCACCGGTGGGGGCTGTGGTGACCGACAGCGATACGGCTTTCGTCAACGTTGTCAATGCAGCGATCGAAATCGCCAAGACGCCAGACATTCAGATGGTGTACAGCGGCTCCACCGTGACCTTCACCATCAGCGTCACCAACACCGGCGACCTGACCCTGACCAACGTGACCGTCTCTGACACCATGGCGCCTGCCTGCGAGGCGAGTCTGGGTAGCCTGACTCCTGCGGTGGGCATGACCTACTCTTGCGCGATCACGGTGACGGTGGATTTGACCAACACGGCCGTGGTGACGGGCACCCCACCCGTCGGCCCCGACGTGAGCGACAGCGACACGGCCTTTGTGGATGTCATCAGCCCCAGCATCGAGCTCGCCAAGACGCCCGACAGCCAGGTAGTGGTCAGCGGCTCCGATGTGACTTTCACCATCAGCATTACCAACACCGGCGATGCGTTGTTGTCACCCATCACCGTGACGGATGCCCTGGTCCCGAATTGCAATTGGACCGGCAGCCTGGATGCGGGCCACAGCACCACCTACACCTGCACCCTCCCCACCGCCACAGCCGACCTGACCAACACGGCCGTGGTGACGGGCACTCCGCCGGTGGGGGCTGTGGTGACCGACAGCGACACGGCCTTTGTGGACGTCATCACCCCCGGCATCGAGATTGCCAAGACGCCCGACAGCCAGACGGTGCAAAGCGGCGACGTGGTCACCTTCACCATCACCGTCACCAACACCGGCGACGCCGACCTGACCGGCGTGACCGTGACGGACGTTCTGGCGCCCAACTGTGCCCGGACCATTGGCGGCCTGGGTGTGGGGATCAGCACGACTTATGCCTGCACGGTCACGGCGGAAACCACCCTCGACTTCACCAACATCGCCACAGTCATCGGCACTCCGCCTGTTGGCCCCGACGTGAGCGACAGCGACACGGCCTTTGTGGACGTCATCAACCCGGCCATCGAGCTCGCCAAGACGCCCGACAGCCAGGTAGTGGTCAGCGGCTCCGATGTGACCTTCACCATCAGCATTACCAACACCGGCGACGTGACCCTGACCAACGTGACCGTCTCTGACACCATGGCGCTTGACTGCGAGAGGAGCGTCGGCAGCCTGGTCTCTGCGGAGAGCACGACCTACACCTGCACCGTTCTCAGCGTGACGGCCGACCTGACCAACACGGCCGTGGTGACCGGCACGCCGCCGGTGGGCGCCGTGGTGACCGACACCGACATGGCCACGGTCACTGTGGAAGAAGCCATCGCCGGGCTGGTGGCGACCAACGATAGCCCCACACTGTTGGGCAGCGCCACCACATTGACAGCCACCATCACCGCCGGCACCAACGTGGCCTACACCTGGTACCTGGGCTATGATGCGGCCTTTGGCAGCGGGGTGGTGGTGACGCATACCTACCCCGCCGTCGGGGTCTACACGGCGGTCGTCACCGCCAGCAATGCGGTCAGTGTGCTCACCGCCACGACAACCGTCACCATCACCGATGTGCCCATTGCCGGGCTGGTGGCGACCAACGACAGCCCCACGCCGCTGGGCAGGGTCACCACGCTGACGGCCACCATCACCGCCGGCACCAACGTGACCTACACCTGGTACCTGGGCTATGATGCGGCCTTTGGCAGCGGGGCGACGGTAGCCCACACCTACCCGGCTACCGGTACTTACACGGCCGTCGTCACCGCCAGCAATTCGGTCAATGTAGTCACGGCGACGACGCTTATCTCCATCACCGAGCCGGCTGGCGGCCGCATTTACCTGCCCATCATCTTCAAAAACTACACACCACCGCCGCCTCCCAGCGGGCCAGACCTGGTAGTGACCGCCATCTCTGTCACCCCCAATCCGCCTCAAGGGGGGCAACCGGTCACCGTGTGCGTGACGGTCAGGAACCAGGGCAATCGGGCCGTGGCCTATGGCAACAACTTTTACGTGGACTTTTACGTGGATCGCGTACCAGCTCTGTACCTTGTCGGTGACATAGAGTGGGGCGTGCAGGGCTCGTGGTTCGGCGTCGGCCAGAGCCGCACCCTCTGCGACAGCTATACCTTCACCGCCGGGACCCACCAACTCTACGCCCAGGCTGATACCGACAACACCGTCGTCGAGGCCTATGAGAACAACAATGTGCGCGGGCCCGAGCCCTTGAACGTGACGGGACTGGGAGGCGGTGAGGCACCAGTTGCGCCGGCGGTCATCCCCATACCAGGAGCACGTAGCCCACGCTCAACGCCCACGCCAGAACCCTGAGGCCCGGCTGGTCGCCTGGAGGTGACGGTCACTTCTGAAAGTGACCGTCACCTTATTTCCACCGACGACTTCGATAGAACCCTGTCATGGAGGTGCCTTCCCTTGCCAAAAATGATGAGGTGTGGTAAAATACAGCCAGAAGATCCACTTTGAGGGTTTGGGTGTTCGCTGGGGGATCGTCTAATGGCAGGACGGCTGACTCTGGATCAGCTAGTCCAGGTTCGAATCCTGGTCCCCCAGCCTGTGTGATGCATGTGGCTATCGCTCGATTCCGGGCAAAGAGCATACATGACAAATGGAACAGGAAGCCAGCAGAGGCGGCAGGTGCCTGGGATTATGAACCCGTCTGGATAGTTGCAGACACCTGCCGCCTTTGCACATTCAACAGGCCGTTGAAGTTGCCGGGAGATACAGGATGACACTGACCCACCGCGTGGTGACCTGGACAATCAAGAAGCTGATCCGTCTCCTCTGTCGGGTGGATGATGCTCAACTGGCCAGGGTGCCAGACCGGGGACCGCTCATCATTGTGGCCAACCACGTCAATTTCCTGGAAGTCCCTCTTATCTATACCCATCTGCAACCCCGCCCACTGACCGGCTTTGCCAAGATCGAAATCTGGAACAACCCTGTCATAGGGGCTCTGTTTGACCTGGGAGGAGCGATACCCTTGTATCGAGGCGAAGCCGACATGAGCGCTTTCCGACAGGCGCTGAAGGTGCTGGAAGCAGGTCATATCCTGGCCCTGGCCCCCGAAGGTACCCGCAGTGGTCACGGGCGTTTGCAGCGAGGCCGTCCCGGCGCCGTACTCCTGGCGTTGCATAGCGGTGCGCCTTTGCTGCCCCTGGTCTACTACGGCGGGGAGCTCTTCTGGCGTAACCTGGTGCGCCTGCGCCGCACCGATTTCCATATCGTCGTAGGTCAGCCCTTCTACCTGGATGCCAGAGGGGTCAGGGTGACTCGCCAGGTGCGCCAGCAGATGATTGATGAGGTGATGTATCAGATGGCCGCCCTGCTGCCACCAGGTTACCGGGGCGTCTACTCCAACCTGGCAGCGGCGACCGAAACGTACCTCCGCTTTCCCCCTGGTGTGGAAAGTAACCTCAGGCGCATCCCAATGTCAGAAGAGCAAAGGCCTGAGGAAGCAGCGAAACGTCAGGATGGCAAAGTATGAAGCCCGTCAGCATCTTGAACGACGTACTGGGCCCTGTCATGCGTGGGCCGTCCAGCTCGCACACGGCCGGTCCGTTTTACATTGGCACGCTGGCCCGCACCCTGCTGGGGGAGGAGCTGGCCTCGGTGACGTTCGCTTTCGACCCAGACGGCTCCTTCGCCCAGGTGTATCGTCAGCAGGGCAGCGACCTCGGCTTCGCCGCCGGGGTCATGGGTTGGTCTATCACCGACGAGCGGTTCCCTGAGGCTCTTGACTGGGCTGCCAGGCAAGGTCTGCAGATCACCTTTACCGTCGAACCCCTGCCCCATGCCGATCACCCCAACACCGTTGAGATTCGAATGTGCTCGCGAAATGGACGGCGGTTACGGGCCGTGGCCCGGTCTATCGGCGGTGGTGCGGTGGTCTTTACCCAGGTGGAAGGCTGGCCGGTGCGTTTGACCGGCGATGCCCATGAGGTGCTGGTGGTGTTGGAACCGGTTGCGGAGTCAAAGGTGCGCGAACTTCTGACCCGTGATGGGCAGACTGTTGGCCAGCCGGTGTCTCAGACCCAGGGCGACCAGATGCTGCTGCACGTCCGACGCCGGTCACCGCTGGAGACTGGCCTCCGTACAGAGATAGAGGCGTTACCAGATGTGTACCACATTTGGACGGCGCCTCCGCTGTTCTTTATGCTGTGTGGAGAACCCCTTTTCTCTGATGCCGCCGGGATGGTTGCTCTCGCCGGGGAGCGCCATTGCTCCCTGGGACAGATAGCGCTGGCCTATGAATCGGCTCTCCTGGGACTCTCGGAGGATGCAGTTCTGAAGGAGATAACTCATCGCTTTGAAGTGATGCAGGCCGCCGTGCAGCAGGGATTGGCAGAGGACCCACCACCGCTGCAATTGCTTCGGCCAGGCGCCCGTCAGCTCTACCAGGCCGAGGCAGAAGGTCGGGTGGCGATAGGAGGCCTCCATACCCGTGCGGCCGCCCGGGCCATGGCCGTGATGCACGTCAATGGTGGCATGGGCGTGGTGTGTGCCGCGCCGACGGCCGGCTCGGCCGGGGTAATCCCTGGCGTACTCGTGACTCTGGTTGAGGAGAAAGGCCTGAGCCAGGAGCAGGCAGCTCTGGCGTTATTGGCGGCCTCGGCGGTGGGACTGGTTGTGGCCAGGCGGGCCACCTTTGCCGCCGAGGTGGCAGGATGTCAGGTGGAGATCGCCGCTTCGGGAGCCATGGCCGCTGCGGCCGTGGTGGAAGCTGCTGGAGGCAGTGCACGCCAGGCCACTGACGCAGCGGCTATCTCCTTCCAGAATACGATGGGCTTGATTTGTGACCCGGTCCAGGGCATCGTGGAGATCCCCTGTCACACACGCAACGCCGTGGCGGCAGCGGCAGCCTTTGTCTGCGCCGATCTCATCCTGGGTGGATACGCCAATCCGATCCCACTGGATGAAACGGTGGATGCCGTGTATGCCGTGGGGCAAATGTTGCCCCGCGAACTCAAGTGCACCGCGCTCGGCGGGTTATCCCAGACACCATCAGCGCTGGCCATGCCACGCCTGAGATGAAAGCGCCTGCGCAGAATGGACCGGGTGTCGAACAAAGGCGAAAGAGGAGCCAAAGGTGCCTCAAACTGATGAGCCTGTTCCCCCTGAATCGCTGCTGACCCTGCTCAAAAGGCGGCGCAGCATCCGCCGCTACCGCCCCGACCCGGTGCCGGACGAGATGGTGAAACAACTGCTGGAAGCCGGCCGGTGGGCGCCCTCGGCCAGCAACCGACAGCCGTGGGCCTTTATCGTCGTGCAGGATGAGACGATCCGCCGCCAGGTTGCGCAGCATGCGGCCTACTACTTCATCCGCTGGGCACACGTGGCGGAGGCTCCGCTGCTCATTGTCCTGTGCGGAGACGCCCGCAATCGGATCTACCGGCGCTTCCTCCATGAGGACGTGGCGCTGGCGGGTTCCCAGATCATGTTGCAGGCCAAAGCATTGGGACTGGGGACCTGCTGGATCGGAGCCCTGGACCGAAAGGCGATTGCCGGTATTTTGAAAGTGCCGGACCAGATGGAGATTGTGGGGTTGCTGACGGTGGGGTTCCCGGCCGAGGACCCACCCCCGCCGCCCCGCAAGCCGCTGGCAGAAATCGTTCACTATGATGTCTACGGCAACCGGGAGAGTGGCGGAAGGGCGACGCCAGGGCGGATACCGGCCGGGCCACTGGGGATTCTGCTTCGCCGATTGCGGCTGCCATTTCGGATCTGAAACTCCCAAGGTCTCAAGAACAGGACTTACGCAACGTGTCCTGGTGCCTTTGTGGTAAGCCTGCGGAGTCAACTGTGTGACTCCTGTTACTGAGGTGAGAGCTGAATAAGGAGGCGATTATGGAGATCATCGTTTTGGGAGGCGCAGGGGATATGGGAAGTCGGGCCGTGGAGGACCTGGCGACGTCGAAAGGAGTGCGCCGGGTGACCATCGCGGACCGCAATGTCTCAACTGCTCGCCAGATCGCGGCCAGGCTGGCTGGCCAGGGGGCCAAAGTTGACGTCAGGCCAATAGACGCCAACAACCATAATGAATTGGTGGAAGCCATGCGCGGCTATGATGTGGCCGCATCGGCGCTGGGCCCCTTCCACCTGTTCGAGACCAAACTGGTGCGAGCAGCCATCGAAGCAGGGGTTAATTACGCCAGCATCTGCGATGAATGGGAGGCGGCGGGAGCGGTCATAGACCAGTTCGATGCGCAGGCCCGGCAGAAAGGGATCACCATCATTACCGGATTGGGTGCCAGTCCGGGCATGTCGAACGTGGCGGCCCGTTACCACACCCGGCAGTTGGACAGGACGCGGCGAGTGGATGTCTATGTCTATCAACCCCTGAACGCGGGTGGCGGAGAGGCGGTGGTTCGACACATGCTTCACATCATCTCCGGTCAGGTGGTAGCCTGGCGCCAGGGAAAGCGCGTGATGTTGCCAGCCTGTAGCGAAGAACACGTCGTCGAGTTTCCCCGCTTTGGCCATATCAAGGTCTGGAACATGGGCCACAGTGAGCCGGAGACCATCCCTCGCTTCATCCCGGGCATTGAGGAGGTCAATTTCTTCATGGGCTTTGGTCGCGGGGCCGGCCTTTTCATCTGGCCGGCGAAGCTGGGCCTGTTCAACAGCCGGCCTATCAGAGATGCCGTGGCTCGCCTTATCAGTTTTATCGAGCGGGTGACCGCTGAGGAGGAGCCCGGAGTGGGAGCCATCCGCGTTGATGTGTGGGGTGAGGCAGGCGGCCAGGAGGTGCATCGCATCGCCTGCGGCATCGGCCAGATGCGGGAAGCCACGGGGCTCTCCCTCTCCATCGGCACGCTGATGCTCGCCCGCGGGGAACTCCTGACGAAGGAAGGCGGGGTGTACGCCCCGGAGGCGTGCCTGGACCCTCAGAAGGCCATCGCCTACATAAGCGCCAAGGGAATCAAAGCCTACGAGGACCTGGCCATGACGCGGCCGCTGGCCTGAACTGGTCTGGCCAACGGTGACGAAATGCGCACCAAGACTCTGTGGATCAAAGACGAATACCTGCGCCTCATTCTGGCCGGACGCAAGACCGTCGAAATCCGTGTGGGATACAGTAACATCACACGGCTGCAGGCAGGTGACCGACTGTTGCTCAATGACCAGCACCCTTTTGTCATCCGGCGGATAGGGCGCTATGCCAGCTTCCAGGAACTGTTGGCCCATGAGGATCCAGCCTGTATCGCGCCAGACGCGCCGCCCGAACAACTTCTTGAAGAGTTGCGCGCCATCTACCCGCCAGAAAAGGAGGCGTTGGGCGTCGTGGCGTTGGAAATTGAACCGGAATGAGGGGACCAGGTGTTAGACGTGCTTCTGGTCGGCGCTGAGGAACTGGAGAACCTGGGCACCCGTTACCTGGCAGCCATGCTGCGTCAGCACGGTTACTCGGTGGAGCTGGCCCCCTTTAGCACGGCCAATGACATGGACGCCGTCGTGCGGCAGGCGCAACAGACCCGGCCCAGGCTGGTGGGGCTGTCCATCATCTTCCAGTACCGCGC
>Ga0068707_1001735_pt1 | contig 15263 bp, 15 predicted proteins | sample YNPNPMetaG_FD_66600 | JGI IMG/M metagenome (GOLD analysis project Ga0068707, IMG submission 66600) | Anoxygenic and chlorotrophic microbial mat microbial communities from Yellowstone National Park, USA - YNP NP MetaG | ecosystem: Environmental > Aquatic > Thermal springs > Hot (42-90C) >...
ACTGAAGTCTCCTCTCGGGTCCCAGGCTTTCGGCCAGGGTGACGGTCACTCTGAAAGTGACCGTCACCCTGTGTAATCACCCCTGGGGCCGTTGACGTAAAAGAGTACCTGTGATATAATTCTTGAGGAACGGAGGCATTGAATGAAGCTGACCCATCTGGACGAGCGCGGGCGGGCACGGATGGTTGATGTAGGAGATAAGCCAGATACGGACCGGGTGGCAATAGCCAAAGGCCAGGTCACGATGAAGCCCGAAACTTTGGCCCTTATCCAGGAGGGCGGAATCGCCAAGGGTGATGTCCTGGCCGTGGCCCAGGTGGCCGGTGTGATGGCCGCCAAGCGAACCCACGAACTCATACCCATGTGTCACCCTCTGCTTCTGACCCATGTGGCCGTTGATCTTGAGCCGCAGGAGGCAACCGCCTCTATCGAGATCACGGCTACGGTCAAAACCAGCGGCAAGACGGGTGTGGAAATGGAAGCCCTCACTGCCGTCAGCGTGGCCGCTCTGACTGTCTACGATATGTGCAAGGCTGTAGATCGTGCGATGAAGATTCAGGACATCCGCCTGGTCAGGAAGAGCGGCGGCAAGAGCGGGGAGATTGTGTTAGAGTGAAAAGAAAAGGAACAGTTGTCGCTGTCTGTACCAGTGACAGGAAGGGCATCCGCAAAAGGAACGTAGGAGAGGCTCTGCTCAAGGTTGATTGGGGGATCGAAGGCGATGCCCATGCTGCCAACTGGCACCGCCAGGTAAGCCTGCTGGCTATGGAAAGCATTGACAAGATGCGACAAAAAGGCCTCAACGTGGGGCCAGGCAGCTTTGCCGAGAATCTCACTACCCAGGGTATTGACCTGCTGGCCCTGCCCATCGGCTCACGGGTGCGCATTGGCTCTGAAATTGAACTGGAGATCACCCAGCACGGCAAACTTTGTCACGAGCGCTGTGCCATCTACTATGCCGCTGGCGATTGCGTCATGCCCCGCGAGGGCATCTTTGCCAGGGTGCTTAAGGGTGGCCGGGTCAAAGTAGGGGACACTATCGAATCTGTGGATGACGAGGGGTAGATTGGTAGACCCATTTTGATCATGGTAGATGTGTACTCCGCCGCCTGGCTGTTGTATTAGCGAGAGCGACGGGAAGAACTCAGGAGAAGCAGTTTGATCCTGTATTGCACTGAGTGTCAGCAAACTTATCCTTTGGACACCCGCCGCTGGCGTTGCCAGTGCGGTGGCCTTTTCGAGCTCAAGGACGGCCTGGGCTTTGTCAGGGATAAGATTCAAAGGCGGGAACCCAGCCTGTGGCGGTATCAGGCCATGCTGCCCCTGGAGCGAGACAAACCCATCGTCTCATTGGGCGAGGGGTTCACTCCCTTAATCGAAGCCGATGTCTACGGCTTGAAGATCCACTGTAAGGTAGAATTCCTGTCTCCGACCGGTTCTTTCAAGGACCGGGGGACCGCTGTCCTGATCAGCGTGTTAAACAGCCTGGGTGTTAAGGCGGTTACAGGTGATTCCTCGGGTAACGCCGGGGCCAGTCTGGCTGCTTATGCGGCCCGAGCGGGAATGACTTGTGAGATTTATGTGCCGGCCAGGGCATCATGGCCTAAACGGGCCCAAATTGCTATCTATGGGGCCGGAATCATAGAAGTAGAAGGCTCTCGTCAGGAGGTTGCCCGGGCTGCTCAGGAAGCGGTCACCCGTGGCTTATATTACGCCAGCCACTATTACAACCCCTTCACCCTCCAGGGTCTGAAGACCATAGCCTACGAGGTTTGGGAACAATTGGGCGGACGTGGCCCGGACAATCTCATTCTACCCGTTGGCCAGGGCACCCTCTTGTTGGGAGCGTACTATGGTTTCAGGGAACTGCTTGAGGCTGGCCTGATTGACCGCCTGCCTCGCCTTTTCGCTGTGCAGGCTTTGGGCTGCGCTCCTATTTACGAAGCCTACCGCCAGAGTGCCGACAAGGTGAACCCGGTGGAGGCGGGCGAGACGCGGGCTGAAGGCATCCGCACCTCTCATCCGGTGCGAGGCCGGCAGATTCTGGCAGCCATCAGGCAAACCGAAGGGGCCGTTCTGGCTGTGGACGACGGACGGATAGAGCAGGCTCACCGTGAGCTGGCTCAACAAGGATTCTACGTAGAGTTCACGTCGGCTGCGCCGGTGGCTGCCCTGGAGGCGCTGCGTCACACCATCACCGCTGATCAGGTCACTGTCATGCCTCTGACAGGCAGCGGTTTTAAGGACCCCTGGTGAGGCAGGGGAATACGTGCACCAGGAGGCGGTTTGACGAGAAATGTGCGGGTCGTCGTGACCGGTCTGGGGGTCATCAGCCCGGTGGGCCTGGATGTACCTGCCATGTGGCAGAACCTGGTGGCTGGCCGTTCCGGGATAGGACCCATCACTCACTTTGATGCTTCAGATTGGGCAGTCCGGATTGCGGGCGAAGTGCGGGGCTTTGACCCTGTGGACTATATGTCGGCCAAAGAGGCGCGACGTATGGACCGTTTCGTCCAGTTCGCTGTGGCTGCCACCCAACAGGCTGTGGCTCAGGCCAGGCTGAAGGTGGATCAGGCCATCGCCGACCAGGTGGGCGTCATTGTGGGGGCTGGCATGGGAGGCATCAACACCTACACCGAAGAGCTAAAAGTCCTTCTGGAGAAAGGCCCTCGCCGGGTGAGCCCCTTCCTGATCCCGATGATCACCGTAGATGTGGCGGCGGTCCAGATCGCCCTCTTGACCGGAGCCAGGGGCCCCAACTGGGGTCTCTCCTCAGCGTGCAGCACCGGTGCTGACGCCATCGGCCAGGCCTACGAGACCATACGCCGTGGCGACGCTCAGGCTATGATTGCCGGCGGTACCGAAGCCGCTGTTACCCCTATCGGTGTGGCTGCTTTCGACCGGATGCGAGCCCTTTCCCATCGCAATGAGGAGCCGGAACGCGCCAGCCGTCCCTTTGACGCTGAGCGAGATGGGTTCGTCATCAGCGAGGGAGGGGCCATCGTTGTTTTGGAAAATTTATCCTTCGCTGAAAAACACGGCGCAGAACCCCTGGCCGAAATAGTCGGTTATGCCCACACTTCTGACGCCGTATCCATTGTGGCGCCGGCTGAGGGGGGAGCAGGCGCAGTCAGAACCATGGCCCTGGCTCTGAGGAAAGCGGGCCTGAGCCCTGAAGAGGTGGATCTGGTCAGCGCTCACGGTACCTCCACCCCTTCAGGTGACGTGCATGAAACCGTGGCTCTCAAGCAGGTTTTCGGCCCTCGCGCCTACCAGGTTCCCATCAGCGCCACCAAATCCATGACCGGTCATCTGTTGGGTGCGGCCGGGGCCCTGCAGGCTGTCATCACAGTGATGGCTATCCGAGAGGGTATCGTTCCCCCCACCATCAACTACACCACGCCCGATCCCCAATGCGATCTGGATTATGTACCTAACGTGGCCCGTCGCGTCCCTGTCAGGGTAGCCCTTTCTAATTCCTTTGGCTTTGGAGGCCACAATGTAGCGCTGGTGTTCAAGGCGTTGTCTTAGACCCCATACGGTTTAATTGCACCACCATCAACAATCTCAAGGAGACGGAAGGGCCTGAGGGGTCTGAAGGGGATGTCTGATTTCCTCCAGACCTTTCCGACCCTATGGACAGCCTATGTTGCACTTGTCTGAATGCGAAGCGGCTTTTGGTATCACCTTCGCCGATAAAACTCTCCTGCAACGTGCTCTGACTCATCGCTCATACATCAATGAGAATCCTGATTTCCCGTTAGAAGACAACGAGCGATTGGAATTTCTGGGCGACGCCATACTGGATTTCGTCGTCGGTGAGTACCTTTATCATCGCTTCCCGGAAATGCAGGAGGGCAATCTCACCAGCCTGCGGGCGGCTCTGGTGAAAACCGAAACCCTGGCGCGCTTTGCCGGTCAGCTTGACCTGGGGCGATACTTGTTTATCGGCCATGGCGAGGCGGAGAGCGGGGGCCGGGAGCGCCCGGCCAATCTCTGTGCGGCCTTTGAGGCGCTGGTGGGAGCGATCTATCTGGATCAGGGCCTTCAGGCTGTCAAGGATTTCATCACCCCTCTTATCGGGCCTGAACTGGAGCGCGTTATCCAGAACGAACTGGACAAAGACCCCAAGAGCCTTCTTCAGGAACTGAGCCAGGGGCTGTTGCAGTTGACCCCAACCTATCGTACCGTGGCGGAGAGAGGGCCGGATCACGCTAAGGAATTCACCGTCGAGGTGGTCATTGGGGGCCAGGTCTATGGACGGGGCCAGGGCCCCAGCAAGCAAGCTGCCGCCCAGGCAGCAGCCAGAGCGGCCTTACAGAGGTTTGACGGTCAATAATGAGGTGCCTTTTTTTAAGTTTTGTGGTATAATGGTTGTAGCTCCCCATCCTGGCGCGAGGAGGCAAAACATGTCGGCGAGGGTGATCTCCATCGCCAATCAAAAAGGCGGAGTGGGCAAGACGACGACGGTCATCAATGTGGGAGCAGCCCTGGCGGAACTGGGGAGAAAGACCCTGTTGATTGATTTAGACCCTCAGTCGGCTCTGTCGGTCGGATTTGGCATCAATTCTTACGAGCTGGAAAAGACCGTCTATAATGCTCTCGTCGAGTCGGATAGCACCAGCCTCGCCAGCGTCGTCCATCATGAAATCAGACCTAACCTCGACGTGGTGCCTTCCAATATTGACCTGGCTGCAGCCGAGATGGAGTTGATCGCCGCCATCGGGCGGGAATACATCCTTAAGGAAATTATGGAGCCGCTCAAGGAGAACTATGCCTACATCTTGATTGATTGTCCCCCCAGTTTGGGTTTGTTGACCATCAATGCGCTGACTGCTTCTAACTATGTTTTAATCCCCCTGCAATGCGAGTATCTGGCCCTGCGGGGGATGCGGATGTTGATTGAAGTCATCGAAAAGGTCCAAAAGAAACTCAATCCCAATCTGAAAATATTGGGCATCTTGGGCACCATGTACAACGCCAGGACGATACATGCCAAGGAGGTTCTGGAAGAGATCAGGTCTGTCTTCGGAGATAAAGTTTTCGATGTGGTGATCCATAGCAGCATCAAGTTTGCTGAAGCGCCAGTGGTCCACAAGCCTATTCTGGAGTACGCCGGTAATCATCCAGGGGCTGTGGCCTATAGAATTCTAGCGGAGGTGATAGTCAATGGCGAAGAGAGCGAGTATTAAAGGTCGCGGAGCCGATATCTTGTTTGGAGAGAAGGCGCCCCCCAAGAAGCTCGAGGCAGAAGTCAGCATAGAGGAGCTGCTGGGCGGGGAAGCCGAGCTGGCAGGGCCGGCACTGGCTGCTGATCTGGAGAAAGCCTTCGGCGAGGAGGTGGCAGCCATGGAGCCGACGCCTGCCACCCCCGTCACACCGACGAGGGCCATGGAAGTCGTATCGCCTCCGCTGGAGGTCCCTCCTTCCACGGAGCCGAGAAGGGTCTCCGTTACCCTCAAAATGGAAGAACCCTCACCTCCGTCGGCTGCAAAGCCATGGGTAGAAGGAGCCCCACCGACTCCGAGCCAACCGCCAGTGGTTACCCCGGCCCCCAGGGTAGAAGCGCCACCGGAGATGCCGGCCAGACGGTGGGAAGAAGCCGTTCGCCCCTCTCCCCCCGTGACTGGGCCAGTGCCGGCTGGGGTGGCCCCGGCTGCTCCACCAGGGCGACCTCTGGTCAGCCCTTACGAACAGCCACCTCCAGAGATCAAACCAGGCGGGTATCTTTTAGAACATCCGGTGGCGGTAGGCGAGGGAGCTGGTTTGCCGGCAGGGGTTGTCCCGCGTGAAGCACGGGTTGAAGCTGAACGCCCCGAAGCGATACCTCCCCAAATCTCGCCAGAGATCAGCGAAAGGACGGTCCTGAGCCGGCTGGGGGAGAAGCGGCAACAAGACCTGATCGAGAGGATTGATGCTCTGGTCATAGAAGCGGCGCAGATACTGAGTGTGGACAGAAATCTGGAGGAAGCTCTCAGACTCTTGCGGGAAGCCCGGGATATCACGCTGGAACGCCCCCGGCAATTTGATGAGGCTGAGTACCGGGTAGCCAGGGTCAAGGCCATGCTGGCGCGCAAGCAGAACATCAGCCGGTGGTCATTGATTTATGGCTATCCCGTTTTGGTCTACGAGGTCATCTGGTTCCTGCTGTTCCTGGGATCTTTCCTGTTCGATCATGCTCTGGCTGTCTTCATCGCCCACACGACCGGGACGACCTTCTCCGATATGGCCAGACTCTCCCTGGAGCACATTTTCCCGTTGTGGAACACGATGGCCTGGGGTGGAATTGGCGGTGTCGTGGGTTCCCTGTATAGCCTCTACTGGCACGCAGCGGTGGAGCAGGACTTTGACAAACAATACCTGATGTGGTACATTGTGCAGCCCATCATGGGGATCATCCTGGGAGGGATCGTGTACCTGATCATTGCCGCCGGGTTCCTCTCGGTGCAGGTCCTGACGGCCCAGGCTCCTACCCTCACCGAAGCGGCTCAGGCCATGGCCACCCCGGCCGTCAAGGCTTTCCATTCGGTGGTGGCGTGTGTGGCCGGGTTCCGCCAGAGATTCGTCTACGAAATGCTCGACCGGGTCGTCCAGGCCCTCACCCCCAAACCCAAAACCAAAGCCGAGCTGGAAGAAGAGGCTCAAAAGGAAAAACAGGGGTAGCAAGATGGTCGTCGAACCGGCTGTGGTTGAAACCAGATTAATCACAGGCGACGAACTGGCAGCGATGGGTGATATCGGGCCATGTGAGTTAATCGAAGGGATAATCGTGCCGATGAGCCCGACCGGAGATGAGCATAGCAGCTATGAGGGGAATTTCTACTACGCTCTTCGCTCGTTTGTAGACGCCCACAAAATGGGAAAGGTTCGCGTTGGAGAAGTCGGGATTTACACCCGCCGCAATCCCGACACAGTGCGCGGCGCAGATGTAGTCTTTGTATCCAACGAACGCTACGCTCAGAAAAAGTCTCCCGGCTATCTGGACATCGCACCCGATCTGGTGGTGGAAGTTCTATCGCCAAACGATTCCTGGCCTGAGGTGACTCAGAAACTGAGGGAATACTTTGCCATTGGCGTGCGCCTGGTATGGATAGCTGACCCTCAAACCCGCAGGGTATATGCCTATCGTGCTTTGGATGACGTGCGCCAGTTCACGGAGAGCGATGACCTGTCTGGAGAAGACGTGCTGCCCGGGTTCTCCGTCAAAGTGGCCCAATTGTTTGAAGAGTGAAATGCCCATCGCCGTTGAAACGAAAGAGCCGAGGGATCACCTCGGCTCTTTTTATCCGCCCGGCGTACTGAAGTCGCCCGCTTTGGGCCTTCAGCCGATGGCCGGCCTTCGCCGACCACTTTCTGGCGTCAGCGTAGGCTGACGCCTGGCGCTGCAGGCGCCCGGAAAGGCCGATTTTCAATCGGCGCGGCGAGGCCAGCCAGTTTATGCATCAGGCCAATGCCACCTTCTTAAGCCTGGGATTGGGGGTAATGCCCGGGATACGACCCCGCTTGGCTATAGGCCGGCCTTCTATGGCCTTGATGTCACCGGTGAAGTCAATGGGTGGCGCGCTGGAGATGGCACTGCCGATGCCGAACGCATCAACAGGGGCCCCCTGTTCCCGAAAGAGGCGGATGCGTGGAGGATCAATGCCACCACTGACCACGATCCTGACGTGGCGGTAACCGGCCTGATCCAGACGGACCCGCACTTCTTTGACCAGGTCGGGAGTGACCCGGCCCCGCTCAGACGGGGTGTCCAGCCGTACGCCCCACAGCCGTTCGCCCAGGGCAGCCGCCACCCGCAGGCTCTCCTCGGCCTCGTCTTTGAACGTATCTACCAGGGCGATGCGGTTGACCTCAGGTGGCATGTGGCGGTCAAAAGCCAGCGTTGCCTCCACAGTGTCGCCAAAGATGAGAATCATGGCATGGGGGATGGTGCCGGAAGGACTCAGGCCGGCCAGTTTGGCCCCAGCCGGGGTGGCACAACCCACACAGCCCCCCACAATGGCGGCGTACTCCATCCTGGCCGAGACATCGGGGTGAACGTGGCGAGCGCCAAAGCTGATGATGGGAATGCCCTCCGCCGCTTCGACACAGGCCCGGGCTGCCGTGGCCCAGCCGCTCTCATGGGCCAGGATGCCCAAAATGGCCGTCTCGTAAAGGCCAAAACTCTGATAAGGGGCGGTGATACGCAACACGATTTCTTTAGCCCGCATGGACTCGCCCTCTTCCAGAGCCCAGACCTCACCCGTCGGGGGCAATACTGCCCCCAGAAGCTCCAACACTTCCTTCATGCCGCAGAGGATCCCATCGCGACCGGGAAAGATCTCCATGGTCACCACGGGATTCAGGCCCTCTTTTTCCAGCACCGTTTGGGTGCGGGCGAAGTAAACGTCGGCCCGGTCTTCAGAAAGAGCGAAACGGATCGCCTCGGCAGTCTTCTGGGCCATCGCTTCTCCTCTCAAAGCGTAACGCAGAATTCATTCTGCGACCAAAAGGCTGAACATCACGTTACAAAATCTTCGCCGTTGTGATAGTTTTCCAAAAGCCACCCCTACCCTACCAGGGGATTCGGATGCCAGGCCAGCTATCGAGGGGGTCGGTCGAGCGGACAATATGCATCCCCGCGGCCGCAAACCTCTGGAACGCCGCCTCTGCTTCATCCGTGTAGTCCATCGCTCCAGGCACAACAACCGGCGAGGTGCAATCTTCCAGAAGATACACTTTCCCGGCCAGCTTTTTATCCCGGCGCCAGATGTCCCGGAGCAGATCATCAATGGTCCACGCCACGCAGTGACTCTTAGCCTGTCCGGCAATGAGGACAGCATCGAATTGCCAGAGCCTTTCGATGAAAGCGATATTCTTCTGGGCGATGGGCTTTCCGTCTGGTCCTTCCAACACTTCTGGGCCCAGGACGGAATAATGCTCGGTCAGGGGGTTATTGCCTTTGACCTGGAAACCCGGCTGGCTATACCGGGCGATGCTGTGGAAGAAGATGGCCTCCTCAACAGCCGGGACAAGGGCATGGCCAATGCTGCCCAACATCACATGATAGGGCCATATGGTCAGGGCGTATTTGCCGCCCTCTTTCAGGGTCCTGGTATAGTGCAGAAGATGGCGTTGGGCATAGTCTGCATCAATCCCCAGACTGTCGCTGAGCGCAGTGTTAAACTTCCATCGGCCCTTCTCGACATCTTCCTCTGAGATAAGGGTAAAGGGAGCTGGATGTTCCCCCCTGTCGTTGATCCAAAATGTGGGGTGGAAAATCTGCATTGCCTGGTGCGTGTCCATCGTCGGGAAAATCTGGGTAATCACATCCAGGTTCCGGTAGATAAATTCACACAGCCTGCGATTGTCATCAACCGCGCCTGTGCCAGAACGCCCACCTACAAACAGCTCAAAACCAGGAATGCAAAACGCATTTTGCACGTCCACTGCCACCAGACAGATTTTGAAGCGGTCATTGGCCGCCGGCTGGATGTGATGTTGTCTTGCCCACTTCTCAGCTTCCTCAGCCCGTTCCTGGTAGGGAACCCTCCAGACCTGGCCAACCTGGCCCGGGTCGAAGTGGGGTGGGATAGGAAGTTCACGGTGTGCCATATTTATTCCCTCACTCTCTCAATTTGAGCTCCTAAAGCCTGCAATTTTTCTTCAATGCGCTCATAGCCCCGGTCTATCTGGCCGATGTTGCGGATAATGCTCTGGCCCCTGGCACACAGGGCGGCAATGACCAGGGCCATGCCAGCGCGGATGTCGGGGCTCTCCATCCGCTCCCCGTGCAATTGGGATGGACCCACGACGACGGCCCGGTGAGGGTCGCAGAGAATGATCCTGGCTCCCATGGAAATCAGTTTGTCCACAAAGAACAAACGACTTTCAAACATCTTCTCGTGGATGAGGACAGTTCCCTCGGCCTGGGTGGCCACCACCACGGCCACACTCATCATATCGGCCGGGAAAGCAGGCCAGGGCGCATCGTCAATTTTGGGCACTGCGCCATGGGCATCGGGCACGATGCGCAGAGACTGCTCCTGGGGGACATAGATGTCCTGTCCCCGAACCTCGACCTTCACCCCCAGCCGCTCGAAGACCAGGCGGGTCATGCGCAGGTGTTCGGGAACGGCGTTTTTGATGAGGAGTTCGCTTCTGGTCACGGCTGCCAGGCCGATGAAGCTGCCGACTTCGATGTGATCGGAGGCAAGCTCATACTCTCCACCGTGGAGTCTGGCCACGCCATGGACGGTCAGGGTGTTGCTGCCGATGCCCTCAATCTGCGCCCCCAGGCCGTTCAGGAAATGGGCCAGGGCCTGCACGTGGGGCTCGGAGGCGGCATTGCGGATGATCGTTGTGCCTTCGGCCAGACAGGCGGCCATCAAGGCATTCTCTGTGCCTGTCACGCTGGCCTCGTCCAGGAAAATGTCCTGGCCGCGCAACCTGTTGGCGCTCATGTTGTAGCCGCCGTCGGTGTCTATGTCAGCGCCCAGAGCCGACAAGGCCATCAAATGGGTATCCACCCGCCGCCGGCCGATGACGTCGCCGCCGGGGGGCGGCAGTCTGACCCGACCGCAGCGGGCTAACATCGGCCCGGCCAGGAGGATCGAAGCCCTGATTTCGCCGCACAAATCAGGATCCAGCGCGGTTGTTCTCACTTCCCTGGCCTGGAGGGTCCACTCGTGGTCACCTGTCTCCTCAATATCCACCCCCAGGTTGGCCAGGAGCTGGAGCATGGCCTCCACATCCCTGATGCGCGGCACATTCCTCACCACTACTCTGGCTTCGGTCAGCAAACTGGCTGCCAGGATGGGGAGGGCAGCGTTTTTGTTCCCACTGGGCACCACCTCGCCTTTGAGGGAGTATCCTCCCTCAATGATGAATTTTTCCATCAGTCGGAATCCCCTGACTCCTTTCCGGCATGATACACGAAGCCAGCCCGCTCAGCAATAATGTTCAGCAGAGTTCTGGTGGCCCCGCGGGGTTTGTACATTCCCGTCTCCCATTCACTGATGGTCTGTTGTCGAGTGCCCAGTTCTTCTGACATTTCCTTCTGGGTGAGACCCATGTGCCGACGCAGAGCTTTAATGGTCTCGGCGTTCCATTCAATCTGGGGTTTGTCCTGGCTCATATTTCTCCAACCCACCGAAACGGCCCAGGCATGGTTGATTTCAAGCGAAGCGGGGGGTCTATGATAACTGGTCCAGCGGTACGGGAGGGACCCCCATACCCTACCTATTGCGCCTGATACCTGGCATAGCTGTGACCTTACCCCCGCCTGCGACGGGGGTTTCACACCATAGCCTGGGCAGTTTCAACTCACCGACCTGACTGCGAAGCTCCATAAGCTTGCGGGCCGGGCCTTTCAGGTTCCAAGGCCCCCGGTCTAAGCAGGCTGATGGTTCGCTATATGTCCCGCGATGAACACCACCCGCCTGTTCATCCCGCCTCCTGCAACTATCCGCCAGGTCTTCATTGCCCCTCACCCCCTTTGGTCCCCCCTCTCCCCTTGGCCGCGGCCAGGGAAGAGGGGGGATTGAAGAAGAGGGGTTTTGTGGCGGGCGGCTTCGCCGCCCGCCACAAAACCCCCTCTCTCCCCCTCCCCTTGCCCGCCGCCGGAGGCGAGCGGGAGAGGGGAGGGGGCAGGGGGTGGGGTGAGGGCAGAAGCGGCAATTTTAACGCCTGTAAAAAGTGTCAACCCATTTCCCCGGAAAATTGAACCATCCCGTACAACCTCCCGTTAATTCGTTCCGGGTTTTGCGCCGACTGAAAGCGCGAGGCATGCCTCGCCCCAAGGGCTGACACCTGGCGCAAAAATGTCAAAGAAGGTAACTACCTACCCACCCATGTCATTGCGAGCCGCCGAAGGCGGCGAAGCAATCTCCGGGCCCGTGAGGAGATTGCTTCGGCGGCTATTGCCGCCTCGCAATGACCAGGGGTAGGTAGTTACCAAAGAAGGCCGATTTCTAATCGGCGCAGGGGCAGCGGGACAGGCCGAACTGGGAACGAATTTACGCTGGGGTGTGCTAAGCCCGGCCAGCATAGGCCAGGGCCGCCTTGACATCCTCTACGGTCAATTCGGAGTAGGCAGCAACAATCTCCTCGGGCGACAGCCCGGCGTCGGTCAGATGTATGATCAGAGAGACGGGACGTTCGGTCCCTTTGATGTGGGGCTCGCCCATGCACACGTTGGGGTCAATGATAATTCTGTCGCTCGTTCCTTCCACCTTGCCTTAACTTCGCCTCGTATATTTTGGGATGAATCCTCCCTGACTTATATTATACTCACTAAAGGTCATTTTGGCAACAGTTTGTCGCCTGGATTGATTCCGGGGATCAGGAGCCCCTGATTTGACATCAGGTCTCTCTATAGGTTATAATGTAACAAAATGTACATGATTTGGAGTGACGATGAACCTTAAAGATAGACTGAGTAACGATCTCAAACAAGCCATACGTCAGGGGGACGAGCGACGCAAGTCCACCATCCGCCTGGTAAGGGCAGCCATCACCAACGCTGAGATCGAGCGGGGTAAGGAATTGGGGGATGAGGAGGTATTGGCCATCATTGCCAGCCAGGTCAAGCAGCGTCGTGAATCGGTGGCTGAATTTGCCAGGGGCGGGCGCCAGGACCTGGTGGATCAGGAGGAAGAGGAATTGCGGATTCTCCTCGGCTATCTGCCTGCTCAGATGTCACGCCAGGAGATTGAGGTCGCCGCCCGGCAGGTCATAGCCGAGGTGGGTGCAACCGGTCTGGCGCAGATGGGAGAGGTGATGCGTCGGTTGATGCCTCAAGTGAAAGGTAAAGCCGATGGCAGTCTGGTCAACCAGGTGGTGAGAGAGATTTTGAGCGGGTAAGATACGCCCCCTCCCCTTTGAGAGAAGCAGTTGATGCCATACTGATCTCATGGAGCGCCTCAAGCGCTCTCTTTGTTCCAGGTGGGGAAGATGGAGCTTGAGTTACGAGGAAAAAGCTCTGGGATGTGAGGAGCAGCTCAGATGTCGGCAGAGGATGGTCATCAGCATGAAGGGCCTTCCAGGTCCAAAAAGACTCTCACCTGGAGAGTAGTGATACGAGTTCTCCTCTTGAGCGTGCTGTCAGTCGTTGCAGCGAGTCTGATTTTGATCTTTCAGTTGCTTCCAACCAAACAGGTGACTCTGGAGGAGGGCGATGTCAGTCCCGTAAATGTCCGGGTCCCTCGTAAGACCACCTATGTCAGTGCAATTTGGACCGAAAGGGCTCGGGCCAGGGCGGAAGCAGATGTAAAGGATGCTTACGATCCGCCAGATGCCCGCATCGCCCGCCAGCAGGTCACCAGGGCTCGTCAGGTTTTGAACTACATAGACTCCGTCCGTCACGATGACTATGCCAGTCTGGAGGTCAAGATGGATTGGATCGCGGCCATCCCGGACTTGAACCTGACGCCCGCAGTCATCAGCCAGATTCTCTCGCTGGCCGACGGAGACTGGTCAGAAGTATCCAACGAGGTGGTCTATGTGATTGACCAGGTTATGCGTGAGGAGATCCGAGAAAGCCAGTTGGCCAACGCAAAGCGTGTTTTGCCGACTAAGGTCAGTCTGAGCCTGTCGGAGGCCGAAGCCGAAATGGTCAGCGAGTTAGCCAGGAATTTCATCAAAGCCAATAGTTTTTACAATAAAGAAAAAACAGAGGAAAATAAACGCCTGGCTCGGGAGAGCGTGCCGCCGCAGGAACGCGTTCTGGAAGAAGGAGAAATGATCCTGCGAGTAGGGGACATTGTTGATGCCGAAGACCTGGAAGCCCTTGAGGCTTTGGGACTACGTCAGACCGCAACCGGGTGGCCGGAGATGGTGAGCGCTGTGCTGCTTCTTTCCGTGCTTACCGCTACGCTGGATCTGTATCTTCTGCGTCTTCGCCCCCATTTCTGGGTCAGTCGGCGTCATACCTTTCTGATGTTCTTGCTCATCGTCTTCTTCATTTTCGTGGCCAAACTGATGATCCCTGGCCACACCCTCTTGCCCTATCTATTCCCCTCGGCTGCCCTTTCCATGCTGCTCATGGTTCTCCTGGGTCCTCAACCGGCTGTTGCCGTGACGATTGTGTTAAGTCTGGTGGTGGGCTTTATGGCTGGTGGTTCTTTGGAGCTAACCGCTTATGCTCTCGTGGGTGGCCTGATCGCTTCCTTCAGCCTCTGGCGGGCGGAGAGTCTGAACGCCTTCCTGAGAGCGGGTATCTACGCCATCCTGGCCAATGTGACGGTGATCCTGGTCTTTCGCCTTCCGGATCAGCGTTTTGACCCGCTGGGGATAGTGCAGTTGGTGCTGGCCAGCGTTGGCAACGGTGGCCTTTCGGCTATCCTGACCCTGGGTGGATTTTTCCTGCTGGGCAGCGTTTTCGACGTCACCACGCCATTGCAGTTAATGGAGTTGTCCCGGCCTACCCATCCCCTGCTACGCCAATTGTTGTTGAAGGCTCCGGGCACCTATCACCATAGCCTGTTAGTCAGCAACATGGCCGAACAGGCCGCCGAGCAGATTGGGGCCAATGCCCTTCTCGCCCGGGTGGGCGCTTATTATCACGATATTGGCAAAACCGTCAGGCCCTATTTCTTCGTTGAAAATCAAGCCGATGGGATCAACGTCCACGATCGCCTCGACCCTAAGACCAGCGCTCAAATCATCCTCAGTCATACCAAAGACGGGCTGGATTTGGCCAGGAAATACCACCTGCCGGGCAAAATCCAGGAGTTCATCGCGCAGCACCACGGGACAGGACAGGTCAGTTACTTTTACCAGCAGGCCTGTCGGCGAGAGGAGGCGGGAACAGTGGATGAGAACGACTTCCGCTATCACGGACCCCGGCCTGCCTCCAAAGAAACAGCCATCGTTATGTTGGCCGATAGCTGCGAATCAGCCGTGCGCAGTGCCCGTCCGGTTTCAGCCGAGGAGATTGATGAATTAGTGCGAAAAGTGATCAATGACAGGTTGCTGCGTGGAGAGCTAGATGAGAGCGACCTGACTTTGCGTGAGCTGGACAAAATCCGGGAAGCTTTTACCAGTATCTTGCAGGGGGTTTTCCATCCTCGTATCAAATACCCCGAAGGAGCTCTGAAGGAGCAGTGAGGGTGAGCCAAAACGGGGAAGACAATATCACCGTTGAGATACAGGTGGCTCCACGTTTTGCTGAAGAAGTTGACGCGGAACTGTTACGTCACGTGGCCGTTGAAGCTTTGCGTCGCGAAGGGGTAGAAGGTGAGATGGCCCTCTCGGTAGTTATTACCGACAACGAAGCGGTGAGG
>Ga0068707_1001737_pt1 | contig 15259 bp, 8 predicted proteins | sample YNPNPMetaG_FD_66600 | JGI IMG/M metagenome (GOLD analysis project Ga0068707, IMG submission 66600) | Anoxygenic and chlorotrophic microbial mat microbial communities from Yellowstone National Park, USA - YNP NP MetaG | ecosystem: Environmental > Aquatic > Thermal springs > Hot (42-90C) >...
GGCGGCGGGCAGGACCTGTTCATCACGACGATCGGTTCGGCCGCCGACACGGTGGTCTACGTGCGTCGGGGAAGTTGCACCGCGGACAATATCGACTGCCAGTCGGCGTACCGGAGCACGGTCGATCCGAATGTCGTTCTGATCCGCGACAACCTGCCGGCCGGCGACTACTACATCATCGTCGACGGCCAGGACGCCTCCCAGACCGGGACCTTCCGCCTCGAGGTGAACTGGACGGCCGACGACGTGGAAGGCGACGGGTGCGGGCAACCGTTCGAGTGGCCGCCGGGGACCAGCGAGCTGTGCAACGACACGCACGACGAGAGCGCCGAATACTCCGGAAGCTGCGGCGGTTCGGACCGCGACCACGTCTACTATTATGTGGTGCCGGCCGGGACACCCGGCGACTACCTCTTCCACACTTGCAACTCGGGCACCGACTTTGACACCGTGCTCTACCTGCGCCGAGCGTGTCAGAACGGTGCCCCCGCCGCCGAGGTGAGATGCAACGACAACCTGGGTGATCTGTGCAGCAGCGCTCGCAACCGATCGGGTATCGCCAGCCTGTTCGACCCCCTCGACCCCGGCATCTATTATCTGTTCGTCGACGGCAACCAGCAGGGCGCCTACTGCGTCCACACCCACTTGTAAGGTGGGCCGGCCGCGGGGCCGGCACCGGTGTGGCCTGTGGATCGTGGGCCGTCGGGGTGTTCCGGCGCCTTGCGCGCCGACTCCTCGCCGGCCACCCGCCGGGGGGCCGGAGGTCGGCGGCCGGGGCATCCCCGCGCGTCGCGCGTCCTGCGTGCGCCGAGGTCCCCGGCGAGCGCTCGAAGGCCCCCGGGCTCGCCGGGTTTCCGCAGTACCGTTCGTCGAAATCGACCGGGCGCTCCGCCCGGGGTCCCGCGCGCCCGCTCGCGAGGCGGTCGGCCTGCCGGTGGAAGTCCTCCGGGTTCGCGTCGGCGAACGGCGGGTCCTGCGGGACGATCGCCTCCGACGGCGCGAGCGGCATTCCCCCGTCGTTCGGCACCTTCGTCATGGAGAATGCCGGGTCCTCGGCGTGGGCCCGCAGGTGGCCGGCGAACGCGAACGACGCCGGCTCGGTGTTCGGCCCCCGTTGGCCGGAGGCAGGCGTCGCCCGTCGACCCGCCGAGGTGCCCGCCGTGGCCTCCGGGGGGCGGATCCGGTTCGCCCGAATGTCGATGTCGCACGACCCGCTCGACTTTGCCGACTTCCCTGTGTTATCGGGATGCCGTGCATGTCGTCGTCACCGGCGGGGCCGGGTTCATCGGTTCGCACTTGGCGGAGCGGCTCGTGGCCAACGGCCACAAGGTCCTGATCTACGACGCCTTCACGAAGCAGTATCCGCCGGCGGTCAAGCGGCGCAATGTGGCGGCCGCGCTGGCGCTGCCCGGATGCTCGCTGATCGAGGGCGACGTGCTCGAGGCGCAGCGGTTCGATTCGGTCTTCTCGGCGCAGGCGGTCGATGCGATCGTGCACCTGGCAGCCTACACCGGTCCGGCGACGCCGGAGGCCTGGCGGTCGGTGATCGAGACCAACGTGCTGGGGACGCACAACGTCTTCGAGCGGGGGCGGCGGCACGGCGTGCGAAAATACATCTATCTTTCCTCGGCGGCGGTGTACGGTCTGCGGCAGCAGGGGCCGTGCAAGGAGACCGACCCGGCCGACCGGCCGTTGTCGGCCTACGGGGCTTCGAAGAAGGCGGCCGAGTCGCTCGCCTGGCTGGCGCATCGGCAGCACGGCGTCGACGCGGCCGTGTTGCGCGCGTTCGCCGTCTACGGCCCGCGCCAGCGCCCCGACCAGCTCATCCATCGCATGGCCCGGCGGCTTCTCGCTGCGGAACCGGTCGAACTTCCCGGCGACGGGACGCAGGTCTTCGATTTCGTCTATGTGGACGACGTCGTCGACGCCGTCGTCCGGGCGCTCGGGGCCATCGCGGGGTTCGAGGTGCTCAACGTCGGCAGCGGGAGCCCCACGACGGTTCGCGAGCTGGTCGACCGGCTGGGGGCGGTGGCGGGGGTTGTTCCAGCCGCGATGCCCGGTCCGCCCGATCCGACGATCCCGCCGCTTAGCCTGGCCGACGTCGCGAGGGTGGAGCGACGGCTCGGCTGGCGTCCGACGACCCGCCTGGAGGACGGCCTGCGGAAGATGATCGCCTGGATACGCGCCGAGGAGTTCGCCGACGAGGCGTGATCCGGGCGGAGAGGGCAGGGCGGATGGGGGACAGGGAGCGCTCCCGGCGCGAGGCGAAGGAACAGGGGGCGGCGCTGCGGCGCTACGGGGACGTCGTGCTGGCGATCGCCGTGGTGGCGGTGGTCGCGATGATGATCCTTCCGTTGCCCACCCCGCTCCTCGACGTTCTGCTCGCCACCAACATCTCCCTCGCCGTCCTGCTGCTGCTCGTGACGCTCTACGTTCCCGACGCCCTGCGCATCGCCGCCTTCCCCACGATCCTGCTCGTCACCACCCTGTTTCGCCTCGGCCTCAACGTCTCCACCACCCGCCTGATCCTCGGACAGGCCTATGCCGGCGAGGTGGTCGGGGCGTTCGGAGACTTCGTCGTTTCCGGCAACGTCGCGGTCGGCGGCGTGATCTTCCTGGTCCTGACGGTGATCCAGTTCGTGGTCATCGCCAAGGGTGCCGAGCGGGTGGCCGAGGTGGCCGCCCGTTTCACGCTGGATGCCCTACCGGGCAAGCAGATGAGCGTCGATGCCGACCTGCGCGCCGGTCTGATCACGGCCGACGAGGCGCGGGCGCGTCGCGCCGCGCTCCAGCGCGAGAGCCAGTTCTATGGGGCGATGGACGGCGCGATGAAGTTCGTCAAGGGGGATGCCATCGCCGGCATCGTGATCACGCTTGTCAACATCGTCGCCGGCCTCGCCATCGGCACGCTGCAGCTCGGGATGGGCGCGGGGGAGGCGGTTTCCACCTTCGCCACCCTCACCGTCGGCGACGGGCTCGTGTCCCAGATCCCGGCGCTGCTGCTGTCGACGGCGGCGGGATTCGTCGTGACCCGCGTGGCGGCCGAAGATCCCGGGACGCACCTGGGTGCCGACATCGGCGCTCAGATCGTCGGCCAGCCCAAGGCCTTCCTCATCCTCTCTGCCCTGCTGCTTGGCCTCGCCCTCGTGCCGGGCCTTCCGTTCGGTCCGTTCGTGATCCTTGCCCTGTTCACGGGTCTGGCCGGCTGGCGCCTGCGCCGGCGCGAGCGGGGGGCGGGGGTTGCGGCGGGCCGGGAGGCCGTGGCCGCGGCGGAAGGTCCCGCCCCCGTCGCTCCCGTCTCCCTGGAGCTCTCCGCCGCCCTCGAACCGCTCGCCCGGCCCGGCACCCCCGCGGGCGACGCCCTCCGCGCCGCGCTCACCGCCGCCCGGGACGCGGCGGTCTCCGCCACCGGCGTCCCCGTCCCCGCCGTGGACCTCCGCGCAACGCCGGAACGGACCGACGACTCGTACCGCATCCGCCTGTACGACGTCCCGTTCGGCGCGGGCCGGCTTCCCGCCGACCGCATCCTGGCCCTCGGGTCCCCGGCCGCCCTCGGCGCTCTGGGTGAGGCGGCGGAATCGACCGCGGTCGAGTGGTCGCGTCGGGCCGCGGCCTGGATCCCGCGGGAGCAGGCGGCCACGGCTCGCGCGGCGGGTTGCGTGACGCTGGAGCCGCCGGAGGTGGTGGGCGAGCATCTCCGCGTCGTGCTGATCCGCCACGCCGCCCAGCTCCTCGGACACCAGGAAGTCCAGGACCTGCTGGATCGCCTCGAGGAGACCGCGCCGGCGTTGGTGCGCGCCGCGACCCCGAAACCCTTGCCGCTCGAACGGCTCGTCGCGCTGCTCAAGATTCTCGTCGAGGAGGGGATCTCGATCCGCGATCTCCGCCGGGTGCTCGAGTCGGCCGTGCAGCACGGCGCGGAGAAGGACCCGTACCTGCTGGCGGAGCGGGTTCGTGCGGATCTCAAGCGGACGATCACCGCGGTGTTGACGGGGGGCGAGCCGCGGATCCGGGTGCTGCTGGTGGCGCCCGAGGTGGAGGACGTTCTGCGGGACGCGATCCGCGACCTGGGCGACGGGCCGCGGATGGTGATCGATCCCGACACGGCGGAGGCGGTGGTGCGGTCGGCGCGCGCGGCGGCGGCCGCCTGGCCGCCGGACGCCGGGCCGCCCGTCGTGCTCACGCAGCCCGAGATCCGCCGGCACCTCTGGCGCCTGCTCGATCTCGAGCTGCCCGACGTGCGGGTCGTGTCGTACCGCGAGCTGGACCCGGCCGTGCGCATCGAACCGGCGGGCCGGATTGCCGTCGGACGCCCGGCGGCCGACGCCCCGTCTCCGACCGGAGCCGCGTCGGCGCCGGCCGGCCTTTCCTGAATGGCCCTTCACTTCTTGTCTTGACAGCATGCCCGCCAAGGGCGGAGATCCGATCCGGCCCCGCGGAGCCGGCGGCGCCGGCCGACGACCTCGTTCGATGGAGGGGGCGAACCGGTGCGTGGCGGGAGGAGAAGGCATGTTTCGGATCGACGAACGCGACATCCGGTTCAACCTCTATGAGTATCTCCGGCTGGAGGAGCTGCTCGCGCTGCCAGCCTTCCGGGAGTTCGACCGCGAGACGTTCGACCTGCTGCTGCGCAACGCGTTCGACCTGGCGAAGGAGGTCATCGCCCCCGTCAACGCTCCCGGCGACCGTGCGGGCTGCCGGATCGACGAGAAGGGACGAGTCCGCGTGCCGCGCGAGTATCATGCGGCGTACAGGGCGGTCTGCGAGGGCGGCTGGGTCGGTCTGGCCGACCCGGTGGAGTGGGGGGGGCAGGGTCTGCCCGAGCTGGTCCGCATCGCCGCCTGGGAGGCCTTCTGCGGCGCCTGCTGCGCGCTGATGATGTACCCCGGGCTGACGCAGGCCGCCGCGTCCCTGATCCTCGCCCGCGGCAGCGAGGAGCAAAAAAGGACCTTCGTCGCGAAGCTGCTCTCCGGCGCGTGGGGCGGCACGATGTGCCTGACGGAGCCCCAGGCCGGCAGCGCGGTGGGCGACTGCCGCGCCTCCGCGAGGAAGATCCGCGAGGGCTGGTACAAGATCCAGGGCACGAAGATGTTCATCTCCTCCGGCGACAGCGACCTGGTCGAGAACACGATTCACCTCGTTCTCGCCCGCACCCCGGACGCCCCGCCCGGCGTCAAGGGACTCTCGCTGTTCATCGTCCCCCACTTCCGGGTCGGCCCCGACGGCAGCCTCGGCCCGCTCAACGACGTCCAGGTCGCCGGCATCGAGCACAAGATGGGCATCCAGGGTTCCGCCACCTGCACCCTCGCTTTCGGGGACAACGACGGCTGCGAAGGATGGATCGTCGGCCAGGAAGGCGACGGCATGGCGATCATGTTCCACATGATGAACGAGGCGCGCCTCGGCGTCGGCCTGCTCAGCCTCGCCATCTCTTCCGCCACCCATCTCGAAGCGCTCGACTACGCCCGCGAACGCATCCAGGGCGTCGATGCGCGCCAGATGAAGGACCCCAACGCCCGGCGCGTGCCGATCATCGAGCATCCCGACGTCCGCCGCATGCTCCTGACCCAGAGGGCCTACGTCCACGGCCTGCGCGCCCTCATGTATCGCGTCGCCCGGTGGGGCGACGTCGCGCGCCACGGTTCCGGCGAGGAACAGGAGAAGTGCCAGGCCCTGGTCGATCTGCTCACCCCGATCTGCAAGGGCTACGGCTCCGACCGCGCCAACGACGTCGCCGCCACCTCCGTCCAGATCCTGGGCGGCTACGGTTACTGCCAGGAGTACCCGTGCGAGCAGTACCAGCGCGACGCCCGCATCTTCACGATCTACGAGGGCACGAACGGCATCCAGGCGATGGACCTCGTCGGCCGCAAGCTCGGCCTGAAACGCGGCATGGTCTTCCTGACCTTCCTCGGCGAGATCCAGGGCTTCCTCGCCAAGGCCAAGGAGCATCCCGCGCTCCAGGACTGCGCCGCCGAGTTGGAGAAGTCCGTCGAGGACCTCCAGGGCATCGCGATGACCTTCCTGAGCAAGAACATGTCCGGCGAGGTGCTCTACGTCCTGCTCCAGGCAACCCCGTTCCTCAAGTTCATGGGCAACACGGTCCTCGCCTGGCTGCTCGGCGAGCAGGCCCTGCTCGCCGCCGACAAGTTCGCCGCTCTCGGCAAGGGAACCGACGATCCCGAGGCCGCCTTCTACGACTCCAAGGTCAAGACCGCTCGCTTCTTCTTCAAGAACCTTCTCCCCGAGAACCGATCGATCCGCCAGGGCATCCTCTCCGAGGACACCTCCGCGCTCGACGTCGTTCTGTAGCCCTCGCGGCCGCGGAACTCGGGTGGACCGCGGGGCGGCGGCCGGGTGGCGCGGCGGTCGGAAATGGTGGTAGAAGCGTCCCATGACTTCGGCCGGTGCCGCGGCTCGGTCCCGTCGGGAGGTTCCGGCGCGCCGGTGGGCGTGTCCGGGTGCCGGGCCGGGGCCTCGTTTTCGGGGATCGATCCGCGGGCCGGTGCGGATGCGGCCCGACCCGAAGATGCGGGTTCGGGAACGGGTCGATCCGACGCGCCCGCCGTCGCGCTGCCCGGTCGCCCTTCGTTCCGACCCCGAAGACTTCCCCCCCGTCCTCGACGGCTCGCAGGCGGAGTGATTGTCCATGTTGTTCTTCACGGCGATCGGCATCGGCTTCCTGCATACGCTCTTCGGCCCGGATCACTACGTTCCGTTCATCGTCATCGGCCGCGCCCGCCGGTGGGGTCTCGGGCGCACGTCGCTGTTGACGTTCGTCTGCGGCCTCGGCCACGTCCTGTCCAGCGTCGCAATCGGCCTGATCGGCGTGGCGGCGGGCGTCGCGCTGCACCGCGTCCAGGGTTGGGAGGAAGCGCGCGGCGCCTGGGCCGGCTGGGCCCTCTTCCTCCTTGGCCTCGGCTACTTCGCCTGGGGCCTGTGGCGCGGCGCCGCGGGTCGTCGGCACCGCCACGTTCACCTGCACGACGACGGCACGATCCACGACCACCCGCATGCGCACGAGCGGGAGGGGCACCCGCCGGTGCACGCGCACGCCCACGCCGCCGTGCCCGACGGCCGGGACGGCGCGCCGCACGATCGGCATCGGGCGGCCGAGTTTCCCGGGGCCGCGGATTCCGCCACGTCTGGCACCGCCGTTGACGCCGAGCCGCGCCGCTGGAAGAGCCTCACGCCCTGGCTCTTGTTCCTGGTCTTCGTCCTCGGTCCCTGCGAGCCGCTGATTCCGCTCTTCTTCGCGTCCGCCCTGTCCGGGGCCTGGCACGAGGTATTGCTGGTGGTGGTCGGCTACAGCGCCGCGACGCTCGCCGCGATGCACGGGCTGGTCTCGGCGTTCTGGTTCGGCTTGCACCGGCTCGATCTCGGACCCTTCGAACGGTGGACCCACGCCGCCGCCGGCGCCGTGATTGCGCTGGCCGGCGCGGCGATGGTCTTCCTCGGCTTGTAGCCCTGCGGATTGCCCCGTCGTGCACGAGTCAGGCAAGACCGTTCGCCGGTGCGGCCTGCGGGCCGGGCGTCCGGCCGTGTGGTCGTGCCGTGCGCCGGGGTACCGGCCTAGGGCCGAGCGGGGCCGGCGGGCCGCACCGCCGCCCGAAGCCGTTCGACCAGCCGGGTCCGCCGCAGCGTTGGCCGGTCGTTGCGCACGGCCCGCCACAGGGCGCGCCGGGACCCGACGAGCAGCACCAGCCGGCGGCCGCGGGTCACGGCGGTGTAGAGCAGGTTGCGGGCGAGCATGACCCAGTGCGACGGCACCAGCGGCACGATCACGACGGGGTATTCCGATCCCTGCGCCTTGTGGATCGAACAGGCGTAGGCCAGCATCAGCTCGTCCAGGTCGGCCGCCCCGTAGGCCACCCGCCGTCCGTCGAAATCGACGAGGACGTCTCCCTGCGCCGGGCGCGCCGCCACGATCCGGCCGAGGTCACCGTTGTAGACGTCGCGGTCGTAGTCGTTGGTGACCTGCATCACCCGGTCGCCGACCCGCAATCGTTTCCAGCCGGCAACCGCCTCCAGCCCGTTCGGGTTGAGCCGCGCCTGCAATGCCTCGTTCAACTCCTGTGCGCCGGCCCGGCCGCGGTTCATCGGGCACAGCACCTGGATGTCGCGGATCGGGTCGAGGCCGAGGCGGCGGGGCACGTCCTCGGCCACGAGCCGCACGATCCGCTCCGTCACGCGTTCCGGTTCCTCCTCGAGGAAGTAGAAGTCGCCACCCTTCGCCGGGGCGCTCTGGGGCGCCTCGCCCCGTCGGATGCGGTGCGCCGCATCCACGATCCGGCTCGCGGCCGCCTGCCGGAAGACCTCGGTCAGCCGCACCACGGGGACGCACTCCGACTCGATCAGGTCTCCCAGCACGTTTCCGGGGCCGACGGACGGAAGCTGATCGACGTCGCCGACCAGGATCAGGTGGGCTTCCGGCGGGATGGCGGCGAACAGGTGGTGGGCGAGGACGACGTCCAGCATGGAGGCCTCGTCGATCACCACCCCATCGGCCGGGAGGGGCGACCCGCGTCGCCGTTCGAACCCTCCGGCGCGCGGATCGAACGCCAGCAGGCGGTGGACGGTCTGGGCCGGGAGACCGGTAGCCTCGCTCAGTCGTTTCGCCGCGCGGCCTGTGGGGGCGGCGAGGGCCAGGCGGAGGCGCTTGCGGTGGAGGATCGACAGGGCCGCGCGGAGGAGCGTCGTCTTGCCCGTACCCGGGCCGCCCGTGATCACCAGGACCTTCTCGGTGAGCGCCCTGGCCACCGCTTCTCGTTGCTGTTCCGCCAGCCGCAGCGACGCCTGCGACTCGTACCAGGCCAGGGCCCGCGCCCCATCGATCGGCGGTCCCGTCGCCGGCGTGGCCAGCAGGCCGGCGAGCGATTCTGCGATGCCCCGTTCGCAGGTCGCCAGCGACGCCGGCGCCAGTTCGGCCGGCGTCCAGTTCACGCCCGGGGCCGGGACCGCCGGCGGCGGTGGTTCCCCGGCCACCCGTCGCGACAGCAGCAGTGCGTCCAGCGCGCGTTCCGCGGGGCCCCGGGGCACGTCCAGCTCCCGCTCCGTCCGTTCCAGCAGCTCCTCGCGCGGCACCCACACGTGGCCGTCGTCCGTGCACCGCGACAGCGCATGGAGCACCGCCGCCTCGGCCCGGGCCGGCGCGTCGGGCGGCAGGCCGAGGCGGGCGGCGATGCGGTCGGCCGTCTTGAACCCGATTCCCGGGATGTCGTGCGCCAGCCGGTACGGGTCGTGGTGGAGGACGTCGATCGTCTCGTCGCGGTACCGTTTCCAGATCCGGTGCGCCAGGAGCGGGGAGATCCCGTGGCTCTGCAGGAAGATCATCGCTTCGTGGACGATCCGCTGTTCCCGCCACGCTTCGCACACGCGCTCCACCCGCTTCGGGCCCAGACCCTTGACCTCCGCCAGCCGCTCCGGCCGTTCCTCCAGCACCGTCAGGGTCTCCTCGCCGAACGTCGCGACGATCCGCCGGGCCAGCTCCTTGCCGATGCCGCGGATCAGGCCGGAGCCGAGATATCGTTGCAGGCCGGCCAGCGTCGCGGGCACCACCGACCGGTACGATTCCACCTCGAACTGCGGCCCGAACCGCGGATTGCGCACCCACCGCCCCTGCAGCGACAGCTCTTCGCCGACCTGCGCCGCCCCCACGTTGCCGACGACCGTCACCGGCTCGGAACCGCCGAAGGGCAGCACCCGCAGGACCGCGTACCCCGACTCCTCCGAGCGGAACGTCACACGCTCCACGGTGCCCCGGATCGAATCGATCCCCTCCCGTCCGCCGGGACGGAGCAGCAACACCTGGCGGGAGCGTCGGCGCATGGTCCCGAGACTATCGCGGCGCGGTTTCCGGCGGTAGGGTCGCGGGACGTCCCGCGGCGGCCGGGGTGGGGGGCGGGGCCCGCCGCGGGGGTGGGGCCGGTCGTGGACGGCTTCTCGGCCCGCGGGGTCCGGTCCGGCGCCCGGCCTCGTGCGACCCGATTCCCGCCGCCGCAAGCGCGGGCACCGGTGCCGCTCCGGGGGTTGTCGGGGCGCCGCGCGCGACGCGCTCAGCACGGCGAGAGGCGGCCGGACATCGCCGCGGCCCGGGCCCGTTCCGGTGGCCACTGGGGGTGGGTCCGCACCGTCGCGAACGCCTCGGGCGACCGTCCTGCGGCCCGCGCCAGACGGCGCGCCACTTCGATCCAGTCGCGCCGGCGGGCCTCCAGCGCGGCGATGGCGGCCAGCCCCGCCCCGTGTTCCACCCGCCGATGCGCCCCGCTTTCCAGCGGCGTCGTTCCCTGTCGGTGTCGCAGCGCCACGGACAGCACCCAGTCGCCGTTCCGGTCACGGTCCAGGTCCACCGTCAGCCCCTCGCACTCTGCCAGCGGCCGGGATTGCGGTCGGCCGAACGGCCCGCGGGAGGACAGGATCAGCCGGTCGGCGTCCCAGTGCAGCAGCGGGCCGGCGTGGGCCACCGCCCGCGAGATGCTGATCGCGATCGCGCCCGCCAGGGCGCAGCCGACCGCTCCCCGCAGCAGCGCGCCGCGCGTCGGATCGCCCGGGAGGTAGCGCAGCGCGGCGCCCGCCAGGGGCAGGGCCGCGAGCGCGGCGGCGATGCCGCCCTGCAGCCACCGCCGTCCCGCTCCCGGACGCGGGACCTCCACCGCGTCGGCGCCCGCTTCCACCAGGCAGCGCAGCGGGCGCGGCAGGACCTCGGCCGTCGCGATCCGCAGGGCGCCCTGCACCGCGCCGGCCGGCTCGCCGACGTCCCGCGCGTCGACGGCCAGCAGATCCCCGTCGGTCAGCAGCTCGGGCCGCCCCGGGGTGAGGCGTCGGCCGCCGAGCAGCAGGTTCGCTCCCTCGACGAACAGCCGCGCCGACCCGCCTTCCGACCGCCGCCATCGCAACACCGCGATCCGGGCATCCCGCGGCAGGATCTCGCCGGGGCGGCGCGGCAGCAGCCAGCCGTCCCGCAGCACAATCTCCGTTTCGGGCTGGTCCAGCAGCCACAGCGCCACCACCTCGCCCCGGGCGTCGAACGACGTCAACTGCGCCCCGGCTCCGGCCGCGTCCCGCTCCATGAAGCGGGTAGTAGCACACCCGCCGCCGGTATACGATGCCGGCCCCGGGAGGTGCACGATGACGCCACGAATGGTCGCGCTGCTCCTTGCTGCCGTCCTGCCCCCCCTCGCCGCGCGGGGCGACGAACGTTCCGCGGAACGCCATCCGCTGACCGCCGAGGACCTCTGGAGCCTCGACCGCCTGTCCGACCCGCAACCTTCCCCCGACGGCTCGCGGGTCATCTTCGTCGCCACGCGCTACGACCTCGAGAAGAACCGCGGCAACGACGACCTCTACCTGGTCTCGGTCGCCGGCGGCGAGGTCCGGCGCCTCACCGCCAACGACGGCCCCGATCGCCACCCCCGCTGGATGCCCGACGGCAGCGCCATTCTGTTCCTCTCGTCCCGCGGGGACGACGAGGCGCCGCAGGTCTATCGCCTGCCGCTCGACGGCGGCGATCCCCGGCGGCTCACCGACTACCCGTCAGGGGTCTCCGCCTTCTGGATTGCGCCCGACGGCGCGTCGCTCGCGCTGACCACCGACGTCTTTCCCGACTGCGACGACCTGGACTGCACCGGCCGGCGGCTTCGGGAGCGCAAGGAGGGCGGCGTCGAGGCCGTGGTGGCCGACGCCCTGCCGTACCGCGTCTGGAACACGGTGCGCCGCGGCCTCGTCAGCCACCTCTTTCTCCACCCGCTGGCGGAGGGGGCGACGCCCCGCGACCTGACCCCGGGCCCGCACGACTGTCCCCCGATCGACCTCGGCACCTCGCACGACGTCGCCTTCTCGCCCGACGGCGCGTTCCTCGCCTACACGCTCAACGCCGATCGCGACGTCGCCTGGAGCACGAACAACGACGTCTGGGAAATACCGCTCACCCGCGGCGGCGCCGTGCGGCGTGTCTCCCCCGGCCCGGGCAACGACGCGGGCCCCGCCTACTCTCCCGACGGTCGTTGGCTCGCCTGGCTGTCGATGGAGCGCGCTGGGTTCGAGGCGGACCGGCGGCGCATCCTGGTCGAGGACCGCGGCACTGGCGAGGTGCGCGAGCTGGCCGCGGCGCTCGACCGCAGCCCCGAGGAGCTCCACTGGGCTCCCGACTCCTCGGCGCTGTGGTTCATCGCCCAGGACACCGGCCGGACCCGCGTCTTCCGCGTCGGCGTCGCCGGCGACGACCCGCGCGCCGTCACCGCCGACGGTTCGTACGATTCCCTCGCCCTGCTGCCCGGCGGCGACGCCGCGGTGGCGATCCGCCAGAGTCATGCCCATCCGCCCGAAGTCGTGCGGCTCGACCTCTCCTCCGGCGCCTTCACGCCCCTCGATCACCTCAACGACGACCGACTGGCCGTCCTCCAGATGCCGACCGCCCGCGAGTTCTGGTTCGACGGCGCCCACGGCGATCCGGTCCACGGCTACCTGCTCGAACCCGCGGCGCGACGTCCCGGGCGGAAGCTCCCCGTGGTCTTCGTGCTCCACGGCGGCCCGCAGGGCTCCTTCGAGGACGGATTCCACTTCCGCTGGAACCTCCAGCTCCTCACCTCGCCGGGCTATGCGGTCGTCGCGATCAATTTCCACGGCTCGGTCGGTTTCGGCCAGGCCTTTGTCGATTCCGTCTCCGGCGACTGGGGCGGAGCCCCTTACGAGGACGTGATGCGCGGCGTCGACCACGTCCTGGCCACCTTCCCCGAGCTCGACGGCGGGCGACTCGCCGCCGTCGGCGCCTCCTACGGCGGCTACCTCGTCAACTGGATTCTCGGCCACACCGACCGGTTCCGCTGCCTGGTCACCCACGCCGGCGTCTCCGAGCTGTGGAGCAAGTACGGGTCGACCGACGAGCTGTGGTTCCCCGAATGGGAGTTCGGCGGCCCGCCGTGGCGGAACCCCGAGTCCTATGACCGGTGGAGCCCGCTGCGCTACGCCGCTTCCTTCCGCACGCCGACGCTGGTCACGCACGGCGAGGGCGACTTTCGCGTCGTGTACACGCAGGGCACCGCGATCTTCGCCGCGCTCCAGCGACAGGGGGTTCCCTCCCGCCTGCTCCTCTTCCCCGACGAGGACCACTTCGTGCGCAAGCCGAAGAACGCCCTGCTCTTCTGGCGGACCCTCTTCGACTGGTTGAGGACCTACCTCGAACCTCCGCGTCCCGTCTGGACCCCTCCGCCGTCTCCGGCTCCCTGACCCGTCCTGCGCGCGCCCGGCTTCGGCGAGTCGGACCCGGGGGTGGGCGGCCGGGCTGTCGCGCCGACGGTCCCGCGCCCGAGGGCCCGACCGCGCGTGGCTCGGGGCAACGGTGCGACGCGACCTTTGCTTTTCCGGCGATCTGGGCCTACAGTAGTTCCCGGCCGTTCGCAGTATCGAGCGCCGGAGTGCAGATGGGGCCCGAGGGGTCGGATCGTACCAAGAAGCACTTGCAGGACAAGGTCCTGCGGGCGTTTCTGGAGCACGTCACGGGGAGTCACCCGGCGGCGAAGGGGACCGGTCAGCCTCCGGCGGCCGAGCCGGCCGGCGGCAGGGAGGCCGGGCGTTCCGCCGAGGCTGAGGCGGGCGGGCGGGTGTCGCGCACGCCTTCCGCCGGGCTCCGTTCTTCTCCCCGGCCGGAGCATCCGCCGCAGGAATCCTCGTCGGGTTCGTCCCCCCGGCCGCCGCGTCCGCCGGCGGGAACCCCGCCGCGCATCCTGTCGCAGCCCTCGGACCGGCCGGCGGAGCCGGCTTCGGGCGAGCGGCATCCGACCGGATCGATGGCCGTCCGGCGGGCCTCGTCGCCGTATGCCGTGAGGTCCGCGTCGGAGGCGGGCGGGACGGCGCGGCGGGGCGACTCGGCCGCGATGCGCCGGCTGCTGCTGCGCGAGCCGGACGTGTCCCGGACGCCGACCGAGGTCCGTCCGTCGCCGCACGAGGGGGTCTCGGCGGCGAGTCCGGCCCGCGGTTCGTCGCCGGCGGCGGGTCCCGCGGCGCTCGCGGGGCTCCCGCCCTCGGCGCCGGACCAGCCGGCGCCGGGACCGCCGCCGGGCGCCCCCGCCGCGCAACCGGTTGCCGGCGCGATCGGTGTCGGCACCGTGCTCGACGACAAGTACCGCCTCGTCCGGCGGATCGGCCGGGGCGGCGTGGGCGAAGTATATGAGGCGGTCCACGAGTTGATCGGCCTGCGCGTCGCGGTGAAGCTGATCCGTTTCGAGTACGCCAGCAACGCCGAGTTGAACCAGCGGTTCCTCCAGGAGGCGCGGGCCGCCGCGGCGGTCGGCCACCCCGGGATCGTGCAGATCCACGACGTCGGACGCACTCCGGACGGCCGGACGTACCTCGTCATGGAATACCTGGACGGCGAGGACCTCGAGAAACAGCTCGCGCGCAAGCGCCGCCTTCGCCTCGACGAGACGGCCGACATCCTCTGCGACGTGCTCGAGGCGCTTGCCGCCGCGCACGCCAAGGGGATCGTCCACCGCGACATGAAGCCGGAGAACGTGTTCCTGGTAGCGGGACGGCACGGCGAGCGCGTGGCCAAGCTGCTCGACTTCGGCATTGCGCGGCTCAACGACGAGGCGCAGACCGTCACTCGCCTCACCCGGCCCGGCTCGGTCATGGGCACGCCGTACTACATGTGTCCCGAGCAGGCGCGCGGCGACCGGGACGTCGACGCCGGCGTCGACATCTACGCCGTCGGCGTGATGCTCTACGAGATGCTCACCGGCGAGCTCCCGTACTCCGGCAATACCTACAACGAGGTGCTGTCGAAGGTGTTGTCCCAGCCGTTCCCCTCGTTGCGCGAGAAGCGGGAGGACGTTCCGGAGGAGGTGGAGCGGATCGTGTTTCGGGCGACGGCGCGCGAGCGTTCGGCGCGCTACGCCACGGCGCTGGAGTTTGCCGAGGCGCTGGCGCCGTTCCGGTCGGGTCGGGTGGCCGCGCCGGCCTTCTTTCCGGGGCGCCGGTCGCGCACCGCCGAAACCCCACTGCCTACCACCTCGCAGCCGTCCGTGCCGCCGCCGCGTCCTCCGGAGGCGGGGCCGGACGGCGCGACCCGCGAGGCGGGTTTGCGGACCGACGGCGTGCCGGCGTCGGGATCGGAGGCGACGTCGGCTGCGTTCGCGAACCCGGCCCCGGCGGCCGGCTGCATCTTCCCATCCCGGTAAGGCACCGATATAATCCGCGGCGCTTGGAGGGCCCATGAACCTGCTGCAAGAAATCCTGCAGGGTGAGTTGGAGCGTCTGTTCAGCC
>Ga0068707_1001738_pt1 | contig 15256 bp, 14 predicted proteins | sample YNPNPMetaG_FD_66600 | JGI IMG/M metagenome (GOLD analysis project Ga0068707, IMG submission 66600) | Anoxygenic and chlorotrophic microbial mat microbial communities from Yellowstone National Park, USA - YNP NP MetaG | ecosystem: Environmental > Aquatic > Thermal springs > Hot (42-90C) >...
AATGTATAATGAGAAAAAAATTGCTGTTTTTAAATATCAATTAGGTAGAAGTGAAATTATTTATAATAAGTACCATATAATTGTTCCTGAAAAAATTGAGTTTTATTCACAAGGAGCTGGTGCATATTTTGATTTTTTGAAAAATAATCCTTTATATGCTGATAAAGGAGTAATAGTAATAGATATTGGATACTATACAATTGATTTTGTATTTTTTAATAAAGGTGAGGGGTATGACGAACTATTTAGAAGTTATCCATTAGGTGTGGAAGTAATATTGAGAAAAATTATTGATGAAATTACTGTTAAATATGGAGAATTTATAAGTTTAGAAATGGCAGAATTGATTTTAAAAACTGGAACTTTTCGTTTTTTGGGTAAAGAATATAAGATTGACCATATGGAATATATTGATAATTTTTATATCCCAAAGGTCATTAAAACAATAAAAGAATATGGGAATGTTATTAAAAATTATCGCTTAAATTTAAAAGAAAATGAAGACATAGTAGTAGTTCTTGCTGGTGGTGGAGCTGCATATTTACAAAATAGATTTGATGATGTGTTTATTCTAAATGATCCTCAGTTCGCAAATGCAAGAGGGATAAAGATATACATGGAAAAATTTTTTCAATAAACAAAAACCCCCGACAGATTTTTTCTGTCGGGGGTATATTTTAAAACAAGCTTGCTGTAGTTAATTCTTTGCCCGGGAATTTACTTACATGAATTGTTTTTATTATTAAGTCGTAATTTTTCCCTAATACTTCTCTGGCAAGGTTTTTTTTCATTATTAATTCTTCTTTATTTTTAATCCCAGCTTTATAAAGTCTTCTGGCCCTTGCCAACCCTATACCTTTTATTTGCAAGAGAGGGATAAATTCAGCAGGAGCACCGTATTTCAAGCGATACATTAGTTCATTGCTTTTACAGTCTATTTTATAAAATCCTTCTATTGCTTTTAGAACAGAGGAAAGCCTTTCACTATCTGCTTGAATTTGCCTGATAAGATTAATTAAGTCATTATGAATTTTATCAATAAGGCCATTAATTAGTAACCATACCGAAAAAGTTGCGCCTAATTTTTCGTATGGAATTTCATTACCAAAAATTGCATATGCTTCATCCAGTGCAAATTTAGATACAGGATAATCTGGTAGTGCAGTCCCAATTGCAGAAGATATTGCAGTATCTGAAAAGTTTTTCTCCATATTTAAAAGATAAAAATTATTTAACAATTTTACTACCATATATGGGGAATAGTAAAACCATGCTGAAATTCTGCCAGTCGGATTTAATACGAATGTCTCTCCGTGTTGCTCAATTATCCCCCAATTCATAAGATTGCCAATTGTTTCTTGAAGGGGAATAAGTGTCATTTCCTGATGATATGCCAGTGTTTTTTCATACCATTCTCTTAGTAAGTTAGCATTGTTTTTCCCTTTATTTATTTCAGCAACAACATGGAAAGCAATTTCATCAGGATCAAGTAGCCTGCTTTTTATGACAAAATTTTCTGGTCTATTAAGGTAATTTTTATATTTTGGTTTATCCCATGGATAAAGTATATAAGCATCTCCACATGGATCAATGCCATATCTACCTGCTCTCCCTATCATTTGTTTGATGTCAATAGGGCTAACTTCTTCTATTCCCCTTGTGACATCAACTATAATTACCCTTCTTGCAGGAAGGTTTACACCCCAGGCTAAAGTAGATGTTGCAATGATAATTCTTAATTTATGATTGTTAAATTTTTCAACTATTTCTTTTTTCTTTTCAGCTTCCAGGTCAGCGTTATGGAAATAAATTTCTCCATATCCTTCTTCTTCAAGTTTTTCTTTTATTTTTCTCCCTAAGCTTTTGCTATGAACAAAAACTAGGAATTTGTCTGCCGGGTATTCGTTTATAATTTGTAATACACCATCTATTAAGCTTTCTACTTTTTGAGAATATCCACCTCCATTTACATAAGGAACATAGTGTACATTGAGCTTTGTAGGTCTCCAATCGCTGGAAATAAGATATACTTCTGAATTTGTTATATCTTCCAGCCATTTTGCTATTTCCTCCGTATTAGTCATGGTTGCACTTAATAAAACTAATTCGGGATTAGCAATTTCAAAACTTCTGATGATAGAATTTTCTAGTGTTGACCCTCTCCATTGCATTGCAAGGAGATGACATTCGTCTATTACTACTACGCCAACACTATTAAACCATTCTATAATTTCATTAGTCTTTTTCCTTGTTAGGCTGTCAAACATTTCAGGAGTAAAAAGCATAATATCAGAACTTAAACATTCCATTAAAACCTTTTGCCTGTTTTCAGCAGGAAGATAATCGCCTGTAACTATTGAGATTTTATAAGAAGAAAAACTATGTTCTGGTGAAGTCCAATCAGAATATTTTTCATCGGCAAGAGCTTTTAGTGGTGCAATAACTACTGCTTTTTTGCTGTTATTTAAATGATGTATTATTGCCATTTCGGCAATGGTTGTTTTCCCTGCTGAGGTTGATGCTTCTATGATTTTATGCCCTGGCGAGTTATATATTTTGAAAAAAGCACTTTGAACTGGGTTGAAATTTTTGTATTTAAACCTCCCGAGTGGATATCGGGAGGTTGATATCCATTCATTTTCGTTAACTTCAATTATTTTCAAATAATACCTCCTTTATAAGTTTTTTGCTTATATTAGGATTTTTTTTATGCAGTAAACAAAGCGCATATCCTGTAACCTGGTCTGAATTGTGCAACCATTTTAGAACTGAGTCGTCTCCATTAGGAGAAGAGAATTTAAAATCTATAATGACTTCATTTTCTCCATTTTTTTCTTTGCAAAGTAAATCCCAAGCACCTGAGAAAACAACTGAATCATCAAGCCCGATATATGTTCTTTCTTCAGTAGAAAGAACTTCAAGGTTTTGGGTTTTCCAGAACTCAGGGAATTGTTTGAGTAAATTTATTGCAATCTCCTTGATTAATTCAGGAGATTCTTTTTTGTTGAATTCTACTCCGCTAAAATCAATAGCCTCCCATTTTTCCTCGAAAGCTTTTACAGGATCTTTTTGATCTATCAGGAATGCTTCTATTGCATAATGAAGACATGTCCCTGCTTCGAGGGTCCCTTTCTTTTTGACAGGATATATACCATCTTTTTTGTACCCCCATGCACGTGGGCACATTTCAAACTGGATTATGTCAGTAGGAGAAATGAATAATTTGTCTTTTTTGACTTCTACTGTATTGAAATCGTTCTCGTATGTCTTATTGCATAAAGAGGTATAATCGCATAAAGTGCATGGAGAGTTAAAGATATAAAGACTCTTTTTAGGGAACACCTCAGGTTTGTTACTTAAAATTAATTTCATCATTGGAAGATAAAATTTAATCTTATAGAGATACTCCTTTATATTGTTTTTGCCCCTGATAGTTTCAAAAACCTTTATTTCAGGGGTGCTTTTCTTTTCCAGAAAGATGTATTTTGTTTTAATCATCTTTCCCCTCCTTAAATGGTTCCTCTTCAAAAGGAAGAGGGGTTCCTTCTCTTTTTAAGATTTCTATAAGTTGCTCCCTATTTATATAGAGAGTTGTTTTATCTATGTAATTTTTGTAAATAATCTTCGTCATTTTTGAAGGCATATAAAGCCTCTCACCAGTTTTTTTATTTTTAAGTATAAGTATCGGCATAATATCTACCTCCCTCCTATTTAGGATTTATTATTGTTTAAAAATATTAAAAATAAAAATTGTTTTTTATAGGATAAAAGCAAAATTTCAGAAATATTGTGGCAATATTGCAGGAATGTTTTGGAAATATTGCAGAAATGTTGTAGAATTATTTTGTGTAAGATTTTGGGCAAAAAAAAGCCCGCACAGGGCGGGCTAAACAAAAAAATATTTCTCTAGAAATTTTTATTAGCTATTTTCTTCCAATGCTTTTATGATAATATTTTTTTCTTCTTCTGTGAATTTATCATGTTCAGATTCTATCTCTATGTCTTCAATAGGAACACCGCCTACTGATGTCTGCGATATAACAACAACTCCTTCTTTACCATTAAAAGTAAAAGGGATTGTTTTAATTAAAGATATGCTATCAAATTCGAATTCTATATTGTTAAAAGTAATGTTATCCATTTTTACTCTCCTTTAAATATAAATTATGTATTTTTTTTATTTTTTCTTTGCTCATCCCTATTATATAAGTGTTTTGATCTCTCCATAGGGCTTTAGCAATTTTATAGCAATAAACAGCTTGTTGTTCTGCAAAGTCTTGTGGCCCATTAATAACAGCCCACAATTCTCCTCCTGTGTATATTTTTATTTCTTGCACCACTATTGCCTCCTTAATTTTATAAAGATAATTTATCAAGGTTAATTAAGTCTTTCTCAGAAAATTTCCATTTTTTGATATTTGGTGGAAGTTTGTTTTGTTTAGGTTTGTTTTGAATAATGTTGTAAATAATTTCTGCCTTTTCTACAGTATGCAAATTTTTATCTTCAATTAAAGAAGATATAACTTCTATAAAGACTTCTTTTGGCAAGGCAGAAATATCTTCAATAATAATTTCTTTAAGCATTATTCCCCCTGTATTTTTAGAATTATATTATCTATTTTTTTACATAGATCACCTACCGTGCCTGTGTTATTGATTGTAAAATCTGCTGGTATATGATCTATGAATAACTCACTTTCGTGATTTTTTAAATTTTCATTATCAAGAATGCCATTATTGTTTCTGTTTATTTTTATAATTACTCCGTTATATAAATCAACTAATTCGGCTTCATTAAGAAACCGAATGTCATCTATAACAATTTTCTTTTTGCCTTTGGAAATTAACTTTCCTATCTTTGCAAAAGTTTTATTAACCCAATAATCAGGGCTAATTTGGTTTCTCACTATATCAGTCCCAATACGTTGCAATAAAAACCTTGTATAAGGAGTTTTTTTAACCAAGTCTGTAGGAGTGACTATTCCACTTTTAAGTAGCATTTCTTTCAGGCTATCAGCAAAAGCAATTCTCTCAAAACCATATTTTTCTTGTAAATACTGTGCAACAGTGCTTTTGCCTGAGCCTGCTTTGCCGCAGAGTCCTATTATTGTTACAAATTTCATGGTTTACCTCCTGAATGGATTCTGTTGAGAACTATGAGAGTTCTTAGAAAATATTAAAAGGAAAGAATATGAAAAAAGACCAGGGGGTTATTCCCCCTGGTTGGTTTTTTCTGGTTCTTTTACTGTTTTTTTGGTTGCGGTTTTTTGTCTTTCTTCTAATTTTTGAATAAGTAACAGGATAGAATTATTCAAATTCTCAATGTTTTTTGTAAGAGTTTCAGGTTCAGTTTCAGGTTCAGGCTGTGCATGAAAGTTAATTGTTTTTGTTTCTGTTTCTGGTCTTGGTTTCCCTTTGCCGTACCAGTAGGTCAGGGTAAAAGGCCACAACCAATAGTTTTTTTGGCCGGTTTTTCTTTCCGTCATCCCGGCCATGAAAACCCACAAGAATGCTACTGCAATAAGCAGTAGTAAGCCTGCTAACTCTAACATTTTTTCCTCCTTAAAAAAGGATTCTCCCCTCTCAAGAGGGGTTTAGTTCTATACAATATTAAGAAAGCAAGATTGGAAATAAAGATTAAAATTAGGTAATTATTAGGCATATTAGGCGATTACTAGTCAATTTTATTGGAAATTGGATTTTTAACCAAAAAAAAAGACCCCGCCGTGGTAACCCAGCGGGGTTGATTATATGGCATCCCTCCCCTCTTTAGCGACCAGCCAAAGGCTGGTGGGAGAGGGTAATACTACTGGTTAGTTATTCTACTTCTGAAATAACTAACCAGTAGTCTAGTCTTTTGATCTCCTCGGAGGTTAAAACAACTCCCTCCGGGAGTCTTTTTTTTAGGAAGAAGTGGAGGCCCTTGTCCCCACCCTTCATAAAAACGCTTGGCCTGTCCTTGCGATATTCTACCTGAACGCCAAGCAGTTCAGATAGAATTTGCGCTGTCCCTTCATGGCCAACAGCGCTCGTAAAGCCGTTTTTAAGAAGGGCCTTGGCTTCTTCAAGGGAGGCCCTTTTTAAAGAAATCTTTACCTTATTGTCCTCGTCAAAATTGACGGGGACAATTAAGGTATTAAGAATATAAATCATTTTTCCCCCTCCTTTTAAGGATTCTCCCCCTCTTATGAGGGGGTATATTATAGCTTTATAATATTAAAAAGGTAAAAAAATAATTTGTTAAAATAATAAAAAATACATCAAACAAAAAGGAGGACAAAAAATGGAATACCAAAACAACAGAAACATAAACAACGATGACAGAAGTGTTATAATTTTTAACAACTATTTAAACTCATATCTCAAAAGTGACTTAAAAACTATTTATGAACAGTATAAACAGATAGCACCTTTAATTAACAAAAAACAAGGCAAATCGAAAGATAATCTTACTTTAATATTCGCACTATTCTATTTATTTTTAGTTATTCCTTTTTCTTTAACTTTACTGTATGGATTAATTTTTGATAATTCAGTTTTAACGGAAATAAAAACTTTTATAAACTCTGTTTATCTGTCTATTCTGCCATTTCAAAAAATAATAGCAGGATGGATACTGATAAATCTACTTGCACTTGTAGCAATGTGCTGGATTACTGCATACATAGTTAAAGTTAATTCTATATCCCAAATGAGCCGAACAGAGTTTTTAAAAATATTTTTTTATACACCAGAATGGGTATTAAGCAAAGACATGATTGAATTAAAAGCTATTTTCTTTGCAGCCTTAGACCCTTATAAAATAAAAGATGCAGAGTTTATAAAAGAAAAAATTATAAACCTTTGGTATATATACTCTGACATAAAAACACATAATTTTTTAAATTGCAAGGAATCATTCTGGCTTTATATAGGTCATTTACTAGGATTATTTATCCCAACTATACGTATTTTTACAAAAAGCATTATATATGCCATAGAAAATGTGATTTTATGGGAAATAAATAAGGTAGAAAGGAATAAAGCTTTTTTTGGTGTTGAAGAAAATCAAAAATTAAACTATAAGTTATAATATATTTAGAAAAATAAACAAAAAAGGAGGTTATGCTTTGAATGGATAAGGACATTAAAAAGCAGAAACTTTTAGAAGAGTTGAAGGAACTCGATGAGCCTGATGCGGATTTCTATATTGGTGATAAAAAAGTAAAAGGCGTTGAAAGAGAAAAGTTGATAGCGAATTTGAAAGAATTGCTTCAGGGAGAGCTTAAACTCTTGGAGGAGGAAAAATAAAAAAAGACAGAGGTAGTAGTCTGTCGGCTTATATTTAAATAAATAAAAAATTTTTTTTGAGAGAAATTTTTTAATAAAAAAGCCCGCCATTTGGCGGGCTTATAATTATTTTAGGAGTATAATAAAAGTTGTGTCTATTTGATGGGTGTTTGGGTAGTGGATAAAGTAGGGCTTAAATAGGATAACATATTTATGGCAACTTAAACATATGTATTAAATTTTCATCCAGCCTCACCATGACTCAAAATCTCCTTTAAATCAGTCATATTGCTATCTACTCTTTCACCTTAGCTTCAACCATCCAAATCTCTTTACCTTATATTCCAACTTGCGCAATCCCTTTTAAATGAGGTCAAGTTTCCAACGAGTGCTTATTCTTACTGGAGTTTATTCCAGTAAAAATGTCGCAATCCCTTTTAAATGAGGTCAATTATTCCAACGAAAAATCCTGACCGCGAGTTAGATTGTCTGTTTATGCGTCGCAATCCCTTTTAAATGAGGTCAATTATTCCAACGTAAATATTATACGGTTCTTCCAGTAGGGAGTTTGATGGTGTCGCAATCCCTTTTAAATGAGGTCAATTATTCCAACGTATTCCTGTCGACCCCCAGACAGGAATACCTGTCTATGTCGCAATCCCTTTTAAATGAGGTCAATTATTCCAACACTATTTGTTCGCTCATCCAGAAAATGGAAGGAAGAGAGGTCGCAATCCCTTTTAAATGAGGTCAATTATTCCAACCCAGGTTACAGGATATGCGCTGTGCCTGTTACATAAAAGTCGCAATCCCTTTTAAATGAGGTCAATTATTCCAACAATCTTTTAGTGGAAATACCAGGGGAATTTGTTTTAAAAGTCGCAATCCCTTTTAAATGAGGTCAATTATTCCAACTTAAAGAAAGGAGGTGAGAGAATGACAGTTTATCTCTACTGTCGCAATCCCTTTTAAATGAGGTCAATTATTCCAACTAAAAAAATGAGGTTCACTATCATCGGACCTAGTAAAGCGTCGCAATCCCTTTTAAATGAGGTCAATTATTCCAACCCAGAACCTGCGGGTTTTGGATGTGTTTAGAAAATTCAGTCGCAATCCCTTTTAAATGAGGTCAATTATTCCAACTCGTAACGCTGGGCAGTGATGATTACTCGTTCTTCTGGGTCGCAATCCCTTTTAAATGAGGTCAATTATTCCAACGAGTCTAAGGAACATATTAAGAGAGAGTTAGTTATTGATGTCGCAATCCCTTTTAAATGAGGTCAATTATTCCAACTGTTTCAGAAGTTGTTGGTGGCTGTAAAGCGAAAAGGGATGTCGCAATCCCTTTTAAATGAGGTCAATTATTCCCACTGATAAAATAATCATGGAGATCCCTTATGGAGTTATTATGTCGCAATCCCTTTTAAATGAGGTCAATTATTCCAACAAAAGAAAAGGAGGTAAAGATGAGATTCTTTGTTATTGGAGTCGCAATCCCTTTTAAATGAGGTCAATTATTCCAACATAGACGCGGTAGAGACGCGTTTGGTGCTTTCACACTAGTCGCAATCCCTTTTAAATGAGGTCAATTATTCCAACAAGAGTAGTGAAAGAAAGAGACAGAGACAGGAAGTTAGAGTCGCAATCCCTTTTAAATGAGGTCAATTATTCCAACGCAGGCTTTGTAACTTATTGATTTTTAATAATTTTTTTGGGGCATTTTTCGTAACCTATCCAAAATGTTAGTGCACACTTTCAAAAATTCCCCCATTTTTGCCTGTTAAAAATTTCTACAAACTTAGATTTATCAATGCTTTTGTACTTAAAAGAACACTCAAAACATTGATATTTCAATAAAAAGTATAACCAAACTTGTCAAAGATCAAGTAATGATGCCGAACTACAAATTTTCCGCTAACCTCATTTTTATACCATAAAAAATAATATCTTTGTCAAGAAAAAATTTTGTATCCTGAAATTCCTGATAGAAAAAGGAGGTTTTTCTCTTATCCAGTCATTCTGAGGGACTTAATGCCCCGAAGCGCTATCCTGAGCAAAGGAACTCAATTAGAAAATAAGGAAGGAGATTCTTCACTCCGCTGACGCTCCGTTCAGAATGACAAAATGAGAAGTTCAGAATGACAGAATAAGACGCTCAGAATGACAAAATGAGAAGTTAAGACGCTGTCCTGAGCCGAAGCCCTGAGATTATGCGAAGGGTCAACGAAGGGAAATCTCTAATTGAAAAACCCGTTTGGTGAAAAGGTTGGAGATCCTTCGCTGCGCTCAGGATGACAAAATCACCCGAAAAGAGATTTCTATCGGCAATTTCAGGTTTATAACATAAATTCAAATTATATGATAATCAGAATCTTCTATCACAACCTTCTTACCGTAGGTCAGTATTTTTTCTACGCATCCTTCACAAAGATAATAAATTTTTAAGCTGTCCACTTCTTCATCTATAAAGGGCATTAATTCCTCAATAATTTTGTTTATATACTTTTTATCAAGATTACATTCAAAAACACTGTATTGAACTCTTTTGCCATAGTCTTTAAGTATTTCTGCAATTTTATTTCTTTTTCTATCATCTACGATGTCATATGAAACAACCACAAACATTTTTTGAAAACTCCCTCTAAAAAAACTTATTCCAAAACATGTGCTTTATAATGTTGTCCAGAAGTAATAGTTCTTGCTAATCTATTGACCTGAATTTTAAAAAGCTGTCGATAACTTAACTTATCCTGATTTTCAAATTTTAAAAATGGTTCTGTCACTCTTTTTTCATAATGATGAATAAACTTTTTTAAAGCATCTTGGGATAAGATTAAACCTTTATCATCATCTAATAAAAAATCCTCAGATGAAATGATATTGTTATTTAGTAATGAAAGAACTAATCTATCTATTAATGAATGACGAAATTCTTCAACCATATCAAGTGCAAGAGCAGGTCTTCCATAGTCAATTCCGTGAAGATAACCAATATATGGGTCAAAACCATTGGCAAAGAGTAAAGATAATATTTCAGTTGTTATCATAGCATATCCAAAACTTAACAAGGCATTTACTGGATCTTTAGGTGGCTTCCTGTTTCTTCCAGTAAAATTTATATCATTTCGTATCATGCTTTTAAAAGCGTTGAAGTATGCACGAGCTGAATATCCTTCAATGCCAAGTAAAATAGGGACAGGTGGCTTATTTTTAATCTTTTCTATGGCTTGTTCAATTAAAAAGATAAATGTGCTGAAATCTTTTTCAGGATAATTCCTACAATATCTGAGGATTAAAGCTTTTGCATTCATGATTTTTGCCAATACCAGAGTGCTTGCAAACTCCCTTTGAAACTCCTCATTTAAGTATCTTTCGTATTGGGCTATTCTCAAAAAAACATTTTTATGTTGATTTGGCAAAAGAATTCCTCTATATCTTCCTCTTTGGGATAAAAAACTCACATAAATACCATTTTCAAGTAAAGAAGCGATTGCTTGTGATGTAATCTGAACATTACCAAAGATAACTATACCCTCTAATCCTATAAGAGAAATTTCTGCAAGGGTTTTTCTTTCTTTTGATATAATAAGTCTTCGTGAAGTTTTTTTTATAATGCTTCCTTGTTCAGTAATATATAGAATTTTCATTTTGTAGCTTAATTAATTTTTAAAAAATCTATTTGACTAACCAAATTGCTATTTGAATTGATAATTAATTGTTTTAATTTTTGCTCCGTCTCAAGCAGTCTTTTTTCTATATCCTGTTTTTCTGTTTTAAGTTGCATGTAATCTTTAAGAAGTTTATCTATCTCTATATTTTTTTCTTTATCTACCTTTTTGAGAGTTTTAATTCCTATATGAAGTACTGGAGAAGGATATTCGTTCTTATTTAAATGAAATTCACAATAACAACCAACTACAGAAGTTATATCACTTAACCAATCTCTAATTTTAGGGCAACTTAGTGGAGATTTGCTCAATCTTCCAATCCATTTTTCTGTTCTCTCATAACTGTAGTTTGTGCAATTGCTGATTATAGCATGAATTGCCCTTTTACCTTCTTCCCCAATATGTCCTAATGTATTTAGTAACACCAGTCTTTCATAATGATTCAAATCCTTTTCCTGTTCAGCTTTTTGGGACAAATACTTTAAAACTTTGCATTTTTTTAAAATTTGGCTGATTTTTTCTGAGTTCATAATTTCAAATTTATTAATTACCTGTGATGAATTCAGAGTGGCAAAAAATTTATTAATTTTTTCTATACTAATAAGTTTAATGCTCCATAAGAAAGCAAGCTGATTTTCAAAAGGTTTACCTTCCAAATCAATGAACAAACTTCTTTTACCAGTAAGTTGATGTTTCCCAAGCGGAAGTTTTATAAGACTTCCTAAGGCATTCTTATCTATTTTTTCCTGAACAGGAAAAATTTCTCTGTTAATTCCTTCTGGTGGAGGACCTACTTTTCTTAATATTTGCTTTACAAATAATCGCGCATCTTTAGCTTTGATTGGTGTTTCAAAAAACAGCCATACATGAATTCCTTTCCATCCACTTGATTCTAAATAAGCACTAATCTCAAAATTCTTCAGAAATTTGACGATTTTAACAGCATCTATAAGAAGCAATTGCCACATATCAAACATTTTTGTTTGCTCATTTAAAATTAACTTTTTTGATATATCAATATCTATCACAGCAAATTTAACAGTATTATCCATTCTCATAAGATAAATTCCCAATGTTACTTTACCCTCAATGTGTTGTTTCACATCATCTATTTCAAGGTTTTTTTGGACAGGATAATATCCGATTTTCCCATAATCATTTAACCACTGTTTAGCATAAATTCCTTCTCTGCCAGAAAAAAGTTTTAGGAAAAGTTGTAAATCTTCAACCGTAAAGTTTGATATTACCTCATTATTCAATGAATCGGAGGGAATAGATATAGATAAATTTGGATTAAGTTGTTTTGCCTGTAATAAAGCCTTCTTAGCAGCACCGTGAAGTCCCCATTTTTTATAAGCCTGTGCTAAAGCAAGATATACTTCAAAATTGTCAGGCTGAAGATTAATGGTTTTTTGTAGAAAATGAAGTGCTTTTTCAATATTCCCCTTTTTCAGCCAATTTATGCCAATTTTAAAAATACTCTCTTTGTGAGAATTATCAAATTTCAAAGCTTCATAATATTCGTCTACTGCTTCTTCATTTAACCCTAAGCATTCACATAAAATGCCCCATTGATAATGAAGTTCTGCATCTTCTATATCTTCTGGATGTTGCATTATTATATCATAGGCTTTGTGTTGCTCGTTATTTTGAATATATAAGGCAGCTTTTAAAATCTTTAAAGGAGTTGAATCTTGATACTTACTTGATAAATCTATAACTTCTTTGAAAAGTTCTTTTTCTGAAAAACTGGTCAATCCAAAATAATTTTGCCATCCTCTTATTATTGCTTTAATTTTATTTTTAAGTTGGTCTTCTGCAACCATATGTGAGTGCAATAATTCATCTTGAATTTTTGTTTTAAGTCTATGAATTGATTGGGCTGATGGTTTTTTACCTGAAGTTGAAATGTCAAACCCTAAAAAAGTAAATCCTTCCCTTATGTTGCAAATTCTTGATTTATCATAGTTAAGACTTAATAGAAGTTCGTTTGAAAGAAACTCATCAATCATTTTAAATAAATCATCAGCCTCTTTTTCAGATTTACATAAAACAACAAAATCATCACAATACCTTATATACCCCTTTGATTTTGAAGCAATGAAGATGTCAAATTGATGAAGATAAAGATTTGCCAACAAAGGAGATAATACCATTCCTTGAGGAATGCCCGCATCAGGCTGAGTATCATACTGAAGCCAACCTTTCAAAAGATTGACGATTCTTTTATCATTAATATACGAATTAAAAAGATATAGAATCAATCTTTTACTTACACTATCAAAGAATTCCTTGATATCTGCATCTACAATCCAAATAAAACCCTCATTAATAAGATTTTCAACTTTTTTCACAGCCATAAGAGCTGATTTATTAGGTCTATACCCATAAGAACATCCAAGGAAAATTTGTTCAAATAAGGGTTGCACCATTAAGAGAACTGCTTCCTGGACTATTCTGTCCCTGACCGCTGGTATTTTTAAAATTCTCTTTTTACCATTTTCCTTTTCTATTTCTTTTACAATTAAAGGTAAAGGTTCATAAATTCCTTGTCTGACAAGATTTCTCAGTAATGAAAGGTTATTATGAAGGTTAATTTCAAAATCCTCAAGTGATACTCTGTCTACTCCCGGGCAACCACGATTAGCTTTTACTTTTTGCCAGGCATTGTAAAAATTTTCTTCACTACAAATCTTTTCCCATAGACTTTGTAATGAATGCATAATTGTTCACTTGTTTATATTTTTAAATGCACAATGCACATTTAAAACCAAATCTAAATAAACCAACCTCTGTAAATCTTTTTTTCATAAAAGACCTCCCGATTTGTATATTTAAAAAAATATACAATCAAAAAAAGATTCCAATCCCTTTTAAATGAGGTCAAGTTTCCTACTTCGGGGTCGGTGGATTTAGCAACTACGACCCCGGTCGCAATCCCTTTTAAATGAGGTCAATTATTCCAACGCCCTTTTCGGGGCTATCAGCGATATTGTGCAGTACTGTCGCAATCCCTTTTAAATGAGGTCAAGTTTCCTACTTTTAAATTTTCAGTATCAGTCAAAAGGATAAGGCGTCGCAATCCCTTTTAAATGAGGTCAAGTTTCCTACCCAAGCTGGTCACAAAGTATGGGTCTGAAGTAGAGTCGCAATCCCTTTTAAATGAGGTCAAGTTTCCTACGCATTATCTCAAAAGCTTGTTGGATCACCATGTGTCGCAATCCCTTTTAAATGAGGTCAAGTTTCCTACTTGTAGTTAATCACAATAACAAAATTTATGCTTTGGTCGCAATCCCTTTTAAATGAGGTCAAGTTTCCTACTTGTAGTTAATCACAATAACAAAATTTATGCTTTGGTCGCAATCCCTTTTAAATGAGGTCAAGTTTCCTACCAGACGGCAAAGAATTAAAACTTTATTACAGATCAGTCGCAATCCCTTTTAAATGAGGTCAAGTTTCCTACATATTCATTACTTAAAAAGTCTCTTGGAACATTGTCGCAATCCCTTTTAAATGAGGTCAAGTTTCCTACCCATTTCAGAACCTCAAAGAGGGTATATTTCAATGAGTCGCAATCCCTTTTAAATGAGGTCAAGTTTCCTACAGGAATAAAAATGAAAGAATGTGTAGAAAAAATTAAGTCGCAATCCCTTTTAAATGAGGTCAAGTTTCCTACCAAAAGTCGTGGGGAGAAATCTCCTCCTGAAAGAGCCGTCGCAATCCCTTTTAAATGAGGTCAAGTTTCCTACAACTTTGGAGTTGGAGGCTTTGTAAATTACGACCCGGTCGCAATCCCTTTTAAATGAGGTCAAGTTTCCTACTTTATGGCAAGATTAACAAGAATAAAAGTTCCTGGGTCGCAATCCCTTTTAAATGAGGTCAAGTTTCCTACCAAAAGTCGTGGGGAGAAATCTCCTCCTGAAAGAGCCGTCGCAATCCCTTTTAAATGAGGTCAAGTTTCCTACAAAATTGGGGGAAATTGAACCTAAGCTCAATGAGATAAAAGTCGCAATCCCTTTTAAATGAGGTCAAGTTTCCTACTTCTGATAACGGGATAAATTACACATATGACAGTGTCGCAATCCCTTTTAAATGAGGTCAAGTTTCCTACCCCACCCCCGGGTGAGTACCCCGCCGGGGTCGCAATCCCTTTTAAATGAGGTCAAGTTTCCTACGTAGAGGGACAAAACAAAGCCTCTGGAAATACGTCGCAATCCCTTTTAAATGAGGTCAAGTTTCCTACGGGTGAAAAAATGAAAGCAAATGGTAATCAAATCAAAGTCGCAATCCCTTTTAAATGAGGTCAAGTTTCCTACGGG
>Ga0068707_1001739_pt1 | contig 15256 bp, 14 predicted proteins | sample YNPNPMetaG_FD_66600 | JGI IMG/M metagenome (GOLD analysis project Ga0068707, IMG submission 66600) | Anoxygenic and chlorotrophic microbial mat microbial communities from Yellowstone National Park, USA - YNP NP MetaG | ecosystem: Environmental > Aquatic > Thermal springs > Hot (42-90C) >...
GTGACGGCAGACATGATTGCAAGCGTTGTGACCAAGAATGTGACAATCGGCAAAATGCCGGCATTCGTCGAGTCAATCGTGCCGTAGCCCAACAGGCCAAGGATCAACCGTGTCAGAAGTCCCAGGGCAGCTGCCTTCGAAATCACGGAAAGAAACGTACCAATTTCTGCCTCGGCCCCTTCGAACACATCCGGTAACCAAAAATGGAAGGGAACCGCGGACAATTTGAAGGCCAGTCCAGCAAGCAGCATCAGGCTGCCGAGGACCAGAATCACGGCTTGCCCGCGATAATCGCCGCTTTCCGCGAGGAACATGAGCCGCTGGGCCATGGCCGGGATGGAGAAAGTCCCCAGGACGCCGCCGAGAAGGCTGATTCCGTAAAGCATAATGCCGGCCGACGCCGCACCAAAGACGGCGAATTTCATCGCTGCTTCGCCCGATTGGCGTTTCCGCCGGTCAAAACCTGCTAGCACATAAGAGGGAAGGCTCGCCATCTCCACCCCCAGAAAAGCGAGCAGCAGATGCTCAGCAGACACCATGACACACATTCCCACCGTCGCTCCGAGATATAACACGAGAAAATCAGTGGCGTCTTCCGGTCGCGGAAAGCCGGTCAGCCAGAGAAAGATGACAAAAAGCCCCGAAAAGGCAAGAATCAATATCCGCAAAAAGACCCCAAAGCCATCCCATCCCAAAAGTCCATCAAAGAGAGGTACGCTTTCAGCCCCGAACGGTTGCCATGTGCCATCCCAGGGAACGGCATAGCAAAGGGCTGCAACCGTGACAACCAGGGCAACACCAAATGGCAGAGACCGTGCCCGCGGGAGCATCATCCTGGCCAAAAGCAACAGCACGATCCCGAGGCACAGAAGAAGTTCTGGCCGCCAGACCGAGATGGAGAACGTCAAGTGGTTAAGCGTCCTTTGGATGTCGATCATCGCTGAATGGATAACGTCGGTTTGATTTAAGTATTCTCATGAAAAAGGCTGGTCAAGACGACGATGCGCCATGTTGGGAAAGATCCTCGTTTCCGAATTCGGAATGTGATTGATCCGATCTCTGGGGACCGGCAGCCTGAAATCTTGTCTGATGGTGCATCCACTCCGCGAGTTCATCAACCGTTCGATTGACACTGGGCGCCATGTAACGAAATACGGCCTGTGGATAGACCCCAAAGACCACAGCCGCAACAGCCAAGACGACGGCGACGAAAAACTCTCGCGGTGTGAGCGGGCTCAGGGCGTCCGCGTGGGGGCCACGGTATTCCGCCCCGAGATAGACCCTCCGCACGGTCCACAGGATATACCCCGCTGTCAGAATCATCACGGATGCGCCGATGATTGCCAGCGTGCGACTGTAACTGAATGCGGCGAAGATGACCAGGACCTCGCCGACGAATCCGCAAAGACCTGGCAATCCGAGTGCCGCGAAGAACAGCACAATGGAAAGGGCGGTATAGACCGGCATTCGGCCGAATATGCCTCCGAATTGGTTTAGATCGCGGTGATGGACACGGTCATAGAGAACGCCGACCACGAAGAACATGCCCGCCGAGGAAATCCCGTGAGCAATCATCTGGAACATGGCGCCATTCATTCCCATTTTCCAGTACTGGGAATCATTCAGGCCGGGTATTAAACTCCAGGCACCAAGGCCTAAGACGACATAGCCCATATGACTGACAGAGCTGTATGCAACAAGCCGTTTGAAATCCTGCTGGGCCATAGCGGCCAGTGCTCCATACACCATGCTGATGATACCCAGGGTACACACCAACCAGGCCAGCTCGTATGCACCCTGAGGGCAAATCGGATAGCAGATGCGGATGATCCCATATCCGCCCATTTTCAGGAGAACGCCCGCCAGAATCATCGATATCGGTGTCGGCGCCTCGACATGCGCATCGGGTAGCCATGTGTGGACCGGCACCGCAGGAACCTTGATCAAAAAGCCAATGAGGAGCAACAAAAAGGCCCACCATGCGATCGACTTGCCGGCCAAAACAGGCTCTTGAAAAGGTGAATCGGGCATCTGCCCCAGCCGTGCCAGTGCGATCATGTTGAACGTGTGGAGAGGCTTGTCGCTTGGCACGAAGGATTTAATCATCACCTCGTTGGTCAGAAAACTCTCTCGCCGAGCGTCCTCAGGAAGCTTCCGGATGTCGCTCGCAAAGTACAGCATAAGCAAGGCGATCAACATCAACACGCTTCCCACAAGTGTAAAAAGGAAGAATTTGATGGCAGCGTACTCTTTTCGTGGTCCACCCCAGACACCGATAAGAAAATACATGGGCAGCAACATGACTTCCCAGAAGACGTAAAAGAGGAAGAAGTCCAGGGCGAGAAAGACGCCCAGCATGCCCGTTTCGAGCAGAAGAAAAAGAATACTATAGGCTTTGACATATTTTGTAACCGACCAACTTGCGGCTGCCGCCAGCACGGAGAGAAAGGACGTTAAAACCACGAGGGGCAGACTGATTCCATCAATTCCCAAAAAGTAATCAATATGGAATGAACTGATCCAGGGGACAGCAAAGGCATGCTGATAGCCCGGCTCACCGGCGGCAAAACGAACGTCCTGAAGGACCTGTTCCAACGGGTTCTGTGATCCTGTATGTGCCCCCGGGAGAACTAACCGTAACGTTAAGAGAAAGACCACAAACGTAATGCCCAGGGTCGTCCTTCGAATGGCGCGTTCTGCATGGGAAGGGAACAACATCAATATTAGCGCGCCGAAGGCGGGCAAGAATATCACAATACTCAAGAATACTAAACCTGCTGACATTGTTAACAACCTATCGCGTTCTCTTCTTAATGTCTTTCCCAAAAAAGGCAAAAATGTGGTAAGGGTCTAACAATCTAAGATGCCCCCACCACGCAATGGCTCGCCAGTCCAAAATAGATGCTTCCCATGATGAACAGTGTTACTAACCCCACAACAATCCAAACGATATAGCTGCGAATCCGACCTGATTGCCATTGACCGAACCAAGCCCCCAGGCCGTACACAACTACCGCTAACCGATTGACGGCCCCATCGACGAAGACGCGGTCCAACCAATCATCAGCATGGGCTAGCGAACGTACCGCCAATGCCAGGTGGTCAACGGTCCAATCAATCACGACACGATCGATCCAAGCAGCAAGGAACGCCAAACCGTGAACTGACCGCACAAACAGTCGATGATAAAGTTCATCGAAATACCATTTATTAAGCAGAAACTGATGAATGTTCCGAAAACGATGAGCGATTTCTGCCGGCTGAAGCCACCTGACGCCATATAACAATCCGGCAACGCCAAACCCGAGAAACGCGGCAGCAAAGGCTTCAATGGATACCAGTGCATGAATCTTTGCGTCGTGAGATTTTTCTTCGTCTGGAATGACAAGGCCTCCAACGCGTCCTATTTCCGAGGCTTCAAACGCAGGTTTGACGTGCGATTGTTCCAGCAAATGCGGCACACTCCACCGCGTCCCCGGCACAGTCCACCCGGCTACGATGGCGAAGAAAGCCAGTATGACAAGGGGAATCACCATGCTTTTGGGGGACTCGTGGGCATGCGTAAAAATGGACGCGTCACGAGGCTCGCCCGTGAAGGTCAAAAACCAGAGTCGGAACATGTAAAATGCTGTCAAACCCGCAGAAAGGAGGGCTGTGTAGTACATCCAGCCTAAGAACCGATTGTTCGTTCCGAAAAGATAGACCTGCGCGAGAATGGCATCTTTGGAATGATACCCACTGAAGCCAATCCAAAGCGGGATGCCAGCCCCGGCAATCGCAAGACAGCCAATCAGCATGGTAACTGCCGTCCAGGGCATTTTGCGGAGTAACCCGCCCATCTGGGGCATTTCGTTTGTCCCGCACGCATGAATGACGGATCCTGAACCGAGGAACAGGAGGGCCTTGAAGAAAGCATGGGTGAACAGGTGGAATAGTCCGGCGATCCATCCTCCGGCCCCAAGACCAAGCATCATATACCCGAGCTGGCTAATTGTTGAATAGGCCAGGACTTTCTTGATGTCGGTTGCCGTCGTAGCAATCGTTGCCGATATGAAAAGCGTGATCGTCCCGACCGCAGCGACGACGAGCAGCACTTCCGGCGTCAAAAGGGGATAACTCCTTCCCACCAGATAAACGCCCGCAGCGACCATCGTCGCAGCGTGAATCAAGGCACTGACTGGGGTTGGACCTTCCATCGCGTCCGGGAGCCACACATGGAGTGGAAACTGGGCGCTCTTGCCCACACAACCGCAAAAAAGTCCCAAGCCAGCTAGGACGAGAAGACTATAAGTCAGTGACGAACCGCTGTGCGAACCAACGGTGGGGGCCGCGTTTCGGCTGGCAGCCAGTTGCCCATGGTCATCACCTGCTGAATGTTCGACACTCTCGGGCGAGTGTTTTAGGGTGTTTACATAGGAAATCAATCCCGGATATCGCTGCCCATGGCTTGTCTCATACTGCTGAAAGTGAAGCGTACCACAGCTTGTGAGGAAGGCTGCCAGGCCAAGGACCATCCCAAAATCGCCGATCCGATTAACGATGAAGGCCTTGTTGCCCGCATAGGTGGCCGTCGGACGTTCTACATAGAATCCAATCAAGAAGTAGGAACAAATGCCAACGAGTTCCCAAAAGACGAAGATCATCAGCAAATTGTTGGCAACCACCAGCCCGAGCATGCTGAAGCCAAACAGGGAAAGATATTGAAAAAACCGCGAGAATCGTCCCGGACGTCGTAAGGTCGAACCGTCGGCCAAGGGGACCTGCGAATCCTCGACTTCATGCAACTCTTCATGCATGTATCCAAAGGAATAGATATGAATTAGCGTGGCAATGAAACTCACCATGACGAACATGGCCAGCGTGAGTGTGTCAATATAATAGCCGAAGCTCAGCTTCACCCTGCCGAACTCAGCCAAGGTGTACCAATCCCCAACAAGGAGTGGAACAGCATGCTCAGCACTGTGATGGCTCGAATTGCTCAATGGGTTGGCGCCTAACCAGATGCTAGCGGCTGCAAGGGAGAGCAGACACGCAACTCCTATCGAAGTCGTGGCAATGAATCCGGCAATACGTCCATGGCGCTCGAGGAATGAACCCGTAACGAGCAGAACCACGAAGCTTGCCAACGGCAACATCCATGCTATAAGCAGAAGTTGTGGAATCAGAGAAAGCGAGTTCATCACCCTTTCAAGCTGTCTCCTCGATCAACGTCAACCGTGCCGAAACGGCTGTAGAAGTGCAATGCAATGGCTAACGCAACGGCAGCTTCGGCAGCAGCCAGAATCATGACAAATAACGCGAAAATCTGACCATCCAGTCTCAATGGTGCAACCTGTCCCGTAAAAAGAACCGGACTGGAAAACGCAACGAGGTTTATATTGGCCGCGTTCAGAATCAATTCCACACCAATCAGAATCGCAATAATATTTCTTTTCGTCACAAGGCAGATCAATCCCGTGACGAACAGGACAATTCCCACAAACAGATAATGGATTGGCGAAATTGGAGAAAACATGCGTTTCGACTCAATCGGTTGAACCAGGGCCAAGGTCTGACACAGACGCTGCGTCAGAGGAAGCCATTGTCTTGGGTACTCCTCGCCGTGCCAAATAGGCTGCCCCGATCAAAACCACCAAAAGGTGGACCGAAATCAATTCAAATGGCAACAAGTAACCCTGGTTTCCGCGGAAAAGGGTTACTGCTTCAGAGTTTTGACCGTTTTCCCGAAATCCCAAAAGTGCCATTCCCAATTCTGTTATAGTGATAGGGCGGACCGAAGTGGCTGACGACTTCTCCGCCGTTCGCTCAATTGACGGTTGTCCACCGTGGAAAGGGGAATAGCTCAGGGCCGCCTGAATAAGGATCACAGTCAATGGCAAAGCCAAAAGGATGGCGACCAGCCATTGATCGGCTGTGGTGGACATCCGCAGAAAGAGCGTACGGGCTGTTAACATCACGCCAAAAGCGAGAAGGACAACCGTTCCACCCACGTAAATCATCAGTTGCATGGCGCCCAAAAATTCAGCTCCGGCGAGGAAAAACAACAGGGCGACGCCAAATAGCGACACGATAAGCCCCACGGCCGCCCGTACAATGTTGCGACTAACAACCACAATCAGGGCCCCTGCGCATGCGACAACCGCGAAGAGCCAGAAGAAGATGGCCATGGCATCGAATCCCATCATGGTGCTTGGCCCTCCGCGAAACACGCAACGACCGACGCCTCCCGGGTCGCTGCCTTCGGATGCCCCCAATTCAAAAGACCATCGGGAAGAAACAGGGTCCAAAGGGTCGCACCCAAAAACGCGATCGTCACCAGGGGAAAACAATACTTCCAACACATGGACATGACCTGATCGATTCGGGGACGGGGTAGAGTCCAGCGAAGCGAGATCATAAAGACAACACCGATGATACACTTAAGCACAAAATTGATGGATCCGACCAATTGCCCAACAAAACCCGCTATCGCACCGGCCTCTGGCGTCAATCCTAACCAATCGGCCAAAGGTATAGGACCGTTCCATCCTCCTAAGAACAACACGACCCCCAAGCCACTGACGGCAGCCATGGCTGCGTATTCCCCCATGTAGAACACACTCCAGCGGAAGCCAGAATACTCGGTATGGAATCCAGCCACAAGTTCGCTCTCAGCTTCAGCCAGATCGAATGGCGCTCTGTTTGTTCCAGCCACAGCGCAGGTGACATAAATCCAGAAGGCGATGAAAGTGAAAGGGTCATGAAAGACAAACCAATTCCAGAACCATCCCTTTTGAGCCTCGCCAATCGCCACAAGGTCCAATGTGCCGGCCAAAACGACCGGTAACATCGCAGAGAAGGCCAGGGGAACCTCATAACTTACCACCTGAGCAGCCTCGCGCATCGCCCCCAACAAGGCCCATTTCGAACCTGATGCATAACCACCCAGAATAATTCCGAACACTTCAAGACCGAGAACGGCAAGGATGAAAAACGCGGCCGTGTTCAAACGATGGGCGACCCAACCCTCCGAGAACGGCAATGCCAAAAAGACGGCAAAAACAGGTGCAAAACTCAGATAAGGAGCCAATCGAAAGAGGATCGAATCGGCACTCGCTGGTATCAGGTCTTCTTTTGTAAGGAGTTTCAGACCGTCGGCCACGGGTTGCAACCAGCCGAAGCGGCCACCCACCCGGGTTGGCCCAAGCCGGTCCTGAATGCGACCGGCAATCTTTCGCTCCGCCCAAGTGGCAACAGCAACGGCGGTCATCACAAGCGCAAGCAGAATCGCAGCCTGGAATAGCCCGACCGCCACATAGGCGACCCATTCATATTTCGGAGTCAGCGTCAACCAGTCTGACAGCAACCGAACCATCGTCGCGTCGCATTCCTTTACATGAAAACACTTGAGCCAATAACGCGTTCTCTTTACCCAGGAAACCTACCGATCCACTTCCCCCAAGACAATGTCAAGCGAACCGACGATAGCCGGGACATCGGCAACCAGACAACCGCGGCACAACTCGGGCAAAACAGAGAGATTACAGAAACTGCTGCTTCGGGCGCGAACTCTCCATGGAATCGCATCGCCGAGGCTGACAATCATGAAACCCATCTGCCCCTTCGGACACTCGGTTTCAAGGTACACCTCTCCCGCTGGGAGCTTTTGATTGAGCTTGATTGGCTGCCCAATATCGCCGTCTGCACGTCGGTATTTTTCTATCGCCTGACGAACCAGCCGCATGGACTGAACGACCTCGACCATGCGAACGAAAAAGCGATGCCAGCAATCTCCGCGAACGGCCTCCAGTGGAACTGCTGGCGAAGGTTGAGGATACCGACCGTCGCGAACGACCGCTACCTCAAATTGATAATCCTGATACATTTTAGTGTAGAAAGGATCACCGTCCCGGCGGAGATCCCAATCAACCCCGCTTCCCCGCAAAACCGGGCCCGTGCAACCGTATGCGATCGCCAGTTCTGGCGAAAGGACACCCACGCCCGCCGTACGTTTGACAAAAATGTGGTTCACAGAGAGCAGCGCATGAAGGTCGTCAACGACGGGTTCGAATTCATCAAGGAAGGCTTCACACTGATCGAGCCAACCTGGCGGCAGGTCAGCCATCAGGCCGCCAATCGTAATGTAGCTGTATGTTAAACGCGCCCCGCACACGGCTTCGAATAAGTTCAAGATCTTCTCTCGTTCCCGGAAGCAATACACGAAGGGCGTGAAACTCCCCAAGTCCAACCCATAAGTCCCTGCGGCCACCAGATGGCTGGCAATCCTTCCGAGTTCCACAATCAAAACGCGCAGATGCCTGGCCTTCTCCGACACCTGCAATCCGAGTAGTTTTTCGACCGTCAATGCCCAGCCAAGATTCATGTTCATCCCGGCCAAATAGTCCATGCGATCCGTGTAAGGGATCCACTGCCGGGGAGTTACGTGTTCGCCAATTTTTTCGGCGCATCGGTGAAGATAGCCGATGTGCGGGGTCGCCTCGAGCACAAGCTCGCCGTCCGTGCGCAACACGACTCTGAGCACCCCGTGCGTACTGGGATGCTGTGGCCCCATATTGATGAGAAGCTCCTCGGTTCGGACCTCGCTCTCCGAGCCGACCGAGATGTCTTCCGGATTAATACTTGGGATCGAATTCATGAGTGTCTTCTGAAGTTCCTCTTCTGCCATCCATGAGCTGACAGTCAAGCTAATCCGTATTGCGATTGGCACTCCACCGATTTTAACGTGCGCGGATTCCGTGATATTCCTCGGGCATTTGATAATCCTTCCGCAGCGGATGTCCCACCCAGTCCTCAGGGCAAAGGATCCGTCGCATGTCCGGATGCCCTACAAATTCGATACCCGAAAGATCATACACTTCCCGTTCGTGCCACTCCGCTGTCCGCCAAACATGGCTGACCGTGGGAACTTGGGGTAATTGCCCCGGGACCTCGCCGCGCCACCGTGGGAGCATCACCTTGATGACCAAGCGATGACGGAGACTTATCGACGATAGATGATACAAAAGTTCCATGTGGGGAACGAACGATGCCTTCGCAGCCTTCTTGCTATCGACTTCGAGATAGTCCACAGCCGTGATGCAATTGAGCATCTCAAATCGCATCGAAGGGCTATCGCGAAGAAACCGACAGACCTCGCCAATCGCATCTGCGTTGACCTCGATCCAGGGGTCCAACGCCGCAAAGTTCCCTGGTCTAACGGCTTCTCCAAATCGCTCGCTCAATTGTTGAAAGATCTCTTCAATGTTCATGCTACGATCGTCGTACCTCTTTCCTGGTCGTCGGCAACCGGCTTCAGGTCACCGATGTGCTACCTTTTGGTTCGCCGGTACCTCCGATCGTCGCCCAGGACTGGGGAGGAATCGCCCGGACCCACGTCAGATCCCCTTTGAACCAAACATAGGCGAAACCGACCATCAAGATACCGAAAAAGACTAGGATATCGCACAGTGCTATCGCCGCCAACTGCCTACCCCAAGCTTGAACGGTCGTAGAAGAATCAAGCACCAATGAAGAGCCGCTGTCTGTCTGAGACGAAACAACAGAGGTTGTGACACCCACCATAGACGTCGCCTCGGGCTTTGAAACAGGATCGATCCCCTTAGCCACTCCCAGCTCGATCAGGCGTTCTTGACGACCCTCCAAGTCAATTGTCGCGGAGGCCAGATGTGTCGCCTTACCAAATACTGTGGCCCAGGGGAAAAAAAGGGCCACTTCGACATCGAAAATCAAAAAAACCAGCGCAATAACGTAAAAACGAATGTCAAATTGGATGTCCGCAGAACCGACTGAAGGTTCCCCGCATTCGTAGGTTTCTCTCTTGATCGGTGTCGGGTTATCGGGACGCAAGAATCTTCCCAAAAGCAAGCCGCCGAAAACGAGGGCCACAGCTACGAGGATAAACAACGTAAAATATCCGACCAACAAGACAGCCGACATGATTCTTTTTCACCTATTTGCGAGGTCTTGCGTATGGATCGATATCCTAACAGATCGCCGAAGTCTCAGGTCAGCACACCTTTGCAATCTTTATCCATGAAAAATCGTCTGCGATTAAATAAAGCCTTCACTGTCGCAACCGCGAGGCGGTCTTCTTCAGGTCCGGGACGCAACCCGTTTAGGCATGCAAACGCTTTACCTTACTCCATACCTGGTTCAAGAACAACATCAAACCAACTCAAGTCTGCTGGTCGCTGGTCATGCCCCGCCCGGGCCTTCGTCAACAGGTTCGAGGACCAGCTTTGAAAGCGCGACTGCCGTAGGATTGAGGGTCGCTCTTCCCCATGCCACATCGATAGGTAATTTCGCGAAATCGACCAAGCAGCCATCGCGAGAATAACAACTCAGATCGTAGGTCGATCCCATGAAGATGCAATCGACCGGGCAATTTTCTGTGCAATACGCACAGAACATGCACTTGGTGTAGTCCACAATGAACGATGTCACTCGAAATCCTTTCCGCCCAGGGATCCGCTCCTTGGAAATGTAAATACAACTGACTGGGCAATCCCGAGCGCAACGTTCACATCCGATACACGTTGTCAAATCAAACCGATGAAACCCCCTATATCGCGGGGCGACTTGAACCGGCTTCTCCGGATATTCGTACCGGTGCGTGAAAGTGCGACGCGCCGGATGATACGTCGCAAACCACGTCCCAAGGGTCACCTTTAGTGCCCGGATCGTGGTACTAACACCGTGAGCAATATCCCGAAACCACTGAAACATTCCCATCGCCATACCGTCGATCCCCATTGTGAAGACTCCAAAGTTACGGAGCCCTACTATTATGTCAATCTGCCTTGTTGAAAACGAGGCTGATCTGATTCAGAAGATATTATTTTACGGGATGAGGGCTAGTTAGGGGCAGTCCAAGCCGTACGGAAACCTGCTAAAATCGGAGAAATAGTCAATTTCTTTGGGCATGGTAAGGCCGGTGTCCGTAGCAGCGACGGGACTTGAATCCCTGCGTAGCTGGCTCGAGTTCGGCAACGACATCAAATTTTTTGTATAGCGAAAATGTGGTTTTAATACGATTCACACGCACCTCGCGGCTTCTAACGCCCGAATTTCGCCAGAAAAAGGGGCGAGGCACGATTTTTGCTTGATTTGTGCGGTGTTCGGAGTTACAGTGGAATTAGTAGGATACTGTGCGCGCAGACACCTCGGCCCGGGCCTGTACCCCCGAGGTTTGGTTCCAGCAAGAGCAAGGAGAATGGAAATATGCTGGTCCTATCTCGCAAGAAGAACGAAAGTATCGTGATCAACGACCAAATCACTATTGTGGTCGTCGAGATCCGCGGTGACAAGGTCCGCCTCGGAATTGAGGCCCCAAAAGATGTTCCCGTTCACCGTCGAGAAGTGTATGAAGCGATTAAGAATCAGCAAAAAGCACTTCCCGCCGATGCTGAACAAGCGGCATCGACTCCCTCAACTTCCCCTGAGACGGCCTGAAACGACAACTCCCTTTGAGTGCCAGCCCACCTGTTTGTCCAGTCGCGGTGATTGCTTCTCTCCCGCAGATTGCTCAAGGTTAAGGCGGAGCCATTCCTTCGATTTCTGACACAAACAATTCCCGTGCCGGCAGGTCTCGCCAACAACGGTTGAGGGATCGCTTTCTCAAATACTGCCGCTCCTCAGAACGTGTTCTATTGACGTTCTGTCGGGAGCCTTGCCGCCAACAAAAGATTGCGGACGCCTGGCGAGACCAAAAACGCACGAAACACAAAGGGCAATGGATTGGCAGCCTCTTGCCAAACAAAAAGGCTCCCAATCGGGAGCCTTATTATTGATTAACAAAGACCGTTGGTTGCCGTACGTTACACAAGCATGTGACTTGTTTCGGGCAGGGAAAACTCGTGCATCTCAGGGACGAGAACCTGGACGACGCCGCCCTCGGGATACGGGGGGCTACCGTAATCCTGCACTTCCAGGAACAGAAACACGCAACCAATAATGATCGCTACCAGCGCAATTGCCAGCAGGATGGTATAAATGGTGACTTGAGCGGTTCGGTATTCCATGGGATATTCACCGGAGCTTGCTTGCGACACGATCACCTTCCTGAATTGGGCCGCGCTGATATTCGGGCACAATCTGGCAAACAGCACGTTGAGGTTCGGTTCGAATGACCTCGATTCGCCCGAGATACTTATTCTCGCCATTCCCAAGACGGAAGACATCCAACCTGTGACCTTTCATTAATCCGTCGTCAGCCCCGATCGAAATCTCCACCAGATTATTGCCGGGAACAGCCATAACGACACCTTCTACCGGAGGAGCTTGCTCGTGATAGAGTTCAGGTTCCGCCTTCAGGTCAAATTTCGTCAACACTTCTTTCGCCTTGGCCAGGTCCGCGGCCAGAGTTACGGCACGGTCCTTAAGCGCCCGTAATTCGTTGGCCGCCTGATGCAACTCGTCGGTTCTCTGAACCAGCCGCACAAGTGCGTCATGTCGTGCCTGCTCCGCTTGACGGAGCAAATCGCGCAAATTGTTCACCTCCTCGGTTCGCTTTGCCAACGTTTGATGGGCGGCATCCATTGCCGCGACAGCATCCCGAACCTGCTGGGTCAGTTGAGCTACCTGGGCCATCAACTGATCCCGCTCCCGTTGCAAGTCGTCTCGCTCCTGCTCCAGCTTAGCAACCTGGGCACGCTTGTCGGCAATCTCGGCATCGAGTTTCTTGGTCAACTCGTCAAGCTGGGCTTTCAGGGCATCATTGTCTTTTCGCAGATTCTGGACCTGAAGACGCAACCCCAATGGCTTATCCGGCTTGGCTTGCGTATTCTCCACCACCTCTCGCCAGTTGATGTGTGCCGAATATACCATGAGGGCACACGTCATGAAGACCAGACTCATCACAAAGATGAGAACCACGAAGATTTTGCCAATCAGATTCATAGGCTCAACCTTCCACCGATGGGAAACACTCCTGAAACTGTTCCACTCGCGGCGCTTGAAACAGTCCGGCGCAGCGAAAATGTCCCTAACACATGCGAACGACGAATGTCATTCTACGCTTCGAGTATAACCAGCCAGTCTTGCCCATGTCAAACATTTGCCGCAAAACCCCATGATCATCTGCTCAAAGACCTCTTTCCTGAAAGATGAAACCGGAACAGAAACGCCGCGCAAAAGAAACCCCTCCGCAGAGGGGCGCAAGCGTTACAATTTTAAAGCTTCAGAATCCACTATTTCGAATCAGCGCCTTCTTTTTTGAGCTCCTCGAAACGCTTTCTCAGCTCCTCGACCTGTCTTTCGAGCTTGTCCAGCCGTTCAGCCTCTGCTGCGGACCAGGGACGAAACGGCTTGAGCACGTCCTTTTCCAGACCTTTTGGCGGCAGCGGTTGGGCAAACGGCAGGACCTCGAGGACTCCGCCCGCCCTTCCGCGATCCCCTCGAATCATCCGCTCGACATGTGGACGGATATCTTTGGGTAACTTATCGAGTTCTTTCTCTGTAACCTCCCAAGTCTTGTCGCCTCGTCGAACCACGATCTTGGCCGGTTCGCTTCCCTGCTTCGTCACGATGATCGTCAAGTCTTTGGGCAAGTCCCCTGTTTCACCCGGTGGGAGCACAATACCAGGGCGATAAAAGCGAAATGTTAACGGCGGTTGTTGAGGCAACTGCTTGTGGAACCATTCGAACCACTTTTGCCATGCCTCAGAAGACGCTAACGGCCCAGGGAAGGGCGGTACGGGTTCCAACGCTTGGACTGGACGGGGTTCGCCGCGGACGTTTACGGATTCTGTCTTGCCCTTACGCAACAATTTGACTTCAAACGCTTGATCTTTGTGCTCATTGACCACCGCAATTAAATCTTCGGGGGTCTTCAAAACCTTGCCGCCTGCTTCAAGGAGGATATCATGCTGGCGGATTCCGGCCTTGTCTGCTGGGCTGTCTTTCGCCACCATGTGAACCAGAATCCCCTGATCTTCGGGAATGGGAAGGTGAGCGCGGAGCGCCTCAGGGATTGGACCACAGGAAATGCCCAACCAGTATTCCGCCTTATCCTTGAGACGGTGTTTGATTACCTCTCCGGCTTGGTTTTTGGTTTGTTCTCCTTTTTCCGTTTGGGTCGACGCTGCATCAGATTTGGCTGTCGCGGCTTCCTCCGAAAATGCCATCAATGGGAAGCACGCGAATAACAAGGTGGCAACACAGAAAGTTACCAGTGTTCGCCAGGACAGTCTTGTTCTTGAAACTTGGGTTTTCATAGCCGACTCCTCCATACTAAGACATCACCTTTTTGATCCACCAACAAATCGAATTCTCACCTGATCGATCGGCACAACGCTTTGCCGACCATCCGGCAGAGCCACGGGAACAAATCGTCGTTCCTGTTCCACAATGTGGCCTTCAGCACCGAGTGATTCCAGAACTTCAGCGGGAACCATGCCCGCTGGTACCATGTCCGCAATTGCCCCACCCGGCGAGGAAAGCAAAGGAATCTCTAATGTTGCCAAAGTACCGGCCTCGTCGATGGGTAAAGGAACCGAGACCATTTGCAATTGTGGGTACATGGTCTGGGACCCTATGTTGCCTTCCACATCTCTTGGGTTTTCGTTCGCGAGTAAACCACTTTCCGTTGGCGAGGAAGTGCCGCTACTTGTCGGGCCGTGATGCAGGATCAAGGATTGGACGTACCACGACCCCAAAAAGGTGAGAGCGAAACTGGCAGCGATTGCCGACACCCACAATAACGCCGCAAATCTCGGACGCCCATGCCTTTTCTCTGGAAATGTGGCAAGAGTCGACGTTGCCGAGTCTTCCCCGGAATTCTGACTGGCTACCGTGAAGGCATGTTCGCTCTGTTTCTCTTCCACGGTTGGAGAGGGCTTCAAATCCTCGTGTTTCCTGCTAATTGCTGATAAAAGCGATTGATTGGAGAGCACCTCGCGCCAAGTCTGATTCTCTAAAAAAGCCAGGGCCACCCGCCGGCATAAGGTCGCATCATGTTCCAAACGCCGCAGGATCACCGAGCGGACCGGCTCTTCCAATTCCCCATCAACAAGGCGATCAATCATTTCCTGTGAAATGTTCAGGTGATCCATTTGGTCCATCTATCTGACTCCCAGTGATTACCCTTTACGTGGAAACCCATCGATTTCCATTGATTCACGAGGGTTTGGCGTTTTCATGGTTTCGCTCCTCCGGTGCTGATACCCGGGCAAGCTCATCGCGGAGCCGTTGCCTCGCCCGAAACAAACGGGTTTGCACAGCGGAAATTGTGATGCCCAATTGCTGCGCAATGTCCTCG
>Ga0068707_1001740_pt1 | contig 15246 bp, 9 predicted proteins | sample YNPNPMetaG_FD_66600 | JGI IMG/M metagenome (GOLD analysis project Ga0068707, IMG submission 66600) | Anoxygenic and chlorotrophic microbial mat microbial communities from Yellowstone National Park, USA - YNP NP MetaG | ecosystem: Environmental > Aquatic > Thermal springs > Hot (42-90C) >...
CCAGGGCTGTTTCATGGCTCCTCCTCCCCTTGATCGGGATGCAGTTTATTCCCGTCCGTGCACCACAACCGTCCAGCTTCCTTTCTGCACCTCTTCATCGCGCTGATTCAGGACGGTCACGTCAAACGTGACCAGGCCTCCGCTGTGACCGGGGAGCGCGCGCTTTTTGCTGGCTACCAGCCGGGCGCGAATCGTATCCCCGATTTTGACCGGGCCACGGAACTTCCATTCCACGCCGGTGAGCGCGTCCGCGGTCCCTTCGAGTAGCCCCAGCCGGTAGGCCAGGCCGCTGACTATGGAGACGATCAGCAGGCCGTGAGCAATCCGCTCGCCGAAAGGCTGCTGCGCCGCGAACATCGCGTCGGTGTGGATGGGATTGTAATCGCCCGTTAGGCCGGCGAACAGCATGATGTCGGCCTCAGTGATGGTGCGCGCCATTGTTTCGACCGGCGTGTTGAGTTCGATCTCGTCAAAGTACAAGCCTTGCTTAGCCATTCGTAACCTCCTGAGAAAAATATTTCACCCGCTCCTGCTCTCTGGGATCGTAGCCTGTTCACCCCAGAGAAAACAAAAAGCTGCTATTTACCACAGAGCACACCGAGAACACAGATAAAACGTAACGGCTCAGGCTGGCCGTTGAAACCGTGCCGCTTTCCGCCCCGAGCGCCTGTAAGGGCGGCCTCCCTATGCCGCCCCGCCAGCGCATAGAGAGGCGCTGGCTACGGAATAGGCCTGCAGTCGCCAGACGGTGGGGGCTGAGCCGTTACGAGAAAACAAAAAATGCCCCCGTGATGGAAGCTCCAGCCGGGATGGGGCGAGCAGGCGATTGGCTTCACGGTCAAAAGGCGTTTCGCCACGGACGCTCTGTCTCATCCCGGAGAGCACAAGGAGAAAAAACAAAAGACCTTTGTGCGCTCTGTGCTCTCCGTGGGGCATTTTTCTGTAGGGAATCGCCACAGTAAGCTCAAGCATGCCCTTACTGCGCAAGCTCCGGCCGGGATGGTTCGAGCAGGCGATTGAACAGGGCCTCATAGCGGGCGGCGACGGCGTCGGGAGCGTAGCGCGCGGCGATTTCGTCACGCGGACGCTGATAGGCGCTGCGGTTCTCCAGCACCCGCAGGATGGCCTGCGCCAGGCCTTCGGCATCGCCAACGGGAGCGATCTCCCCCATTCCGGTCTGCAAAACCGGCTGCCGCACGCCCGGCAAGTCGCTCGCCACACAGGGTGTGCCGCACAACATCGCTTCGATCTGCACCAGGCCAAAAGACTCGGTAGAATTCAGACTCGGCACCACCAGCACGTCCAGGTTCGGGAAAAAGGCGGCCATTTGTTGGGCATCCAGCACACCCAGGAATTTCCAGCGCCCCTCTTCTTTGTACTGGTGAATGATGGGCCACAGCCGCTGGAAGTAGGCTTCCTCACCCAGCACATCCTTAAACTGCCCGGCGTAAAGGATGCGCGCCTGCGGATAGCGCTCCAGGATGCGCGGGAAAGCCTCCAGCAACACCTCCACGCCCTTTTCCGAAGCGAAGCGCGCCGCCATGCCGATGATGGGATGTTGTTCTTGGGGATTGTGCATCCGTCGGAAGGCAGCAATGCCCCCCGGTCCGATGTCCGGCAGCTCGACCGGTGGCGGGATAATCTCCAGCTTATCCGCAAAGCGCTGCAGGTAAGGGGAGTTTTCGGCGAAATCCTGGGTGTAAGAGACGATGCGATGGGCGAAGCGACCAGCGGCCAGATTGGCCAGGTTGATGGCCAGGTTGGCCGCCCGGTTGAGCAGGCCCGGCGGCATCAACAGGTCGCAGTGATAGGTGAGTACCGTGGGCTTTTTGAAGAGCCGCCCGCGCAGAGCGATGCCCGCCGCATCGAATTGCGGCAGGTGCACGCTGATCACATCCGCATCCAGCGCCAGGCGGGTGGCCAGGAAGCCGATGGTGGGCATAATGACGCCTTTGCTGATGCGGAACAGGACCGGAGCGCGCACGATCCGCACCCCGTTGCGCTCTTCTTCGTAGGGCAGCTCGCGCTGATAGTGCGAGGTGAGGATGGTCACGGTGTGCCCGCGTCGCGCCAGGGCCTGTGCCAGGCGCTCCACGTAAATGGTAAGGCCACTGACGTGAGGACGGTAATAGGTTAAAGCGATGAGAATGCGCATAAGCCTCCTCAAAAGGTAAACAGTGAGCGGTTTTCCTGGACCCAGGCGACCAGGCGCTGCACGCCCTCGCGCACGGAGACGCGCGGCGTCCAGCCCAGTTCCTGTTGCGCTTTACGAATGTCTGAAATGTAAACCCGCTGATCCCCAGGTCGCCAATCCCCCCAGCGCACCGGGATGGGATGCCCTACCAGCTCCTCCAGCAGGGGGCCGAATTCCGCCCAGATGGCGAGCGCGTTGGCCATGCCACCACCCAGATTGTACACCCGACCGGCCAGTTCTGCACCCCGCTCCAGGGCGATGTCATAGGCATCCAGCAAATCGCTGATGTACAGCAGGTCGCGGATTTGCTTGCCATCGCCGTAGATGGTGATGGGCCGGCCCAAGACCGCCGCGATGACGAACCAGGCCACCCATCCCTGATCTTCGATGCCAAATTGACGCGGGCCGTAAATGCAGGATTGGCGGAAGACGACGGTCTTCAGGCCGTAGATGCGGGCGTAATCGCGCACATACTGATCACCCGTGCCTTTGCTGCAGCCGTAGGGGGAATGAAAATCGAGGGGCTGCGTCTCCGGGCAGCCGTTGGGCAGCGTCGCGTAGCGCCAGCGTGTGGCTTCCTCCACCACCGGCACGTCCTCCATCCCGCCATAGACTTTGTTGGTGGAAGCGTAGATGACGACCGGCTGCCGGTCCGAAAGGCGCGCCGCTTCCAGCACGTTAAAGGTGCCCAGGGCGTTGATCTCGAAATCCTCGCGCGGCCGTTGCACGGAAGTGGTGACAGCGACCTGAGCCGCCAGGTGCACGATGGCATCGGCCTGACGCACGGTGGCCGTGAGCAGGGCCGCGTCGCGTACGTCACCCTGGACAAAGCGCAGGGCGCGCGTCCCATAGATGGCACGCAGCCAGGCTAGGTTGGCCTCCGCCCCCCGTCGTGAGAGATTGTCGTAAATCACGACCTCCATGCCGCGCGCCAGAAGACGCGCAGCGTAGTTTGAACCGATAAAACCCGCTCCTCCAGTGATGACAATCTGCATAACTCTCCTCGACAATGGGCCTGGGAATCAGCTCTTTGGCGTCAGGTGGCCCTGGTGCAGGCCCCCTGACAGGCTGAGATAGGCGATTCCCGGCAAGGTTGTTCCCAGGTATTGCAGGGCATGAATGACCAGCGCGTAGCTCACGGCCTGCGCCTCGGCCAGGCCCAGGCCGCGCGTGAGCACCAGACGAATGGCGAAGTGATACGGTCCAATGCCGCCCGGCGCCGGGGTAGCGATGCCCAAAGCGGTGGCCCAGGTGACGAGGGGACCGCTGAGCAGCGGCGCCTGAGGAACCAGGGCACGCAGGCCTAGGTAGAAATAGAGGGCCGTCTCCAGCCAGATCAAAAGCGTGAGCGCCACGACTTCCGCAGTCAGGCGCGCCTCCCGTAGGCTGCGCAGGCCGGTGCGTACCTGCGCCAGCGGTTTTGCCAGGCGGGCGGGCAGGGGCACATCCACCCAGGCCAGCAGCCCCAACAGCAGCGCCAGCCCCAGGGCGACGGCCCATCCCCAATAGCCCGCCACTTCCCCGGCCAGGACGGGCAAGGCGGGCAAAGTGAGGCTCATCAGGCCCATGACTGCCAGCAAATCCAGGGTCCGCTCCACCCCCACGCTGGACAGGAGCTCCAGCAGCGGCCGACCGCTACGCCAGCTCACCAGAGCGGCGCGCCCCGGATCACCGGCCCGCAGCGGCAGGAGATTGCTGAGCGCGTAGCCGGCGCACTGAATGCCGACCATTTCCCCCAGGGAAAGCGATACGCCACACAGCCGGCGAAAACGCAGCGCCCGCGTGACGAGCGCCAGCCCAAGGAGAGCCAGCGTCGCCAGTAGCCAGCCGCCTTGCAGCGTCCGCAGCGTGTTCCACACTTCGGCGCCGTGGATGCCGTGTAAGGCCAGATACAGGCCCGTGCCAGCTACCGACAGGGCCACCCCCAAGCGTAGCCAGGTTGTTTTCATGAGGGGAATTATACCACAGCGCCTCTGACAGAACACGACAGGGACAATGGGTAGCCGATGCCACGCCGCGCTCGGTGCGGCTGAGGTGCGGGCCGTTAGCCAGGGCTTTGGGGATGGGCCGCATACGCTTGAGCAGTTACGTTACCCTCCGCACTTATCTCGATTGGGATGAGCGTTTCGTCCGTTTCCATCACCTTCGCTACCCCGCCAGCCGTTAATCGCCCTCCAGCACGCAACCGAAAGGTGCAGCGGGCATGAGAACGCCGTTCGCCAGGTGGTGTTAGCTGCTTCTTGCACGAAGCAAGGTGCCCGATCTGACTCACCTTGGTCTCCCCGGTGCGTTACGCCCTCTGATGGCCATAAAAAACGCTGTGGCTTTAGCGTGAGCGCTCCGCGGTGATGTGGCGGATGGGGGCGGTATAGGCCGTCCCCATGGCTTGAGCTGGCCTCAGGGCCGATAGGCGTCGAGGCGGACCTCGTCCAGGGTGATGCGCGTGCGCGCGGCGTCCCCATCATTGTAGACGCCCAGGTAGAGGGTAACGGCCTGACCGCGATAGGCGCTGAGGTCCAGCTCGGTGCGCGTCCAGGTGGCGGTCTGGTCGCCCGGCAGGAGCAGCAGGGTGTGCGTGGTGTTGTTCGCCCGGAGGCTGACGTAATGCCAGTCTCCGGCATCGCCTGATCCGTTGCTCAGGCGCTCGTAGCTCAGTCGGAGCGCGCTGGCGTCCGCCGGCAGGGTGAGCGCCAGACTGACCGAGGCGTAGCCGGCTTCTCCTGGCTCTTCCGGCCCGATCTGTGCGGCCCATTGCCCGGCGAATACCGGGCTGGTCACGCGCCTGGCCCAGCGGTTGTAGCTCCATGGCCCGGGCAGGGTCTCGAAGCCATCCGTGAAGAAGGTCTGCCAGGGAGCGGGCGGAGGCGGAGGCGGCGGAGGTGTGCCGACCTGATGCAGGGCCAGGGGCAGGTAGAGCCGCCGCGTGGCCAGGGTGAAGCGCTGCGCTGCGCTCCAGGCGCCCACGTTGCCCGCTGCGTCTACGGCGCGGACGCGCCAGGTGTAGCTGCCGGCAGGCAGCTCGGCGCTGTAGGCCGTGTCGGCGGTGGTGTCGCGCGTTGCCGCCAGTTCAATCTCGTAAGTGAGGCGCGTCCCTTCATCAGGGGGGGCCTGCCAGCGGAAGTAGACTGGCGTGGCCAGCAGGACGGTTCCAGCGCTGGGGGTCAGAGGCTGCGGCGCGGCGGGCGGTGTGCTGTCCAGGGTGAAGCTGACCTCGGCGGGCGTGGGATCGTAGGTGCCGTTCCAGGCCCGCGCCCGCAAGGTGTAAGTCCCATCGGCCAGCGGCAGGGCCGGGTAGGACCAGCGCCATTCGGCCAGGGGGGCCTGACGAACGTGGAGTAGCTCCAGGGTGGCGCTGATCCAGGTGCTGCCTGCCGTCCAGTCCTGACCGGTCCAGTAAGCGCCATCGGCCCGTTGGAGCTGGAGTTCGACCCGCTCGATGTAGGCGCCGCTGGCCGTGCCGGTGAAGGCCAGGGTGGTGCTGTAAAGGCCGCTCGCGGGGCTGAGGAGGGTGGTTTCGGGCGGCGGGGCGACGCGGAAGCTGCGTTCCTCGCTCCAGGGGCCGAGGTTGCCCGCGGCATCCCCGGCGCGCACGCGCCAGGTGTGCCAGCCCGGTTCGACGGAGACCCGGACGCTGGGGAGCGCGGCGCTTTCGCCCGGTGTGGGCGGCCAGTAAGCCTGCTCTTGCCCATCCAGCTCCAGCCGATAATGCAGTGGACTGCCGCCATCGGGTGGCGCAGACCAGCTCAGGCTGACTTCGGTCACGGTCAGCCAGGCGTTGGCAGCCGGCTCGGCCAGCAGCGGGGCCAGGGGGGGCGTGCTATCCAGGGTGAAGCTGACGGCGGCGTCGCTGAGGGCGGGAACCAGGCCGAAGGCACGGGCGCGCATGGCGTATTCTCCGTCCGCCAGCGTGGGCAGGGTGTAGGTCCAGTTGAACCGTCCGCTGGCGCGCACCCATTTTTCCCCAAAATTCCACCCCTGCCCGTCCCAGCAGGCTCCGTCAGCACGGCAGAGCTGCACTTCGACCTGGCTCACTTCCCCGGCGCTCCAGCCGTACACGGCGGGCGGCGCCTGATAGAAGCCGTCGGGAGTGGGGCTGAGGAAGCCCTGGGTGGGCGGCACCGGTTCCGGGGCACAGGCGTCCAGGTAGTCCAGCGCGCGGGCCATCACGGCGGGCCGGACTTTGGGACGGAGAGCTTCAAAGGGGAAGCCCATGACGATGAGATGGGTGCAGTCGCTGGCGTAGGCGATGGCGGCAGCGCCCTGATTGACGCCGGCGTAGAGCAGGGCGGTTTGCGCGCCGTTACGCGGCTCCAGCACGTCCGGCGAGTCTACCAGGTATTCGCCAGGCGCGTCGAAGAGGAGTTCGCCCAGGCCCTGGAATGGACCGCTCGCGGCAGACAGGCTCAGGCGCGTGCCCGCGTCGTCGGCCAGATAGGCGGCGTGCAGGTCTTGATTCAGAAAGGCGGGGTCACGTCCGTAGGCTTCCAGGTCCCAGGCGATTTCCGAACCGCTGATGAGCAGGGCGCCGCCGTTCTGCAGGTAGGCGCGCAGCAGGGCGCGTTCGGTTGCGTCGAGGGTGCCGTTTTCGTCCAGAGACTCGCGGCCCAGAATCCAATCCACCATGGCGTAAGCGTTCAGGGTAAGGTCGCCATCGCGCACGGCCTCATTGCTGGCGCTATCCCAGGCGTAGGCCAGGGGCGTGGCCAGACCGTGATGGAGGACGTAATCGCCGCGGTTCATGCGGGATACGTCCATGCGCAGGTTGAAGCCTTCGACCGGATCGGTTTCGGGCACCAGACCGTAAGCGTTGAGTTTATCGTAGCCGTTGACGATGAGCAGAGGCGGTGTGTTGCCGACGCGCGCGCCCAACACTTCGCTGGGGAAGGATTCCCCGCCAGCGTTGACCGCGCTCACGCGCACGAAGCGCATTTCGCCGGGCAGCAGATCGGTGAGCAGCGCCGTCGTGCCGGTGACCAGCCGGGGTGCGCTCCAGGCGAAACCATCTTCGCTTACGTAGAGGTGATAGGCGCTGGCCGCATCACCGCGCAGGCCCAGCGTGTCGGTAGGGGAGGGGCGCCAGCTCACCTGCAGGACCCCGTCGCCCAGGTTACGCACCTGCAGGTGGGTGGGGGGTTCGGGCAGCTCGACCAGGTCAATCCCGTCGCGAGTTTCAAAGTAGTGCACGATACCTTGATAGATGGCCCGTGCGGCCAGTTGGTTGAAGCGCGGATCTTTGAGTGCCTGCGCATCAGTGGGGTGATCGTGGTAAGCCAGCTCGATGAGCACGCCGGGCATCCGGTTAGCCGTATCCGTATCCCACAACATGCGCAGCTCACCCAGATTGGCCTGTTTTTTACCGCGGTCTATCCAGCTCGCGTCCCAACCGGCCCGAATATCGCGGATGAGTTCCCCGTGCACGGTCTGTTGCAGCTCCAGGCTGCCCGGCGTGCGCGGATAGGTCTCGCCGTTGTGGACATAGGATTCGGTCCCGCGGACCGTGCCGTTATAGCCGTTGGTGTGCCAGGAGATATACAGCGCGTCCTCGCCGCTGCCGGCATGATTCCAGCGGGCGAAGTAAGGCCGGGAGACCACGTCATTGTAATAACTCCACAGCTCAGGACTCATGCCCATCGCCTGCGCGTAGTAGAAGGTCGCCACTTCCCACCAGGGTTTAGCGGGCGCAGCCGTAGCGCGCGTCTGGATGCCGCTCAGGTCGTCGAAGGTGCCGCCGCCCAGGCGCAGCGCGTCGGCGATCACGGCCCGGTTCGCACTGGCGGAAAGGTTACTCAGCGTGACGGTGACGGGACCGGCGTAGAAGGGGAAGGCCCCCAGATAGCGCCAGGTGGGCTGGCGCAGGCGCTGATCCAGGGTCACGCTAACCGGGCCGGCGGCGGTGCTGATGGTGTAATGGGCATCCGCGGCACGGTTGGCGCCGGGATAAACCCAGGCGTAAAGCGCGTACACCCCTGCCGCGGGGACCTCCAATCGCCAGGTGGCGGTAGCCGTCGCGGTTGTGGTAACCGTGGTGGCAAAGCGGTAACTGCCGCCCCGGTACCCCTGGCGCGTACCTGGGTACCAGCTCCCGTTTTCCTGGTAGGATGGGGCGCCCGCGTCATTGTCGGCGCTGCCGCTCCAGGCGGACCAATCTCGCTCGCGGACCGGGATGACGGTGGCGCCGGCCTGCTCCAGGTAGCGGATGAGGTACTGGGTGACCGCTTCGGCGTTGTTGTGATCTTCAATCATATCCTGGTAAGCCGGGCGTTGAGTGCGCCATCGGGTCGCGTAAGCGCTGTTGTAATCCGGCCCCCACTGCCAGCCATGGCCGGCACTCACGTAAACCGTCTTCCCCTGCAGGGACTGCGTCGGGATGGCCTGTTGGGGTAGGATGATGTCGGTCACGGTGAGCGGGGTGGCCGCGCTATTGGGCAGCAGATCGCTGGCGGGGCGACAGACGCCTTGCGCGTCCTCAAGGCGCACGCTCAGGCTCTGCCACGCCAGGGGGGTGAGCGCCACGCGCACCTGTTCGATAAGCTGCTCCAGCTCCGTTCCATGGGCTGCGGCAAGCTGCGTCAGGTCCGCCGCGCGCAGGCAGACCGTCACCTGGCCGGCCTTCAGTTCAGCCGCGATCACCTGATAGAAGGGCGGTAAGGCCGCGCTGATCAACGACTGGAGTTGAGGCGAGGGCGGGGCTGCCTGCACTGGAGTCAGCGGGAGCAGCACCAGGCCCAGCATGAGCAGTCCATATCCAAACTGTTTCATCCCAACCTCCCCATCGCAAGCATGCTTTTTACCAGCATGATACCATACCTCAAGTTGCGATCGGGTGAACATCTGATGGCATTTCAGGGTAAGAAAACAGGACACGGATGGACACGGCGGGTGCGGATGCCCACGGATTTTTTACTGCCTCTTCGCGTCCATTCGTGTTCATTCGTGGACACCATTCGTGTTCATTCGTGTTTATTCGTGGATGCCATTCGTGGATATATTCGTGTTCATTCGTGTTTATTCGTGGATATATTCGTGTTCATTCGTGGATACCATTCGTGGACACTATTCGTGGATATTATTTGACATGACTTTTCTCTGACCTATAATCTGAACACCAGCGCATCATTTCAGGGAGGCTTGGATGGGAACCTTACTGCTTCGTCATGCTGACTATGTAGTTGCCATGGACGACGCTCATCACGAATGGCGCGATGGCGGCCTCTTCATCCGCGATAACGTCATCGAAGCGGTTGGACCAACGGCGGCGCTGCCACAGCAGGCGGACCGCATCATCGAGGCGCGCGGGATGATCCTGATGCCCGGCCTGATTAACACCCATCATCACCTGTACCAGACCCTGACGCGCGCCATACCGGCGGCCCAGGATGCCACCCTGTTCCAATGGCTCAAAACCCTCTATCCCATCTGGGCGGGGTTGACCGGCGAAGCGGTGTACGTGAGCGCCAAACTCGGCCTGGCGGAGCTGATCCTTTCGGGGTGCACAACCGCTTCGGATCACCTGTACATCTACCCCAACGACGTGCAGATTGATGATGAAATCCGCGCGGCGCAGGAAATCGGCATTCGCTTTCACGCCAGCCGCGGCGCGATGAGCCTGGGCGAAAGCCGGGGCGGTCTGCCCCCGGATCGGGTGGTGGAAGACGAAGACGACATCCTCAAAGACACTCGCCGCGCCATTGAAACCTATCACGACCCTGCGCCCTATGCCATGACGCGCATCGTCGTTGCCCCCTGCTCGCCCTTTTCGGTCACTCCCGACCTGATGCGCGAATCCGCCGCCCTGGCGCGGAGTTACGGCGTCCATCTGCACACCCATCTGGCCGAAACGCTGGACGAGGAGCAGTTCTGTCTGGCGACTTTTGGCCATCGTCCGGTCGGCTATGCGGAAGCGCTGGGCTGGCTGGGGGATGATGTCTGGTTTGCGCATGGCGTGCACATCAACGTCGAGGAGATTCGCGAGCTGGCGCGCACCCATACCGGCGTGGCGCACTGCCCGTCGAGTAACATGCGCCTGGCTTCGGGCATAGCGCCGGTGCGGGCCTACCTGGATGCCGGTGTGCCGGTGGGGCTGGGGGTGGATGGCTCGGCCAGCAACGACAGCTCGCATCTCCTGGCGGAAGCGCGCATGGCCATGCTGTTACAGCGGGTGATGGGGAACCCGGCTGGCCTGAGCGCGCGCGAGGCCCTGTGGATCGCCACGCGCGGCGGGGCCGAGGTGCTCGGCCGTGACGATGTCGGGCAACTCGTGCCCGGCAAGGCGGCGGATGTCATTGGCTTGCGTTTGGATAAGCTGAGCTACGCCGGGGGCGCCGTTCATGACCCCGTAGCGGCCACGGTGTTTTGCCACCCCTACACGGTGGACCTTTCTATCATCAACGGCCGGGTAGTGGTGGAAGAGGGGGAGCTGCTCACCGTCGAGCTGCCGTCCCTGATCGAACAGCATAACGCTATCGCCATGCGGTTGGTGCGTGGGGAGTAAGAGCTTTGGGCGAATCGGCTGAAGCGCGTCTGGAGGCGTTGCGGACTCTGCCTTCGCGTTTGCGGTGGCAGGCCATGTCCCGCCCCCTGCGCCTGTATGACCTGTGTCGCCTGCTGGTTGAAACCTGCGGCTACGTGACCGCGCGCGTCGAAAGCCTCCTGCAGCCCTCGACGCTGACCCCGGTCATCTATACCCGGTCTCGTTCCTGCGTGACATGCCTGGAGACCTTTGCCAGCCGGGCCGGGGCGGACTACCGGATGGAGCTGTTGAAAGGGGACGCGATGCCCCGTTTGCTGCGTCCGCAGCCTGCCTGTCTGGCCGCGGTGGTGGAATGGAAATGCAGCGATGAACATCTGGCCCTGACCGTTTGTCTGGATAAAGGTCAGCCGGATTCCGAGGAACTGGCCGCGCTGCGCCGGGTGCTGGCGTTGACCTGCGAGGCGGAAAGCCCGGCGGACCTGACGACGTGGGTCGCCTTTACCCAATGGATGACGCACGGTCTGCTCCTGATACGCGAGGGGACCCTGACCTTTGCCAATCAGCGGCTGGCGCAATTCCTGGGCTACGCTTCCCCGCAAGCCCTCCTGATGGCCTGTCCGCGTGTCACCGATTTGCTGATGCCGGACGAGCTGCCGCTTTGGGAGCATTTCTCCACGCTTTTGGCACGGGAACCGACCGCAGGCCTGGAGAGAAGCTTCCGCTATCGCCGTGCCGATGGGACGCCCTTCCCGGTGCGGATGCGCTGCTCAGCGCATCCGGAGGGCCAGGGGCTGCTCGTCTGCACGGTGCTGCCGGATGTATCGGAGACCCATCAGGCGCTGGACCTGGCCCTGCTTTCGCGGACGGTGTTGGCCCTTTCGCGCGTGCGCACCCTGGATGAGCTGCTGGTGGAAATGATCCATCAGGTTCGGCTGATTGTCCCGGCCAGTGCGGCCAACATTTTCCTTTACCAGGGCGATCGATTGATCCTGGCGGCGCGCGAGGGGTACGAAGCTCTGCCGCTCGGGCTTGAAACATCGTGGACCCTTAAAGATACAGAGTCCTGGCCGACTTTTCGTTACATGCGGCAGACGCGCGAACCTCTACTGATCGAGGACACCGCCCGCTCGGAGTGGTGGCTGACCTTGCCGGGGACAGAGGCCCTGCGTTCGTATCTCGGTGTGCCGTTGGTGGTGCGCGGGGAAGTGATCGGCTTTCTCAACCTGGATGGGCTGAGGCCGCATCAGTTCAGTGCCCTTCACCTGCAGCAGATGCGCCTGTTCGCGGATTATGCCGCTGCCATGTTGGGACAGTTGCGGCTGGTGGAGACGCTGGCGGCGGAGCGCAATCGTTTTGAGCTCCTGTACCGGGTGGCGCTTTCGCTTTCCGGTTCACTGGATGTGGAAACGGTCGGTACTCAGGCACTGGAATTTCTGCAGGAAGCTTTTGGGGCTTTGAATGTCATCATTTACCTGTGGGATCTCGCGCTGCCAGGCCTGCGTCCCTTGTGTGGGTACAGTAAAGCCCACACCATGGAGCTGGATAACATTGTACCTGTTTTTCAGCAGACCCGATGCGGATTGGCGACCTGGGTTTTTGAGACCGGGCAACCGGCTCTGGTCGCCGACGTGGCGAGCAATCCTCACTGGGTTTATGTGCCTGGCGTAGATGATTGGGTCCGCGCGGCGTTGGATGTGCCGTTGATAGCGCACGGGCAGACCATTGGCGTTTTGAGCCTGCTGGCCGAACAGGTCGGGGCCTTTAACGAAGACGATTTGCACTTGCTGGAGATCATCAGCATCCCCATGGCCCTGGCTCTGCAGAACGCTCTGTTCTATCAGCAGACGGAGCAGCGCGCGCAGGCCATGAAAGCGGCCCTGGACCAGAAGGAAGAGCTGGAGCGGGTGAAGCAGCAGGTCATTCAAAACGTGGCCCACGAGTTGCGCACGCCGGTGGCCATCATTATGGGCTACAGCGACGAGCTGCTGGAGCGCACCTTTGGCGACCTGACCCCTGAGCAGGAGCGGGTTTTGTCCATCATCAGCCGGCGGGCCAGGATGCTCAATGAGCTGGTGGAGAGCATGACCTTGCTGTGGCAATCGGAGGAGCGGGCTTTGGCGGCGGTTACGGCCAACTTTGAGGTGGTGGACCTGGCCCGTCTGGCCCGTGAAGTTGGGCAGGATTTCGCTGCCGAAGCGCAAAAAGCCGGCCTGCAACTCTTTAGCCAGGTGCCGTCCTGGCCCCTCCTGGTGCGCGGTAATCCCTTGTTGTTGCGCCGGATGTTGGATAACCTGCTCACGAATGCCTTCAAATTTACCCCGGCTGGGCGACACGTCACCCTGGCCCTGGCCAGAGAAGGGGAGCAGCAGGTGCGTTTGACCGTCACCGATGAAGGGATCGGCATCCCACCGGATAAACTGGAACAGGTCTTTGAACGCTTTTACCGGGTAGGAGACGAGCGCCTGAAGCGCAAAGGCCTGGGTCTGGGCCTGGCGCTGGTGAAGACCATCGTCGAGGCGCATGGGGGTCAGGTTCGGGCCATCAGCCCGGTCACGCCAGGGGCGGAATACCCCGGCACCTGCATGGAGGTGCTGCTTCCTTTGAGTGAACAGGACCATCATGAGGCTCAGCCTCAATCGGAGACGTAAAGGGGCTTAAAGAGGAGGGGAGATGAATACGGGCAAGACCTTAGGGATAATTTTAATCGCTGCCGGACTGGGGTTATGTCTGCTCGCCACGCTTTGGGTGGGAGCGGGCGTGGCGGCCAAAAAATATGACGACCTCGCTGCTCCGGTTCTGGGGTTGGGGCTGGCTTTTATCCTTGCGGCCCCGCTGGTGGGTATCGGCGTGTTCCTCTTATTCCGCGGCAAGCAGGAAGAAAAGGAGCTGGCTTACGTGCAGCAGGAGCGCAAGCTGCTGGGCATGGTGCAGGCCCGTGGTCAGGTGGAGGTGGCGCAGGCTGCTCTGGAGCTGGGGCTTACGCGCAATCAACTGCGCGACATGGTGTACGATCTGGTCAACAAGGGCTTTTTCACCGGCTACATCAACTGGAATCAAGGTGTGCTGTACTCGGTAGATGCCGCGCAACTGACTTCTGGCAAACGCTGCCCCAATTGCCATGCCGAAATGGAGTTTTCCGGCAAGGGCGTGCTTTCCTGTGCCTACTGTGGGACGGAAATTTTCCTGAGCTAGACATGGATTACACGGCTTACATCCTGAATGAGGCCGGACACCTGGAGCGCGTCCCGGCGCAGCCCCCGTTGGAAGCCGAACTGGACCTTCACGTCAATGGGGAGACGCTGGTGCGTCTGGCCTGCACCCCGCGTGACCTCAAACCCCTGGCCCTTGGCTTCCTCTACACCGCCGGCCTGATCCAGAGTCTGGAGGACGTGGAGGAAATCTACCTCAACACAACACAGAGCTGCGCCGACATCTGGTTGCGTCACTGGGTGCCGGATGCACCGCGGCTGCGTCAACGGCCCTCCGGGTGTGCCGGCGGTCTGGGGCTGACGGCGGAAGTCGCTCTTGACCACCCGCTGCCGGTGGGGGATCAGGTTCCCCTGGAGCGCCTGGCCCTGATGATGCGCGCCCTGTTGGGGGGAGAGGCCCATCAGGGCACACGCGCCCTGCACATCAGCGGCCTGTTCACGCCGCAGGGAGACCTTTTGGTGGCGATGCAGGACCTAGGTCGGCACAACACGCTCGACAAGATCGCGGGCTACTGTCTGCTCGAAGGCCTGCCGTTGGCGGGTCAGGTATTGCTCACCAGCGGTCGCATCGCTTCAGAGATGGTGAGCAAGGCTGCCCGGCTGCAAGTGCCGCTCATCGGCAGCCTGAAAGCTGTGACCTCGCGCGCGATCGAGCTGGCTGGACCCTGGGGGATAACTACCGTCGGCTATGTGGGGCGGCGGGACGTGCGCGTCTACACCCATCCGCAGCGGGTCTTCGCTCCCGAGCTGCTGGAGCAGGTCCAGGTGGGAACGTAGTCGGCGTTCTGGGATTATGGGCAGGCTGAAAGGTCGTGATTATGTGGGGTAGCCTTTCCAGGTTGCCCGGACAGGCTAAAGCCTGTGCTACGGGTGGGGGTAGCCTTCCCAGGCTGCCCAGGACAGGCTAAAGCCTGTGCTACGGGTGGGGGTAGCCTTTCCAGGCTGCCGCGGACAGGCTAAAGCCTGTGCTACGGTAGGGGGTAGCCTTTGCAGGCTGCCCGGACAGGCTAAAGCCTGTGCTACGGGTGGGGTAGCCTTTGCAGGCTGCCCAGGACAGGCTGAAAGCCTGTGCTACGGATAGGCTGAAAGGTCGTGATTATGTGGGGTAGCCTCTCCAGGCTGCCCGGACAGGCTAAAGCCTATGCTACAGGTGGGGCAGCCTTCCCAGGCTGCCCAGGACAGGCTAAAGCCTGTGCTACGGGTGGGGTAGCCTTTTCAGGCTGCCGCGGACAGGCTGAAGCCTATCCTACGGACAGGCTGAAAGGTCGTGATTATGTGGGGTAGCCTTTCCAGGCTGCCGCGGACAGCTGAAAGCCTATCCTACGGACAGGCTGAAAGGTCGTGATTATGTGGGGTAGCCTTTCCAGGCTGCC
>Ga0068707_1001744_pt1 | contig 15227 bp, 10 predicted proteins | sample YNPNPMetaG_FD_66600 | JGI IMG/M metagenome (GOLD analysis project Ga0068707, IMG submission 66600) | Anoxygenic and chlorotrophic microbial mat microbial communities from Yellowstone National Park, USA - YNP NP MetaG | ecosystem: Environmental > Aquatic > Thermal springs > Hot (42-90C) >...
TTGTCACTGGGATTATTCAGCTCGGCGCGACACAGCGGTATTCCTGCAACCAGCGTAGTTTTTATGCCTCGCGCATTTGGTCCGGCTACGCCGGGCTGGGAACTGTGCGGGCGGCGAGTAGAGCGGAGAGAATTGTATTGTTGTAGGAAAAGACCTTACAGAACCAGTTTATGTTTGCCTACACAAAAACCAGACGGACGTGACTTGTGTATTTGCCGGACACGCGTAGCTAAAAGGGCAAAGCGTGAAACGGGTTCACCGGTTGGCGTGGTTTAGTTGAACGACAGGACAATCGTAGAGCATGAAAACCAAATCGAAACAGGCTGTGCAAGGTTGTGCCCGGGCCGGCAACACTATGATCGAGGTGATCGGTGTAATATGTATCATAGTGATCCTGGCTTCGACGTTGGTACCCGTGGTGCTCAATGCAATCGATGACTCGCGAATCGCATCAGAGGTCAGCTCGATAAAGGCTTTGGAGGCTGCGACCGCCGAGTACTTCCGACAGCACGCAAAACTTGCCGGCCCTGGAGGTGCGCCGGTGACATTCACCAACCATGCGTACGAGTACTGGGATCGGAATGTTCTGTACAACGACGGGTTCATCCAGCGCGTTTTCAAGAGCCAGCTTGGCACAAATGCCTATATCAGGCTGGTAAGCGTTTACAGCGGTACCACGACAAACACCAAGGTTCTTTCCGCACCGGGGCAGGTCGGCCATCTCCCGCGCCACAACGCCAACAATGGTCTGTACAACCTGACGACCGAATATGCTGCACTATCCAAACCGAATTCACTTCGCACAGCGTATGCTGCTTTACGTGATGCGCTCTTCTGTGGGCTTTTGAATCTGCGCGCAAGAGGCGTCGGACCAGTGCTGGCCTGCTACTCGATGCCACCAACATCAACCCCGCCATCAGGCCCGCCCGGCGCCGGCGGGGGCGGCGGTCGGCACACCGATCAGACATCCGTTAAAAGCCAGATTGCATATCCTGCTACCGTGGCCGAAATCGTTATCGAGGGCATTTCGGTCGCCGATGCTTATCGGTTGAGTCTCATGATCGATGGCCCGTCGCAAAGCAACTGGGCCTTTTGGGACAGCCTTGGCCGGGTGAAATACGACATGTACGGCAGCGGCGGTGGAAGCTATTACGGTGAAGTGTTCATTTACCTCGCGCACCAGTGATTCGCCAGGACAACCTGTTGTAACAAACTGCAACCTATGAGCATCAGTGGATTTGCGACAAGTCTTGTAGCGGGTTTGGCTATTACCGGTGCCACCATGCTTGTGCCATACACTTATTGCCAAAATGGAGATGGACGTGGCATACCATTTTCGGCTGTTTGTCCTTCTTGCGGAGCCACTCGCGCCGCAATAGGAAGAGTCGAAGGCCAGTACAATCAAGTGCTTGATCCGCTCAAGCTGGGCGGCAACGTGCTGCTGTGGACGGGTGCAATAGCCGGGACACAATCATGGCTCAGGCGTCGGCGGCTCCCAAAGCGTTAACAAGCCAGCGCCATGCGGACCTTGGCGACTTCGTTCTCCTCGGCCGCGATGAGTTGGGATAAGCAAATCAATTCCCGGAGACAACAGTCTTAAACGACCCGTAATCTGCGATTTCCGCGCATATTCCCCAAGCTGGAGATTTGCCGAACGGCCATGTTTTACTGTGAACGCGTGGCTCGCCTGAAAAACCGAATAACTGAATCGCCGTGTCGCAACACCCGTCTTTCCTCCCATGCGGCAGACAAACTCAACGTCTCCCGAAATGTGTGGCGAAGGACAAACAGGCCTTCGGCTTCGACAAGCAGCCATGGCAGGTCCTCATTATCAAGCAACGCCTGAGCCGCTGACCGGGACCTGTATCCGACGTTTTTCTCGCCGAACGGCGGATCGGCCAAAATGAGATTGAAAACGCGCTTTTCCTCTCTTAACTGGCGGATTGCAGTGAACACGTCCTGGCATCGAAGCGACAAATATTCCCGCGCAAGACCAAGCGCTTCGTAGTTGGACATGATGACGGATGCGTGCCGGGACGATTTCTCGACGGCGACAACATGCACCGCTCCGCGGCTCAGGCACTCGAGCCCGAGGGCGCCGGTCCCGGCGAACAACTCGAGTACGCTCGCGCCTTCAATCCTCGATCCGAGGCTGTTGAAAATTGCCTGCTTAACGTTGTCTGTGGCAGGCCGCACGTCGTGCCCTTTCGGTGCACGCAAGATTCTGCCTGCGTAAATGCCTCCGGTGATTCTCATGATTCGGTTGTGTGGCGCATTGCAGTGGTGTATTGGAGAATCTGCTCAGCGCGGCGCGACACAGCAGTATTCCTGCAACCGGCGCAGTTATCACGAGCCGGACATTCGGTTGCGGCTGCGCAGCGCCGAGTAATGCTGCGCGCGGAGCGCGTTGGGCTGCGGCTGCGATGCACCGTGATCATGTCAGCTCCGCATTGCCGGAAGCCGGCGGCGGCATTTTCGGAGCGGGGCCAAGTTTGTATCCGCCGGCTTTGATCTCGGGCGGAGTCAGGTCCAACTGCGACTCATTCATTGCGAAATCCCAGCTTACCGCCTGGCCGCTGTAAGCGCTCATTCTGCCGATGATGGCGGTTAGTGTGGCTTCGGCCACCTGGCGGCCTTCGTTCAACGGATTTCCGCTGCGAATGCTTGCGATGAGGTCGGCGTGTTCCTGCTCGTACGGATTCGGGTTTGGGCCTTCCCATTTCCATGAGTTTTGGCCGTCTATTCGGCCTGCTGAAGCGCGGCCTTTGGTGCCAATCACTGATTCGGCCACTAGCGGCTGGGTGTTATCGATTTGTCTGGCCATGCTGACGACAACAGCGCCGTTCCGGTACCTGTATCGGACGGCGAAATGATCGTAGATGTTGCCGAACTGGGGTTCGACCCGCCATTGTCTGCCGCCCACTGCGAGCGCTTCGACGGGTGGCGACCCGATCGCCCAATTCACCACGTCGAGATTGTGCACGTGTTGTTCGACGATGTGGTCGCCTGACAGCCACACGAAAAAGTACCAGTTGCGCAGCATGTACTCCATGTCGGACCAACCCGGTTGGCGCGGGTGATAGAAGCCGTAATGGCGAACGCATCCACCGTTCCAGTACGCTTCGCCCGCCAGAATCTCGCCAATTGCACCGTCACGAATTCGCTTCATCAATTCCGTGTAACTGTTTTGGTGCCTGCGCTGTGTGCCTGCGACGATGCCAAGCCGTTTCTGTCTTGCGGTTTCCGAAGATGCGATGATCGATCTGATTCCAACGGGATCAACTGCGACGGGTTTTTCCATGAAAACATGCTTGCCCGCATCGACGGCAGCACGGAGATGTTCCGGGCGAAAATGCGGTGGACCGGCAAGGATGACCATGTCAACGCCGCTGGCGATTACCTTCTTGTAAGCGTCGAAGCCGCTGAAACACGTGTCGGGCGTTACTTTGACCGACTTCGAGTGTCGCCACGGAACGGAGCAACTCCATTCCTTGTCCTGTGTGTCGTCGAGGAGCCGTTTGCGTGCTTCTTCGACGCGGTCGGCAAACACATCGCCGAGGGCTACGATCTCGACGCCTGGGGAGGACAAAACGCAGTTCATTGCGGCGCCGACGCCGCGTGCGCCGCAGCCAATGAGGCCGACGCGGAGCACGTCGGATCCGGCGGCGAATACTCTGTCAACGCCGACGGCTGCTGCGGCTGCAACTGTTGCGCCGGTGGCCGTCGCTGTCTTCAAGAAATGTCTGCGGGTAACCGATGGAGCTTTCGAGATGCTGGTGTTGTTCATATGCTGCTGTGTTGTGAGCTGTTGATAAAAGATCGAGCCGGACTTCGTGGTTGGATGTTACAAGTTGATCGCCGGAACGCAAGCATGGCCAACCCGGGAATCTCTCAATGCGGCGCAGCCGCAACCGAAGCATCGCGGCGAGATAAATGCGTTCGTTCCGGGCTTGGCACTCCGTCGCGCCGCGCTGAGAGCAGATTTTCGGGTTAATTGGTTCGGAACCTGCCAGCGTACCGGAGCGGTTTGCCCTCGCGCCATGGGGCGTAGTTGTTGCAAAACTCGATTCGCTCGGCGAGGCTCGGGTGGCTGGCGCGCCAAATCTTGTATATTGCGCCGGGGCGAGGATGAACCAGATTGTCTTTTCCGAGGACAACAAAGGCGCTTGCAGCCGCATAATTGTTTTGTGTGAGTTCGAGGGCGAATGTGTCAGCTTCTTTCTCCAAATTGCGGCTGAAGGCATTGAGAAACGGGACGAGGAACAGCGAGAAAAGATTGAGCAGCAGCAGAAACAGCGGCAGTGACGCGACGTCTTGCAAGGTCTGGAAGCCGAGCTGAAGCTTGAACATCGAGATCATCCATTTGGCTGACCTGTGAACGAGGTAAAGGGTTACCGGCGTCAAAAGGCAGAGCGTGACCAAAATCTTCCAAATGTGGCCGAGGACATAGTGCCCCATTTCATGGGCCATGACGAAAAGAACCTGGTCGCGATTCAGTTTTGCGATGAGCGTATCCCAGAGCACGATGCGCTTTGTTCGGAACACTCCTGTGACATAGGCATTGATCTTCTTTGTGTCCACGCTTTTGTTGACTTCAAAGACGCGGCTGCCTTCGATTCCGGCGCGTTCGGCGAGATTAAGTATTTCGCGTTCGAGCGCCTTGTTTTTCATCGGCTCAAACTTGTTAAACAGCGGGGCAATCCAGATCGGCTCGATCAACGTCACAAACACGAATACCGGCACGGCCAGTATGCTCGTGATGATCCACCATCGCGCCGGGCTCACCCGGAGCACAAGGTAGGGTATCCATCCGAGAGCAACACCAAACGCAATCGACACAAGAAGCGACTTGATCGAGTCGCCCGCCCATTTTGCAAATGACTGGTTCGACAGGCTGTAACTGTGTTCCCTTACAAAGCCATGGTAGAAATCAAGCGGCAGGTTGATCGCCCAGAGCAGCACAACGAAAAGGCACACGTAGATGCTGATTGTCCAGAACCATGCATGCCCCAAATGCCGGGCAAAATCCCTCAGGCGCGCCGAAAAACCCGAGAACAGGATTATCGCCGGCACGGCAATCCCAAGGACCACGCCAACAGCCCACAGCACCATGTTGCCGTTGTGGTATTTGACGGCGATTGGCGTTGGCTCAGGGACCTGCACCTTTTCGGTTTGCATCTGTGGGCCGGGAACGGCTGGCATCGCCCGAGTTTGCTCATGTGCGGCTGCGAATGCAGTCCCGCTGAGGAGCGCGTGCGCAACTATCTGCAGGCCGAGGAAAGCCACTTGAATGGACCGAGCGCGCATGCCCCCGATCCTAAAGCCAAGATTGTGTTATAGCAATCCTCAGGCTTCTGGTTTCGGCGTTTTGAGTTCGATCCGAAGCTCGCGCAATTGTTTCGGGTCCACAGGACCCGGTGAATCGGTCATAAGGCATGTTCCCTTGGCGGTTTTGGGGAACGCGATGACATCGCGGATGCTGCCGGTGCCGCAAAGCATCGCGACAAGGCGGTCGAACCCGAGCGCAATTCCGCCATGTGGTGGAGCGCCGTAGCGGAACGCCTCGAGCATGTAACCGAATCGGGCTTTTGCGATGTCGGGCGGAATCTGGAGCACATCTTCAAAGACGGTTTTTTGCACGTCCGGGCGATGTATCCGGATTGATCCGCCGCCAAGTTCGACACCGTTGACGACGATATCGTAGTGCTGACCGCGGACCTTGCGTGGTTCGCTGGTTAACAACGGAATGTCTTCAGGAACCGGCGCGGTAAACGGATGGTGACTCGAGTACCACCGGTTCTGTTCTTTGTCGAAACTCAACAGTGGGAAATCCACCACCCACAGAAAATCGTATCGGTTCTCGGGAATCGAGAGCTTGCCCTGGGCTTTCAAAATCTCTGCAGCGTACAGCCTGATCCGACCGAGGATTTCGCACGCCATTGTCCAATCGCCGACGGCAAATAGGATGAGGTCGCCTTCCTCGATTCCGAGACGCCGCTGTAATGTTTCTTTTTCCGCAGGGGTGAAGAACTTGACGATTGGCGATTTCCATTCGCCGTTTTCGACCTTGATAAGCGCGAGCCCTTTGGCTCCTGCATCAGTGGCGATCGCCGTCATCGTTTCCAACTGGCCTTGTGTCGCGCAGGCAAGTCCTTTGGCGTTCAACGCTTTGACAACGCCGCCGGCAGCAACCGCGCCACTGAACAGTCTGAAACTGCTGGTTTTGAAGTCATCGCTCAAATCCACCAGTTCGAGGCCGAATCGCGTGTCTGGTTTGTCAATGCCGAACCGGTTCATTGCCTCGCTGTAAGGCATGCGAGGGAAAGGGGTCGCGACGTCAATTCCCAGCGCTTCCTTCCACAAGACCTTCAGCAGGCCTTCGATCAATGCGTAAACGTCTTCGCGTTCAACAAACGACATCTCGACATCGATTTGCGTGAATTCGGGCTGGCGATCTGCGCGCAGGTCCTCATCCCTGAAACAGCGCGCGAGCTGAAAATAGCGCTCGATGCCCGCCACCATCAGGATTTGCTTGAATTGTTGCGGCGACTGCGGCAGTGCATAAAACAGACCGGGGTTGGTCCGGCATGGCACAATAAACTCTCTTGCGCCTTCGGGTGTGGATTTGAAAAGCATTGGCGTCTCGACTTCGATGAACCCGTTTTCATCGAAGTAACGCCGTGTCGCAGCAGCAAGCTTGTGGCGAAGCCGGATGTTCCTTGCCATCTCGGGTCGGCGCAGGTCAAGGTACCTGTATCGCAACCGCATTTCCTCGTTGACCTTTGCGGCATTGTCGGGATCGTCAATCTGAAAGGGCAGGGGATCGGCCTGATTCAGCACCTCCAATTCGGCGGCGACTATTTCGATCTGGCCCGTTTCGATCTTTGGGTTGTCGGTGCCGTCGGGGCGTTTCCGGACCTTGCCTGTGACGCGGATGACGCTTTCGTTTCGGAGCGAAGAGGCAAGGTCGAACACGTGCCGGGGAAGCAGCGATGGATCGAACACGGCCTGAGTGCGTCCTTCGCGATCCCTGACATCGACGAAGATGACGCCGCCGAGATCACGTCTGGAGTGGACCCAGCCGCACAGCGTTACCTCTTGTCCAACATGCTCTATTCGCAGCTCGTTGCAATGATGCGTACGTTTCATGCTCTAAACACTGCAGCCCTGATGTTGGAGAGCATTTGGCCGGAATTCAAAGCCAAATTTAAGTTATCTTGGTCATGCGAGTATTTAATGACAGACCGTCCCGGTTGACCCATACGGTGTGTAACCGAACCGCGGCGTTTCGTTTCGGGGTCGTACCGGTCAACACGGTGCGATCCGGCGGTATTCCTGCAACCAGGACAATGTTTACGCCTCGAGCGTTTTGTTGCGGCTGCGCCGCGCTGAGCAGGTTGCAGGAATATCGCTGTGCCACGCCGCGCTGCGGACCGGAAAGTGTTCCACAGTGACGCTTGACAAACGGCGCGCCAGATACTCGTATGGGGAAAACAGTGCGCTTGTTGGCCGTCATAAAGAACAAGCCGGCAAATTTGAATCCAAATTCATGAAACCGACGATCTGTGCGTTGCTTGGTTTGCTGTGGTTCGCATCGACCGCATTTGGTGCTGCCGAGTCTGTGCGACCGAACATCCTGTTTATTTTCTCCGATGATCATGCACAGCATGCGATCTCGGCTTACGGCTCGAAGGTGAATCAGACACCGCACATAGATCGTCTTGCGAATGAAGGTCTGCGTTTTGCCAACTCGTTTGTCGTTAACTCGATTTGCACGCCCAGCCGCGCCACGCTCATGACCGGCCAATACTCGCACCTGAACGGCGTGCCCGTGTTCAACCGGTTCGATGGCACGCGCGACAACGTGGCCAAACGATTGCAGGCCGCAGGCTATCACACTGGCATCATCGGCAAGTGGCACCTCGGATCGGACCCGACAGGTTTTGACCGGTGGATTGTTTTGCCCGGCCAGGGCGCGTATTGGAATCCGGCTTTTCTCGTTCCAGGCCGGAGAATCACGATCGAGGGTCATTGCACAGATATTACAACCCGGCTCGGCATCGAATGGCTGAACACGCGCCCCAAAGACAAGCCGTTCTTTCTCATGCTCCATCACAAGGCCCCACACCGCTCATGGGAACCCGACGAACGAAACAAGGCTCTGTTCAAAAACAAACAGTTCCCCGAGCCGGACACATTCTGGGACGATTATGCCACCCGGCCCGCAGCGTTGCCGTTCAACCAACAGACGGTCGCACGCGATCTCACCCGCCGCGATCTGAAACTGGAACCGCCGTCGGATCTCACCGGCCCCGAGCGCGCGCGGTGGCTCGATGTCAAGCCAACAGATGTAACCGTTGACGGCAAAACTCTCACCGGCAAGGAACTCGTTCGCTGGAAGTACCAGCGCTATATGCAGGATTATCTCGCCTGCGTGCAAGGCGTTGACGATGGCGTCGGCACAATCCTCGAGTACATCGATCGGACCGGCCTCGGAAAGAACACATTTGTGTTTTACTCGTCAGATAACGGTTGGTACCTCGGCGATCTTGGCCTGTACGACAAACGATTCATGTACGAACCGGGCCTGCGCGTCCCGTTGCTGGTCCGTGGCCCCGGCATCCGGCCCGGCAGCGTGCTTGAGCAGTTCGTCGCCAACATCGACCTCGCGCCGACGTTTCTCGATCTCGCAGGTGTCCCCGTGCCCGATTACATGCAAGGGCGGTCATTGGTCCCGCTGCTCCGCGGGATGGCACCTGCCGATTGGCGGACCAGCATCTATTATCGCTATTACCACGATCCGGGCCATCACAACACCGCTGCTCATCTTGGCGTCCGCACACCCACGCACAAGCTCATCTACTACTGGAAAAAAGACGCCTATGAAATGTTCGACCTGGTCCGCGATCCCACTGAGCAGCACAATCTCCTGTACTCACAGGAGGAAGCTCGCAAACCCGAAATAGCCGCCAAGTTCGAGGAGTTGAAAGCAGAAATTGCACGACTGCAGAAGGAGTACAAGGACGACGGCAAATACGCCGATCCCGCCACATGGCCGCCCGGCAGTGTCGATGGTCCGTTCGATGACAAACAGCCCGGCGGAAGGAAGACCGTCGCCGAAGCCATTGCCATGAGCGTGGCACAGTAAACAACTATTCTTGAAACTCTGCGCAGCAATCGCAAAAAAAAAGCGATCATCCGAGACTTTTGGCGGCAAACTGTTCAAACACTGATCCCGGCCTCATTTTCGCCGCATTTGACGAACTCGGTCCGGGCGGCGGAGTGGGACAGCGTGCCCGGCTTGCAACGAACGCTTTTATCTCACGACGATTCTTGGCCGCTTCCAGCCGGAATGGGGACAGGCTCGTTGTTCGGAGCCGGTACAGATTGGGCCGCCGGATTTGCGTTGTCCAATCCCATCTAAAATCGATCGTCGGATTGATGCGCTTGAGGACGGGCGCGCTTGGGGAGGTGAAACGTTCAACGTGCAACGTTCAACTCCCAACGTTCAACGCTGATGTTTGTGGAACCTGTTGGGTGGCCGTGCGGGTGTGAATGGCGGGGACAGGCTCGTTGTCAATTGCGTTTGTCCAACCGGTATTGGGGCTGGGGAAGTTCGCTCAGGCAAGCGTGCAATAGCCGGGTCACGGCGCTTCCACAACGCGGAAGAACTGGTGAACGTTGGCTGTCGTGTCGATGTTTACCCATCCATCCCCGGTGAACGAGCCCGGCAATGTTACCCAATCCTTGTCGAAGAGGTCGTTCTTGAACTGTACCTGATAGGTCTTTTCCGGCGCGCCCTGCCAGCGTAGGGTGGACTGGCCGTTGCTCAGGTTGCGCTGAATGAGGATCAGGATGGGAGAGTCTGTGACGATCTCGACCTTGAAAAGGTCCACAGCTTGATTGTAATCGCCGGGCGCAAGGTCCGGCGCATGGCTCAGGAAGAACAGGCTGCGCCCATCCGCGCTGAAAAACGGTCGGACCGACCAACCCCCACCTGGCGCCCCAGCCGGTGTTCGACTGAGCAACATGGTCCGCCGATTAACCATGTCGCGAAGGAATATGTCCATGGCGTTGTTTGTATCGTCGGGCACAAGGTTGTTGGCAAGGCTGGCGAACGCGACAAACCGCCCGTCTGGGCTCATGGTGGCAAACCTGCAATTCCCGTTAGCCTCGCTTGTGCCGTCTGCGGCGACGCTTACCAGTTCCACAGTTCCGTCGTTCACGTCGGCGCGCCAGACATGGTTGACAGTGTTGCTGACCGAGCCACGCGAAATCCAGGTAACAAAACGACCGTCTGCACTGAAGGCAAGACTCGAAGGGGGCAACGGCCCAAGCTCTTTGCTGAACACGAATTGGTCGCGTGCCCAATCAGCGACCACGACCGCATTTGTGCCAGTCGTCTGAACATACAAGTAAGCCAGTCGGCTACCATCGGCGCTCAGCACCGGATCGCACCCATTCGCCGAAGAAACCCAAAGGGGGGTGGGTGGTGTGTTGCCAGCTTCAAGCCATGCACCAGCGTCGTAAACATAAACACTCGAGCTGGCTCCACTTTTCTGGCTCATACCAACAGCGACTTTCCCGCCTGTCTGGCTGAAACTCGGCAGGCCGGTGGGCCGGCCGGGAACTGCGGCGGAGATTTGGCCGCTCGTCAGGCCGACCAAGTATAAGTTCGTCTCCCCGGCCTTCCAGAAACTCACGAAGGCGAAATGACCATCGGGGCTGATAGGGCCGAAAACGTACGGCGTAGCGTCGATGGGAATCGGCGCTCCGCGCAGCAATGTCCGTGCCCCTGAGCCAATCGTCTGGATAATTACGTCCGACAAGCCATTGGTATCGTCTGCGACAAGGTTTGTGGCAGCGCTGGCGAACAGAAGTTGGGTACCGTCAGGGCTGAGCACCGGCAGGGTGGGATGGAAGAATGGCAGATTGCCATCCACTCCTTGCGTCATCAGTTGCCGGGCGCCGGTGTGCGTGTCCAACAAATATATTTGCATGTGGTTTGTGTGACCGACCGGCCCTGGCGGGAATGCCATGAGCGCCACATAACGGCCATCTGCGCTGACGCCGTCCGGTGTCACACTGACCCAGCCCCTGCCGGACTGGGATGCTTCAACTGCGACCGGGAAAGGCACGCGGGCGACCGTGCCTTCTATGGTGTTGAGGCAATGGATCGCAGGCACGCCCGCCTCACGTCCCAGCACGGCGACCCACGGGCCATTTGGACTGACAACAAACTGCCCGGGCGAATCACCGTCATTCAACTCGGCAACCACCTGCAAGGTACCCGTCTCACGGTTCCATACGAAAAGGCGGGCGGCTTCCGTCACGACGTCTGGCAGTAAGTTCGTCGCGCGGCTGACAAAGAGCACCATGCGCCCATCGGGTGTCATCTGGACATCCGTGCAATCGGCATTCGCGGGTGTGACGCCGTCGGGTCCAACGCTGACCATGCGTGTTACCCCGCTTGCCCTCTCGAAGAAATAGACCTGGGCAAGACCGTTCGTGGTGATCCCGGCTGACGAGCCATACGTAGGCAAAGGGGCCGAATATGCGACATACTGGCCGTGGCTATCGAGCGTCGCACGGAACGGTGACGCCGTGACAGCACTGCGATCAGCGGCATTGGTTCGGAAAGCAAGTAAACTCGTCGTGCCCTGCGCAACGTTGCAAAGACAGAGTGCATTCTCTATAGCTCCGCTGCGCTGTAACCAGCTGGCACGAAACACAAGAAACTGCCCGTCACCACTCAAAGCCGGCACATCAAATGTCACGACGAGGCGCGACGGGACTTCTGGTGGCAACAAGTCTGAACAGTTGACGGACTGCCCATTGGCAAGGTCGAGCCACGCAACCAAATTCGCAGCGATTGCCCCCGACACCGTATTTGCAGTAACAGCAACGACCTTGGCATCCGGGGTAGCGGTCCAAGCTGTCAGGCGCCATGTGGCCTGCAAGGGGGTTGGCAGATTCGTCGTCAAGCATTCCGTCCGGCCCTCGGCCAAATCTCGCCGGTAAAGATTGCAGCCGGCCAGAAAAGCGCCCGGAGCTAAATCGCGCGCCGGACTTCGAAAAACCACATAGCGACCGTCCACGGAAATGAGCGCTTCAGAAGCTGGACCGGCGGAATTACCACCATCTGCCGCCAAATTGGCCATGCTCGTTGGCCCTGCAGGCATGTCTCGGATAAAGACGTCCCAAGTGCCGTTGGTATCCGGACTGACGAGGTTGGTGGCGCGACTCAGAAAAGCGATACGATGGGCGTCGCCGCTCATGCCCGCGCCGATCGATGTGCCGTTGCCGGGAACATCGCCGCCGGCTGTGCTGATCAACGTCGCCGTACCGCTGGCGCAGTCGATTAGGAAAACATCCGAGGCCGCATTCAGATCGTTGGTTTTCAGACGGTCGCGGGTGGACGTGATCAACAGCCAACGGCCATCGTCTGAGAGCGCGTGTAACACCTCAATTTCAGGGCCGGGCACAGCTTCCTCAGCAGGGGTGGCAACTCCGAGAAGCCGTGGCGCCGAGGTTCCCGCCATGGCAAGCAAGGGAGCACTGCCGAGCAACGCCAGTAATACAACGCGATTTGTCTTCATAGGCATGAGGTATCTGGGTTTGCGGCTGTTCTCACTTCTGCGGCGTGTGAGCCAGCAACCACGCCGCATCAGGGTTCCCGGCCGTGACGCTCACATTGTTCAGATACTGATAGTCAGTCGCAGAGACAGGACGCTTCACTTCAGAGGTCTCCCACCGATGCAATTCGAGGTGGCCGTCGGCAAAGCTAATCCAAGCAGCGCCTTCGTGCAGCGAACCAGGTAATTCGGGCATTCTTGTCTCGCTGCTTGGGACAAAAAACATGCCATCATCGATGCTGTCTGGATGCTCATCCAAAAATAGGAAAGTTTGCTGGGGTACAAGTCTTCCGAACTCCGAGTTGCTCGTGATTTGCCTGACGCGTGGATTGATAGGCCCTGTGTAGTAGTTCCCTTCGCCAATGGCACAGTTCAGGGAGTAAGAGCGTACTCGTCCCCACCAACCACGGGCGGCCTGAGGACGGCTCAGGTAATCGTCTGCAGGACACTTGAACACCGTCGTGCCTTGTCCCAAATACACAGCCAACGCGGCATAGCGGGAATTTGTCAGGTACACCGTGTTTGTGTTGTCCGAACTTGTTGTCCAGTCAAGACAGCCTGTGACCCAAGGGGATTCCTTGCCGCTGGTACCCGGAACAAACCCGCCGTGGTAGTTGCCAACGAACTTGCCCGCGTTATCGTCGGTGTAGAGCAGCCAGGCAGCCGACAGCCGGCGAAGGTTTTCCATGCAGCCAAGGCTTTTGACGGCAATGGCGTTTGCCCATACGGGCCGGGTTACCACTCCGATCAAGCCGAGCGTAAACAAAACAACGAGCAATTCAGCCCGAGTAAAACCACCATCTGACTTCGCGAAATCTCCTTCTCTTGGTTTCATGATCCACATTCTGCCAAGGTAGGAGTCTGCCGTCAAGCAGATCCGCCGCAGTCATCGAAACCGAACTGCTGGTGTGGTCCAGTGCGGCGCAACCTCGACCGATCGATCGTCTTGTAACAACGGCGCTGGTTTCAGGAATACCGCTCTGTCGTGCCGCGCTGATCGGGGCGACTTCGTCGTTTACTGGAGAGATGAGTCGGCACAGGTGGAGGAACGGTTTGCCCCGAAAACTCTTGAACGATCCGCTAATCTGCATCTTTTGCGCAGATTTTCGAGTATGGTACCACGCTGCGGATGCACGCCAAACCTCCATGGAAGTACATTTCCTGCGCTTGTGTTGCCGACGTCGTTTCGTCCCACTCACGGTGCCGACCGAAACGTCGTGCCCCACTGGTCGTTGGTGAACAGGGCATCCCGTTGGAGGAGTTTTTGTCCCGCCCGGCAGATTATTGGTTGGAATGAACTTTGGTCGGAAAATGGATGGCAGAAAAATGGAGGGCAGAAAAATGGGGTGGTGAAAGATGGGGGTGGTTGCCCCGGCGCGTTGGAGCAAGCAATCGTGGCGGGAGCGCGCCCGTCCCCGGGCGCATCAATCCGACCACCGATGTCGGACCGGTTTCGATAACGCAGATCCGGCGAGCGAATCTCTACCGGCTCTGAATTACGTGCCTGTCCCCACTTCGCTTCCAGTGGCAGAAAAATGGATGGCAGAAAAATGGGGGGGGTGAATGTGAACTCTGTGTCTGTCCCCACCACGGTTGGTGGGGCCAAGAATGGCAGTGCTCCTGCCAGTGCGTTGGAGACTACGAGCCTGTCCCCGCCATTCGCAGTTACTGGGATTTGAACGCAGCGGTGGCGGTGGGGGTGGTGGTGCATCGCCTTGATTAGAATGGTCCTAATAATAATTCTAAAAAAAGTGTTGACACCAAACTGGAATTAGAATAGTTCTTATTAAAAGTGAACGCGAACAGAATCGTTATGCGACATACATCTAAAGTAAGCCGACGCCAAAAAACCACGAAGAGCCCATCAAAAAGCTCTGCGGCCCCAACCCGTCAGCGGAACCATGAACCGGTCAACCGCGTCACTGACACTACCACAACGATTGCCGAGACCGAACCCCGTCCGGCATGGCAGGGAACCGAGGACGCTCTCCAACGCTACCTTCGCGAAATGACCGAAGTGGACCTCCTCACAATCGAGCAGGAAAACGAGCTGGCAGCCAGGATTAAAAAGGGCGATGACCAGGCCCGGGAACATATGATCCGCGCCAACCTCCGGCTGGTCGTCAAAATCGCTCGTGAATACGAGGGCCTTGGATTGCCGCTGCTCGACATGATCAACGAGGGGAACATCGGCCTCATGAAAGCCGTCGAGCGCTTTGACCCCGCCAAAGGCGGCAAACTCTCCACATACGCCGCATGGTGGATCAAACAGTCAATCCGCCGCGCAATCGCCAATCAGGCCAAAACAATCCGCCTCCCAATACATGCTCTCGACAAGCTTAACAGAGCGCATCGAATCTCAGGGGCACTCCGCGAAGAGCTGGGGCGCGATCCGTCCATCGAGGAATTGGCCGACGCGATTGGCGTGCGTAGGTCGCGGTTGAGCGAAATACGAACTGCGGCGTTGCGCCCCGCGTCACTTGACGCACCCATGTTGGGCGAGGACAGCAATGCGCTGGCTGAGGTCGTCAGGGATGAAGCCGCGCGTACCCCTTATGAGATTCTCGAACAAGCCAACATACTCAGCATGCT
>Ga0068707_1001747_pt1 | contig 15215 bp, 15 predicted proteins | sample YNPNPMetaG_FD_66600 | JGI IMG/M metagenome (GOLD analysis project Ga0068707, IMG submission 66600) | Anoxygenic and chlorotrophic microbial mat microbial communities from Yellowstone National Park, USA - YNP NP MetaG | ecosystem: Environmental > Aquatic > Thermal springs > Hot (42-90C) >...
GAAGACGTGCCCTCCCCCCTTCAGGGCAGGGCTTCCCTGCGACTCAAGTCGCACCCCAGGGCCTGCGGCCAGGCGTCCACCGGCGTGGACGCCTTCGTCCGCCCAGGCGGACGGCCAGGGGCGGAGCGGCGCTCTGCCCATAAGCATCAAGTGAAGCGACCAAGTCGCGCCCCAAGGCCTGCGGCCAGGCGTCCACCGGCGTGGACGCCTTCGTCCGCCCAGGCGGACGGCCAGGGGCGGAGCGGCGCTCTGCCCATAAGCATCAAGTGAAGCGACCAAGTCGCGCCCCAGGGCCTGCGGCCAGGCGTCCACCGGCGTGGACGTCTTCGTCCGCCCAGGCGGACGGCCCGGGGCGATTGGAAATCGCCCGTGCCTTGAGTTGACGCCTATGCCCCATCCCTTGACCCCCTTCCGGGGCCAGAGGGCAGGGGTGAGGTCGAATCGAACAATGTCAAGTTATAAACAAGCGTTATATATACCATACGCCTGGGGCATTATACTACGAGGCGGCAGACCTGTCAAATTTCTGGGCGTGGGAGAAAGGCCTGAAAGGCCCAGGGTCTTCCAGGCCTTTGGTGTCAGGGAGGAAAAAAAGTTGCTCAGAGCGGGTCTGCGAGCCGCATTTCTCGGCGATCACAGACCGCCGGGGAAAGTTCCGTCTGGTGAAGTCGAGCTTTCAGGGGGACCGGCTAAAGCCTCTGCTCCGATGGCACAGGCTCCTCAATCTTCCAGCCGATAGACAATGTCCCCTACCCGCACCCGATCGGCCACCAGGATGCCCACCTTTTGGCCGGCATGGGCTTCAGGGATGAACTGGCGGTCGAGCTGGAGGGAGGTGACACGCTGCTGAAAATCGGTGGTGGCCCCCCGAAACTGAATCCAATCGTCCACCCGCAGAGAATCGGTCAACTCCACACCCGCCACGCCCAGGCGGGTCCAATAGTGGATGACCTTCCCGATGGCTCGTGGTTGAGACATCCCTGCCTCCTTTCCCTGCAAGTCTACCCTGAAGGCACACAGGATTTGTATCCCTGGTGGTTTTCAGACCGGCTCTCAACGGACGGCGGCCAGCACTTTTTCCACGGTTGCCCGATCGGGTCCGAGGATGAGCAGGGCGGACGCCTCCTGCCAGGTCAGCACTGCTGTCTGAGCCGCTGTCTCCCACCAGACCCCGGCCCGGTCGTCGCCGGTCGGCGGCCGGCCATATTTGCCCCCGGCATACTGCCGATAGGCCGCCACAAACTCCTGGCAGTCGGCCGGGCTGTCCCAGAGGGTGGCCAGGATCAGCACCTCTGCATCATCACGGGCGTAGAGGGCATATCGGTCGCCGTCCCACCCCTGGCTGGCCTGATCCGCCGTCTTCTGGTCCACCTGCTGGGCCAGGTAGAGGTTGATCTGGAACTCGCCCAATGTTTCGCTTTCGACCAGGCGCCAGCCGGCACCCAGGGTCTCGGTCAGCGGCGGAAGGGTGAGGATCTGCGGCTCGTCGCCGATGAGGTATTTCTCCGGGTGCAGGATCTGTTCGGTGGAGCGGGGAGGGGCGGCGTAAGCGGCATCCACCGCCGGCCAGCCCTGCTTCTGCAGGGTCATGGCAAAGTCCAGGCCGTAGATGTAGGGGAACAAAAAGGTCTCGCGGATGATCGGCGGAGCGGCGTTCAGGACCTCCTGGCTCGCCTCTCCGCCGGCGGCCTGGAGCGCCTCCAGGTCCTGGTCGGTCATTTCGCTCAGGTGTGCAAACAGGTATTGCATCATGGCCAGCGAAGCATCGCCCTCTACCAGCGACAGGCGGGCCATGACTTCGTCGTCGTTAAATCGATCCTCATCTACAAAATCGTCCAACCCAAACTGCTGATCCTGCAGGCCGTGGACATATTCGTGGGCAAAGGTCGCCCTGGTCAGCAGGTCAAACTGGCCGGCGGCCTCGGTGATGACATACAGGATATTCTGTTCCTCGTCGTACAGGCCGATCGCCTGGGTTGAGTAGAGGTCCACCAGCAGGCCCAACAGGTCAAAATCTGGGGGCACAAAGTCAAAAGCCGCCAGCACCCGGACATCGGCTGCCACCTCCTCAGGGGGATAGTTCTCGGCCAGTTCGCGTTCCATGTAGGCCGCCAGTTGTTCGCGGCTCATCAGGCCGCAGGGGATGGGCCTGCTTTCCTCCAGGCCACGGAGCCCTTTCATCTCCTCTTCAATGGCCTCCATCGTCGCCAGCAGCGGGGCAGAGGGGGTAGCGGCCAACAGCGGGGTGGGGGTGGGGGAAGGTAAGGGGGTTGGCGTTGGCCGGGTCGTGGGGGTGAAGGTGGCCGCAGGGCCGGGCAGGGAAGGGGGTGGATAGGCGACAGCCGGGGCGGTTGGCGTGGGGGTCGGGGGAGACAGATGGAGCAGCCCACAGCCGGACAGCAGGCCGGTGATCAGGATCAGGCTGAGCGCCCAGGCAGCACCCCTGGTCATCGGTTCACTCAAAATCAAAGGGGATCGTTTCCCCTTCTGCCGGCCCTGCGTCGGCTTCGTCGTCGGGGCCGGAGGCCGGTTCGGGCAGGACAGAAGGAGCAGGATAGGACAGGCGGGATGGTTCGGGCGGCGGCTCAACCGCCATGGTTTGTGGCTGGGTCAGGGGCGGGGCCGCCCTGGCTGTGGTTTGCACCGCCCCGCAATAGGGGCAGATGTTCCAGCGCAGGTGGAGCAGCCGCCCGCAGGCAGGACAGGCTTTCTTCAGCCGGGTGTGGCAGGTGGGGCAGATCATGAACTCTTCTTCGATACGCCGGTTACAGCCGGGGCAGGCCAGCCGCTCTTCAATCCCCTGCAACAATGCCTCTTCTTCCAGAGAACGTTCATAGACCTCGGCCAGGGTTTCGCGGGGACGGAGGATATAGTACAGGATCAGTCCTGGAAACGGGAAGAAGGGGAAGAAGATAAACACCATCAGCGTGGCCAGGACCTGGGCAAAGAGGTCGCGGGACCGACCACGGATGTCACGGAAGGTCCAGATGACCACGCTGATCCAGACGGCGGTCAGAAAGGCGGCGAACAACGCCGCAAACATGACGACAAAGGGCTGAATGGTGCGCAAAATCGTCTCAAAGTCCATCCTGATAACAGGCTCCTTATCAAGTTGGGGAACATTATACCATCTTCTTGCAAAATTGTCATCTTGGGTGACGGCTACCACAAACTCCACTCACCGGGGATCTGTGACCCCCGGCGGGCGGAGAGTTTGACAGGGCCCGAAGCAAGGGGGTTGGGGGTTCAGCAGGACGGGCTCTTGTCCCCTATGCCCGGTTTGACATTTTGCCCGGAGGCTGTTACAATAGGCTCACGAGTGGCGGCCCATCTCTGGGGCCGACAGAAGGGAGGTGAAAGGCAATGACAGAAGCATCTGCCACTCCGCCAGCCGGCGACATGACCGACAACGACCGGCTGATGGCGCTCCTGGCCTACCTGATCAGCGTGATCGTCCCCCTGATTATCCTGCTCTCGGAAGAGATGAAAAAGCGCCCCTTCCAGCGTTATCATGCCATCCAATCCCTGGGGCTGAGCGTGGTCTATGTCGTCTATGAGATCGTGGCCTGCCTGCTCTATACGTTGCTCACCGCTGTGAGCGCCGGCATCCTGGGCGTTTGCCTGTGGATCTTGTGGTTTCTCCCGCTCATCCCGATGATTTATTACGCCATCAAGGCCTATCAGGGCGAGTATGTGGAGATCCCGGTCCTGACCAACTTTATGAAGCAACAGGGCTGGCTGTAGCCTGTCTCGAAAGCCATGGCAGAGCGAGGGGGCAGTGTGCCTCGCTCTTGCTTTTTGCCAGGAGAATCTCACTTGTCCTTGCCGTGGAAACGCTGGCAGATTGCGCCACCGGTCACCGAACAACATCTGGCGCGTTTTGCCGACCTGCCCCCGCTGGTGGTTCAACTGCTCCACAACCGTGGGATTGAGGATCCCGGGGCAGCTCAAGACTTTTTGGCCGGGCGCTTTGTCGGTGGCAATCCCTTCCACCTGAAGGGCATGGACCGGGCGGTGGATCGCCTGCGGCGCGCCATCCGTCGCCAGGAACGGATCGCCATTTATGGGGACTTTGACACCGACGGGGTGACGGCCACCGTGCTGCTGGTTGAGGTGCTGTCGGCCCTGGGTGCCCAGGTGGAGCCGTACATCCCCCACCGGGTGGATGAGGGCTATGGCCTGAACCTGGCCGCGCTGCGGCATCTCTACCGCCGGGGGGTCCGCCTGGTCGTCACGGTGGATTGCGGCATCCGCTCGATCTACGAGGTGGAGCAGGCCAGCCGGGGCCTGGACCTGATCGTCACCGATCACCACTCGGTCGGTGCGGTGTTGCCGCCGGCTGTGGCGACCCTCAACCCCAGGCAACCGGACTGCCCCTATCCGTTCAAGGAGCTGTCGGGCGTCGGGCTGGCTTTCAAACTGGCCCAGGCCCTCTTGCGGGTGCAAAAACAGGTGGGGCAGCCGCCGGAGCTGACCGAGGAGTCGCTGCTCGACCTGGTGGCTCTGGGCACCGTGGCCGATCTGGCCCCGCTGCGGGGTGAAAACCGTTCGCTGGTGCAACGCGGCCTGGAGGTGCTGAACCGGCCCTCTCGCCCCGGCGTCGAGGCGTTGCTGGCCGAGGCCGGGTTGCGTCGGGGAGAGGTGGACACTACGGCCATCAGCTTCCGGCTGGGACCGCGCCTGAACGCTGCCGGACGGCTCGACACGGCGATGCTCGCCTACCGGCTTCTCACCAACCGCGACCCGTTGGAGACGCGGGGACTGGCCGGGCAATTGGGCCAGCTCAATCAGCGCCGTCAGGAGCTCACCGAGCAGACCGTCGCCGTCGCCGAAGCCCAGGTGCTGGCCGATGACCCCGATGCCCGCCTGTATCTGGCCGCCAGCCCCGATTTTCTGCCGGGCATCGTGGGCCTGGCCGCCAGCCGCCTGACGGAGGCCCACTACCGCCCCAGCGTCGTCGTCGAGCTGGGGAAGGAGGAAAGCCGGGGCTCATGCCGCTCCATCCCCGAGTTCAACATCACCGCTGCCCTGGACCGGTGCGCCGACCTGTTGCTCCGCCACGGTGGGCACGCGGCCGCCGCCGGCTTTACCATCGCAACCGACAGGCTGGCCGGGTTGCACCGTCGTTTGCAGGCCATCGCCGCCGAACAGTTGGCCGGGGTGGAACTGCGCCCCACCCTGGAGATAGACGCCGAAGTCGAGTTGGAAGAGGTGAATTGGGCCACCCATGCCCTGCTGGCTCAGGTCGAACCGTGTGGGGTGGGGAACCCCCAGCCGGTGCTCCTCAGCCGCAATGTGGAGGTGCGGGAGGTGCGGCCCATGGGCAGCGAGCAGAAGCACCTCCGGCTGCTGCTCCGCGACGGGCGAGGGGTGGCCTGGGATGCGGTGTTCTTTCGCCAGGGGGCACTGGCCGACGAGATCCCAGACCGGGTGGACGTGGCCTATACCCTGGAAGCCCGCGAGTGGAATCATGAAAAGCGGCTCCAACTCAACATCCAGGACCTGAGGCCGGCCCAACCCGGTGCCGGCTGAGAGCCGGTCTGAAAACCACGAGGGCACGAGGGACACAAAGAATTTCTGTCAGGCTCTGAGAGCCGGTCTGGAAAGCTTGCCACTCACCGCAAAGAACGCGAGGAATCATCAAGACCTCTGCGTCTCTGCGGTGTAAACCGGGACTTTTTCAGGGGCCTCTTTTTTCAGACAAGCTCTGAGCCTGCCGGAGCAAAGGAGGAACACCATGCTGATCACGCACGGCACTCTGATCACAATGGGCACGCCGAACGAGATCATCCCTGACGGCGCGCTCTATATCGAGGGGGAACAGATCGCCGACCTGGGTTCCAGCGCCGAACTGGAGGCGCGCTACCCGGCTGCCGAACGGCTGGAGGCAGCCGGTCGCCTGGTATTGCCCGGCCTGATCTGCGCCCACACCCACTTTTACGGCGCCTTCGCCCGGGGCATGGCCCTGCCCGGCGAACCGGCTGCCAACTTTCCCGAAATCCTGGAAAAGCTGTGGTGGCGGCTGGACAGGGCGCTGGGGCCCGACGACGTGCACGCCAGCGCCCTGGTCTGCCTGGTGGACGCGATCCGCCACGGCACGACGACGCTGATTGACCACCATGCCAGCCAGGGGAGCATCGGCGGCAGCCTGGATCGGATCGCCGGGGCGGTGGAGCAGGCCGGGGTGCGGGCCTGCCTGTGCTACGAAGTCACCGACCGCGATGGAGAGGCGGCAGCCCGCGCCGGCATGATGGAAAATGCCCGCCTGATCCGACTGGCCAGAGAACGGCAGAGCCGGGGCGACCACCATCTCGCTGCCACCTTTGGCCTGCACGCCTCCCTGACCCTGTCTGACGAGACCCTGACCCGTTGTGTGGAACTGGCCGGCCAACTGGACACCGGCTTTCACCTGCATGTGGCCGAGGACAGGGCCGATGTGCGCGATAGCCTGCGCAAGAGCGGACTGCGGGTGGTGGAGCGCCTGAAAAAGGCTGGCCTGTTGGGGCCGAAGACCCTGGCTGCTCATTGCGTCCATGTGGACCGCATCGAGACCGAGATGCTGCTCGACAGCGGGACGATGGTCGTCCACAATCCGCGTTCCAACATGAACAATGCGGTGGGGACCGCCGACCTGCCCTGGATGCTCCAGATCGGCCTGCCGGTGGGGTTGGGCAACGATGGCTTTTCCAACAACATGTTCACCGAGATGGCTGTCGCCTACCTGCTCCACAAGCAGGCCAGCGGCGACCCCCGCACCCTGCCTGCCGACCTGGTGGTGCGGATGCAATGGGCGCACAATGCCCGCATTGCCCGCGCCTTTTTCCCCGCTCTGGGGGAGCGGTTCGGCCAGCTGGCGGTGGGTGCCCCCGCCGACATCATCCTGGTGGATTATGACCCTCCCACGCCGCTGACCGCCGGCAATCTGCCCTGGCACCTCCTCTTTGGCGTGGATGGGACCGGGGTGGATACGACCATCGTCGCCGGCAGGGTCCTGATGCGCGGCCGCGAATTGCTGACCCTGGACGAAGAGGCGATTATGGCCCGAGCGCGGGAGCTGGCGGGCAGGCTGTGGCAGAGAATCTAACGGCACGAAAGGCAGGCAAGGTGAAACGCGAAGGCAATCTTCTCATCATCGAGAAAAACCGGCAACGGGCCTTTTGGGCGTTGGTCATCGTCGGCTTTATGGCTCTGGTCAGCATCGCCCTGCTGCTTGCCGGCTTGCTGACCAGGGCTGGCATCCTGTGGACGCCGGTGTGGGTGGGGATAGTGGGCCTGATCGGCTTTGGAACCAGCGCCGCGGCGGTGATCCAGACCATGCGCTCGCCATGGCACCTGGCGGTCAGTCCCACCCATCTGAGGTTGCACACCCCCACCTACCGCCTCGATGTGCCGTGGCCACATGTGGCCGGCATCGCTGTGGCCGAGGTCAACTGGCGGCCCGGCTGCGCCCTGCTGTTCGAGGATGCGGCCGCCGTGGCTCAGAGCGCTACCTTCCTCTGCCGGTCGAGCCGCCCCGACCTGGTCACCGACGCAACCACCATGCTGGCCCGGATGAAGGAGAATTATGACCACCTGGGCTATCACCTGGGCATTCCCGGCCGCATCCTGGAAAAAGGGCCGGAGGAGTTGGCGGAGCTTCTGACCCAGGCCCGGACCGGCCGGCTGTGGCAGCAGGAGGCATGAAGATGAGACGGCTCTGGACACGGCTCAGCGGCCCGGTCAAGATCGGGCTGGCAGGGGGGATGATCGGCGCCCTGTTGACCGTCATCGGGCTGTTGACCGGCCACCTGGCTCCCCTGACCCTTCGCTCACTGTTGCTGGGCATCCTGCTGGGTGGCGGATCATGGGGGGGGATCGCCTGGGCTATCGCCTCGGCTGCGGCCGAGACGATGGAGGATCGCTGAGAAAAAAATCCTCCCGCAGACCCGGCCTGCGGGAGGATTTTTCGGCCTGGCTCCTCGGGCAGGACTCGAACCTACAACCAACCGGTTAACAGCCGGCCGCTCTGCCGATTGAGCTACCGAGGAACGCATCCCGTACCTGTTCAGCCTCACCCCACCCCCAGCGGCTTCGCCGCTACCCCCTCCCCTCTCCTGAACTTCGTTCAGGAGAGGGGAGGGGGTGCCGCCGCAGGTGGCGGGGGAGGGGTGAGGAGGCCTGAATAGCTCGACAATGTTAGATTCGACCTCACCCCTACCCCCTGGCCCCCTTCCCCTCTCCGCGGCGGAGAGGGGAAGGGGGTGGGGGGATGGGGTGAGGTCCACCTTGACCGCCATGTACGCTCATTGAACATTGTCGAGATAGTTACCGCATCCCTATTATACCCACGGTGCATTGGCCTGTCAAATCTAGCCCAAATAGTCGCGCAATTTGCGGCTGCGCAGGGGATGGCGCAGCTTGCGCAGGGCCTTGGCCTCGATCTGGCGAATGCGCTCCCGCGTGACGCCGAAGGCCTGGCCGACCTCCTCCAGGGTGTGTCCCTGACCATCCTTCAGGCCAAAACGCATCTCCAATACCTGCCGTTCCCGCCGATTCAGCGAGTTGAGAATGGCCCGGAGCTGCTCGCTCAGCAACTGCTTCGAGGCCGCGTCACCCGGTTCAGGCATCGTCTCATCTTTGATAAAGTCGCCCAGGTAGCTATCCTCTTCAAGGCCCACCGGCGTTTCTAACGACATCGGCTCCTGGGAGATGCGGATCAGTTGTTCGACCTGGTTGGCAGCACGGCGCAGTTTGCGGGCCAGCACCGGGTCCGGCCGGTCGTTGTGGGCCATGGCTGCCAGGATCGCCTCCCGCTCCTGATCGTCCAGGCCCACCGCTTCCCCCATCTCCGGGTCGAGGGCCATATCCTCGGGCGAAGGATCTCGCCCCAACTCCTGTTGCAACCGCTGCTGGACGCGGAGCAGACGGCTGATCATCTCCACCATGTGAACCGGGATGCGGATGGTACGGGCCTGGTCGGCAATCGCCCGGCTGATGGCCTGGCGGATCCACCAGGTGGCATAGGTGGAGAATTTGTAGCCCATGGTGTGGTCAAACTTTTCGACCGCTTTCAACAGGCCGATATTCCCCTCCTGGATCAGGTCCAGAAGCGACATGCCCCGGCCAACATAGTGCTTGGCGACGCTCACCACCAACCGCAGATTGGCTTCGGCCAGGCGCTGGCGCGCCCAATTCCCCTGGGCGATCTTCTCGCGCAGGGCAGCTCTCTCCTCCTCAGACAGGGAGCCGTCGTTGGCCAGGCGCTGCCGGGCCCTGTCGGCCCGTTGGATGGTTTCGGCCAGTGCGATCTCCTCCTCGGCCGATAGCAGCGGCACCTGCCCGATCTCGCGCAGGTACATGCGCACCGGATCGCTGCTGATGTCACCCCCCAGGCTCAAAGCGTTCAGGGATTCCTCTTCCACCTCTTGTTCCATCTCTTCCTGGAGGGCTTTGAGGTCCTGGGCTTGAGGTCCCTCCTCCTCACCGCCGGACGATGGCGCACCCTGGATCGGGATACGCAGGCGGGTATCGGCTTTCCCCCCTGCCTGCCTGTGCCGGCCTGTCCTGGGCCGCGAAGGGCTGGTATCCAATTCTTTCCGAACGTCATCCGTGCTCATGTCAGAGCCAGCCGGTGTCATGGGTTACAGGTCATGTTTGCCTGTTGGCGGCACGCGGAGCAGGGCATCTTCCTGCTGCCGGCGACCGGCCAGAGTCCGTTGGTTCATCGCCTTTTCCAGGCGCGCCTTCCGGGCGGCAGCAGCGGCGATCAGGGGGCCGTAGGTAGCCCGCGCCTGACTGTCGGGATCGTCGGCCAGCAGGAAGGTAAGCTCCTGGATCTGTTGTTGCAGGCGGCGCAGGCGCAGCCGGGTGATGGTATCCAGCAGATCATCCTTCAGCAGTTCATCAGGCACAGGTGGCTGGTCCGCCTGGGCTGCCAACAGGGCCTTGACCCGCTCTTGCAGGTGGTCATCCAGTGTGTCGTAAAACTCTCCCCGCACTTCAGGGGTCCCCCCTCCGGTCAGCCACTGCCGCCAGGCAGCCAGGATAGCCTGGTCCTCAGGCCGGATCAGGTCCTCGGCCCCCACAGCCTCCTCGCCGTCGGCCCGGAGCGCCGCATCGGCCTGGGCCAGCAGGGCAGGATAGCACAACAGCAATGACAGACAATGCCCATCCAGCCCCAGGGGGACCCTGTCCTGTTTCTGGGCCGGCGGTGGGGCTTGGGCCGGGCGGTGCGGCTGCCCCTGCGCCTGTCGGATCTGTTGCCACAGCGACCGCTCATCCACCTGGACCAGGCGTGCCAGTTGTTGCAAATAGTGCGTCCGTTGCACCCGGTCGCCGACCTCGACCAGGAGGGGACCGAGCCGGCGCACCGCTTCGGCCTTGCCCTGGGCGGTGGCCAGGTCCAGGTCGGCGGTGAGGGCCTGGAAGTAGTAGTCCATCACCGGCCTGGCCTGGGCGATCAGTTCCGCCCAGTGGGCCGGGTTATCGCGGATCACCTCATCGGGGTCGCGTCCGGGTGGCAGGGAGATGATGCGGATGTCGGCTGCCAGCCGCTCCTCGAAGCGGATCAGGCCCCTGGGGGTAGGCACCGGCACCACCTGACGGTCCATCACCTGGCGGGCCACCTCCAGCCCGCGTAACGTGGCCTGGTTACCGGCCAGGTCGGCGTCGAGGGCCAGGATGAAGCGTTGCGTATCGCGTTTGAGCAGTCGGAGCTGCGCTTCGGTCAACGCTGTGCCCATCTGGGCCACCACATTGTTGAAGCCGTACTGGTGGGCCATAAGCACGTCCATGTAGCCTTCGACGAGGACCGCCTGGCCTGTGGTGCGGATCCCTGCCCGGGCCTGGTCCAGACCGAACAGCACGCTGCCCTTGTCGAACAGCGGCGTCTGGGGCGAATTCAGGTATTTGGGCAGCGTATCGTCCAACACCCGTCCACCAAAGCCGACGGTCCGGCCCCGCTCGTCGCGGATGGCAAAGATGATCCGTCCCCGGAAGCGGTCATAGTAGCCACTCCGGTCCTCGCGCTCGACGATCAGCCCGGCCTGGTGCAGATCGGCCGGGGCATACCCCTTGTCGGTCAGGTAGCGGAGCAACCCGTCCCATTGATGCAGGGCATAGCCCACCTGGAAGCGGTCAATCGTCTCCCGCTTCAGCCCCCGTTTGTCCAGATAGGCCCGCGCCCGGGCCGCCTCGTCGCTGTGGAGGAGCAGGTGGTGGAACCAGGCGGCCGCCGCCTGGTTGATGTCGCGCAGCAGGTCCAGCCGCTTCTCGGCTTCTGCGGCCTCCGGGCTGCGCGGTTCCAACTCCACCCCGGCGCGCCGGGCCAATATCTGCAATGCCTGGCCAAAGTCGAGGTTCTCCCGCTTCATGAGGAAGGTGAACAGATCGCCGCCGGTGCCGCACGCCCCGAAGCAGTGCCACGTGCCGGTGTGCGGAAAGACGACAAAGGAGGGGGTCTTTTCGGTGTGGAACGGGCACAGACCCTTGTAACTACGCCCCGCCTTTTTCAACGGCACGTACTCCTGGATCACTTCCACGATATCCAGGCGTTCCTTGATCTCATCCACCACGCCCATGGCACTCAACCGTCTGGATCAAGAGTCCTCCGCTTCCTCTGCCCGATCGGCCGGCTTCATGCCGGCCAGCACCTTTTCGATCTCGGTGGTCAGTTGCTGGAACACCTCGCGGATGCTCCGCGTGGCGTCAATGCGCTGAAATTGATACTCCTCGGCCATGGCCTCGAACTGGGCCAGCAGCCGGCTCTGATACTCGACAAACGCCTCGTAATAATCGCGATTGGGCAAAAAGTCCATGCCCGATTCCCAGTAGTCAAAACCGCGAGCATTCAGCACGCGGGGGATCAGGTGTGGCAGGTCGGCGTGGAGATAAAAGACGGCGTCGGGCACCAGGGCAAAGCCAAAGATGTCCCGGATCCAGGTGGGGTTGACTCCGCGCACCATGGCCCGGGCGATGATGGAATAGATGTAGCGGTCGGTGAGCACCACAAATCCGGCCCGCAAAGCCGGGATGATGACCTTTTCCAGACGGTCTACCATGTCGGTGGCGTAGAACAGGTTGGCGGTGAGGAGGCCCAGGGTGTGCCCCTGTTGAGCCGCCTTGATGCCTGCGCCGGCCAGTTCGGAGCGCTTCAGGCCGGTGGACTGCACGGCGAACCCTTTGCCCTCCACCCACTCTCGCAGCAGGGCGATCTGCGTGGACCGTCCCACGCCGTCGGTGCCTTCCAGGACGATAAGCCGGCCGGGCAGCGGTTTCTGGCGGGTAAATCCGGCCAGTCCTTCGCCGTAAAAACGGATTTCGGTCATGGGGCACTCCTTTCCGGCAGGACCTCATCCAGGTAGCGGCCATACACCTCCTCGGCGGCCAGGACCTCTCGCCAGGCGCTGGGTTGGACGCGCAACGCGCCGGGCAGCAGCGGCCTGATGATCTCCCGCACCATCTCCTGCTGTTCGGTCAGCGGCAGGGTGGCGTCAATGACCGTCAGCCCGAACTCGTCCACCATCTTTTCATACTCTTCCAGGATCCGCTTCTGAAAGAGGGCAAAGCTCTCCTGGGGATCGTCGCTCAAGCCCAGGTCCAGCCCCGCCTCATAGAATTTGAGCTGGGGACGGCCATTCAAGATGCGCCGCAGCGACTCCTCCAGCGGCACGCGGAAGTAAAAGGCGACGGTGGGGCGGACGGCAAAGGCGTACACCTTGCGCACCCAGGTAGGGGACACCCCGCGCGCCACATCCCGCGCAAAGGCGGTGTAGATATACCGGTCGGCCAGGACGATGGCCCCGGCCTTGAGGGCGGGCAGGATCTGCCGTTCTGTCCGATCGGCCAGATCGGCGGCGTGGATCAGGCTGAAAGAGGTGGGAGTGAGCAACCGCTTCTTCTTGCCCAGCCTGGTTGTCTCCTTGACCAGCGGCGACGAGTTCCACTCACTAAAGGCCACACAGTAGCCCTGACCGATCAGCCATTTGTTCAGCAGGTCCAATTGCGTGCTCTTGCCCGAGCCGTCAATCCCTTCAACGATGAAGAGCTTGCCCGGCAAGGCCCGTCCGTCGGGTAGTTGAGCCATCCTTCTATTCCTTCATCCACCCCGCCACTCTATTCCAGGAGTTACGCCGTTGATCCGGCAGGCTCACCACAAAGGCACCAAGACACGAAGAATTACCAAGAAATCTTTGCCTTTGTGTCTTGGTGGTGAAAATGCCATCCATTGCCTCCAAATTATAGCACACGTCGGTCGGAAGGACAACCGGGGCCCTAGAGCCTTACCACCGGCTCCTCCATCTCTGCTGTGCGGTAGGCAAAGGCCATGTGCGGAGTGTTATAAGCCCAGCCGGGCCGGCCATCGGGTGCCAGGAGGATGAGACCGCCCAGGCCGTTCACCTTGGTGGCCAGCACCTGGATGGCGGCCTGAGCGGCAGCATGCGGATCGCCCAGGTCATGCAGGAAGTGCAAAGCCAGGCGGGCCAGCAGCACCTTGGCGATGCTCTCCCCCCACCCGGTGCACGATGCCCCGCCGAACTCATCGTCGGCGTAAAAGCCACAGCCGACCAGCGGCACATCCCCCACCCGGCCGGGCAGTTTGTTGGGCGTGCCGCCGGTGGACGTGCCGGCAGCGATATGGCCGGCCTGGTCCAACGCCACACAGCCCACCGTATCGGCCGCGGCCGGGCGGGTAAAGGCCTGCCGCGTCGAGTAGGTGTGGTCGTACAGCAGCTTTTGCCACCGTTCAAACTCGCGGGGCACGGCCAGGTCGGTCAGGTCGCAGGTGGGAAAGCCCATCTTGTGGGCAAAACGCTGCGCACCCTGACCCACCAGCAGCACATGCTCGCTCCGCTCCATCACCGCCCGGGCCAGGCGGATGGGGTTCTGGATGAACTGCACCGCCGCCACTGCCCCGACCAACATTCGACCGCCGTCCATGAACCCGGCATCCAATTCCACCTGGCCGTCGGCGTTGAGAAATGAACCCCGTCCGGCGTCAAAGGTCTCGTCATCCTCCATGAGGACGATAGCGGCCTCCACCGCCTCTACCGCCGTGCCGCCGGCGGCCAGCACCGCCCAACCGGCTTCGACGGCGCGGCGCGTGCCCTGGCGGTGTGCCTGGTGCAGCTCGGCCGGGATGTCCCACGCCCCCCCGTGAACAATGATGGAGGGTCGCATCAGTTCCTCTCAAGCAAAACCTCCCGCAGGATGTGCAATGCTGCGGGAGGTTCATTGTACTCGACTCCAGGTGGAACGTCAAAAAGAGCGGCCTGGTCTGATGATCGCCAGCTCTTCCCCCTGGCTGATGTCGCGGCCGGGTGGGCCATGTACCCGGGTCACCACGCCGGAACAGGGAGCTTTCAGTTCCATCTGCATCTTCATGGATTCAACCACGGCCACCACCTGTCCGGCCTCGACCTGCCCGCCGGCGGGCAGGGGCAGTGAGGCCAGGACACCGGCCAGGGGAGCCCGGATCACCACCTCCTGGTCGGCCAGATCAGGGCTTTCGCTCCGGCGGGGGGGCAGCCAGCATGGTTGTGGCTGCACCTCTACCGGATAGACCTGCCCCCGGACCTCGACCTGATAGGGGGTTGCCGGCGGGGACTCGGGCTGGCCCTCCTCAACAAAGACAACATACCCGCCGTCGTCCAGCACCAGGGAGTAGACCGGCAACCCTCCCACCTGCTCCAGGTCCACGTACAGGGGCCGACCGTCCACCCGTACCAGCCGGTCGTGCTCGACCTCGATCTCGAAGGAGCGGCCGGCTACTGTGACCCGGTACTTCATCTCTGTCCATCCAGTTGTGCCCAGCGGCGCAACATCCGCCAGTTCGCCCCGGCCCCCTGCAGGCCGCTATGGCTCCTCTGTTTCCTGGCCCGCTGTCGGTAGTCCACCAACACTGCTGCCAGCGCCGCCGCCAACAACAGCTCCTCGTCCGGAACCGGCCACGACAACTCCTCCACCATCGGGGCTGGTTCCATCATCAGGCCTGGTTCCAGCACCAGGCCCGGTTCCGCCATCATCTTGACCTTGAGCATCTTCCATCCTTCAATCAACTGCTCCTTGTTCATTGTACCTTGTTCCTTGTCCCTTATCGCCTATCCCTTCACAAAGGAATATTGCCATGTTTTTTCCTTGGCAGGGAAGCGCGCTTGCCGTTGAGCATCCGCAGCGCGGCGATCAGGCGGGGACGGGTCTCGCGGGGCGGGATGACGGCATCCAGGTAGCCCCGCGCC
>Ga0068707_1001748_pt1 | contig 15214 bp, 13 predicted proteins | sample YNPNPMetaG_FD_66600 | JGI IMG/M metagenome (GOLD analysis project Ga0068707, IMG submission 66600) | Anoxygenic and chlorotrophic microbial mat microbial communities from Yellowstone National Park, USA - YNP NP MetaG | ecosystem: Environmental > Aquatic > Thermal springs > Hot (42-90C) >...
ACCCCGCGGGGGGCCAGCCCGACGGGATCCCCCGCCGCCGGCCGTTGCCGGAAGCGGCCCCGTTCCCGGTCCTGCCGCTCGGCCAGGAACCGCCGGTAGTGCGGGGCCTCGGTCACCTTGAGGATGTATCCCTTCCCTTCATGGTTCCGGCAGAGGACCTCGAAGGCCTCTTCGCAACCCGCGGCCGTCAGCCCCTCCAGGAGGGCCCCGCGCCCCACCGGGACGAGGAAGAACACCTCCCAGAAGACGGCCCCCTCGCGCTCCACCAGGCGGGCCATCTCCTCCAGATGGGGGGCGGATCTCCCCCAGACGCACGTGTTGATCTGGACGGGGAGGCCCTCCTGGCGGGCCCAGGCGAGCCCCTGCATCGTCCTCTCGAAGGCGCCGGGGGAGCCGCGGAAGCCGTCGTGGGCCACCGGCCGGGGGAAGTCCAGGCTGAAGGCGATCTGGTCGAGCCCGGCATCCCTCAGGCGCCGCACGAGCTCGCGCGTGAGGTGACGCGTGGCCGCCGGGATGGTGGCCACGCGGAGTCCCCGGCCCTTTCCGTGGCGGACGAGGTCGGCCAGGTCCGGCCGGGAGGCCGGATCGCCCCCGCTGAGGACCACCAGCGGCGTCCCCATCTCGGCCGCCTGATCGAGGAGGGCCTTCCCCTCCTCCGTGGAGAGCTCCCCCTCGAGGGGCCCGGGCACGGCCTCGGCCCGGCAGTGGAGGCAGGTCAGTTCGCAGGCCTGGGTCGTCTCCCAGATCACCAGGAAGGGGGCCCGGTCGAAGTCGACGGTCCAGGAGGGCCTCCCCCCCGGTGCGGCATTCTCCATCCGCCCGCAGTGTACCGGCCCCGCCGCCCCCCCGGCAAGCCCCCGTTTCCCTCAGGAACCATGGACCGCCTCGAACATCGCCACGACGTTCTCCGGGGGCACCTCGGGAAGGATGTTGTGGACGGCGCTGAAGACGAACCCTCCCCCGGGGGCGAGGATCCCGATCCTCCGCCGGACATGCTCGCGGACTTCGCGGGGAGTCCCCCGGTTGAGGACGCTCCGGGTGTCGCATCCCCCGCCCCAGAAGCAGAGGTCCTTTCCGAACTCCCGCTTGAGGCGCTCCGGCTCCATGTCCCGGGCCGAGGTCTGCACGGGATTGACGATGTCGTATCCCGCCTCGATGAGGTCGGGGAGCAGCCGGTAGATCGAGCCGCAGGAATGGAGGAGGGTCTTCATGCGGCTGTGCCGGTGGACGTAGGCGCAGAGCTGCCGGTGGCGGGGCTTGAACAGGCGGCGATAGACCTCGGGCGCCATGAGCGGGCCGTGATCCATCCCCAGATCGTCGCCGAAGCGCAGGACGTCGGCCACGTCGCCGACCGCCGCGCAGACCTTCTCGAGGGTCGCCAGATGCCGCTCCAGGAGGGCGTCGAGGAGGCGCTCGACGTTCGCCGTGTCGGAGACCAGGTCCATCAGGAAGTTGTCCAGCCGGCGGAGGAAGGTTCCCCACTCGAAGAGATTGCATCCGCAGACGATCACCAGGGCCCGGTCGGAGGAGCGCCGCAGGGCCAGTGCCCGCTCCCGCAGCGCGTCCCAGAACCCCGGCTCCCCGGCGTGGTCCCAGGGGCTGTGGGCCAGCGCCGCCCAGAGGACCCTCTCCATCGCCGCGTCGAGGCCCCGGAGGCCGGGAGGATAGCCGTCCACCCAGGGGAAGCAGGTCTGGTCGAAGAAGGAGCCGCCCGCCGGCATCCGCGCGATCTCCGTACCGTCCGGATGACGGGCGATCCAGGAACCGTCGGACCGGCGCTCGGGGCGGAACCAGGCGGGATACCGGAAGGGCCCGCTGCCGGGAAGGTCCGCGTCGCGCCAGTCGGCGTCGGACGCGTTGAAGGTCCGGCCGATGTCCAGGACGTCCACGCCGAACCGGTCGAGGACCGCCTCCTCGGGCTGGGCGAGCTGCTGGACGACGTCGTAGACGAGCACGGGGCCGTCGGCCAGGCCGAGGCGGCTCCGGAGGCGGCCGTAGGCCGCGGCGGAGATGCCGGAACTGGGGGTGGCCCCGAGATCCACGGGGACCCGGTCGGGTTCCCGGTGTTCGATCGCGGCCAGGACCCGCGCGCGGGGGGTCATGCGAACACCCCATACAGGACCGCCATGGCCAGCACGAGCGCCGCGGCCAGGACGCGCGGATCGAGGACGCCGGAGAAGGGCGCCTCGGTGACCGCCTGCCAAGGCCTTTCCCAGCAGTACCGGCGGACCCGGTCGGGATCCGGCGGCGGCGTCCAGAGGCTCACGAGCACGAACACCAGGCTGCACGCGACGAAGAGGAGGAACGCCTGGAGCAGGAAGGGGATCCCGCAGCGCTCCGTCAGGAGGTGAAGCCCGAAAACGGGGAAGTCGAGCACGAAGACGGCCGCCCCGAGGAGAAAGCCTCCCGCGAGGGTGACCATGGCGGCCCGGGCGGTGCCGCGACGCCAGAAGATCCCCCAGAGGAAAACGGTGCTGATGGGAGGAGCCAGGACGGAAATCATCTGGTTGATCCCGCTGAAGATCCCCCCGAATGCCTCCCCGAACATGGACCAGACCGTGGCGCAGGCCATCACGAGGACCACCGTGACCCGGCCGATCCACACGAGCTTCCGGTCGGGGGTGTCGGGCCGGAGGCGCCGGACGATGTCGAGGCTCACGAGCGTGGCGGCGGAGTTCAGCGCCCCCGCCACCGTGCTCATGAGGGCCGCCAGGAGCCCCGCCAGGACCACGCCCTGAAGGCCGGGGGGAAGCAGGGCCTTCACCAGCTCGACCAGCGCGGCGTCGGCCCGCTCCCCGATCCGGTCGCGGAAGAGGACGTACCCGATCACCCCCGGCAGGACCATGACGAAGAGGGGGAGGATCTTGAGGAACCCGCAGAAGATCGGCCCGAGCCGGGCATCGCGCTCCGAGCGGGCCCCGAGGACGCGCTGCACGATCGTCTGGTCTGCACACCAGTACCAGATCCCGAGCACGGGATACCCCAGGAGCATGATCCACCAGGCGAACGGGCCTTTCGGCTGGATCATGCTCACCTGGCCGGGCTTCGCGGCCCGGCGGAGGGACTCGAGCGAATCGATGCCGGCGTCCGCGAGCGCCTTCAGACCGGAGATCGTGACCGCCAGCGCCCCGCCCAGCAGCACCAGGGTCTGGAGGGACTCCGTCACCACGACCGCCCGGAGGCCCCCGAGGGCCGTGTACAGGACGGTCACCAGGGACACGACGAGGATCGACCAGACGATGTCGAGGTCCACGAAGCTGCGGAACAGGACGGCCCCGGCGTAGAGGGTCACCCCGATGTGGATGAAGAGGGCCCCCACCACCGCCATGAACGCCAGGAACGTCCTCGGCCCCGGGCCGTAGCGCCCCTCCAGGAACTCGGGGAGGGTGGCGATCCGGGTGCGAAAGTAGAACGGCGCGAAGACCAGTCCCAGGAGGATCAGGAGGAACGGGGCCATCCACTCGAAGTTGCCGATCACCAGTCCCACGCTGTATCCCGAGGAGGCCAGGCCGATCAGGTGGACGGTCGAGATGTTCGTGGCGAAGAGGGCCAGGCCGATCGGGACCCAGCCGAGCGAGCGCCCCGCCAGGAAGTACCCCGCGCTGGTCTGCCCCTGCCGGCGCGAGGAGAAGACGCCGATCAGGAGGATCCCGGCGAGGTAGGCGACGACGATCGCCAGGTCGATCCCGTGAATCCGCACGGATTCACTCCAGGAAATAGACCCGCTCCAGATCCATCCAGATCCCCGGATCCTTCTTGGTCGCCGGGGGCTGCTGGCAGGGGTCCGTCTCCTTCCACCACCGCTGCGTCTCGGGGTCGGCCGCCATCTTCTTCAGGTCGGCGGCGAAGTCGTCCCCGGTGTACTCGAGGTAGCTGAAGAGGTAGTACTTCCCCGGCTCCAGCTCCCCCAGCCAGATCGAGTAGTTCCGGATGTGGCATTCCTTGATCATCCGGTTCACCCCCGGCCAGGGGGAGGCGTGGAGCCTCTTGTAGTCCTCGATCTTCTCGGGGCGGATCCCCGTGACCCAGCCGAACCGCTGGACGCGGGCCGGCGGGGGCCCCGCGCAGCCCGCGGCCAGGAAGACGGGGAGCAGGACGGACCGGACGATCCTCACGGCCCGGGCCGGGATGCGGGCGACGAACGTCATTTCCGTCCTCCTCCCAGGCCGGTGAGCTGGAATTCCCAGATCGTGGGCCCTTCCGAGGCCTCCAGGATGTTCAGGCGGACGCGACGGGCCGTCACGGGCCCGAAGGACTTCCGGTAGTGACGGCCGATCGTGGTCCCCTCAAGGACCGTCCTCCAGGAGCCGCCCTCCTCGACCTGAAGCTCGAACTTTCGCACCCGGCCCTCGAAGGCCTCGTCGATCATCACGCCCCCCAGCTCCGCGGGCGCGCCCAGGTCCACCTCCAGCCAGGCCTGGCGCGTCCCCGCGTCCGTGGCCCAGCGGGTCTCGGGGTCGTCGTCCACCGCCTTGTCCGCGGCGTACGCCGGCTGATTCTGGAAGACGTTGGAGGCGCGGGCGGTCTTCCCGGAGGAGAGCGCCGCCCCGCCGGAGGGGACGGCCACGGGGGGGAGGTCGAAGGCCTTTCCCTCGACGGTCAGCTCCACGACGGTGGCGACCGGGTCCCGGTCCGCCTCGGGGAGGGACACGCGGATCCCGTCCCCGGTCTGATGCACCTCGGCCTTCCCGCCGCTCCGCGTCCGGTGGGAGAGGATCCGGGTGGGAAGGGGCGGGAGCCGGAGGGATCCCTCCTCCGGCCACTTCATGACGTAGAGGAAGATCTTGTCCTCCCGGCACGTGGAGGCCCCCCAGGGGCCGGGCTTGAAGGGGCCGCCGCGCGTGCCGTAGACGCCGTCCCCGTACCGGGCCAGCCAGGCGCCCATCTCCCTCAGGCGCTCGACCTGCCGCGGTTCGATCCGGCCGTCCGGCATCGGTCCCACGTTGAAGAGGAAATTGCCGTCGCCGCCGACCACGTGGAGCAGGGTCTGGAGGCACTGCGGGAGCGACTTCATGACGTCGCCGGGCTTCCACGCCCATTGGCGACAGATCGTCATGCACGTCTCCCAGGGCCGGGCGCGGTTGAACCCGCCCACGCGCTGCTCGGGGGTGTCATAGTCGGCGGGCAGGGCGCAGCGGTTGTTGATGACGATGTCCGGCTGGAGGGATCGGACCCACTGCACCACCGACCGTCCCCGCTCGGGGGTGAACTCCTGGGGGACGTCGAACCACATCGTCAAGAGCGGCCCGTATCCCGTGATGAGCTCGGCGACCTGCTTCTTGAGATACTCCGTGTAGGCGTCCAGGTCCGGGTTGGGCTTCCGGGTCTTCCCGCCGGGGCTGCCGCGGGGAAAGGCCGGGTGGTGCCAGTCGCAGACGGAATAGTAGGTTCCGAAGGCGATCCCCTGGCGGCGGCAGGCCTCGGAGAGCTCCCGGAGGACGTCCCGCTTGAAGGGCGAGTTCCCGAGGTGGTAGTCGGTCTGCTTCGTGGGCCACAGGCAGAACCCGTCGTGGTGCTTCGTGGTGATCACCAGGTATTTCATGCCGGCCTCTTTGGCGGTCCGGACCCACTCGTCGGCGCTGAACAGGACCGGGTTGAACTGCCGGTAGAGGGCGTCGTATTCCTCCTGGGGCACCTGCGCCCCGCGGGACCAGCCGATCTCGGTTCCCTTGAGGGAGACGGGCCCCCAGTGGATGAACATCCCGAAGCGCAGCGCCCGCCAGCGGGCGACGGCCTCCGGGGGGGCCCCGGGATCCGCCTGGGGGGCCGGGGAAGCAAGCGTCAGGGCCAGGAGCGCCCAAGGGAAGGCCGTCATGGTCCACCTCCTCCTTTCCCCCGCGCCGGGGGTCTGGTAGCCTGTAGTTCATCCCCGCCGGGGCGGCCTGTCTACCGTCGGGCTTCGGCGGCGGATGGTGAACATGCGGCCCGCACCGCCCCTCTACAAGGCCCCCGACCGGACCTACGTCATCGACACCTGCCGTCCCCAGCTCCGGGCGATCCGGGAGGGGCGGATCGACTTCCACGCCCTCTCCCACGGCCACTACCCGGGGACCCTCCTCGACCGCGACGTCCTTCGGGGGATCAGCACGATCGGCTACTGGGACGCCGTGGGGGAGCAGGACTGGGGGCTGGAGGCGCACCGGAACGAGGGGGTGGAGGTGGTCCTGCTGGAAACGGGGGGGATGCCGTTCGTCGTGGACGGGCGGCGCCACGACCTGCGGGCGGGGGACCTGACGATCACGCGGCCATGGCAGCTCCACCGCCTGGGCGACCCCCACATCGGGCCGGGCCGGATCCACTGGTTCGTGCTGGACGTCGGGGTCCGCCGCCCCGACCAGCCCTGGCGCTGGCCGCCCTGGGTCTCCCTCATCCGGGAGGACCGGGAGGAGCTGACGGCCCGGCTGCGGCAGAACGAGCGTCCCGTCTGGCCCAGCACCCCGGAGATCCGCCACGACTTCCAGGCGCTGGCGGAGGCGATCCGGCAGAACCGCGGACGCAGCCACGTCTCGACGATCGTGGTCCACCTCAACCACCTCCTCCTGAACCTCCTGACGCTCCTGCGCCGCCAGAGGGTCCCCCGGGACCCGGGCCTGACCACCCGGGAGCGGACGGTGGAGCTGTTCCTGGAGGACCTGAAGGCGAGCCCGGCGAGCCTGGCCCACCCCTGGACCCTGCCGGAGATGGCGTCCCTCTGCGGGCTGGGGGTGACGACCTTCGTGAAATACTGCCGCCGGAGGACGAACGCGAGCCCCCTGGCCTACCTGGCGCGGTGCCGCCTGGAGCGGGCGGCCCGGCGCCTCCGGGAGGAGCCCGGGACGTCCATCACGGCCATCGCCCTGGACTGCGGGTTCTCCTCCAGCCAGCACTTCGCCTCCCGCTTCCGGGAGTGCTTCGGCTGCAGCCCCACGGCGTTCCGGGGCCGGGACCGGCGGCCGGGCCGCGCCCCGGCCCCGTAGCCCCGACGATTTTCCTTGTCCCCCGCCGGGATAGTAATAAAATCCTTCCATTCTTATTACCCAAAAGGAGCCCGCGCCATGAAGACCTCCCGTCCCGCCGCCGGCCCCCTTGCCGCCGCCGCCCTCCTCCTGGCCGCGGCGCCCCCCCTGTTCCCCCAGGAGACGGCCCCGCCCCCGGAGCCCCGCCCGAAGACCCCCGAGGTCGTCGTGACCGCCCGGCCCCTGGTGGAGGCGGTGCAGGTGTCCCCCTACGGAGACACCGTCGTGCGGGTGGGGGACGAGCAGATCGACCTCCAGAACGCCCAGGACCTGGCCACCGCCCTCAGCCGCATCCCCGGCATCACCCTGACCCGGTACAACCTCATCGGGGCCTTCGGGGGCGGGAGCGGCGGGGCCTTCTACATCCGCGGGCACGGCTCGGGCCGGCCCGGCGCCGAAATCCTCACCTACCTCGACGGGGTCCCCAAGTTCTCGGGCATCTTCTCCCACCCCCTCCTGGACATGATCCCCATCGACGCGACGGAGACGATCGAGGTCTACAAGAGCCCCCAGCCGGTCCTCCTCGGGGCCTCGGGATTCGCCGCCGTCAACCTCGTCCCCAAGCGGCGCGCGGAGGCCGGGGTCGAGGGACGGGCCCTGTTCGCCCTGGGATCCTACGACACGCAGGTCGGACGCCTGGAGCTGGGCGCCCGGGCCAATCCCTGGGACGGCTTCTTCGTCGCCAGCCACCGGGACAGCGACGGCCACCGCGAGGACGCCGGCGGCGTCGTGGACTGCGCCTACGGGCGCGCCGGCTTCGCCTTCGCCGAGGGGTGGGAGGCCCAGGCCCAGCTCATGTACTCCACCAGTTCCGTGGAGGATCCCCGCCCCCTCGGCTCCGACCACCTCCCCTTCACGCCCCGCTTCATCACCGACGACCGCCTCGGCATCTTCTCCGTCTCGCACAGCCACTTCCAGGGCGCCCTCCAGGGATCGCTCAAGGTCTACGTCGACGACGGCCTGCAGGACTGGGAGCAGTGGGATCCGGCGACCTCCACGGTCTTCGACAGCATCACCACCTACACCAACTACGGGGTCCGGTTCCGGGAGACCCTCGCCCCCTGGGAGGGCGGGGAGCTGATCGCCGGGGCGGACCTGGACTTCTACGGCGGGGAGTTCGTCGAGGAACGCATGACCGGAAACTACAACCAGGTCGACAAGACCTTCCGGGACCTCGGCCCCTATGTGATGGCCCGCCAGACCTACGACGGCGGCGGCTGGAAGATCACCCCCTCGGCGGGAATCCGCTACAACTTCAGCAAGAACTTCGACGACGAGCCCGGATACCAGGCGGGCCTGGTGTTCACCTGCGACCCCGTCACCGTCCACGTCCAGTACGCCCACGCGAACAACTATCCGGGCGTCTACACCCTGGTCCTGTTCAACGGATACGGCTGGAAGGATCTGGATCCCGAGCAGGTGGATCACGGAGAGGCCGGGCTGGAACTCCGCCTCGGGAAGACGGCCAAGGTCAACCTCGTGGCCTACTACGACGACGTGGAGGACGCCCTCCGCGTCGTCCCTCCTCCGCCCCCGCCCCCCCGCTACCTGAACGTGGGCGACTACAAGGCACGCGGCGGGGAGATCTCCCTCGAGCTCCAGCCCCTGGACACCCTCGACGTCTTCCTCGGGGCTTCCTACACGGACAACGATCCGGAGGACATCCCCTACTCCCCGACCTGGACCGGGGCGGCGGGCGCCCATTGGCGCTTCCTCGACCGGTTCCGTCTGAGCGCCCACGCCAACTTTTACGACGACCAGTTCCTGGGGAACATCCGCTCCCCGGCGGCCCGCCCCGAGCTCGACGACTTCCTGATCGTCAACGCCCGCCTGGGATACTTCCCGCCCCTCCCCGGCAACGCCGTCCGGGCGGAGATCTTCCTGGCCGCGGACAACCTCACGGACGCCGAACCGGAACTCACCCCCGGCTACCCGATCCCGGGGATGACTTTCATGGGCGGAATGGACGTGCGGTTTTAAAATCGGGTTCATGACGCCGAGCCGTTCCGCCGGGGCGCTGGGACTCCTGGTCCTGGCGTCCTGCGGGGGGGGGGAGCGACCCTCGCCTCCCACGGTCGTGGTGACGACCTCCCTCCTCGAATTGGCCGTCCGCGACGCGGCGGGGCCCGGGGTCCCCCTGCAGGTCGTCCGTCTCCTCCCCCCCGGGAGCTGCCCCGGGCATTTCGATCTCAGCCCCCGGGTCCTCCCCACGCTCCGGGCGGCCGCCGCCGTCGTCCGCCACGACTACCAGGGGCCCCTGGACGAGAAGATCCGGCGGGCCGGGGCCGACCGGGCCGTCCCCCTCGCCGTCGGGGCACCCGGTTCCCTCCTCATCCCGTCCAACTACCTCGAACTCGTTCGGCGCGTGGCGGGGGCGCTCCAGGGAAGGGTACCGGGAATCTCCCCCCTTCCGCCGGCCGCCGTGGCCGAACGCCTGTCCGCCCTCGAGCGGGAGCTCCGCGCGCGCCCGCGCCCCTGGGAGGGCCGGCCCGCCGTGGCCTCCCGCCACCAGAAGGACTTCGCCGAATGGCTCGGCCTGAGGGTGACCGGGGCGCTCGACCGCCCCGACGACGTCACCCCGGCGCAGCTCGAACGGCTGACGCACTGCGAGGCCGAGGTGGTCGTGGCCAACCTGCAGGAGGGGGTCCAGGCGGCCCTTGCGCTCGCCGGGCGCCGCGGCCTCCCCGCCGCCGTCTTCAGCAACTTCCCCGGCGCGGAAGGCTATGGCACCACCTACGAGGACCTGCTGCGGGAGAACGTCCGGCGGCTGGAGGAGGCGTGGGCGAAACGGTAGCCGAACTGCGGGAGGCCGCCGTCCGCCGCGGCGGGAGGACCCTGCTGGGACCGGTGTCCCTCAGGATCGGGCGGGGCGAGTTCTGGGGGATCGCGGGCCCCAACGGGGCCGGGAAGACCACCCTGCTGAAGGTCCTCGCCGGCCTCCTCCCCCCCTCCGAGGGACACGCCTCCGGACCCCCGCGGGGACGCATCGGCGTGCTCCTCCAGCACCACGCCTTTCTTCCCGACCTCCCCTTCACGGTGGAGGACGTCGCCCTCTTCGGCCGCACGGGGATCGCGGGCCTGGGACGCCCCTTCCGGCCGGAGGACCGCGAGGCGGCCCGGGAGGCCCTCGACCGGCTGGGCCTCGGGGGGATGAAAGACCGCCTCTACCGGGACCTTTCAGGAGGCGAGCAGAAGAAGGCCCAGCTGGCCCGGCTGCTCGCCCAGGACGCGGATCTCCTCCTCCTCGACGAGCCCGCGGCGGGCCTCGACCTGGCCGCCCAGGAGCAGATGACCCTCCTCGCCGGGGATCTCCACCGGCGGACGGGCCGCACCTTCGTCATGGTCACCCACGAGATCGACCGCCTGCCGGCCGAATGCGGGCGCGTGCTCCTGCTGCGGGAGGGCCGGGTCCTGGCGGCCGGCCCGCCGCGGGAGGTGTTCCTCCCGGAAACCCTTTCGGCCCTCTACGGATGCCCCATGGAGGTCGTCTCCCGGGGCAACCGATTCCACGCCTTCAGCCTGGGCGGAGGACCGGCTCCATGAGCGGTGCGGCGGTCTTCCTGCCGATCCTCGCGGCCGCCGTCCTGGGGGGCGGCTCGGCGGGGCTCCTCGGGGTCTTCCTGGTGGGCCTCCGGATGCCCTTCCTGGCGGTGGCCTCGGCGCATGCCGCCCTGGCCGGGGCGGTGCTCGGCGGCCTGGCCGGCCTTCCCCCCACCCCTTCCGGCTTCGCCGGGGCGCTGGCGGGGGCCGGGCTCCTGGCCTTCCTGGTCCGCCACCGGGAGATCGATCCGAACGTGGCCCTCGGGACGCTCTTCTCCCTCATGCTGGGGATCGCCTTCCTGGGAATCGGACTCAGTCCCGGCCCGAAGTCCGCCGCCCTGAACCTGATGTGGGGAAGCCTCCTGTTCGTGACGCCCTCCCAGATCGCCCTGATGGGGGTCCTCGCGGCCCTCCTCCTGGCCCTCCTCCGGATCTTCCACAAGGAGCTCAAGCTCCTCCTCTTCAGCCGGGAGGTCGCGTCCCTCCTGATCCCGGCCGACCTCGTCTTCGGCGCCCTGGTCGTGCTGGAGGCGGGGATCATCACGATCAACCTCGAGACCGTCGGCGGCCTGCTCCTCTACAGCCTGATCTGCAACCCGGCGGTGGCGGCCCTCAAGGTCGCCCGGCGCTACGGCCACGCCCTGGCCCTGGCCGGGGCCCTGGGGGCCGCCAGCGCCGTGGGGGGATTCCTGGCCGCCTGGGCGATGGATCTCCCCGTGGGGGCCTGCATCGTCATCGTCTCGAGCCTCCTGGTGCTGGCCGCCCTCGGGTGGGCCCGGTGGAGGAGGAAATGAACGGGGACCGCTCCGTGGGCCGCTTCTTCGACGCCTGCGCCGAAAAGGGGCTCATGGAGACGTTCGAGCCCTCCGAGGAGCCCCGCGTCGCCCGCCTGCTCCGGCGCTGGGGGATCCGGCGGGGCTGGAGGGTCCTCGAACCGGGCTGCGGATCCGGCCGGCTCACGGAGCGGCTGGCCCGCACGGTGGGGCCCCGCGGAGCGGTCGTCGCCTTCGACCTGTCGAGATCCATGATCCGCAAGGCTGCCGCCCGAGACCTGCCGCCCCCGGCCCGCCTCCTCCGGGCCTCCGCCCACTTCCTTCCCCTCCGCCCGGCATCTTTCGACGCCGTCCTTTGCTTTCACGCCTTCCCCCACTTCGAGGACCCCCCGCGGGCCCTCGCGGAGATCGCCCGGGTCCTGAGACCCGGCGGATCCCTCTGGATCGACCACCTCAAGGGGCGGTCCGCCGTGAACCGGATCCATCGGGAGGGCGGCCCGGAGATCCGCCGCCACCGGCTCCCCACCGCCCGGGCGATGAGGAACCTCCTCCGCGCGGCCGGGTTCCGCTTGAAACGCCTCGTTGATCGACCCGGCGAGTACTCCCTCCAAGCCGTCCGGGAGGGCCCGTCCTTCCGGAAAAGTTTCGCGAGCCCACTCCCCCCTTGCCGGAGTAAAGTATCCGGACGCCGTGGGGAACGGACACGATAGGAAAGGACCGGCCGGTCCTTCCCTCGGGGGATGCACGCCCGAGGAGCTGATGGCCCGCTTCCGGTCCACGACGGACCCGCGGGCCATGGACGAACTGGTCGCCCGGTTCGTCGGCCGGGCCGTCACCGTGGCCCGCCGGCTCCTCTCCGACCCCGCCCTGGCCGAGGACGCGGCGCAGGAGACGTTCCTCCGGCTGGTCCGGGGCGCGGCCTCCTACGATCCCCGGCACCCCTTCACGCACTGGTTCTACGCGATCCTCCGCAACACCTGCCGCGACCTCCAGCGAGGACGGGAGCGCCAAGCGCGGGCCCTCCGGGAGGGGATCCGCCGGCCCGGATGCTCCGCCCCCGCGGACCGGGGAGAGGTCGCGGAACTGCTCCGGCGGCTGCCGGACGAGGAGCGCCTCGTCCTCCAGCTCCGCCTCCAGGGGGACCTGAGCTTCGAGGAGATCGGGATCCTCCTGGGGATCCACCGCGAGGCGGCCAAGAAGCGCGCCCAGCGGGGCCTGCGCCGCCTGCGGGAGCACCTCGGAGTCCCCGCGGCAGCCTCTCCGACGTACTGAAGGGGTGAGGCCGCCGTGGACTGTCCCGAATTCCGCGAACGGGTGGAACTCCTCGCGCTGGACGCGCTCCCCGACGGGGAACGCACCGCCGCCGCCTCCCACGCCGCCGCCTGCCCGTCCTGCCGCGCCCTGCTCGACGAGTACGCACGACTGGCGGAGGCCGTGCGGCGGGCGGACGGGGATGACGGACCGCCGCCCCCCTTCTTTGCAAAGGGGCTGGAAGCAGCCCTTCGGCGGGAGATCCGGTCCGCCCGCCGGCACCGGGCGCTCCGGCGGCTTCTCTGGGGCGGGGCGGGCGCCGGCCTGGCGGCGGCCCTCCTGGCGGGGATCTGGACCGCCGCCCTCGAAGAGAAACCGGCGGCGGGACCGCCGCGGGAAGAGTGGCGGATCGAAAGGGCCCTGGCGGAACCCGTCTCCGCCGCCGGGGCGCTGGTCGCCCGAGGGAACCGCCTCTACGTGGTCGGGGCCCCGGAGGCGGGACGCCGCATCCGGGCCCTGGAAGCGGGCTCGGGACGGACGGTCTGGATCTCCCCCTTGGCCGCCCTCGGGTACCTTGCGGCCGACGAAGTCCGCGTGTACGGCCTGGCCGAGGGGAAGGATCGCGGGCTGGACCTGTTCGCACTGGAGGCGACCGAGGGGCGGCTCCTCTGGAGATGCCCGGGGGAGGAGCTCCGCGGGCGGACGGTCCCGGGTCCGGCCCTTCCCCTTCCCGGGAACCGGCTCGCCTGGTCGGTCGGCCGGTCCCTCCTCGTTCTCGAGGCGGACACGGGGCGCGTGGTTCGCAAACACTCCCGGCCCGGCGCGGGCGGATTCTCCAACCCGGTGCTGGAGGGAGGACGGGTCTATGCGGCCCACCCCTCGGCCCTGCTCGGGGTGGACCCCTCTTCGGGAGAGATCGTGGAGGATCTCCCCTTGGCCGCGGACGGGCCCGCGGCGGGTCGCCCCCTCGTGGCCGCCGCCCGCGGCTTCGTCTTCGTCGCCTGGCCCGCCCCCGGGCGCCTTGCCGGCATCGACCTGAAGGCCCGCCGTCCGGCCTGGACCCGCCCCGTCTCCCGTCCCCGCCACCTCCTGGCCGACGGATCGCGGCTCTACGTGAGGGGCGACCGGGTCCTGGCCCTGGACGCGGCCACGGGGGCCACGATCTGGACGCGGGAGGCGGAGGGGTGCGGTCCGATCACGGCCGAGGGCGATCTCCTCCGGCTGGTGGACACGAGGGGAGGAGGACGCCTGGTCGCCCTGGACCGCCGCGACGGCCGGGGGATCCTGGAGATCCCGGGCGTCCGGTCGTGCGACGCCTTCGTGCGGGAAGGCCCGCGGGGATTCCTCAAGACGAACGACGGCGTCGTCCACGCCCTGGTTTTTTAAGGGGGCGCGTCGGATCATGAGAAGATCGGGAGTCCTCCTGGCGTGCCTCTCCCTGGCCGCCTGCGGCGGAAAGGACGAGCGGCTGGTCCTCCTCTGCGGGAGCTCGTTCATCCCCCCCACGCAGGCCCTCCTGGCGGAATTCAAGGCCGCCACGGGAATCGAGGGCACCTTCACCACGGGGGGCAGCGAGGACCTTCTCCCCAACGTCAGATCGAAATCGATCGGGGACGTCTTCATCACCCACGATCCCTACCTGGACTACACGAAGGAGGCAGGGGCCTACGCCGACCACGCCGACGTCGGGGTCCTGGCGCCGGTGGTGGCCGTGGCCCGGGGGAACCCCCTCAAGATCGGTTCCTTGGAGGATCTCGGCCGGCCGGGGCTCCGGGTGGCCCTCAGCGACCCCCGCTACAGCACCTGCGGCGAGATGGTGGATCGGCTCCTGGAAAGGAAAGGGCTGCGGGACGCGGTGCTGAGGAACGTGGAGAACCGCCTGATGAAGGGACACAGCGCCCTGGCCAACCTCGTCAAGACGGGGGCCGTGGATGCGGCCGTCCTATGGAACGGGGTGGCCCATACGTTCAGGGACTCCCTCGAGATCGTCCCGATCCCCTACGAATTCGACCGCGAGGTCCGGGTCCGCGTGATCGCCCTGAACTATTCCCGTCGCGCCGACCTCCTCGGGCGATTCATGGACTTCGTCAGGGCCCGGGGGGCGGCGATCTTTTCCGCGCATGGATATGTCAAGTAGGAAGACGGGGCCGGCGCGCCTCCTCATCCTGCTCCTGGGGGCGGCCGCGGGATGCCGGGGCCGGGAAGAAATCCTCACGATCCATTGCGGGGCCGGGCTCCAGCCCCCCTTGGCGGAGGCCATCGCCCTCTTCCAGAAGGAGCGCGGGGTTTCCGTGGCGGCCGACTACGCCGGAAGCGAGGTCCTGCTCTCCAAGATCCGGCTCACGCGCGAGGGCGACGTCTTTCTCCCCGGCGACGCGGACTACGTCGATCGGGCGGGGAAGGAAGGGCTCGTCCTCCACCGGCGGACGGTGGCGTTCCTCGTCCCGGCGATCCTGGTCCCCAAGGGCAATCCGCGCGGGATCCGGGGGGTCGAGGACCTGGTCCGGCCGGGGCTGCGGCTGGGCCTGGGGAATCCCCGGAACACGGCCGTGGGCCGCCTGACCCCCGAGCTTCTGAAGAAGCACGGCCTGCCGCCGGGCGCGCTGGAGAAGAACACGGTCTTCCTGTCCGCCACCGTCAACGAGCTGGCCCTCC
>Ga0068707_1001753_pt1 | contig 15203 bp, 19 predicted proteins | sample YNPNPMetaG_FD_66600 | JGI IMG/M metagenome (GOLD analysis project Ga0068707, IMG submission 66600) | Anoxygenic and chlorotrophic microbial mat microbial communities from Yellowstone National Park, USA - YNP NP MetaG | ecosystem: Environmental > Aquatic > Thermal springs > Hot (42-90C) >...
AATCCCTACCACATACCAAAACGCATCTGGCAGGTTGTCCGCGCTTGTATCATCATCGAAAACGTGTATCGTCTCGCCCTCAGTGTGTTTCTGAATTTCAGTCGCGACCGTCAGTTTTAAACTCACTGGGCAGAACCAGATAACACGGCTGACCCGTTCCTGACGTCGCGCAACTAATTCGATGGCGCAGCGTGTCTTGCCAGTCCCCATGTCCATGAACAGCGCGCCAACCCGTACTGGCAGAATCTTCTCGACCGCCGGAATCTGATGCGGCAGTAAATCCGTCTTCACACGCAGATTTCTGGACGGTAAATCAGCGAACTTCTTCAGGTCATATATTCGCTCTTTGCCACGTTTTTTCTCAATTGCTTTCGGCTTCGGCGCTTCGGGCAAAATGATTCGCTGATACGCCCGTTTGGACTCCTCCAGGCTCTCCTGCGCCCGCCGCGTAAACTTAAATCCATGCTCCTCCGCGAACCCAATCACCTCGCCGAAATAAACGGCAGGGACAGCAACACCCCGTGCATCACTGTCCCACGCCGCCTCGGGCAGCATCAACGCGCGATGATACAAATCATCCTCCTGCCCCCGCCAGGACAACACATACCGCCCATTGATATACCTAACCCATCGCTTCTGCTCTGGCTTCCACGCTCCTCTGGCGACCAGGTCAGCGACCATCTCATCAACCTGGCACGCAAATCCAGCATTGATCAGCGCGCTCGCCAACTCCGCCGCGCGGTCAATGGGTTCTCCGTTCGTCTCCACGTTCAGTACCCTGTGCCAGGCTCGTTTTTCCTCCGCCCACGAGTATCCAAGCCCCTTGACGATTTTGCGAAAAGCCTCGTCATGGGCTTTGAATGAACAAAGCACCTCGCTGCCAGAAAAACGCACTCTGGCAACAATATCGGTGGACGCGCTTAGGGAAATGATCATAGGCAACTATTTTTTTTGATGTTCTTCTTTTGGCGGCCTCCCCGCCCCAGGCCGCGCCCCCCCCCACTGAGCAGCCATTTCTCCGCGTGCGCGCTGGATGGCACGCCTGATGTGACGTTTGCACGTCACGTAATGCGCGTCACACCGCGCCTGCATAAGTTTCGCCAGCGGGCGAATCTCCACCTGCTGGCTCCTCACATCCACCCCACTCTCGGCCAGTATCTCGCTGGCCAAAGCACTCAGTTGTTGAGTGCGTTTTTTTATGTTATTTAGTGGTTGCATTGTGGTTGCATTTTTGAAAAACTCCTGCACCCAGGCGAAGCGAACGCCTGCCGCCTGGGCAGCCTGGCGGTCTTCATCCCGATCTCCAACATAAATCGTGTTGGATCGGGATACATTGAACTCCCGCATTAGGTCCAAAAGCATTCCTGGTGCGGGCTTCCTGCACCCGCACGTCGTGGCATACTCTGGACACGCGTTAGGCGTCCCAAGCGCCCTCGCGTCGTGGGGGCAGAATCTGTAGGCATCCGCACCCACCTTTTCAGCGGCATCGGCCATCAAAGCCGACGCCTGGGCATAGGAGATGAACCCCCATGCCACGCCGCCCTGGTTGGACGCCAGGGCGATTTTATAGCCCTGACGTTTCAGCCAGGAGATTTTTTCTGAAACCCCCGGCAAAAGCACTTGCTCCTCGGGGGTGTTGGCGGGACGATCGCCCAGGTATTTGACGACCGTCCCATCCTTATCAAGGATCACCAGTTTCATGATTTTCTTCTTTGGTTCATGGGTCAAGATTGCCGTTTATGGTGCATTAGCGCTGCAACTTCTAGCTGCTCGGCCATTATCTCGAAATCCGGCCAGGATAAATGCCCGACATCGAGCGTAATCCCGGCCTTTTTCGCAGCCTCCTGAGCCATCTCAGCCCAGTTCCACGCTCGCCATCGGGAGGACTTTCTTTTTCCGTTTGAAATGGCTATCCGGGCGGCCTCAATGAAGTCGCCTCTGTCTAAGGCTTGCTGGAAGTAATCATTGTGATTCATCGCATCCCACGCTCCTTCCGGGCAGTTTCATCGTGCGCTGTCTGCAAATTGATGACCTCGGCCACCTCGAAACGCGGCGGAATAGCACCCTCCACCGGCTTCAGGCGCAGAATCGGCGGAAAATACCCCATGCGGCCATGCAGTTCCACCAGCACGAGGGCGGCGATGTAGTTGTAAGAGGGCAAATTGACAATGATCGGCGCCGTCTGCCACTCTTCTGGGGTAAACGTGACCATCTTGAGAACCTCGCGCAACTGTGGCAAGAAGGGCTGACTCTGGTCGAAATGAGTGGGCAGGGCGATGATGCGCTCCAGCGGGCGCTCGACGAGCCCCTCAATTTGAGCCTGTTGCTCGGAGGTGATGGGGTGAGAAAAATTGAGTAGAAGCATTTTCACTTTTTTTCCTTTCTGCCCTGTTCGGCCAGGGCCTCTTTTGGATTGCGAAAGTGGTTCTGCCCACCTGACCGCCCGCCAGCACCTGATGGGCAGACGGTCAGGTTGGAGGACGGTGCGAACTCTTGCACGTTAAACGGCACCCAAAGACTTCTCCAAAACCTCCGTGGCCTTCCGCACCTCCACTTCACTAGGTGTATTGCGTTGCCGCTTTTTCACAATGAACGTAGGATTATCATTTTTGTCTACAATCACCCATTCACCCGCATCCGTCTGGTAACCATAACCATAGACGAAATCGTACCCCGTAGCCTCCCTCACATCCCACCCCTCCAACTGGATCCACCGCCAATGCCGTTTTCCCAGTTCCACATTGCGGCGATAAAGTTCAAAATCGCGGGCAGTAAGCGGGCGATCCTCGCTCCCCATGCGCGGCATGAGGCCGCTGTTTTGCATTCTTTTGATGACGTGAAATGCTAACTCTACATCACCCCCAAACTCAGCCTCAAGCAGCTCAAGCATAATTGCTACCCCCTCTATAGAGTAGTTTCCACTGATATAAATTGCGGACTGTCGTCCGGTTTGTAAATTGTAGATTGGTTTTGTGTTCATTTTTTTTTTCCTTTCTATTGGGATGAATTATATTAACTAACACCATCTATTATATTCAAACTGTTTGAATTTGTCAAGAATCAATTTCCACCCACGTCCTCACCGCGCCGCAAATTGAGCATCTCACATCCAGAACCGTCCCCTGCGCCACCGCCATCACCTCCACCGCCCCCTCCCCCTCCACAATCGCCCGCCGATACAACAGCAACCGATCCACATGCCGCCCATTGACCCGCACCCGCTCCACCATCCCCAGTACATGCCCACGCCTGCATCGCCACGGCCTCAACCGCTTCCCCCCTGACTGATCACTATTCACCGATAACTGATCGCTCACCGATCACCTCCACCCTCTCCGTCCCCACCTCCGCCCGCCGATTGACCAGCGCCACGCACCCCTCCGGCGCCCACCCCGCCTCAATCAACATCACCCCATCCACTTCCGCCCCGTCCTCCGCCCCGCTCGGCACCCTCCACACAAACGCATACTCCGGGCGCATCCCCGACGCCCGCAAAAACGCCTCCGCCGCCTCCCGCACCTGCTCGCTCACCCGCCGTCCCCGCTCCAACCGCGCCACTCCTGCCCGAAGCCGCCACACACAATCCGGTCTCAACGGACACTCCTCCACACAGTACCGGCTGCCTCGCCCCCCACACGCCTGTACCTGCTGAAACTCAACCCACTCAATCGCAGTCATTGCTCACCTCTATTTATCCTCGATACCCGGCACATCTCTCCATACCTCCCCATCTAACACATGCCCTGCCAGAGCCCGCCCTACCCGGCACATCGTCACCCCATCTAACACCATCGGTCGGTACCGCAACGTCGTCCTGTCCGTCACCCACGGCAAATGATCCAGTGGCGCCCATTCCCCCCACTGCTTAAAGAAAAACGGCACACCCGTCTCGTGGCACTGGTCACGCAGCGACCGCGCCCAATCCGGGTGCATCGGTCGCGCCCCCGCTCCGCTCTCCCCGCCGACAATCACCCAATCCAGCCGCCCGCGCATATACTCATCATCCCCGCCCAGCGCGTTCAATGTACGACTACGCTCCGCGTCCACCACCCGGCATAAATTCACTGGTCCCAACAGCGGCTCGCAACTCACGAACCGCCGCGCCCCATGTACACACAACAACGCCGATACCCGCTCATCAGCCGCCCGCTGATTCTCCGCACTCACCCCCAGCCACAAATTAGCTGGCAACCGATAATCCCCCCCATTGACCACCTCAATCCAATGCACGTACCAACCCAGCATCCGCGACGTCCGTTTCGTAAGCACCTGGAACGTATGCCAATGCGCTTGCCGCACAACATCAACCACCTGGTCAATGAACTCAAACGGCACAGCATCATGGAACAAATCGCTCACCGAATTGACAAAAATCCGCCTCGGCATCCGCCACCGCAGCGGTAAATCCAGCCTCTCACTCATCAACTGCACCTGCTCAAATGGCACGGCATACTGTGCGGGCATCCGTTTCCCCGCCAGATACGCCTCATGCCGTTTATCATGCAGCGCCTTCGCGTAGCAATTCCGGCAACCCTCGCTCACCCGCCTGCACCCAACCACAGGATTCCACGTCGCATCTGTCCATTCGATTTTCGTTTTTTGCGCCATTTCATATCTCCTTTGATTATTGCTCACTGATTACTTTCGCTTGCGTCTCCGGCCAACAAGTGTCCCCGCAAACACCACCGCGCCTCCCGCACTTTCACCCCCTCCAGGCGCAAACCCGTCCCAGGCGGCACAACCACCACCTGCGCCGCCCGCCCGAATCGCCGCATATAGACCCCCATCGCCAGCCGCGCCTCCTCTGCCCATCCGCGCCGCTCATCCACCCGCCACAAAATCCCAGTCATATCAGCCTCCTTTTTCTTACTGATCACTCCCCTGCGCAAACCTCGCCACCTCCCCCACCACTCCAAACTCCGCGCGCGCTCGCGCCAGCCAGTTCCGCGCCGTCCGCTCCGGCACCCCCCACGCCGCCATTACATCCCGCGTGGTGCGGCATGCCGCCACCCGCAGCCGTTCCTCATGCGTCAACGTCCGCCAGTCGCGGCTGCTTCCGTTCCCGGAAAATTCCGGCAATTTACCGGAAAATTCCGCCGATTTTCCGCCATCCTGCCGCAATCTGGCCGTTCGCGCCTCCCGGCGCTCCCGCCGCGCCTCCTCCCGCTCCGCCAGCCGCCGCGCATGTTGACTGCGCAGCGCCAGCACCACCCCGGCCACCACCGAAAGCAAACTCAGAATCGCCTTCGCCGTCCTCTCCCAAAATCCCCCCCCGTCCAGGATGACATTAACCACCATCACCACCAGCACATACATCCCCGCCGCCCCCAGTGCAGCCCACAACGGCGCCGCCTGCTCGCTCACCCGTTTCGTGTCATTCCATTCCCACAGACGGAACGCCGTCGAGATCGCCGACAACCCAAGCCCCTCCACCGCTAGCGCCACAGTCAACGCCACCCACGCAGGCCAACGGAACGCCTCCATCGTATTGGCGTATGCCATGTACGCCGGAGCCATCGGCGCCAACCATGGCATCGTCGCCGCGATATTATCCACCAGCGTCCGCTCCGCTGCTTGAATGATCCGGCTCCACGCCTCGAAAAATCGCTCAATCAAATTTACCATTCCAGCCTCCAGATTACTGAATACCACTTTGGACACCATCGACGCCACTCTGGACAGCATGGACACCATCGGACGTCCTGGGCGCCTGGACAAGAAAAATCGCGTTATTGCGCTCCGCTCGATGCTCCGCCAGCCCGCGCCGCACCCAGTCCTCCCGCAGACGCCGCGCCGCCCGCTCCGGGATACCCTGCGCCATCAACCACTCCAGGCTCACCCGTCCCCCCTGCTCCGCCTGAATACGCTGAATCAATTCCATCTCCCGCTCGCTCATCACCGGACCCGCAACCTGCTCCCGGCTCATCAACATCTCCCGCGCCACCAGGTACGTCTGCATCGTCCACTGCGGCGTCATCGCCCGCCCCGGCCAGCGCAGCCCCTCCGCCCCCCGCCGCCCAATGACCACATCCGAAATATCCGCCGTCGCCACGCGGAAACTCACCCGCGTACGCATCTGCTCCCGCACCGGACCGATAATCTCTTTGCTGAAATCCTGTCCCGCAAGCACCACCTGCAAGCCAAATTTCAGCCCGCGCCAGGCCAGTTCGGTGATATCCCGTGCGAATTTTCCACGCGGACCGCCCATCCCCTGCACCACGCTCGAGAACTCGTCGAAAACCACCAGCACCGGCGATAGCGGCTCCACAGCCGCCGCGTTGTATTCATCCAGATTGTCCGTCATCCCCTCCGCTTGGTCGAACAGCCGCGTCCGCCGCGCCAGTTCCTCCAGCGCCGCCCCGGCCATCTGCTCGAACCCCTCCCGCGTGCTGGCGATCGGCAGCATCAACGTCCCATCCCCACGCAGCGCCCCGAACGTCCGCCCATCCAGGTCGCCCAGCAAAAACCGATACCCCGCCGCACGCGCCTGGAGCGTCAACAACCGCAAAAAATTCGACTTCCCATACTGCGTCATCCCCGCAACCAGCACGTGCCCCAGGTCGCGCCAGGACATCCGCACCTCTCGTCCCCCGCGCCGCACCCCTAGCCGCACCGCGCCTGTCTCCATGCCAGGAAAAACGATCTCCCTCGGCAGTGGCGCCCGCCCGCTCAACAGCACTGCATAGCGAAAACCGCTCGAATTGCTGATGAACACCGGCATTCCTCGCAGACTTGTCGACAGCGCGTGTAGTGCATTAATCCACGGCTGATAACTAGCCATTCGCAGATCGTCAATCTCGGCGAACATCCACGCGTCCGTCTCCGTCCGCGTCAGAATAAACCTCGTCACCAGCGCCGGGTCCGTCCCGTTATGGCTCTCCAGCACCCGCAGCATCACCCGCGCCGCCGCCTCCGCTACCATCATATAGCGATCATTCACTGAAACAATTGCGTTCATCACTCCACCTCCTCCGCCTGTCGCTCCACATCCTCCAACCAGTCGCGCACCACCTCCGCGTCCACTACCTCAATCCGCGGCACCTGCCCGCCTGGCAACACCTGCGGAACATCCTGCCTTCCCGCGGGCATCGACCGAATTGCCTGGACCTGTTGCGCTCGCGCCGTCACCTCTCTATCTCCCTGAACTACATCCACCGCATTCCCGCGCACCACAAACCCAGCCCCTGGCGACCTTTCCGGGTCCAGAATGACCCTCCCGCGCACGATCACCGGTGCTGCACCAAACGCATCTCGCTGCACAATCCGCATTTCACTCCAGCGGACCGCCAGGAATCCGATCAATCCAATCGCCAGCATGAACACCATCCACGGCACCCACGCCCGCACCAGATTCGTTTGACGCTCCCGCTCTAGCGCCAGACGCACAATCTCCGCATTGGCTGCATCTGCCGTTGCCTGTACTGCCCGACGGTTAGCCTCGCTCGTCGCCTGTGCCGCCCACGCCATTTGCGTCCGCGCCGCTTCCATTGCCTGCGCTGTGGCAGTAAGTGGATATGCTGTAGCAGTTGCAGCAGTCTGACGGGTCGCCGCCAGGGCAAATGCCTCATGTGTCGCCGTGGTCTGCGCCGCAAATGCCACACTGGTTGCCTGCGCCGCCTGCGCCGTGGCGCGCTCATCTCGCGCCCAGGCAGTCGCCGTCATCTGCCCATTGACCCACTGCATCGTCGCCTCCATCGCCGCGCTCGTTGCCCGCGCCTGCTCCACCGCCACCGCAAAAGCCACCGCCTGCGGGATAGGCGTCTCCGTGGGCGTCGCATACATCGCCATCTGCGTCTGCGTCAGCGGCACCGCCGTGTACGCCATCTCCAATTTCGCCCCCTCGCTCGCACACCCAGCTGCCATTAGCGCCACCAGCAGCGCCAGAGCCAACCAAATAGGATATTTTTTCATTCGTTCTCCTTTGACTACTCATCCTTCGTCAAATCCCTCACCAGCGCCGCCGTAAGCAGTTCCTGCAAACTCGGCTGCCTCGGCTGTTTCTGCGTCCTCACCTTGCGCCGCTCCCAAAACCGCTCCCAGCCATGCCCGCGCAACTCCGCAATCCGCGCCGCCTGGTACAGTGCCAGACCGCCAATCAGGATCAGTGTTACCAGCGCCCCTGCCAGCGCCTTCACCAATAGCCTCTCAGCCACCCCGACCACCGCCTGCGTCCCCTCCGGCGCTCCTCGGGCTATCTCACTCCCAACATGTGCCTGTGTCGCCGCTAGCCGTGTTTGATCAATGCTCGCATACCACCCCACCCCCATCACCAGGGCAATCAGCGCCAAAATCAACAAAATAATTGTTTTATCCATGTTTATCTCCTTGTTTTAATGAAGTTTTGCTTCAGTAAACTTCATAACTGCTTCATTAATCACCATGCCAAAACCGTCATTTTTACTCATAGCAAAAAAGCGCCTTTTAATGACAGTACTTCATTAATGTTCATTTGGTTCATTAAATCCACCACACATATCCGAATTAATGAACCTTATGAACCTTAATGAACCTGTTTTGCCACAAAAACACCCTCTAAAATTTGTTTTGTGTGCCAAAACCTGCCAAAAACTCACACAAAACAAATGTATCCCGCCAACTGCCCGCATCCGCTTCATAAGGTTCATCTGGTTCATTAATCCATCCTCCAATCTTCAATCTTCAATCTCCAATTTAAAATTTCCATTCTTCCTGCTTACTATCCACTGATAACTGATTGCTGATCACTACTGATTGCTCACTGTTCACTGATAACTGACCACTTCCCTCACTCATTCCAAATCTCAGTTTGACGATATTAATCTTTTTCCGGTCCAACACTACTGCCCAGCCCATCCCGGTCCGATGTACTGGCAATCGGAACGCATCGCGGCAAATCGTCCCGATGGTGTTTGATTTCACGCGGTCCTTGTCGCTCGCCGTCATCCCTGCCGAGATGTTCTCGGCGTCAATAATCTCGTTCGCGACCAGTGCCAAATCCTTATATAGGATATATCGGCACATCCCCAATGACCCCAGCGTCCCCGCGTGAACATATTTCTGGTACTCCTCGCGCTCATCCGCCGCCACCACTGCCCGGAAGATCAGCGCCTCGAACGTGCCCGCCCTCCGTGTTACCTCATCCTCATAATTCGCCCTTCCAAGCGCAAACAGATCATCCAGCAGTTTTTTATCGTTCTGCTGGACTGCCAGCACCTTCAGCGGTCGCATAATCTGGTTTACCCGTGCACTCACCATCGGATCCATCAACTGATACTGTTTCCGTTGTTCTGGCGTCAATTCCAGGCTCGGCATCCAGTGCTGCAATCGCCAGCGCATCAGGTCGTTGCGCAGCGCCAGCGCCTCTGACTCCATCTCCGGCGGGATATATCCTGGCTCGATCCCAGCCTGTGCCAGTTCGATAGCTTCTTTTTCCATCAAATCAAACGTCAAACATCGGCTCTCAGTCCCCGGGTCCTTGAACGCCCCATACATCGTCATCAGCGTCGGCCCATACACGTACGTCGTCGCCGGGCTGAACCCATGCGTCCCGTCTGCTCGCACTACCTCCATCATCGTCACCACGCGCGCCTGCTTTTTCATAGCCCGCACGTTCAGCAGCGCCCTCATCTCCCCTTTATCCTCTTTCAGCAAGTTATCCACCTCATCAATGAACAATGTGCCTTTGTACAGGTGTGCAAGCCCCTTAAAACCAGCCAGGCTCGACACACCGCTGGTAATCATCATGCGATAGCATACCAGCCCCAGGCGCAGCATCAATTCTGATTTTCCTGTTCCTGGTCCGCCTCGCGCCCGCAGGTACAACAACTGGTCAAAACTGTCATAAACCCACGTGAAAAGAGCGTACAATGCCCCAAATTTATAATGAAGGGGATTGTCCAGCAGGAAATATCGCTTGATAAAAAACTCAATCCGCGAGAGCAGGTCCCTGGTCTCCCGCAACTGCCCCAACTCACTCGGCAGTACCACCGTCCCATAGCGGATATTATCGTCCACCATCGGCACCAGGCGCTTCCCGTTGATGTCCAGGAAATTGCACGAATCAATCTCCCTCCGCCCATCGGGGAAAATATGCGCATATACCAGTTTGCCCTTCATGGTCTTCCGATCGAAAACCATATCCACCAGGTAACCCTCCCCCTCATCGTTGACCGGATACCACCCGCCGACCGTCTCCTCGATCTCGGCAGGATTCCCCTCGTCATCCTTCGCCCCCTCCTTCACCTCATCACCCACCAATTTGTTGAATGCGCGCAACGGCGACCGCCCCAATTCCGGGAATTTATCCTCTGGGTACAGTGCCTTCGCCAGCCGCATCCGCCAGTCGTTCCGCGCGTTGCGCGGCATCGCCGCGATCAACGGTACCGCCACCGCCAGCAGTTTCTCGCGCTTTGGCCCGACCGCCAGCCCGGCCATCTCCGCAATCTCCATCACAATCGGCTTGGCCTGCGCAAAAACAGCCTCCACCGCATCTCGTTCTGCATCCCCTGTCACCCCTGTCCCGCGAAAATATTGCAGCAGGTCATTGGCATCCTTCACATGCCGCACCCCGTCGTTAGGGTCGCTCCACTCCACCCGTGGCCATCGCACAATCCACAACATAGGACCGAAAACAGCAGCCAGCGGAAAATCAAAATCCTTCCCTGTGACAATCCGCTCCCCCGCCGCGTCCGCATCACTCGCAAAATAAATCGCGTCATAGCCTTTTTTCAGGGCTTCGATCGTCTCTCCTAAATTCTTCCACTGCGCCCCGCACATCGCCATCGCTGGAATCCCCCACTGCCCCAGTGTAATCGCATCCATCTGCCCCTCAACGATGACGATTCGCTCATCCACTCGCCCCGCCAGGTGATTAAAAAACGTCATCCGCTCCCCTGCCAGGGCGGTATACGGATTGAACGATTTCCACGGCTGTTGTTCTCCATCATCTCGCTCGATCACATCGTGACCTGGTAACTGCCTCCGCGTCACATACCGGATCCGCCCCCCAATCCTGTGCGGGAACACAATCCCCGGCGCGTCCATCATCCCGTGAATGCGATCCTCCCGAAAACTGGACGGGTCAATTCCATGGGCCCGCGCCCACGATCCCACATCGCCCCAATACCCAAGGATGGTCACCGCCTGCGGGCTATCCGGGTCAATCCCGTACATGGCAAATGTATCCGCCATCTCTTTTTTAGCAGCAGTCCCCCGCCCAGAAAATCCAATGCCGCTCGCCCGAATTGTCTCATCCGTCAATCCGCGCCCGCGCACATACGCCAACGCCTTCTCATCCTCCCACAGCCATTTTTGGAAAATCCCCATCGCTACCTTGTATGTCTCTTCTTGCACGCGCACCGCCAGCCGCTGTTTCATTTCTTTCTCGTCAACCCGCAGCGGGATATTCGCCCGCTCTGCCAGCCTCCTAACGGCCTCCTGTATAGAGACGTTATCCCGCCTCATCACCCAATCAATTACAGTGCCTCCTTCGTTGCATCCAAAACAATGCCATGTCTGACTGTCCTGCCATACTACGAGTGCAGGCGTGCGCTTGTTCTCGTGGTACGGGCAAAACCCCGTCCACGCCCGCCCGCTCCGCCTCAATTTAACGCTTGAAGACTCATTCACTAACGCTATCAGGTCTGTCTTGTCCTTGATTTCATCAATGATGCTCATCGTTTCTCCGTATCACCTGCAATTTTTTCGGGCAGTTACCGCGCTGTCCATCGCCTGGGGCAGGGTTCGCACCCCACCCCCTCCCCCTCGGGCTAAACATGCAACATAACCCCACGTTATGTTGCATGTTTTTCGCTCGTTTTCGCACCACGCCGCCCGTTTCCCAACGCCACCCGCCCGCCCCATGTGGACGGGAAGCGTGGGATTCCTCCTACTACTGCTCAATTACTTACACCACACCGCACCCACCAGCGACACGTTCATTGTCATTTTCCTTTCCGGGCTTGCCACCAACGAAATGTATACTGTAGAGTAGTTAGTTTGAGCCTGGCTCATAGTCACTCCAGACCAGGCTCGCTATACAAAGCAGTAATACCCAAAATTGTGACAGCGCACTGGTCAAACCCTCTATACTGCACGAACCATGCGCATTCCTCTTTTACACACCCCTGGTATTGGTCCGGGTGCGCCAGCGGGCACAACAGCGGCTTCGATTCTTTCTCCTCGCGCTTCGCCTGCTCCAACAACCGTCGCGCTTCTCGCTCCGCTTCCTCGCGCCCATCCCCCATTTCAACCGCCTGGGCGAGCGCAACCTCTAAATCATCGGTGCGGTCCACGATATGCAAATAAACTTCCCCCTCATCATCTGACTTCCAGCGTTTTATTAGCCACAATCCATAATCGAGTGCGTGCCTGTGCCTGACTTTATTAACGACACGTACCTCACCGCTGTCGTCTGTTGCGATAGACTTGTAGTCATATGCCATCGCTTGCGAGTTGCTCACTACCTGTGCCGCTCCGGGCAGGCAGATAGCAATCTCGCGGCGCTGTACATCAACCTCGCAAAACTCATGCAGCGCTTCCGGCACCAGCGCCAGCAGCGCCCGCTGCAGATAATCCGCCTCGACCTGTTTGCGCCGCACCTCTGCGGCAATTTTTGCCTGGGACGCCTCAATAGATTCCTGGATTTTCTTGCGCCCGGCATTCAAAATGGATTGAACCTGTTCGTTCATTTTTGGCTCCTTTCTGAAAACGAAAATGATCACTGATCATCGAGACTTTCCACCGCCGCGCGAACCTCGCTCCCGCGCACGCGGAAATACAACAATGTTGTCTTGCTATCCCCATGCCGCAACTGCCGCCGCACCCCATCCAGCGCCTTCTCCGGCGACACCCCCTGGCGCGTCATCGCCTGCGCAAGCCGATACGCGTAGCTGTGCCGCAAATCATGCGGCTTGAGATTATGAATCCCCGCCGCATCCCCCATCATCTGCAACCGCCGCCGGATTTGCCCAGTCGTCATCCGCTCCCCGCGCCAGCCCACCAGCACCGCCGCGCTCTCCACCCCGACCCCGCGTCCCTCATCAATCCATTCCCGCAGCGCATCCATCAGCGCGGACGGCGCCGTCACCACCGCTTTCTTTCCCCCTTTGCCTAGCACGCGGATTGTACAGGCATCGAAATCCAGATCATCCACATCCAGCCCGGCGACCTCGTGAATACGAAGCCCGGTCTGAATGAAAATCTCATACAGCACCCAGTCCCGCCACGCCAGCCACCCGTGACGCTCCCCCTCGCAGCGGATATGCGCCCCAGCCTCGGCCACCGCCTCCAGCCGAGTCAACTCCTCCCCCGTGCGGTCGCGCGGTGTCAACTCCACCGCAACGCGACGGACCGCCACCGTCGGGTCATACTCCAACAACCCCGCCGCCACCGCCCACTCCACCAGCACGCGCAGACTGGCCAGCCGCCGATTGCGGCTTGTCGGTGCCACCTGCTTGTCCGCATCCTGCTCGGCGAAATACGCTTTTACATCGCTGGCGTTCAACAGACCAGGCTCAAACGCCTGCCTGTTCACACGCTCAAAAAAACGCCCAAAATGTTTGACATCCTGCATGTATGCCGCGACCGAGTTCTTCCGCCGCCCGCTCTCCCGTAGCCATCCCTCGAACGCGCTCATCCAGTCTGTCAACACCACCTGACGACTAACAACTGATAACAGATCGCTCATTGCCGACCTCCTCCTCAAAAAATCCATCCAACGGCTTGCATTACTGGCGCGGCGGTTTGCCAAGTTCAGCCGCCAGTGCCAAAACAAATTTCTCTAGCGCGGCATTCAGTTCAGGAAAGGCGATAGCCGCGTCCAGTGCACGCGGTGTTAGGTGGCGTTTTCGTTTGCCAACCAACCAAAACGGCACTAAAACAATAACAAGCAAAGAGCGAAAGATAAGCAAGCCAATTCTTTTTACGCCTTGAAGCGTGCTTTCTGCACCTTCTTTTGCAATTTCGAGATATTCTTCCAAAAAGTATTCGTAATTTTCCATTTTTTATTCCTTTCTGAGCGAAGCCGCCCAATTAGATTAATATTTGTTACTCCAACGTCCTGGAATTATGTTCACGCATTTTCATCATCATCAGCCGCAGAAACAGCAACAGGCGCCACCAGTTTCACCTGCGCCCATTTTTCGTACTCCTGCTCAACCAGCCGCCGTACCATCGCCCCCTGGCTCCGGTGTCCCATCCCAAACGTTTCGCATAGCTTCAGCAACTTTGCATGGGTCTCTCGGTCAACAGGTATCATTTTGTATTTATTCTTATTCATATCGCCTCTCGGTTACTTTTATGAGCAATCGCCTATGTGAAATTATAATTAATTATAATTATTTGTCAAGGCCAATTTCAGATCATTCGTGACAAAAATGCCGCCGGAATCACCGGCGGCATTTTCTTTTTCCTCTCCTTCAGCCTCTCCACCCTCTGAATGGCTACATCCAACTCCGTATCCGCCTGCGCTGTCAGTACGGCATCACACCGTTCAACGCTGCCTGCGCGTCCGCTCCTCCTGCAAACGCAAATGTCACAATTCTGATTACCAGGCGATAAAATCCATGCCATTAATTGCTGACGTTATCGTGCCAAATTGGCCAACAAATCCAATGCGCGTCGGCGTCCAAGAAAAAAACGGCGTAGTGGCGCCAATGCTGACTATTGTATAACTGGAAACAAAAAACTCTGCAATTTGCCAGTTTGTCCATCTTGTTCCGCTTACAATCGCCATCATCGCATCAGGCATACACGACCCAGACGGCGTCCTGCTCGGCGTGAGTGTAGTTGGTGTTCCTCCGCTTATGCGGTAATACACTTGATACAGCAGTGGCGGATTTGCGTCCTGAAATTTCACCACTAGCTCGACATAGTTGTCATTCGTGCCATCGTCAATGCGCAGGCCGGCATACTGGCCTGCGCTACTTGTATTATTGGTGGGCAAAAAGTAAAAATTTTCTGCGCCATTAAGCTCATTCGTAACCGATTTGCAAAAAAATACTTTTTCGTTCCCGGCAAAGCCAGAAGTGGAAAGAGCAGTATGATTCGCAATCCAGACTGATGGCGGAGTGGCAAATGGCGTGCCAGCCCATGCGTAATCAGGCGGGATGTCTCCGAAGTCTTCCAGATAGGAAATTCCCTCTAGAATGTTCGCGCGCCTATCTAGTATTTCCCTTGTCTTCATCTCTGCAATGCGCTTTTCAAGCGCTACAATGCGTTCGACG
>Ga0068707_1001754_pt1 | contig 15200 bp, 18 predicted proteins | sample YNPNPMetaG_FD_66600 | JGI IMG/M metagenome (GOLD analysis project Ga0068707, IMG submission 66600) | Anoxygenic and chlorotrophic microbial mat microbial communities from Yellowstone National Park, USA - YNP NP MetaG | ecosystem: Environmental > Aquatic > Thermal springs > Hot (42-90C) >...
GCGTGAGATTCATGGGTGAGACGACGGCAAATTGAGAGGGGCCTGCCCGTCGTGCCCGATGAATCGTGAAACTCTCGGAGTACGGGAGCTTGCTCCCGTTTTCGTACACCGGTTTGGTATCCCGTCCTGCCAGCCGTCCTCCGATCGACCAGATTCAAGATGGCCCCATATAGCCCTCAGTGATTGTCAGGCTAATTGAGAGTCAGTTCCCCGAAGGAAGCGTCTGGGCTGATGTGACGGGCAGCAATACGGACTTACCCCCATCACTTTTTGAAAAGATGAGCGAATCAATTGCCTAGCAAACTTGTCGCCTTACCGTCGGACGTGACCGGTATCTCCTGGGAGACTGATGTGGCCGATGGAGCGCTGGCCTGGTTGGCTGCGGCTTCCTCACGTCGCCTTCGCCACCATTTGTTAACGAAATCCCAGGCCGCTCGTCTGGTTCGCCTCAAGATAACGAAGAGGACAGCCGCTCCACCGAGAACGATCGCCATTCCGAAGACAAAAGCGCCCAACTGGTGGCTGACGGCCTGCGTGACCGGCTGGCTTACGACTCCTAGGATCTGACTTGTCCCGTTGAGGAATCCTTCTGGATCAGCCACAAAAGCCGCGGCCACGCTGGCGACCGCGATCGATCCTTTATTCCGCCACACCCAGTCCGCCGCCCGATCTCCGTAACGGGCAATGACGTCCAGGACCTCCTCGCGGTGTGGCATCTTCTGCAAGATGCCTTCTTCATGGAGGATGGCCAGTCGCCGGGCGTTTTGCGTGTTGACTCGGCTTGCCGCCCTTGCCATAGAAGATCCGTAGTTTTCGATGAGCGGTTCTGCGATCGATCCGTGCTTTACCAGGGCTTCCCCCGCCTCGTCCCCAAACTTCATGAAAATCGCCAGGGCCTTGGGACGCTGCACAACCCAAACAGCGTTATCCCCGTGGCGGGCCAGGAGTTTCAGGGCTGCCTGTTCACCCTCTTTGCCAGCTTCTCTCAAAAGACGTACCACGAGTCGAGGTGAGGTCTTCTTACAGGCCGTCGCCACCAGTTCGTCCCCGTGCCGGGAAGCGATCCGCACCAGGTCGTCGCCCAGGGCCTCAGCCATTTCGCGGGTCATCCCTGCCGGTGGCCGCCGCACAAGGGCTTCAGTGATTTCTCGCAGTGCCTGGCTGCGAACCCCGGCTGTGGCCTGGCTGATCGCACAAATACTCATAACAATCAGCACGCCCACAACAGTTCGAACAACCTGCCGCGTCTTCATGGCAACACCTCATCGTACCACTTGCCAAAGCCCTCGCAGGGCAATCCCCACTGATCCACCAATCACCCCTGCTGTTTGAGATACTGATGAACCATCAGGCGACGGGCCTTCATTCGCTCCTGGTGGTACTTCTGTAAGACCTCCCGGAGACTACCACCCGTCTTGGTGCCGTCCGGTTTTTGGCCCTCCGCAATTAGGAGGTACGCCAAATTGAGCTGCCGGTGGCATGTTTCTGAGATGTACGGGCGGATCCCACTCATTTGCTCGATGAGTGCGTCCACGATAAACCCAGCCACAAGGCCCACGCCAAATGTGACGGTCGAGCTTGCTGCCCCCGCACCGAGTACGCCGGCAGACACTAGCACTCGGGTAGCGATCTGGGCGGCAAGCTCACCCAGGATGAGCGATGCCACATCGCTGGCAATTGCCTTTGGAAGGGCGTTTGTGATCGGGGTCGGGATCGTGCCGACGATCTGCTGCACAATCTCTTCGGGATGGAAATCGCTCTGGATGCCATTTCGGGAGGGATCAGCCATGTCTGCCCTGAGCTCGACGAGGAGCTGGGAATCCAAATCGTTCAGCGAGGCCGCATAACTCTGCAAGACCTGCTGAATGGCTTTTTCGATATCCTCTCGACTGATCACTTCCTCCTGGAAGGTATTGAGCACAGCTTGTTCGAACTCGGCCTCACTATGGGTGAGGTAAAACACCTTCGAGCCGATCCCAAGGACTCTGTCCACAAAGTTGGGGACACGCCCGTGGGCCTCTTCGAACACACCCTGGAGGAGCGCCAGATGGCGGTCGATTTCAGCCTCGGCCTGAGCATCCGTGCGTTGAACCGCCTCCTCCACGTGTGGCGGCAGAGCGGGCATCACCATTAACTGAATGTCCGTCCATAAGGATGGCTTCACAAAGGTAGTAATAATGCCGCCCGCCGCTAACACGGCCAGACCCAGAGTAGCAACAACCGCCGTTCGTGTAATCCCGTAACGCATGAAATTCACCATAGAACCAACTCCACACTTTTTCAAGTTTGATCCGAACTGCGCATTTTGTGACATAAAAGTTCGACCCTTTTCGATTCTCGATTTGCCGCACATTTTGTCACTTGTTGCTTCTTTACTCTAACTATGTCGAAAAACCGCCGGAAATAACAAACGAGAAAGATCCTTTTTTAGACAGAGGGCCGTCACGTTGTTCTTAAAGTGTGAGGGCTGTTCCTTCCAAGCTTTTACCTAGAAATCCATGTTCTCAGGCAATTCTCGCACTGGAACATAGTTATGACGCCATTTGACCCCGTCGGCCGCCCCACACCTCCGCAGCACAGACACTGACGAACCATGGGACGCTTCTTGCGGAACATGCTTCCAATGATTGAACCAATGAGCCCTCCGAATGGATTGCCCCCGGTTAGGATCGTACCTACGATGGCGCCTTCGATACCGTGTCCCCCAGCATCCTCTTCCCATTCCTTTCCGTGATAGGCACGGGTTGACCATTTCCTGTTGCATTTGGGACACAAGAAATAGGCACGATCACCGAAGACCTTGTCGGTAGTAACTTGTATCTGGCACTTGAAACAAACACTTTTCTGACGCATTGTGTTCTTCCCCGAACCATCAGGCGGTACCCATCATAACTTGTTAACCAACCAAACGTTGGCTACGTGAAATAGTCCTCGCCCCGGGTTTTTTCGGTCAGATGTTTGCCGGGCCGTCGGTTGACTGCATCCTCATTCAGGACTGTATCAAAGAATGCCTCTGACGCGGTGTACAAGCGGCCCTGATGCCGCTTTATTGCCAGACGAAAATCGGCGCCAGCATTGACGATGCTTTGGACTACCTCAAGGTAGCACCGGGTAGTACTTACGTTGGGCCAGGCGAAGAACCTTCCTGTGATGAAGAGTGGTTTAGCCCCCGTTGACGGGCCCCAAGTTCGCATTGCCCAAATATTGTAAATTGCCCAATATCGTACAATTGACCGGGGCGGACCTACGGCCTCCTACTAAAAGATAGCTACTTACGCCGCGGTGAATTCCCACCTGATCGCGATAATAAGCCTAACAGTAACACAGTAAGCCAGAAATCAACCGCGCTACCGGAAAACAAACCTAAAATCACCAAAAGCAACAGTATTTCCATTTTGCTCTTCCTCGATTTCTGTTCGAGAACATTATTCAGTGTGTCGCACGATTCCCGCCAATCGCTGCTTCAATACCGGTCTTAATCCTTTCTTCATACAGGCAATAAAAGGAAGGCCGCCCATGTCAAGTTGTGCCACTGGCAGGTCCGACATTTAAACCTGTTCTTAACCGAGATTTTCGAACCACCCTATATCCAAATACGAATTGGTTAGCAGGAAAATCACAAAGATGTCCAAGTGCTTCTTCACTAAAACATTTAGGCGACGATATTAAGTCGGCGCGAGAGCCACGACTTACAAGAAAACGGTCCCTCAATGCCCAATTCATCAGGGCATGAAAGCGACCATGGGCAACTTATACTACGAGCGGGGCGCAAGTTCCGTCACAAATCTCTGTCATTTTCGCATTCCCCGCCCTCCAAGTCGTCAATGCCTTGCGTCGCAACATCGTTTTTGTGAACCTTTGTCCAATCCCCCCATAAGCATTCGTATCTCCACATCTCCGGATTTTTGAATAGGCTATTGGGCAAGCGAAACAGGTCCGCAAAAATGCGAAAGTGGCTCGGTCATACGAAGGCCATTGCCATGCGCCATTACGTGGATGTCACGGATACGATGTATGACCTCGGGGCACAGTGGCTCCCTGCAGAATTGGAGTCCGAAGACGGCGAACTTGGCTCTCAAGCTGGCGGTTCAGAAGGCTGCGCAACATCCGGCGCAGCAGGAAGAAGCGGCATCACGCAAGAACAAGCAATACGAAATGCAAGTTACGGCCAGATAAGCATTTATAACAAGTCCTGCGCCGTCGTGCGGGTGGTGCAAATGCCCCGAACGGAGAGGACAGGATTCGAACCTGCGAGGGGTGGAACACCCCTACGGATTTAGCAAACCCGCGCCTTAGACCACTCGGCCACCTCTCCATAAATATCTCGATATGACGCTGTTAATGTCAGGTTGTGTTCTTGGCCATCACCCGTAATCAATTTTTTGTCGATATCCTTGTCAGGCCGCCGCGCCGTCGGCAATTGGCCATGTTATGACCATGTTCCCCCAACGCGTCCGCCCTAATCCCCTCCTCATTTTATGAAATCTTTGGACAACACTGGCAAAGATTGGGTCTGCCAATCCCATGTAACACTCCATTCCTCAAGTTTACCAGCCGTGGAGATTGTGACAAGGCCCAAGGAGAATTTGCCCGCGCGGTGCCCGCATCTTATTCGCGGGCAGCTCTTCTACCCCTGGGAGGATCGTCACATTGGATCATCCGTCCCGCCTCCGCGGGCATGACAGGCATGCCCCTCCAGACTTGCCCTCGGAGGGACCCGCTTGTCAGGTCCGTTGTATCACGTTTGACAATCCATCCCATTTCGGCGGGCGTGACAGGCACGCCCCTCCGAATGGGCACGACGAGCGTGCCCCTCCATTGTGCTCGTTCCGCCACCTCCAAATCGGACACATTCCCAAGATACCGAACAAGCTGGCTACTTTACTGGATCGCCTGGTCGGGAATCGGCTGAAGCGACATGGGGGCCTCTCCCTGGTCAACCACCGTTTCCACGGTCTGCGGACGCAAGGGCTGTGGTTCATACGGTTGGGCGTGCCAGGGATACTCAAACAAATGCCGGTAGTTGTACGGCGCCCGGTAGTAATACCCATGAAAGGCAGGATATCGCTGGATCGTCCGGGGATTCCCGGGATAACACCCGAATCTTGGTTGATAACACGTCTGCGGCATCGGTCCAAACCAGTCCACCAGCCAGCCATGGCCAGTGGCCGTCGGCCGATGACCCGTCGCGGCCATCGCTCCCGAGACAGGCACAGTGTCAGCAACGACGACCTCTTGAACAACGGGCATCTCCTGGCCAGATTGCCCCGCCATAAACAGAACAAGAGATGCCGAGACTATTAACGACGTCATTTTCTGGTCCTCGCAATTGAGTTGGCACATCCGCGCGCAAACCGAAACGGATCCGTTTTTCTTGAATATCGGTTAAATCTCCGATAAAAGACGAGAAAGCTCCGCTTCGATCCGCAAAATCTGCACAACCTGCCCCTTGACGCTATCAACGCCGTCTTTCCCCGGCCACCAACGGTGGTCCTGGCTTGCGTATTTCAAATTCTTAACTAGCATAGGCCAAATAGATAATTTGGATAAACATTTCACGGACGGTTACAAAGCCAACATGTCAATCGTCCGAGTTCCACAAATCCCTGATGGACTCAATAACCCAGAGTCCCAAATCTCGTGCAAGATTCTTGTCCCCTGTTTTGTCCAGAAGTCCGAAACCATTTGAAACGAGTATGGTAACCACATCTCTTCTTTACGTAATCAGTGACGATCCGCAGTTTGCAGATCAGGTGGACCAGGCCGTCGGTCATCTGTTCTCGGTGAAGCAACTCGCATCCGTCGATGATGTGAACGCGCTGTCAGCAGCGAATTTCGCTGTCTGTCCCGCTATTGTTGCCCACCTCACAAAAAAGACCGTCAACGGCTTCTCCGTCAACGAACTCGTACAGAAACTCACAGAGCTGGAGAATGTAGCCCCCGTCATCACCGTCGTGGATAACCAGCTCGCGTCCGACACGGCGGAGCAAGTCAGGCGCAGAGGGTGCAAAAATCTACCACCGACGTTTCGTCCTGAGCAACTCCGGCAATTACTTGCAGAGTTGTCGCCCGTCGAATGGGAATTGGCCGAGTTTTTCCGCCATCGTCCTCACGCTGTCTTGAAGGGAGCACATCGGAGTTGGGTCACATTCACCCCCTCGGTCTTTGAAATGGTGGAGGAATTGCGGGTTGCCGCAGCCCACGACGTTAGTCTTCTCCTCATCGGCGAAACGGGGGCAGGGAAGACTTTTCTAGCACGGACAATCCACGAGATTTCTCCCCGAGCAGGCAAGCGCTTTCTCACCGTCGCCTGCGGCGCCCTCCCCCCAGACCTCATCGAAAGCGAACTCTTCGGCTATGTGAAGGGCGCCTTCACGGGCGCTGACGGCAACAAATTGGGGAAATTTGCCGCGGTCGATGACGGGACCCTCCTCCTCGATGAAATCGATGTCCTCGCGCCGGAGCATCAGGCCAAGTTGCTGCGGGTCATCGAAACCGGAGAGTACGAGCCGGTCGGAAGTAATGAGACGCACCTTTCCCGGGCACGCCTGATCGTCGCTTCGAATATCGACCTACATCAACTAGTCGAACAGGGAAAGTTCCGGCGCGACCTGTTCTACCGCCTCAATATGCTGAGTTTCTTCATCCCACCCTTGCGCGAGCGGCCCTACGACATCGAGTATCTTGCCCGAAAGTTCGCCATCGAACAGGCACGGTCCCTCCGCATTCGCCTCCGCGGGATCGAGCCATCCTTTTTAACGGCCCTGCGGGAATACCATTGGCCGGGCAACGTCCGCGAGCTAGAAAATATCATTCGCCGTGCCGTCTTATATTGCCGCGATGGCCTGCTGCGGGTTAACGATCTGCCCAGCATGATGCGCCCGGCCCTAGCCGACGACACACCCCAGCATCTACCAGAGATTTCAGTCCGCTGGACGCTCGAAAAACGGCTGGAAGACGCCGAACGGCAAATCCTGGAGGAAGCCCTCCGCCGCAACGGCTATCGCCGACAAGATACCGCCCGGGAACTGGGCATTAGCCGAATCACACTTTATCACAAAATGAAAAAATATGGCCTGATGGTGGGCCACCGCGAAGAAGTTTCCGCAGCTCTGGACTAACTAGAGCTTCGCAAGAATCTCGATCAGGTGATCACCAAAGATGATCACCCCGATGACGGCCGCCCCAATCGAGGCCAACAAAACCGCCGCACTGGCAACATTGAGGGCCGTCTCGATGTAACGGTTGTACTCCTCGGTCACCGCAGGAGCTAACCATTCCAGCGCACTGTTAATCAGCTCGGCTGTCATGACCACGGCAATGCTCAAAATCAGGATACACCACTCTGTTTCGGTCACACCCAAGACCGCGGCAACAACAAGAACGACAAATGCCACGGCAAAGTGGACCGCAAAACTGCTCTGACCAACAATACCATACCAGAGACCGCGAAAGGCGGCCCCAAACTTTTCCGTCCAGGAGCGCCGCCGCTTGACCGGAGGACGGCCCATAACTATTCCCTACCTATCTGACAATCATCCAAATCGAAGACACACCTGAAACACGGTCGAAATGTCGATAGCCCCAGCGCCTCTTTCAACTGTAGCTTACTCACATCGGACCATCGCTTCACCCCTAGAATTAGGGAGACTGAATAGACATTCGGGGGAGACTGCCCGCCGCATCTGCTGCATCCGCTAAAATGATGAATCAATCAACATCTCGCGGACCTGACAAGCAGGTCCCTCCAAAGGCTCGGAGGGGTGTGCTCGTTTGGAGGGGCACGCTCGTCGTGCCCGTTTGGAGGGACGCGCTTGTCGCGTCCGTCGAATTGTAATAGATGATCAAACGTGGCGCAGCGGACCTGACAAGCAGGTCCCTCCAAAAGGCGGATACCGTCCGGAGGAAGCGGTGTGTCCATCTGCAACGAGGACGTCGGCCGTTTTGACCAATAAGCACGGAACCCATGCAAGACATCCAAACACTTGTTCGCCGCATTCATGAGAGTCCCTGGCAACTGGTATTGGTCGCAGCGGGAGGGGGAATTCAGGGGATTGCCGAGCTTTTCAAGATCCCCGGGGCCTCGCAAACAGTCCTGGAGGCTGTCATCCCTTACTCTCCTCCCGCTCTCGAGGCCTGGCTCCACGGCAAGCCGGATCATGCCTGTGCTGAACCAACCGCCCGTAGCATGGCCATGGCCGCATTTCTTCGTGCCCGACAGCTTCACTCCCTGATGGGAAACGCAGCCAGCGCTCCGCTCGCCGGTGTCTCGTGCACCGCTTCTCTGGTCACCGATCGTCCCAAGAAAGGAGCGCATCGCATCCATATCGCCATCCAAAGGGCCGATGTGACGCGATCTGTTTCGCTTGTCCTCACCAAAGGGGCCCGGTCTCGCAGCGAGGAAGAACAGATTGCCAGCCTCCTGTTCCTTCAAGCTATGGCCGCAGCTTGTGACTTGGAACCGGACTGGACCGTACCTCTTTTGCCGGGAGAGGCCTTAGAGCCTCACATGGCAGAGGCCCCCGAATCATGGCAGCGGCTGATCCTCGGCGAATGCGATGTTGTCTCACTCGGGACCCCGGGCGATTGGCAGCGTGGACGACCGCCTGTTCTCTTCCCAGGGGCCTTCAATCCCTTGCATGTGGGACACCTTCGCATGGCCCAGATTGCAGAAACCAAACTTGGCCGACCTGTGGAGTTTGAAATCTCTGTCCTCAATGCCGATAAACCGCCGCTCGATTATCTGGAGATCCGTCGTCGGGTGGAACAATTCTCCCTTCAAGATCGCATCTGGCTGACCCGACTCCCCACCTTTGCCGAAAAGGCCCGCCGCTTTCCCCAGGCAACCTTCGTCGTAGGGATCGACACACTGATGCGGATTGCCGATCCCCGCTATTATGGCCAAGACCCTCAAATGCGCGATCAAGCGATTCGAGAACTGGCCGCACAAGGATGCCGCTTTCTCGTCTTCGGACGGTTTTGGCACGAGCGGTTTCTCAACCTTAACGACGTCGCCATCCCGGAACTTTTGCGTGGCCTCTGCACGGCAGTCCCCGAAAGCGAGTTCCGAGAAGATATCTGCTCGACCCGGCTAAGAACACAAGAGATGTGATCTAACGGCTTACGAGGGACGAGAAACCGTCTACCTTATCACCCGCCTTGCCAGCGGGCATATTGCATGTGTCTTCGTAGAATGAAACACAAGTCGGGGCGACCGGATTTGAACCGGTGACCTCTTGCACCCCAAGCAAGCGCGCTAATCCAGGCTGCGCCACGCCCCGAACTTCTGGCCATTGAGGATCCTCTGCAAGATCCCATCGCAAGCCTCAGCCTTTTAATCTACCGCAAAACCTTTCTTTCGACAACGGCTTTCCCCAACAAAACGGATCCCGCCTATAATGGATGGCGTCAAAGGCTATTGACCCATTGTGGGGGATTCCCGATCCAGGCATGCTTGTTTACCGCTTTCATAAGCGGTGCGATTGCTTGTTTGTCCGAAAAAATGTGACAGAGGAGCCATCATTGTGCCGCGATTTGCCGTCATTCTGCCTGCTGCTGGGGCCAGTTCACGATTTCGTGATCCTCACTACAAGAAACCTTTTGCTCCGTTGGCGGGACGGGCTGTCTGGCTGCATTCGCTCCATCGGTTTACCCAACGGGAGGATGTCGTCCAGATCATCGTCGCTGTGTCGCCGGAGGATCGCGAAGAGTTCTTGCGGCGTTTCGGCGCCGATATTGCGCTGCTGAATGTCGAGGTTGTCGATGGCGGTCGCGAACGAGTGGACAGCGTCCAAAACGCACTTGCCCGGATGAAGGAGGAAATCGAATTCGTCTGTATCCATGATGCAGCCCGTCCGTGTATTAGCGACCTTTGGATCGACGCCGTTTTTCAAAAGGCTGTCGAAACAGGGGCTGCCATCCTCGCCGTGCCTGTGACGGCAACCCTGAAACGGGTTGACGACTCCGGAATGATCGCAGAGACCCAGCCACGGGAGAAGCTCTGGGAAGCCCAAACACCGCAGGTTTTTCGGCGGGACTGGCTTGTTGAGGCCTATCAGAAGCGGGGGAACTTCGTCCCTACGGACGACGCGCAATTGTTGGAGCGATTGGGAAAAAGCGTGTTTGTCGTGTCGGGATCCCCCTTAAACATCAAGATCACGACAAAGGACGATCTTCGCCTTGCCGAGCAAATCCTTAAGGTCTTGCCGAAGCCGAGGGCCGCTGGGCCGCTCCATCCCTTTGCCGATGACGATCTCTGGCGATAGCGGGACAACGCCAACAGGGGCAGGATCCCGCTCGGTACCCCTCGAATGGGGGTTTCGATCAAACCTGATTTTCCTGAGGAGCGTAGCAAGTATTAACTTGCCATGGTGGCAGGTTTCATCGGAGGGGCACGCTCGTCGTGCCCGATGAATCGCAATGGATAATCCAACCTGGCGCCGCGGACCTGACGAGCAGGTCCCTCCAAAAGGGAGGGGCGTGCTTGTCACGCCCGCTCGGAGGGGCACGCTCGTCGTGCCCGATGAATCGCAATCGATTATCAATTGGTGTTTCGTGGACCCGACAAGCGGGTCCCTCCATGGGGTTATGCTCCGGAAAGTATACTTGCATGCCAGCAGTGTATTATTATTTCCACAAAGTTCGACCGGACGAAATCGATACCCTGAACCATGCCAACAACGTGGCATACGTCCAGTGGTTGCAGGACGCAGCCGTGGCCCACTCATCCGCCCGGGGTTGGCCACCGGAACGACACTTGACCCTCGGGGCGGGCTGGGTGGTCCGCTCCCACACGATCGAGTATATCCATCCGGCACGCTTGGGGGATGAAATCGTCGTGCAAACCTGGGTCGCTGATTTCAAAAAGGTCACATCCCGCCGCCGCTACCGCATCTATCGCATTTGCGACGGGACTTTGTTGGCCCAAGCCGAGACGCTCTGGGCCTTCGTGACATATGCCACAGGCCAGCCAACACGAATTCATCCTGATGTCCTGGCCTCGTTTGAATTACCGGAAAGCGAGCCACCACCCTACACGCCGGGCGAGATCCGGCTCATCGAGTCGTAAGCAGGTAAAAGCATAATCCCAGTCTCCACGGAAGATAAGACCATTTTTACGTACCAGTTGCGAGGAGAACATCCATGAAGGTCCTTGTTGTCATTGGGCATCCGCGTCCAGGGAGTTTTTGTCATGCAATCGCGGAAACGGCAGTGAAGACCCTTCAGGCGGCTGGGCACGAAATCGTTTTCCACGATCTCTACCAGGAAAAGTTCGACCCCCTCTTGCCCGCCGATCAGATCCCCAAGGATGCCGTCATTCCCGCAGACATCGCCGAGCACTGTCGTCAAATCCGGGCGGTGGACGGTTTCGTGATCGTTCATCCCAACTGGTGGGGACAGCCGCCGGCAATCCTCAAGGGATGGGTCGATCGCGTCTTTCGCCAAGGGGTCGCCTATGATTTTTCTGCCTCAGGCGTGGTGGGACATCTGGCCGGAAAACGGGCGCTGGTTTTCACCACCTCGAACACACCCCGCGAGGACGAACTCCGACTCTACGGGGACCCCCTGGAAAACCTTTGGAAAAACTGCATTTTCGCTTTCTGCGGTGTCACGGATTTCCGGCGGCGAAATTTCGAATCGATTGTCATGAGCACCCACGAGCAGCGAGTCGCCTGGCTCGAGGAAGTCCGCGACATCGTGACGAGCTTTTTCTGAACCTCGCACCACCTGACCGCCCGATGCCGTCAGCAATTCCGCGGGCATGACAGGCATGCCCCTCCGACTCCGTCTCTCGGACGGACCTGCTTGTCAGGTCCGGGCTTTGGAGGGATGCGCTTGTCGCGTCCGGTCCGCGATGCTGGATGATCCATCCCACTTCGGCGGGCGTGACAAGCACGCCCCTCCGATGGGCTCTTTGGAGGGACCCGCTTGTCAGGTTCGCCGAATTACGTTTGATCATCCATCCTGGTACGACGGACGCGACAAGCGCGTCCCTCCAACTTTGCTCGTCGCCTTACAAACAAATCTGATCCGCACACAAAGTACGCCTTGTGGACCGGCCAAGGGTTGAATCTCCAACGATTTCGGCTAGTATGGGCAGAAAGACTGACGACCTTCGACCTGGGTTCTAGCGTGTAAGGGTAATCTATGAATAATGTTCTGGCCGTCGTTCTGGGAGGTGGTCGTGGAACACGACTCTATCCATTGACAAAGTTCCGGTCCAAACCGGCGGTTCCTATCGCCGGAAAGTATCGACTCATCGACATCCCGCTCTCCAATTGCATCAACAGTGGATTAAGTCGGATCTATGTACTTACCCAGTTTAACTCGGCGAGTCTCCATCGACACATTCGCGCTACATACAATTTCGATGTGTTTCATCGGGGTTTTGTGGAGATCCTGGCTGCTCAACAAACCCTGACCAGGTCCGACTGGTATCAGGGCACGGCCGATGCCGTCCGGCAGAACCTCGCTTACATCGACCGGGAAGATGTCGACTACGTGTTGATTCTCTCGGGCGATCAACTCTATCGGATGGACTATCGGGAGCTGATCGCCGCCCATGAGAAAGCCGGCGCCGATGTGACGATTGCTGCTTTGCCGGTTCCGAAAAGTGCGGCCTCAAGTTTGGGAATCATGCGGATCGACGAACATGGCCAGGTCCTCGGTTTCCTGGAGAAGCCCAAGACCGAAGAAGAGCTAAAATACATGCAGACGGATCCCGATTGGCTCAGTCAATTTGGGCTGAAGGCAGAGGGGCGCGAATACCTCGCTAACATGGGAATTTATCTGTTTTCTCGAAAGACACTCATTGATGTCCTGGAAAAGACTGATTACCGCGACTTCGGTAAGGAAGTCTTCCCGGCTTCGATCCGCAGTCGGCGGGTCTTCGTCTACCTGTTTGACGGCTATTGGGAAGACATCGGAACGATTGGCGCTTTCTTCGAGGCGAATCTCTCGCTCACGCAGCCGAACGCCCCATTTTCCCTGGAGCATCCGCACGCCCCGATTTACACGCGGGCAAGGTTCTTGCCGCCCTCTCGGATCGAAATGGCCACCGTTCAAGCCAGTCTCGTCGCTGATGGCTGCATCATTGGAAATGGCTCCGTCATCGAAAACAGCATCATCGGTTTGCGAAGCGTTGTGGGCCGAAATTGCGTCATCCGCAACTCGATCATCATGGGAAATGACTATTACGACATGGATGAAACGAACGACGGCAAACCGCCCCTGATGATCGGCGAGAATTCCTACATCGAAAACGCGATTGTGGACAAGAATTGTCGCATTGGGAAGAGTGTTCGCATCGTCAACACCGTTGGACTGACGGAAATGCCGGAAAACCACTTCTGCATGATTCGCGACGGCGTGGTCGTGATTCCTAAGGAAACCGTCTTGCCCGACAAGTGGTGTCTATGAATCGGTGAACAAGCCTGAACGAGGAAACTGTCGGATGCGTTACATCAACGTCTTCGCGCTAATAGCTTGGCTAGGCTTGGTGATGATCGTTTCTGCGGAGCCTCCACCGGCGGTGCAGGCCGAGGATCGCCTGTCTTCCGACATCATGCTTCTGCTCGGAAGCAGCCATCCGGCGTCTGATCCCGACGCGGTTGCCGCAGCGTGGAAACGCGTGGTGAATGCTGGACCAGGTGCCCTCTCACCCTTGATGGTAGCCGCCCGCAAGGCTGGGCCTTTGCCTCGCAACTGGCTCCTTTCCGCAGCCGATCAAATCGTCCTCCGAGAGCACCGCGCAGGTCGGAATATCCCCAAGGAACTGATCCTTGCTCTCCTCAACGACCTGGAGAACCCTCCGCAAGGGCGATGGTGGGCCTATCAGTGGCTTAAACAACAGGATGAAGGCTATGCTCGCGAGATAGTGAAGCGTTTTCTCAATGATCCCGGGGCGGAATTGCGGCGGGCAGCCATCGCCGCTGAGATCGAGTCGCTGGGCGATCTCAAAAATCTGAGCGATCTTCCCCAGGATGATCCCCGGCGGAAAGATGCTATCCAGAAACTCAGACAATTGTTTGACGCAGCACGGGACCGTGATCAGGTGGAGGAGCTGGCGCAGCTTCTCCGACAATTCGGCGAACAGGTGGACCTGGGTGCCCATTATGGATACATCACCACCTGGTGGTTTGTCGGCCCATTCGATAACCACGAAGGCGTAGGCTTCGAGACCGTCTATCCCCCGGAAACACAAGCCACCATGCCAGATTTGACGGCAACTTATCAGGGAAAACATGGGCCAGTCACTTGGAAAAAAGTGACCACTCCCGATGATTACGGAACGTTCGATCTCAACAAGATCATCGGCGAAGAAAAGGGCGTCGTTGCCTATGCGGTGGCCTTAATCGTGTCTGCTAAAGAACAGCCAGCAGAAATCCGTGTGGCCACTCCGAATGCCATTAAAGTCTGGGGTAATGGCCAACCCTTGGGTGCGTTTCATGTCTATCACTCGGGTTTCGAAGACGACCAGTACCGCCTCTCCTGGCGTCTGCACCAAGGAACGAATTGGATCATGATCAAAGTGTGTCAAAATGAGCAAACACAAGATTGGGCACGATTCTGGACCTTTCGACTTCGCGTATGTGACGAACTCGGGGGAGGTGTGGGACGTCAATCGGAATAAGAATCCATCCGATTCGTGAATATGGTAAGAAGGTTAAACAATGCGCAAAGTCCGCCTGAACGTTTTGCTGAAGGCTCTGGTACTCATTGGCTCAAGTCTTGCGTGGGGACACGCCGGCGCAGACGATTGGCCGGGGTTCCGCGGTGGTTCGGCAACTGGTGTGTTCCGGGGGGGTGATGATATTCCCCCAGTGCTGGCGCCGGAGAGCCAACTCCAGTGGAAGGCCGAGCTGCCCGGTCGCGGCCCATCCTCCCCAATTGTCGTCGGGAATAAGGTTATCGTTACCGCAGCTGTGGGAGGCCGTCAGGATGAATTGCACGTTCTCTGCTACGATGCAGAAACGGGCAGACAACTTTGGGATTTTCGCTTTTGGGCAACCGGCTCCACAGTCTGCAACCCGTTCGGTGGCGTAGCGGCTTCAACACCCGTTTCCGATGGGAAACATGTCGTCGCCCTGTTTTCCTCCAATGACCTTGTGTGCCTCGATTTGGAAGGTCATCCCCTCTGGTTTCGCGGCCTCGGACTTGAACGACCCTTGCTTCGCAACGACGTAGGAATGGCATCCTCT
>Ga0068707_1001755_pt1 | contig 15196 bp, 7 predicted proteins | sample YNPNPMetaG_FD_66600 | JGI IMG/M metagenome (GOLD analysis project Ga0068707, IMG submission 66600) | Anoxygenic and chlorotrophic microbial mat microbial communities from Yellowstone National Park, USA - YNP NP MetaG | ecosystem: Environmental > Aquatic > Thermal springs > Hot (42-90C) >...
TTGGCATTGTTCCTTTGCTCTTCATTCAGGTGGCTTATCCCTGGGCGTTCTACCCAGCAACAATTCTCACGGCGTGGTTTTGGCTGGCAATTATTGCTCTGTTAATAGTTGCCTATTACGGTGTGTACGCTTTTACGTTTGGCATTACAGACGAAAGCACGCCGATGGTAACCTGGCGTTTTCTGGCCGGCTGGATTTCAGCGGCTCTTTTCATTGTGATCGCCGTTTTGTTTTCCAACGGAATGAGTCTCATGGCTGCCCCAGATCGTTGGAAAAGCATCTGGCTGGCCAATCAGGTGGCCGGGGCTGCCACGGGGACGGGGCATAATTTTGCCGACGCCTCACTATGGCACCGCTGGCCAATGGTGTTTGGTATGGCGCTGATGACGACGGCTGTTTGGTCGCTTATCGATGGATCGTTCTTTGATAAAAGAGGAACTCCGGAGTATCGCCGCTGGCTCGCGCGGTTCTGTCTTATCATCGGCATTGTCGGCGCCGTGGTGTACGCAAGTGCAGGTACGGGATATGTCTTTGGAACTTGGCCGAAAACCGTTTTTTCTTACATGTGGAGTGGCTGGCGGTTGCCACTCACGTTGCTAACGGGGGCCTCCCCGGGGCTGCTCGTGGCGGTTCTTCTATGGGTTGCGTATCAGGGTCTTTCCCGCAGCTATGCTGTGGTGGCCGTTCTGGCTCAGCTCCTCGTCCTCTCGACGAACGCGGTCAGTCGCCAGCTCGTTCAGAATTTTGAGTTGACGCCTCTCCTATCGATTGGTCAGCTCACAACCAGGCCCGATTGGGGACCGATGGCGCTTTTCCTGATCAGTTTCGGTGCCGGAGTGGTCATTGTCGGTTGGATGCTCCAGCAAGTCCTGCGGGCTGAGCGCACGGTCTGAGACGATATTCGCGCTACGACTGTCGATTCGTGCCGAGCGAATCATCACGAACAATACGTCTGCCGCAGGTTGGCCGAAATAAACGAAGCCTCGATCGCCACGCATTCGGGCTTGCTCCGGCTTGATTACGGCGCATGGAGCGGCCGGCAGAATGTTTTCTCCCGCCTCTCCATGCCTTTCTGTCTGGCGCTTTAGATTCACGGACGAAAGCTGATTCTGTTTGCACTATTTTTGGTGTTGACGGGAAAGCCGAAAGCCTGTTATTCTTCGCCACCATTTTCGGCAAACAAAGGCCTTCGGCGGGTGATGGAAGATCGCATGATTTCCCTTTGCCGAGGCGATAAAAGTGAAAACACGGACCAGGGATAATTGGGGTCAGTAAGCCCCACGTGGAAAGATCAGTTGACAGTATTGCGTGGCGGAATACAAGTCGAAAAAAACAGATAATTCGATCTTGACCCAGTGTGTCACCGTCGGTATTACTCCCGCAGTGTAAATCAGCCGACGGGGTGGGAAATACCCAATCCTCGCCAAAGGTTATTGCTCCAGAGGGATGGAGCGGGTGAGTGATTGCGGCTGGTAGGGAATCGCATGGAGGCGATACCGCTATGCCGTTTCATAATCGACGCATACCAGAGTCTCAGGGTTCAATGAAGACGAGAACAGTTAAAGGACGGATTGTTGGTGCTCTCGAAAGGAGAACTGGGTTGAACGCGCGTGTACCAATCTGCCAGGGAATGGTGGCCTTCTGTCTGGCATTTCTCATCTTGAATTGTCCAGCGTGGGCTCAGGGAATCGGCCAGGTTCCGAACAACACTGTTGCAGCGAGTGCTGACCAATTGCGGCGGCAATGCGACGATCTCTTGGCTCGGGCAAGACAGGCCCTTGCTGAGGGAAACCTCAACGGTGCCGAACAACTTCTTCAGCAAGCGGAGCAGTTGGGTGTGAACTATCCGCCTCTTTATCTGGGCGATACACCGGCCAAAGTCCGCAAGGCTTTGGAAAATGCCCGGCAAGGTCAAGCATCGGCGGGAGCGATTCCGCAAACTCCCTTCGATGCACGCGGCCTGGGCCAAACACCCGATCCGAAGACTCAAGCCAAGAATTATCTTCGGAACGGGCGGCTAGCCTTGGCGCGTGGCAACCTGAGCGAAGCTGCCCAGTGGTGCCAAATGGCCTCGGCACTCCAGGTAACCTTCTCGCCCGAAGAGGATTCTCCAGCCAAATTGGCGGAAGATCTTCAGCGAGCGGGTGGGCAGGTGGCTGCCGCGACATCGGGTCCCGTGAATCCTCTTCCGCCGGTCGGTCAGGTGACGCAGGTTAGCCCGCCGGTGGGTGCGACACAGAAATCCCCCGCTCAACAACAAAACGACCAGTGGCTCCTGGAAGCCCGTCGCGCACTGGCCCTGGGAGATGTCAAGACGGCTCGTCGGTATGTTGAGCAGGTTCGTTCCCTGAAGCTAACTTACGGACGTTACGACGATTCGCCTGATCGTATCGAGGCACTCATCCAGACCCACGAGAATCTCCTTTCGCAAAAAGCGGAGCGAGGTCAGACCGAGGGCTGGCGACGACTCTACGCGAAACTTCTGCTCGAAGAGGCCGACGGTTTGTTGCGATGGGGCGATCTTGATGAAGCAGAACGCCTGGCGCAACTTGCAGCACAACAGGGCGTCACGTTCAGCCCCTTTGAAATGAAGCCGGAAACCATTCTCGAGCGGGTTGCGAATGAACGCCGTAATCGCAGCCTGGGACCGGAAGTCGCTGGCTTGAAACAGCGTGCAATGCAACTGCTGACGCAGGCCCGAGCTTCGCTAGCTGCGTCCGACATCAGCACGGCCGAAACGCTCGCTTCTCAGGTTCTGGCCCTGAACCTTCCCGAAAGTGCGTTCGCTCCCACCGAAGATTCGCCAGCCCGTTTGATCAGCGCTATCCAACAAGCGAAACAGCAATTGAGTGGTGTGCGTCCTGCCGGTGCTCAAGCGGTTGTGCCCGCTTCTGGACCATACACTGGTAATGTGGCGGCAGCGGCCGTTTATGATCCAACCCGTGATTGGACACGAAACGTCCCGGCTTCCGCTTATCAACCTGCACCAACAAGTCGTGGGATGAGCTTGGTGCAACAGGCGGAAGATGCCCTTCGCCGTGGCGATCATGCCACAGCGATTGAGTATTTCCGTCAGGCGTCGGCATACCTCCAGGAACTGGACCCCGTCACTGCGCAGCGCGTTCAGGATGTCCTTCAGCAGGATGCAGCTCGGACGGCAACCATGAATCTCATGGCGGGTGGTGTGCCGGCCCCGACCGATCCCGTGGCGCAACAGCAGATTGCGGCACGTCAATTGGCCACCGAAGTCGCTCAAAAGGAGTCCAAAGCACTGGTGCTCCGGGATTCGAATCCCCAACAGGGACTTCAGATGCTGCAGGACACGCGGAGAACTGTAGAGAACGCCGCCGTCGATCCGACAACGCGCGACCAGCTTCTCCGCCGCCTCGATCGCCAGATTGCCGATTTCCAGCAGTACATGGAGCAGAATCGGCCACGGATCGAACGAGAACAGAAGAATCAGGAAGTCACCCAGAAAATAGGCGAAGAAACGGAAAGGCTGCGCGATCGGCAAACGAAGCTCGCCCAAATGGTCGATCAGTACAACCAGTTGATGCGGGAACAACGGTTTGCCGAGGCCGAGGTTGTGGCCAAGAAGGCTGCCGAGCTCGATCCGGAAAACCCTGTCACGAAGCAGCTTGTCCTGAATGCCCGATTCATTCGCCAATACAGCGAAAGCATGGCGATCAAGGACGCGAAGGAACAAGGCTTCCTGGCTCAATTGGCTTCGGTTGATCGGGCCTCGATTCCGTTCGATGATTCGAATCCATACCTCATGCCAGACGCCACATCGTGGGCCGATCTGACCAGGCGCCGATCAAAGCTCACGGAAGCTGGTCGCCAGCGGTCCGAGCGTGAGTTGGAGATCGAGGAAAAGCTCAAGATGCCGGTGATGCTTCAATTTGAAAATGCCCCGCTCGTCCGGGTCCTGGATTACATGGCAAAGCTTGCCGACATCAACCTGCACCTTGATCCGCAGGGATTAGGCTCCGAGGGCGTGACAACGGATACTCCGGTGACAATCAGCCTCACCCAGGAGATCTCTTTGAAGAGTGCTCTCAACCTTATCCTGGAGCCTCTCCACCTCACCTATGTCATCAAGGACGATGTGCTCAAGATCACGAGCGAGCAGTATCGACGAGGCACCGTCTATCCGGTGGTGTACAACGTGGCCGATCTGGTGTCTCCCGTTCCAAACTTTGTCGGTCAAGGCCTCCATCTGGATACGGCCTATCAGCAGGCCTTGACCCAGCTCGGAATCGGGCCAAACGCCAGCCCGATCTCCCCCGTAGCCATGGTTGCCGGGCGGAACGGCTCTGCTGCCACAGCGGCCGTTAACCCCACGATTCTGGCTCAGATGTCGTCCGCGGCGGCTCACGCGTCACCGGGCCGAACCTCGATGCCCTTCTCGGCTGGAGGTGGCGGAATGGGCGGTGCAGCACTCGCCGATTTTGACAGCCTGATCGATCTTATCGAAACGACCGTTTCTCCCAACAGTTGGGATTCGGTTGGTGGACCAGGTTCGATCTCGCCCTTCCCGACAAACCTGAGTCTTGTCATCAGTCAAACTCAAGAGGTGCATGAACAGATTTCCGATCTCCTCGAGCAACTGCGCCGCATGCAGGACCTTCAGGTTACCGTCGAGGTTCGGTTCATCACACTCAACGACAACTTCTTCGAACGCATCGGTGTGGACTTCGACTTCGACATTGATGACAAGATCGATGGTCGTCGTGGGGTCAGCTTTGGCCAAATTGTCCAGCCGGGTGATCCGACAGGAGATGAAGACGAGCAACTTGACACTCGCGACCTCCGTGACCGTGACAGCGGCAAGGGTGTGACCGTTGGTCTCTCGGCTCCCAATGTGTTCTCCGCGGATCTCGACATCCCCTTCCGTCAAGGCAGCTATAGCCTGGCTGTGCCGCAGTTTGGTGGCTACGATCCAACGGCTGGTGCTTCGCTCGGGTTTGCGATCCTGAGCGACATCGAAGCCTTCTTCTTCATCGAGGCAGCTCAGGGCGATCGTCGTTCGAACGTTCTGCAAGCGCCAAAGGTCACATTGTTCAACGGTCAGTACGGCATGGTCGCCGACCAATCCACCAGCCCCTTCGTGATCAGCGTCGTTCCTGTTGTGGGCGACTTTGCGGCTGCCCAGCAACCCGTCGTCACGATGGTCAACGAGGGAACTTTCCTCACAGTGCAGCCGGTTGTGTCTCAGGACCGCCGTTTCGTGCGAATGACGATCATTCCCTACTTCGCCAAGATTAAGGAGGTGAACGAATTCACCTTTGTCGGTTCCGAAACCACGACCGAAAGCACGTCAGCGGAAGGGAACCAGAACCAACCTAACGACGCCACCAAGAAGGCAAACGCCCGCAGTACCACACGGTCTGGTACAACGGTGCAATTGCCGACGGTGTCCTCCTTCTATGTGTTGACGACCGTCAGTGTGCCAGACGGTGGTACCGTTCTCCTCGGTGGTATCAAACGGTTGAGCGAAGGGCGTAACGAGTTTGGTGTCCCTCTGCTCGACAAAATCCCCTACGTGAACCGACTGTTTAAGAACGTCGGCGTCGGTCGGGAAACCCAAAGCCTGATGATGATGGTCACGCCACGCATCATCATTGCCGAGGAAGAAGAAGAGAAACTGGGGATCACCCAATAGCCACTGCCAAACTGACGTCCCTCCTCCGAGCCGGGTCGTCGGTCACTAGACCGACGACCTTTTTTGTTGTTTACGTATCGAAGAGACGCGTTTGTTGGATGCGCTTCGGAGGGACGCGATTGTCGCGTCCGCTTTCGGAGGGACCTGCTTGTCGGGTCCGCAACCCAATGTTTGATAATCCGTTCAGATTCAGCGGGCACGACAAGCGTGCCCCTCCGATTTGCCTTTCGCAGGGACCTGCTTGTTAGGTCCGCAAAGCGACGTCGGATGATCGATTTCAATTCAGTGGGCGTGACAAGCACGCCCCTCCCGAATTGTTCGTTACAGCCACCTTACCCACTAATCTAAGGAAAACAAGCCAATGTGCGGCTTGTCTCTGCCGGATCAACGAAGCCATCATGCGAAAACATAGACAAGTGCTTGACATTCTATTCTTGTCCGATAATTAATCCTGTGCGCGGATTTGCCAAACTGTTGCGGGATTGTACGACGTCAATTATGATACATGTCGGAACCTAAAAAGCTATTGGTTGTTTAAATAGTTGATCGCGTCTCCATGTCAATAAGCGCGGTATTGCACGCGCCCAGCAGTCCTAGCGAACCCACCCCAACAATCAACGTTTTCCTTCCTCAAAGTCATGTGGGAGGCAATCATGAAGGGTTTAGCCCAAAAGGTTCTTGTTTGTCTAATGTTATCTTTGAGCCTGACTTGGTTTAACGGATGTGGTTCAGGACGGCCAAAGCTTGTCAAAGTTTCCGGACAGGTCTTCATCGACGGACAGCCGCTTGCGGCTGGTGTTCCCGGGTTTATTCAGGTCGTCCCGGAGGGAACGCGTCCTGCAACCGGAAACATCGATCCTCAAACCGGGCGGTTTTCTTTGACCACGTTTGAACCGGGCGATGGCTGCGTCCCGGGAACGCACAAGGTTGCAATCATCCTACGGACTATGGCCGGAATGGAGAGTGTTTCGCTGATTGATGAGAAGTATTCCGATCCTAACAGTAGTGGTCTCACCGTAACGATTGATAAGCCCACGGATTCGCTGAGGATCGATATCAGTGGTCCTCTGAAGAGAGTGCAGGCCGCACCGATTTCTGATGATCCGAATAAGTTTTGAGATTGGAAACAAGTGGATGTGTGAGGTCTTATTGGTCACAATGTGGTTCCAACGTCACTGGGTCTCGTTAGAGGAGGTTTTGTCATGAATCGGTCGATGTGTTCTCGGAAGGGTTTTACGCTTGTTGAGCTACTGGTGGTTATTGCCATCATTGGGATCTTGATTGCGTTATTGCTCCCGGCTGTTCAGGCGGCTCGGGAGGCTGCCCGGCGATCACAATGCACGAACAATCTCAAACAGATTGTGCTGGCGATGGCGAATTATGAAGATGCAGTCAAGTCGTTACCGCCAGGACGGATGGGATCTGATTGCTCGGACTATTACGGGTTAGCGCCCACGACGGGTGCTAACATGAAGGTTGATTATCAACGTCAGGGGACCAGCGGATTTGTTTGTCTGTTACCGTATCTGGAACAGAAGACATTGTATGACCAAATTGGCTTCCAATTGGGCGCCATTCAACCGGCCAATTGCGGACTTGGCCCCTCCACCACGGGATGGTTGAATCTGATCCCAAATTATGATCAGCTTTTCCGCACGAGGCCGTCGGTCTTTGTCTGCCCGACGTCGCGTGATGAGCCGCTTTACACGGTGAATAATCCCACACCGGTGTATTCAACCGGTTGCTACGCATTGTGCTCTGGATCCATTGGCCCGAGCCAGGGGATCAGCGGGGCTGTAAAGGCGGGCAATACTGGGATGTTTATGTACATTCGCTCCATGAAATACGCGGACTGCTCCGATGGATTGAGCAACACGTTCTTCGTTGGTGAAGTGATTCGAGTCCACACGGCCGAGGGGGTCAACCGTTGGTGGATCGCGGGCCGTCACACGGATTCCCTGCGGACCACAGATAATCCGCTGAACACGAAGCCAGGCACGGGTGTGGTCTATGGGTCAAACAACGGTGCTTTCGGTAGTTATCATCCCGGTGGTGGTAATTTTGGTTTCGGTGATGGGACGGTCCGTTTCGTGAGCGAAACCATTGACCTCGCGGTGTATCGTGCGCTTTCCACCCGCGAGGGCGGCGAGACAAACTTGAGTGGTATCTGATAGTGCCCCTTCGTTAACGAATTGATTTTCCCAATCGCACGTGAAGAAGGCTCGTCGGGGGGGTTCTCGATGAGCCTTCTTTTGTGGATTCTGCATCTCCTCTGCACGCGGTTTTATGGCGAAGAATCTTGCGTTTCGCCGGGAGATAGCACCTGTTTCAAGTACCGAGCTGTGTGGCTACCCTCGACCTTGGCGATCTCCTCGGGTGATCCCACGGCAACGACTTCACCCCCAGCATGACCCCCTTCGGGTCCAAGGTCGATGATCCAGTCTGCCGATTTGATCACATCCAGGTGATGTTCAATAACGATCACTGTATTTCCGGCATCGACAAGCCTGTGAAGCACGGTTAACAGCCGCTGAATATCCTGAAAGTGCAGGCCTGTCGTCGGTTCGTCCAGGACATAAACTGTTCGACCGTGCTGAACACGCCCAAGTTCAGTCCCCAACTTGATTCGCTGGGCCTCTCCACCGGAGAGGGTATTTGCCGGTTGGCCGAGCCGCAGATACCCCAAACCCACATCATTAAGCGAAGAGAGCAGGCGGTTAATGGTGGGAAAACTCTCGAAGAATCGCAGGGCCCCTTCAACCGACATATCCAGGACATCAGCAATGGTTCGATCCCGATATCGGACCTCAAGAGTCTGCCGATTGAACCGTCGCCCCAGACATCGCGGACATGTGGTGTACGTATCTGGCAGAAAATCCATTTCGATTTTCTGCACGCCCAGGCCTTCGCACAGATCACAGCGGCCCCCGGGGGTGTTGAAGCTGAATCGGGCCGAAGTGAAACCAAGCCGTCTGGCCTCACGCGTCTCTGCAAAGACTTTGCGAATTTCATCGAAGACCCCGCTGTATGTGGCTGGATTGCTTCTGGGAGAGCGTCCTATCGGCGTTTGATCGATTTCCACAACCCGATCGACGTGCTGCAATCCGCGCAATTTCGAATATGGCCCCGGGCTTGCGGGTAGATTCATCACTTCTCTTCTCAGAGCCGGTACAAGCGTTTGGGCAAGAAGTGAACTCTTACCAGATCCGCTGACCCCCGTGACGCAAATCAAGGTCCCCAACGGAAATTCAGCGCTAATGTTTTTCAGGTTGTTTGTGGTCACCCCTTCGATCACCAGCCGTCGGGATGGATTTGGCTTTCGACGTTGTCCCTGGAAATCGATTCGGTCCAACCCGGCCAGATAGCGACCCGTCGGCGACGAAGGGTTGCCGGCAAGATCGGCCACGGTTCCCTGAGCAACAATTTGCCCACCTTGTTCGCCGGCGCCTGGTCCGATATCGATAATCCAGTCTGCCGCGCGAATCACGGCTTCATCATGCTCCACTACAATGACCATGTTACCGCGATTGACCAATTCGCGCAGGGTGTGAATCAATCGGGCGTTGTCTCGCGGATGGAGGCCGATCGATGGTTCATCCAGCACATAACAAACATCTGTCATCCCCGCCCCCAAGCCCGAGGCTAACCGGACCCTTTGAAATTCCCCGCCGCTGAGGGTATCAATCGGTCGGTCCAGCGACAAATAACCCAATCCAACTTGCTTGAGAAACCCGAGCCGAGATTGCACTTCCCGCAGAATCGGATCGGCTATTGTCTGTTCCAGTTCCGTCAAAGTCAGCGCAGACAGCCAGGCTTGCAGATCGTCCACGTTCATTGCTGTCAGTTGATGAATAGCACGACTTGCCACAAGCACAGATCGGCCAACGGGGCCAAGACGCGCGCCCGCGCAATCGGGGCAGGTTACGGGCTTTCGGTAGGCCGACCATGCCCGGCGTTTCCGGCCCTCAGCCAGAAGCTGGTATTCAACCTCGAGAAGGTGCAGAAGACCGAGGAACATCGATCGTCCGGCATTTGATCCCTCGGCGGCAGACGAGTTTTCATGGAAACGGTCTGTTGAGGCCGATCGAGAACGAGACGTTTTTTGTCCGTAAAGCAGTTGAACCTGGTAATCTTTTGCGATCTTCGCCAGAGGAGTTTCCCAATCGAAGTTCCCGTCCTTCATAAGTCGGGCAAGTTTCTTTTCGTGGTGCTTAAGCGATTCGCGGGGATCGGACCACAACTTAACAGCCCCATTTCCCAGACCTCGATTCCAATCGAGAACCAATTCCGGGTCGAATTGCTCAACTGTCCCCAGTCCTTCACAGCGCGGGCATGCCCCATAAGGACTGTTGAAACTAAACGTCCGTGGCTCCAACTCGGGATAACTCGCCGCACATTGGGGACAATGGCGTGTGGTACTGAAAAGCCGATCAACCCATATCGTTTCGCCTTGGGGATCCCGCTGTTCGTGGCAAACGATCATAACACCTTGCCCCAACTTGAGGGCCAGGTGGATTGATTCAATCAGTCGGGATGCAAGTCCGGGACGAATGATGATGCGGTCAACCACCGCCTCGATCGTATGGACCCTATTTGGGTCAAGCGATGGTAGGTCTTCCACATCGACCAGACCGCCGTCCACTCTGGCGCGGGGAAACCCGAGCTTTTGAATCTGTCGAAAGGTTTCCTTATGCTGGCCTTTCTTTTGACGTACAAAGGGAGCCAGAAGCATGGCTCGAGTACCCTCGGGCAGACGCATCAACTCCGCGACGATGTTTTCCAGTGACTGAGTTCCAAGAGGGACCCGGCAATTGGGGCAGTGAAGGATGCCAATCTTCGCATAAAGGAGCCGCAGGAAATCATAGACCTCACTGATCGTTCCGACCGTACTTCGCGGATGGCTGGCCCCTGCCCATTGACTGATTGCAATGGCCGGAGGAAGTCCCTCAATCAGGTCCACCTCTGGCGGTGTCAATTGAGGAAAGAATTGCCGAAGATAGGGCGAGAGTGTTTCCAGATATTGTCGTTGTGCCTCCGCAAAGATGGTATCAAAGGCAAGCGAGCTCTTGCCCGACCCACTCGGACCACTGAACACGACCAGCCGTCCATAAGGAATATCGAGATCGATATTCTTCAAATTGTGCACCCGTGCCCCACGAATGTGGATGGCATGTTCCTTCAACGAGCACCTTTGTGTTTCTTGACTCACGGGCACAGTGTTGGGGGTTCTCTGATGCACAACGATCCGACCTACACACTTCTGTCGTCACGCGTGGACTCTGACCTGTTAGCACGATGCAAAACCCGAAGCTAAAAGAGCGCCATCGTCAATCGCCGTCGATATTCTTCTGTCAACGGATGTTCGTTGCCCAACAAGTTAAAGATTTGGACCATCAACTTGCGAGCATCTTCACGAAGATCTCCTTGAGCCGTATGCACCACGGTCAGTGCTTCGTCAAGGGCCTCTTGGTAACGGCTTCGTGATGCAAGGGCGTGGGCAAATTGGAGTCGCACACCAAGATCTCCAGGGGCATTCTCGAGCCGTTTTTTCAGCTCGGCGATTTCATCAGCCGAGCTTCCCGCCTCTGCAAAGCTGATCGCTGCCCGAAGGCGTTCGATCTCTTCGCCGGTCACTCCCATATCGCTCAACTCTTTGAGAATCGTTCTCGCCTCTTCCAATCGCTGCTGGCGGACAAGAAGTCTTGCCAGACCAATCCGGGCAACCGAGCTACGAGCGTTATGCACTAAGGCCTGACGGTAAAGCTCCTCGGCTCTTTTCGGGTCCTGCTCTGCAAGGGTATCTGCTTCCGAAACCAATCGTTCATCCTCTTGTGGCAGAATCCCTTCGATCCACGCTCGTAACTCTCTTTCTGGCAGCGCCCCGACAAAATGGTCTGTAATTCTTCCGTCCCGCACTGCAAAAACAGCCGGAATTCCTTCAACTCCGAAAGCAGCGGCTAGATCGGGAGACTCATCAGTATTGATCTTAGCAAGAATGAAGGCGCCGTTCTTCTCCCTTGCGATCTTCTCCAAAAGCGGCCCCAGCATCCGACACGGACCACACCAAGGCGCCCAAAAATCAATGACGACAGGAACATTCCGCGATTGATCGAGAACGTCCCGTTGGAAATTCATCGTCGTCACCGAAACGATCCACGGCTGAGTCGGTTGCATTCCTTCACCCTGGGGTCTGTTTTACCACTTTGCTTTTTATCGAGAACGATGTGTCCTGTCCCTGCCCGTTTGGATTTTGCGTTCAGAAAACTTTTGAATGCCAATAGATCAAGTTTATGGCACCTTCGACCCCTGCGTAAAGGGCTGATGGGTTCTGGCGGTGATTGGCGGAAGAGGTGATTGGCGGAAGAATCAAGAAGCTCCCTCACTGGGTCCGCCGTTCAGTAAACCTGGTGCTCCCATTGCGACAGCACTGGTGGGAGTTGTCGCCGCTCTTCGTCATTCCAGACGAAAAAAGGAATTGCTGATGAACAGGCGGGCAAATCAGCCAGGTTCGACCGTCGTCACTTTCGCGGCGGTTATGCCCGTTCTACAATACTGTTTTCAGTTGACGTTGATGAATGGTTTTAAGACAGAGCCGGCCGTTGGAAAACCTTATTCAACCCTGGGTTTTATGGTTCGGGGTTATCAAGAGAGAGTCGTTTGATGATTTTGCCGAGTTCGCACTGTCAACCGGGATACAACTTTTTGGGATTGCCCGATGATTTGGCTAATCCCCATCGGGCAGAAGTGTGGGTTCTCCCTGTCCCTTATGAAGCAACGACGACCTACGGGGCTGGTACAAGGAATGGCCCGGCCGCCATCATCGCAGCTTCCCGACAAGTTGAACTTTATGATCATCGTCGGGGATGCGAGCCTGCCGGAAGACTCGGTTTTGCCACATTACCACCACTGGAAATCCATTGCGAATCGCCCGCAAAGATGATTGCCAGAATCGAGGAGGCGGTTCTGCATATTTTTGGGGGAGCACCGCAACCCCGGTTCTTGGTGGTCCTTGGCGGTGAACACAGCATTTCTGCGGGGGTTTCTCAGGCAGCGGCACGCATCTTTGATCCCCACGAGATTGTTGCCGTTCAAATTGATGCCCACGCGGACCTCCGCGACGAGTTCGAAGGTTCACCGTATAATCACGCCTGTGCGGCACGGCGGATCCTCAATTCACTGCCGCTTTTCCAAATCGGCATCCGGAACATTTCGGAGGAAGAAGACGCATTTCGTCGGAAGGCCCAGCGGCTTGTTACGATTTTCGCCGAGGATTGGACGGCAGCCGCGCGTGAGCGATTGGTCGAGTTTGTTCGTAACAAACTCGTCTATTTGACGATCGACCTCGATGGTTTGGACCCCTCGATCATGCCTGCGGTAGGGACACCCGAACCTGGCGGGCTAGCGTGGCACCAGGTGCAGGAGATCATTCGTCTCATTGCACAACATGCGCGAGGTGTGCCTATCATGGATGTGGTCGAGCTGGCCCCGATCCCTGGTGTCCTTGCGCCTGACTTCCTGGCCGCCAAGCTAATCTATTGGGCGGCGGCGGATTTTCTTCTTGGGGATAACAGGGAATCCGCGTAAAACGCAAGTATTCCGGATATCGTTCGTAAACCCTGTGCGATGGTCTGATTTCGCTACGGAAACTCGCTGGGTAGTTTTACGGGTGCGCTGACCGACATCAATCTGACCGAGCCGGGCGAGATACCCATTTTTGCCAAAGTTCGGGCGATTCCAGAAACTTGATGAACACGCCGCCGATCACGGGGCGGGCGCGAAAACCACGCAACCTGGCATCGTGAGTCCAATACCAGTCCGTCAGTGGAACACGATCCGGCGTTTCGTCAACAAAGCGATAGAGTGGCTTCATCAAGGCGTCAAAATCTTCGCGAGAATCGGCCAGCGTCGCCGTCCAAACTTCCCAATCGGTCTTTGTGAAGAGGGCGCGATTATCAAGCGGCAACCCATAGGGTTGAAGTTGCCTCTTGTAGAACGCAATCTCTTTCTGCCGCACCTCATCGGGAAAAACATTCAGGCCAAATAGTTTGTCCCAAACGAGATTGTACTTCTGACTCCAGGTCCCTGGCTTGTCGAATGCCAGCCGATAGTGATCACCATCATCGGCGGCTTGGACCCATTTAGCAGCGAATTCCTCGGCCAGCTTACGATATTTGCTGGCTTCCTCGGCCTTGCCAGCCATGCGGCAAATTTCGGCATAACAGGCCAAGGCCAGGGTGGCCTTAACCGAAAGATTGCAATTGTGAGCCAGCGGCCCGGTGAAATCGTCGGTACAAAGTTGGTTCTCCGGGTCAAAGCCCTTGTCTTCCAGATACCTGGCCCAGCGTTCGAGGAGATGTGCGTATTGTTGGGCAAAAGTTATGTTGCCGTCCAGTCGCGTGATTGCATAAGCAATAATCAGGAGATTAGCCGACTCTTCCACCGGCATTTGACGTTCCTCGCTGGTTTCGCCACCACCATAAACCTGACCGTTGGCCAGCGGATAGGTGCCCAGGTCATGTGGGGCAAAGGGGAACTTCCAGCGGGGACTGGCCGCATAATCAAGCACAGGAACCACGGAAGCTTTCAATAATTCATTATTGAAAAGCATAAAAATTGGCGCCGCTGGATAAATGACATCCACGGTACCGATACATCCGTTGCTGAAGCATTCCTTTGAAAAGAGCATCGGTTGCCCCTGCGGACCTTCCACCAGTTTGTGGGCCCCCAGGGTATGTCGGTGGGAAATCGCGATCAAATTGGCATAGCCCAGACCACCCAGTTTTCTGGCGTCGCCGAGCAACTCCTGATCGAAGGCCCGGCAACGGTGGGCGAGGGTCGGGAATTGCTCATCGGCCGCCGTGAGAACCTCCAATATACTTGCAAACTCTTTGCGCCAATAAGGCCGCAATCGTTGTCCCATATATTCGATCGAGAAGAGATCATCGTATGCCAGCAGCGCTCGCCAGGTGAAAGTTCCTTCGGACCCAATCTCGCCGGAGTGCATCACGGCGAGCACCGGCCAGCGGTCGTTGGCTGCCCGGGGTTTATTTCCATCGTCACGTCGGGGAATACGTCCGTTGTTACAGAACTGATTACGTGCCGTCTCGTGATCACTCACGGCGGTGGCTGTTTGTGCGTGACGTTGCACGGCAACATACGCATAACCCCAGTCGATCCTGAGATTGTCGCCTTTCTTGCCGAGGATCGGTTGGTCGACTGTCCCAATTCGCAGCCAATCCAGATCACCCGCCTGGCCGCGGCTCCATGTGACCCTTTGATCAGGTTCATTGACAGCCAGCTCGCCTGTCACATCAAAGTAAACATCGACCATCCGTTTTTTCCCATCAACCGAGCGGACACACCAAACCAGGTAAGTTACAGGCCGGGATAGCAGGGCCATGTCGTCCGGCAAAGCGGGCGTCAGAAACGTCAGTTCCACTTCCACTTCATCTGATCGCCATGTATAAGTCGTTCTCGTTGGCGTGACCTCGACGGATGTTTGGTCTAATGCCGGAATATCCGCAGGAGCCA
>Ga0068707_1001762_pt1 | contig 15170 bp, 8 predicted proteins | sample YNPNPMetaG_FD_66600 | JGI IMG/M metagenome (GOLD analysis project Ga0068707, IMG submission 66600) | Anoxygenic and chlorotrophic microbial mat microbial communities from Yellowstone National Park, USA - YNP NP MetaG | ecosystem: Environmental > Aquatic > Thermal springs > Hot (42-90C) >...
GAATAACAGGGGACTTCGCTTCGGCTACGCCTTCGCTTCGTCCCCTGTTATAGAGCAAAAAAATGAATACATTTGTATGAAAATAAAAGACATCTCATACACAATTTTTGGGATACTATCTCGATGAATGACAAGTTTTGATTCGTTCCGTCTTTACTAATACTCATCATCTGAAAATGCCCGTTTGGACCATTCTTTATTCCGACGAGCTTATCAGAGTTTTCGTGTTGCGTGGAATTTTGGCCACATCTATTTCTATAACGGATGCAGTGGGTAATCAAATTTTGGTTTACCCAAAATACAAATTGATATACGTGGTGTAATTGTCACTTGCATACTGGATGCATGTTATTTGCTTGCATTATGCGTTTCCAATAGTTTTTTATCCGGCAGAATATCGTTGCCCCCAACTCGCTTCCTTAATCTTTAACCCTTAAACCCGCTTAGCCAACTTTTAAAGTTTGCGGCTTATTTTTTTCTTATTTTTGCTATGTGTACAATAAATGAGCAATTTTAACGTACTAATTTTTAAACTTCGGGATCTTGAGAAAAACATTTAGGTTTTGTTTTTTGCTTTTGTTGCCGGTAATGGTGTTGCTGCTGTGGGGATGCAGCACCAAGCGGAATACCTTTATTTCACGGACGTATCATACCATTACCGCTCATTACAATGTGTATTTCAATGGCAACGACAGCTATAAGCGGGGCATCAAAAAGATGACCCAGCAGCATCGCGATGATTTTACAACATTGCTGCCGGTATTTATCTACCCCGGTACCGATGCAGCCAATAGTGTTTCGTCCGATATGGACAGGGCTATAAAGAAGGCTTCCAAAACCATTGCGTTGCACTCCATTACCGCTAAACCCGATTACAAAAAGGGCATTAAATCCGAACGACAGAAGGCATTCTACAACAAACGCGAGTATAATAAGTGGATCGACGACGCATATTTGCTTATGGCTAAAGCTTACATGGTAAAGGGCGAACTTACATATGCCAACAATATACTGCGTCAGATGCTTAAGGATTACCCCAAGGAAAATACCATCACCGCGGCACAGCTTTTGTTGGCCCGTAAACTTGTTCTTGAGGACGAGTTTACCGAGTCGGGCGAAATACTCGAAAAACTTTCGGAACAAAAAGATTTTCCCAAGAAATACACGGCTCTGCTCTATGCCATTTATGCCGAATATTACATCCGGCACAAGATGCCCGACAAGGCAGCCGAAAAGCTCGAGATAGCTGCCCGTAAGGCCCAGAACAAATTTTATCGCCTTCGCTATACTTTTATTCTGGGGCAACTCTATCAGCAGATGGGTAATTTTGCCAAAGCTATGGAGAAGTATAATCAGGTCATCCGCATGAATCCCCCCTACGAGATGACCTTTAATGCGCGGATCAATATGGCTAATGTTTTTGAAAAGGGACGAGGTAATGCAGCCAATATCCGCGAAAGATTGTTTAAGCTTCTTGCAGATGAAAAGAATGTTGATTATCGCGACCAGATTTACTATGCTATAGGAAATTTGTACCTCAACGAAGGCGATAAGGATAAGGCCATTGAGTATTACAAGCTGTCGGTTGCTTCGGGTAGCGATAATACCCGTCAAAAGGCTAAAAGCTATTTGGCTATTGCCGATCTATACTATAAGGACAGGAATTATCTGATGGCGCAGGCTTATTACGATAGTTCCCTTACCCTGATTGATGAAAAATTTCCTGACTATGATGTCATCAACAGCAGAGCTCGAAGCCTTACCATGCTGGCCAAGAGTCTTCAGCGGATTACCTTTGAGGATAGTGTTCAGTTTGTGGCCCGAATGAGCGAGAACGAACGCAATATGTTTATCGATCAGATTATAGCCAATGTTAAGAAAAAAGAGGCCGAGGAGGCTCGTCGGCAACAGGAACTGCTGCAGGAGCAGCAGAGCAACCTGATGGCCTACAATGAAATGCAGGGACGGAGCATGACCACCAATGCTGCTGCCGGCGGGGGATGGTATTTTTACAATCTATCGGCTAAGAGCAGTGGTGAGGCCGAGTTTAGACTCAAGTGGGGGAATCGTAAGCTGGAGGATAACTGGCGTAGAAGCAATAAGGCTGTTGTTAGTACAGATGGAGGGGAACCAACTGCCAGAGAAGGCGAAGAGACCGAGGGTAACGACAAAAAATCTGCTCAGAAGGGACTCAGTAACAAAACCCGAGAGTATTACCTAGTGGATCTGCCTCTGACCGATTCGGCCATGCAGGCTTCGCACGAACGAATCCTAACGAATCTGTTGACTTCGGCGACTATTTATAAGAACGATCTGCACGAGTATTCGTTGGCAGCCGGCCAGTATCAGGAGATCATCCGTCGTTATCCCGATAAACCTGAGGCGGCCGAAGCCTACTTCCAGCTTTATTTGCTTGCCCGACAACAAAACAATACCGAACGGGCCGAAGAGTACAAAAATAAACTCATGATGCAGTTCCCCCAAAGTAATTATGCCCGCTTGCTGGCTAACCCCAATTTTCTGAATGAAATGCAGGAAAAAGAACAGCAGGTAAATCGGCTCTACGAACAAGCCTACCGGCAGTTTAATGCCGGAAATTTCCAACAGGCCTTGCAGCTTTCGCAACAGGGATTAACACAGTATCCCGACCATAGCCTGAAGTTGAAGTTCACCTTCCTGCACACATTGTCACGGGGACGGATTATGGGTAACGATACACTGCGTATAGGGTTGGCCAACTTTATTCGTACCTATCCCAAATCTGAAGAAGCAGCTCTGGCAAAAGACATCATTGCTGCCCTTGATGCTGTGCATCCCGAAAGTAAGGCCGAAGCCGAAAAACAAATTGCCAAAGCTATTTTCCGACAACCCGCGGAAGAAGAAAAACATTGGGTGGTGGTGGCCTTACGGGGTTCGAATATCAATCCCGCTAATCAGTTGAGCTTTAATCTGATCAATTACAATCTCGACCATTATCCCAACATCAATTTAAACATCAAAATCGAAGCGCTGGGAAATAAAAATCAGTTGATTGTAGTGCGTGATTTCAAAACCCGTACCGAGGCGATGAATTATCTCAATGCCATCTCGGCCGATCCAGAGGTTCGTCGAGAGGTCGATAGTATTGAAGATAGTTTTGTGATTACCGAAGCCAATTATACGCTGCTGCAGAACGAAGGGTCAATCGAAACCTATCGTACATTTTTCAGGGAAACTTACAAATAGGCTGCTATGGTTGCACAAAAAGACATAACTGTACTTTGGGCCGATGACGAAATCGACCTGTTGCGCCCCCATATCCTTTTTCTCGAAACAAAAGGGTATCGGGTAATTACGGTGACCAATGCCAACGATGCTCTGAATGTGGTTTCGCAGCAAAAGGTCGACATTATTTTTCTCGATGAGAATATGCCGGGCAAAAGTGGCCTTGAAATCATTCTGCCACTCAAACAGTTATTGCCTTTTGTACCGGTGGTAATGATTACCAAGAGCGAGGAAGAGAATGTGATGAACAATGCCATTGGGGCAAAGATTGACGACTATCTTATTAAGCCTGTCAATCCCAATCAAATATTGCTTTCGATAAAAAAACATGTAGAAAACCGTCCGTTGGTGGTCAGCGCTACTACCCAGTCGTATCAGATGGAGTTTGCCCGTCTGGCCATGCAGATCAATACGGCCCACGATTTTGACGATTGGGTAAATATTTATCGTCAACTGGTTTTCTGGGAATTGCAGCTCGAACGTACCGAAGCCCAACTGCTTCAAACATTACAGTCGCAGAAACAGGAGGCGAATGCCGGTTTCGGGCGTTTCATCAAAAATAATTATCAAAACTGGTTTGATGCCCGTAACCCAGCCAAGCCGGTCATTTCCCCCACGGTTTTTTCTAAAAAAATTTTTCCCTTGATCGAAAAGGGCGAAAAAGTTTTCATTATTCTTATCGATAATCTTCGCTACGATCAGTGGCGGAGCATTATGCCGGCACTTACCGATTTTACTGCCATTGCATCGGAAGATTTATATTGCAGTATTCTGCCCACGGCGACCCAGTATGCACGCAATGCGCTTTTTTCGGGACTGATGCCGATGGAGATACACCAGATCTTTCCCCAGTTATGGATTGACGAGGAAGAAGAGAAATCAAAAAATGTTAATGAAGAGGAACTGCTGTCATATCAAATTAAGCGCTATGCTCCATCGTTATCGTTTCATTATGAAAAAATTAATAACTACAAATACGCTCAGCGTTTTCTGGAAAGGTTACCGGGGTTGAAAAATGTTCCACTGATTGTTTCGGTTTTTAATTTTGTGGATATACTATCCCATGCGCGAACACAAACCGAGGTGCTGAAGGAGCTGGTTCTCGATGCAGCTGCCTATCGTTCGGTTACCCTTTCGTGGTTTCAGCATTCGGTAATCCCCGAGATTATTCGCCAGATGATTGAGTGGGGTTACCGGATAGTGATAACTACCGACCATGGATCGATACAGGTTACAAACCCAGTCAAAGTGATAGGGGATAAACGCACGACCAGCAACCTGCGGTATAAAAGTGGGAAAAATCTCAACTACAACTGGAAAGAAGTGTACGAGGTAAAGAAACCATCGCTGATACATCTACCCAGCACTAATCTATCAACTACCTACATATTTGCGCTCAACTCTGACTATTTTGTTTATCCCAATAATTACAATCAGTTTGTGAGCTATTACAAAAACACCTTTCAGCATGGGGGTATTTCGATGGAGGAAATGTTGGTTCCTTTTGTTAAACTGGTAGCCCGTTAGTTTGGGTTTAATGATTGAGTGAATCTTTTGCCTTGTGTCGGTGCAAGGGTTTAATTATCAGACGTACTTTAGAAAGTTCGGTCAAGCGCTGGTCATTGGGGAGGGGGACATAGCCCGAGGCCAGAACGTAGTGTTGACCTTCGGTAAGCACCCATTTCAGAAACTCATGTACAGCCCGGGCCTTGGGTTTGCCTTTCGATACGAAATAGAGCATCCGGGCTGGGGGACTTGGATACCGTCCATCCTGTATGGCATGCTGTAGGCTATCGAGATGTTCATAAAAGTTTTCAGCATCATCAATCCCGCCGTTTTCGTTCAGGTCGATTGGTAAAATTTTAATTCCGGAAAAAGGCCGTTTGGTCTTCATGTCGTAAGCAAAGATCAGGTTGTTGTATCCGATAGCAAGGGGGTCGTTTTTAACGGCTATGGTAATACCGGGGTCGCCGTATACGCCCACGCCAGCAAGCATTTCCTGCCGGGAATGCAGGAATTTAGCCCACATTTCGGCTGCACCACAGGCATCGGATCGAGTATATACATTGATCATCATTTCGCTGCTGGGTACAGAAAAAATTTCGTTCCACTGGGTAAGCGACTGCTTAACAAATATCTGCTGTAACTGCCGGGGCGTCAATCCTTTATTCAGTAGCGAATCGGCCAGTGGATGGGCCGAACTGATGATGGGCACAACAGCATCCATTACGACACCAATTTTCCATGCACCCTTTGCCTCTTCTTCGGCCGAAATATCGCGCGAAACCATAGCCAAATCAGCCATCCCCGATAGTACGTCGGTGATGCCTTTGCCCGACCCGCCGGCGGTAATGTCGATCTCAACCTCGGGATATAGCTTCCGAAACTCATCGGCCCAGAGAGTTGTCATGGGATAAAGGGCAAATGCTCCCGATAGGGTAATGCGTCCTTCGATCGAACGTTTCTTATGGTAGCGGGGTTCGGGACCACAGCTCACCATGACCATTCCCGCTAATGCAATTATTGTCAACAGCCGTCGAATAGATGTCAGCATTTTTCTGCTATGTTTTCAGCGGTAAAAGTAATGTAAGTATTTATTTTCTGCTACATAATCTTATGTGCCGGGATATGTTCGGGATCACTGCAAGCTAAAAATTGTGGATTTATGGGTCTGCACCGTCGATGGGGTTAGAATGGCAAGACCTCAAATGTCGTTTGTTTTGAAATTTTTCAATTTTTTTCAACAATGACCTTTTAAATGGGCAATAAGGTATAACTTTGAAGTGTTTCGTGTGTAACTTACCGGCGTTATGAAGTTTTCTCATTTACATGTTCATACACAATTTTCGTTGCTCGATGGGGCGTCGGACATAAAGAAGCTGTATAGCAAGGCTGTTGCCGATGGAATGCCGGCATTGGCTATTACCGATCATGGCAATATGTTCGGGGTTTTTGAGTTTGTAGCCGAGGCATATAATCATCGGCTTAATCCCGACGATCCTGCCGACAAGCGGGTGAAAGTCAAACCTATTGTCGGATGCGAGTTTTATGTGGTGGCCGATCGTTTGCGGCATTCGTTTACCCGTGGCGAGAAAGATCAGCGTTATCATCAAGTATTACTGGCCAAAAATCAGGTAGGTTACCGTAACCTGGTCAAGCTTTCGTCGCTGGGATTCATCGAAGGATACTACTCCAAATATCCCCGTATCGACAAAGAATTGATATTGAAATACCACGAGGGACTTATTGCTACTACCTGTTGTCTGGCAGGCCATGTTCCCAAGGCCATTCTGCACAAAAGTGAAAAAGAAGCCGAAGCAGAATTTAAGTGGTGGCTCGATGTATTTGGTGAAGATTATTACATCGAACTCCAGCGTCACGGTATTCCCGATCAAGAACGGGTCAATCAGGTGTTGCTGAAATGGGCGCAGAAGTACAATGTAAAAATCATTGCTACCAACGACAGTCATTATACCGATGTGACCGATTACAATGCTCACGACATACTGTTGTGTGTGAATACAGGCGAGAAAAAGAGCACGCCTATTGCTAAGGAGTATCTCGACGACGATGAGGTGAATCTTAAAAATACCCGCTTTGGCTTTTACAACGACCAGTTCTATTTTAAGACCACCGACGAGATGACTCGTCTGTTTCAGGATTTACCCCAGGCCATTGACAATACCAACGAAATTGTTGATAAGGTCGATCTGCTTCATTTGCAGCGCGACATCTTGCTTCCCCATTTTCCCATTCCCGAGGGTTTTGTCAGTCAGGATGAGTATTTACGGCATCTTACCTTCGAGGGAGCACGTCGGCGTTATCACGAGCTTACGCCTGCCATTGAGGAACGACTCAATTATGAATTGCAGATTATCGAACGCATGGGATTTGCCGGATATTTTCTTATCGTGATGGATTTTATTAAAGCCGGCAGGGAGTTGGGTGTATTTGTTGGTCCGGGTCGTGGATCGGCTGCAGGATCGGCGGTGGCCTACTGCATTGGCATTACCAATATCGATCCTATCAAGTACGATCTTCTTTTTGAACGTTTTCTTAATCCCGACCGCAAGAGCATGCCCGATATCGATACCGATTTCGATGACGAAGGTAGGCAAAAGGTGATTGATTATGTCGTAAAAAAATACGGTCGCAATCAGGTGGCCCAGATTATTACCTACGGTACAATGGCCGCCAAGATGAGTATCAAGGATGTGGGGCGTGTGCTGGATCTGAGCCTGAGCGAAACCAATGAGCTTTCGAAACTGGTGCCCGAACGGCCGGGAATTACCCTGCAAAGAATTTTTGAGGCCCCCATCGACGGTGAAAAGGGGTTGCGCGAGAAAGAAGGACTGAATGCCGATGAAATTGCCAATGTGCTCAAGCTGCGTGAGATTATCAAAGGCGACGATCTTAAAGCACAGGTACTGCGTGAAGCCCGGAAAATTGAAGGTTCGGTACGCAATACCGGCGTGCATGCAGCAGGGATTATCATTGCCCCTACCGACCTTACCGATATAGTGCCGGTGGCTGTAGCCAAGGATGCCGATTTGTATGTAACCCAGTACGAGGGAAAGGTCATCGAGCAGGCCGGGGTTATTAAAATGGACTTTCTGGGGCTTAAAACCCTTACCATTATTAAAAATGCGCTGGAACTTATCCGTCAAAACCATGGGATTACCATCGACATCGACAATATCCCGCTCGACGATGCAAAGACCTATGAATTGTACCAGCGGGGCGAAACCAATGGTACGTTCCAGTTCGAAAGTCCGGGAATGCAAAAGTATCTGCGCGAACTCAAGCCCGACTCGTTCAACGACCTGATTGCTATGAATGCGCTTTATCGGCCGGGACCGCTGGAATATATTCCCAATTATATTGCCCGTAAACATGGCAAGGAGCCCGTTACCTACGACCTGCCCGAAATGGAGGAATACCTGAAAGATACCTACGGGATTACCGTATATCAGGAGCAGGTCATGTTGCTTTCGCAAAAACTGGCCGGTTTTTCTAAGGGTGATGCCGATATGTTGCGTAAGGCAATGGGTAAAAAAGATCGTAAAACGCTCGATAAACTGAAGCCTAAATTTATTGAACAGGCCTCGCAGAAAGGCTACGATGTTAAAATTCTGGAAAAAATCTGGGCCGACTGGGAGGCGTTTGCTTCGTATGCCTTTAACAAGTCGCACAGTACCTGCTATGCTTTTGTTGCTTATCAGACGGCTTACCTCAAGGCACACTATCCTGCCGAATATATGGCAGCCGTACTCAACAACGCCGCAAGTATTGAAAAAATAACTTTCTTCATGGAAGAATGCCGGCGACTGGGTATAGAGGTTTTGGGTCCCGACATCAACGAAAGTCGCGAGACTTTCACCGTCAACAAAAAAGGGAATATTCGTTTTGGACTGGCAGCTATCAAGGGCATAGGCGAAGGGGTGGTGTCGGTAATTATCGACGAACGCGACAAAAATGGACCCTATAAGGATGTGTACGATTTTTTCAGTCGTGTCAACTATTCGTCGATTAGTCGCAAGGTGATTGAAAACCTGATTATTGCCGGTGCACTCGATAGCTTTGGCATAAAACGTTCGGTATACTTTGTTACCGATGGGCAGACCAACTTTATCGAGCAGCTGATCAAGTATGGCACCCGTATGCAGGAGGAAAAGCGTTCGCAGCAACAGAGCCTCTTTTCTATGATCGATAACGGAAATGGGTTGCAGATACCTCCCCCCAAAGTCCCGACGGTGGAGGAAGACTGGACGATTATCGAACAGCTCAATCGCGAAAAGGATCTGATTGGCATTTACCTTTCGGGGCATCCCCTCGATCCCTATCGGTTTGAATTTGAAAATATTTGCACCCACCAACTATCCGACCTTAACGACCTTACCCCCCTGAAAGGTAAAGAGGTGGTGGTAGGGGGACTAGTAGTGGAGGCGCGCCCCGGTATCACCAAAAATAACAAACCCTACCTTGCTGTTACGATGCAGGATTATAACGGAACGTTTAAATTTAACCTGTTCGGCAAGGATTTTGACCAGTTCGAGCGCATGTTCCGAAAGGACTGGATGGTTCTGGTAAAGGCCAAAATTCAAATGCGCGAATTTGGCAATCGCAATGAACTTGAATTTAAAATTAACCGCGTAATGCATCTGGCCGACGTTCGCGATGAACTACTGAAAAGCGTGCAGCTTACTATCCCCTACGACCATATCGACGATGAATTTGTGCAAACGCTCGTTCAACAAGTAAAAAATAATCCTGGTAAATTATCCCTGAGAATTGCCCTGTTCGATGCCGAAAACAATATGAAGGTCGATTGCATTTCGCGTACCTATAAAATTAAAATTTCAAATGATTTTCTTAACTTTATCCATGCTTATCCTTTTATACATCTTAGCATTGCCTGAACTTTTTTTGAAATGAACGGTTTTTAGTATATCGGTATCAATAAATTTAAAATTTACAATTATGGCACTCGAACTTACGGATAGTAATTTTGATGAACTGGTCCTGAAATCGGACAAACCGGTAATGGTTGACTTTTGGGCTGAATGGTGCGGCCCGTGTCGTATGATTTCGCCTATTGTCGAAGAACTGGGGAAAGAATACGCCGGTAAGGTAGTAGTCGGCAAGGTAGATGTTGATAGCAACAACACTACTGCTATGCGTTTTGGCATACGAAACATCCCTACCGTTCTTTTCTTTAAAAACGGTCAGGTGGTCGACAAGCAGGTAGGAGCGGTTTCAAAAAGTGTGTTTGTGCAAAAGCTTAATAAGCTGCTGGAAGGGTGAAGCCCTTCCTTTTTTTGTAGTTTACTTTTTATATCTCGATTAAATGTATTTCCTTTTTACTTAAGCCCAAAAAATAAGATGACTTTATACTTCTTATTAAAAAATCAATCGTATCGATAACCTAATTGAGATCAACACTAAATATAAACCCTGTAATTATTGATGGACAAAATCGTCGCTGTTGATAATTGTAATAATTCCGAATTTAAATTTATCAAATTTGTGTTCGTATTGTAGTCTCAAAATGTCAAACATAACGAAATTATAAGATTTTTCGAACGATTGTTCATATACAATCTGACCAGGCGAAACTTCATGTGGACCGTATTAATTTTTATACCTTCTGTAATTACCATATCCTATTCCGGTTCCAATTTTGAAACATTCTTTTCGTCTTTAGCAATAATTAAAGAAATATTTGGGGTAATAGCCAATATGCTAGCATGACCTGCCTCGCCTTGAATCAAGGTCGATTGCCTGTAATGAATCCCCAGTTCCAATCGATTAAGATTTCCAGCTATGCCTACCTCTGTATTGAGCCCATACTTAACCAGGTGAGCAATTAATCCACTGGACACATAAGGATAGATTTTGTTTTGAGCTTGAACCACTAAATGTTAATAAATAACAAAAATACTAGAGTTTTTGCCTTCATACATTTTTATTTTTAACATTTTTGAATTTGAAAAAGTAAATATCGGTATTTTTTTTAAAAAAAGTATTCGGATGAGCAAGGAATTAAAATTTATAAGCGATGAGCAATAATTAAACCGCATAAAACGCGAAGGTATATGCATAAGAACGCAGAATATTTCTTTTTTCGCCAATTCTTAGCATTCTATATATCATTGCTGCAAGTGTTATTGTTCGCTTACCTTTGAGGTTATCAGGAAACAATTGGCATAATTATAATTTGGGGTTATCTATAAAAAAATTATTTTTCGGGCGGGGCATTTTTTAATTTTGCGCCATTAATCTGATACGAGTTATTGTTTGGAATGACAAAAAGAGGGTGATACGGGGTGGCCGGCAGTTGTTCCCGTGTTTTTTTTAATTTGAACGTTTATGAAAAAGCAATTGGTTTATGTGCGATATCTTGCGGGTTTTGTGTTGATTCTGTTGTTGTTGTGGGGGGTGCATCGGATTGCGTTTCGTTGGGCAATACAAAAATCAGTCGATCATCTTACCGATACATGGAATGTCAGTATCAGTTTTGGAAGCTATAGATCACAAGGGTTATCGGGAGCTGTTTTCCAGAAGGTCTGCATTACATATGCCAGTGGTGATACCCTTTTTTGGGGCAATGATATAAAAGTTCGGCTAAAACTGTTGCCGCTGATTATAGGAAAATTTCAACTGGCAAAGTTGCAGATCGATTCGATGGTAGTCAATTACCGACCTCATTTTTTGCATCGTAACGATACGACTGGGTATGCTTCGGATCATCATTCGGAAAAGCTGACCATTAATAACCGTTTGCGTGGTTTGTTCAGAAAATTGCCGGCTACCTGCCTGATAGGTTCTGCTACTTTCCGGTATATCGACAGCAGCCAGTGGTTTTGTGCCCGAATCGACAGCTTTACCATAAAGGATAAACGTATGCAGGGTATCTTGCACCTGTCCGATGCCAATGCAACGAGTACATTGGAGTGCCAGGGAAAATTAATTCCAGGCCAGTATCATCTTGCCATATCGATACGGAATCGGCAGGCCGGCGATAGTCCTCTGCCTTTTTCCGGCCAGAAATGGAATCTGATGCTTTCGTTCAGCAGCGCATATCTCGAATGTCAACTGCCCAATGCAACTACACTCCTGTTTTCTGTTTCGGCACGGGATCTTTCGCTGTTTCATCCTAAGCTATCGGAACAAGCAGTTCGGTTTGATACCTCTGGTCTGTCGTTGCTTATTAAAACAGAAAAAGACTACTGGTGTATCGATAGTGTTTCGCGGCTGACTTTCAATGGATTTACGTTTCCGCTGTTTGTTCGTTACGATTACGATACGGTTAATCCTACGCTGGATTTTGCCATTCCGCACATTGAGTTTCCTGCCCAACAACTGTTTGATGCGTTGCCCAAGGGAGCTTTCCGGCATCTCACTGGGTTGAAGGCCGAGGGTAATTTGTCGTTTGCCTTTCGGGGGCGTATTCCCTTTGGCATGCTTGATAGTTTATATCTGTATTCACAGCTACAGCCTTCAGGTTTTCGGATAAAACAATTTGGTCCGGCATATTTGCCCATGCTGAATGATACTTTTACCGTTTACCGACACGAACCCGGTTTTCCCCCTGTAGCAATTCGGGTCGATTCCAATGCAGCATCCTATACCCGTTTGCGCGATATCCCCAAGCATCTGATCGATGCCGTGCTGACTTCAGAGGACGGTACATTTTTTTATCACAGAGGATTTAACGAAGAAGCCTTTGCCAAATCGCTGGCCGAGAACATTCGCAAAAAACGTTTTGCCCGGGGCGCCAGTACCATTAGCATGCAACTGATACGCAATGTTTTTCTGTCGCGCAACAAAAATTTGTCGCGTAAGTTCGAAGAGGTGCTTCTTACCTGGCTGCTCGAAAATTCGCATATCGTAACCAAAGAACGTATGCTCGAAATTTATTTCAACATCATCGAATGGGGGCCTAACATTTATGGGATAAAGCAGGCGGCCCGGTTTTACTTTAACAAAAAACCCTCGCAGCTTACCTTGCAGGAAAGTATTTTTCTGGCGGCTATCATACCTTCACCCAAGTATTTCCGTTATACCTTTGTAACTAATGGCAGTATGAAAGACGGTTTTGAAGGTTATTTCCAGCGGGTAGCCCAGATTATGCTGGCACGAAATCAAATTCAGCCTTCCGATACTATTGGGCTTAGTCACAGGGTAACCCTTAGCGGTGAAGCTGCAAAAATGCTGATTTCGCCACAGGATTCCCTGCTGACAAATCCATCCGATACCCTCTTTTTCGATGCAAACGAGGATTTTTAACTATTTTTATGCTCAAAAAGTTACGGATGCTACCTGAACTTTTATAATATTGCAAGATCTGATCGGCTGCAGGTAAACCGATAGCAAGTATAGTATGTTAGAATAAGGGCTAAGATCCTATAATTCATTTTAGGCGGTGGCATGGAGTTAAATTTAGTATTGTATTAACGCAAAAGTTGTCAATAATTAAAAATATTTTTCGAATGAAGAAACGTCTTCTCATTGTAGCGGTAGTTGTAGGAAGCATTCTTACCACCAGTTTTGTAAGTAACGAATTTAAGATTAGTAAAAGCATCGATATTTTCATAAGTCTTTTCAAGGAGCTCAATTATAATTATGTCGACGACATTGATCCCGAGAAGCTCATCAATTCGGGTATTGACGCTATGCTCAAGACGCTCGATCCCTATACAACTTACATTCCTGAGTCGAAGCTCGAAGATTTCCGGTTTCAGACTACCGGCCAGTATGGGGGTATAGGCGCCATTATTCGTCGTATCGACGATTATGTCTATATAGCCGAGCCTTACGAAGGTTGTCCTGCTGCAAAGGCCGGACTTAAGGCGGGCGATAAAATCCTGGCGGTTGACGGTGTCGAAGCCAAGGGTAAAGATGTTAGTTCAGTTAGCGAACAGCTTAAGGGTACACCCGGTACATCCGTTGAGGTTACCATCGATCGGATGGGTGTAGAACAGCCCCTGAAAATTAAAATTACCCGCGAAAAAATTACGATTCCCAATGTGCCCTATTATGGGATGCTTACGGATTCTGTTGGGTATATACGTCTTTCAAATTTTACCACGAATGCCGGACTTGAGGTCAGGCAGGCTGTTACCGCACTCAAGGCCAGAAAAGCAAAAGCCCTTATTCTCGACCTGCGCGATAATCCGGGAGGATTGCTTAGCGAAGCCGTGGAAGTAGTAAATTGTTTTATCCCCAAAAATCAACTGGTGGTATTTACCAAGGGAAAAATCAAAGAATCGTTCAAGCGATATGTGACCATCAACGATCCTATTGATACGCTGATTCCCTTGACGGTACTAACCAGCCGTGGTACCGCATCGGCTGCAGAAATAGTAGCTGGAACCCTGCAGGATCTCGACAGGGCGGTGATTATCGGCCAACGCACTTTTGGGAAAGGGCTGGTTCAGCAAACCCGACCCCTGAGCTATAATACCCAACTCAAGGTGACGGTTGCCAAATACTATATTCCCTCCGGACGCTGCATCCAGGCGGTCGATTATTCCCACCGCAATGAAGATGGCAGCGTGGGCTATATCCCCGATTCGCTGATCAAGGAATTTAAAACGCACGCAGGACGAACAGTGTACGATGGAGGAGGAATTATGCCCGACATCAAAACTGAACCCGACAAATACAGCCAGATTGCCTTGAATCTGTATGCTAAAAATATCATCTTCCATTTTGCTACTGAGTTTGTGCGTGACCATCCGACAATAGCCCCTCCGGCCAAATTTACCATCGATGACGAAACCTACCGCAGGTTTACCGAGTACGTAAACAGGCAAAATTTCGACTATCAAACGCAAACCGAGCAACAACTTGAAAAACTCATTGAAACAGCTAAAAAGGAAAGATACTATCAATCGGCCGAACAGGAATTTATACATCTTAAGGAACGTATATCGCATGATAAAAACAAGGATTTGGAAGTTTTTCGTAAGGAAATTGAAAAACTGCTGATCGACGAGATTATTCCTCGTTATTATTATCAAAAGGGCAGAATCATAGCATCGATCAATGGAGGAGATAAGGAGGTAGAGAAAGCTATACAGATATTGAGCGACCGGACAGCATATGCAGGCCTGCTTTCCAGTAGTGCTGTCATTGGAAAAGAGGAACATCGGTCGAAAGAGGAAAGTACCGTGCTTGAAGAAGATACCGAATAACCATTTTTATTAAATTTTGCATCGAAATAATCCATAAAAAGTTATATGTCCAAGAGGAACATTCGACCCTTACGGTCGAATGTTCGTTTAAACCCAAATCCGTCATTAGCATTAGGTTGGTAAATGAAATAGTCCGACTTAAAAAGTATTTGCTTTAAAAGTGACATGCCTTCCCATGGGGTAATTCTTTGTCGGTAAAGTCGATTT
>Ga0068707_1001763_pt1 | contig 15162 bp, 13 predicted proteins | sample YNPNPMetaG_FD_66600 | JGI IMG/M metagenome (GOLD analysis project Ga0068707, IMG submission 66600) | Anoxygenic and chlorotrophic microbial mat microbial communities from Yellowstone National Park, USA - YNP NP MetaG | ecosystem: Environmental > Aquatic > Thermal springs > Hot (42-90C) >...
CCCACCGTATCCGTGACCAGGACGACCGTGCCGCCTGGCAACTGCACCCGGCGGGTCGTGGGGTCTAGCGTGGCAAAGAGCTGATCGGCGATATACACATCGGCACCGCTCAGGCGGTTGAGCAAGGTGGACTTCCCTGCGTTGGTATAGCCGACCAGGGCGACGGTGGGCAGGCCACTCCGCCGGCGTTGGGCGCGGTAACGCGCGCGATGGGCGCGTACCTGTTCCAGCTCTTGCTTGAGTTGGGCGATGCGGGCGCGAATCAGGCGCCGATCCATTTCCAGCCGGGTTTCGCCAGGGCCGCGCAGGCCGACCCCGCCGGTTGACCCGCCCGCGCGTCCGCCGGCCTGGCGCGTCAGAGCGCGCTGCGTCCAGGCCTGTGTCAGGCGGGGCAGGCGGTATTCATACTGCGCCAGCTCAACCTGGAGCGCGCCTTCGCGGGTATGGGCATGTTGGGCGAAAATGTCCAGGATCAGGGTGGTGCGATCAATCACCTTGACCTCAGGCCCAAAAATGCGCTCCAATTCGCGCTGATGGCGCGGGGATAGCTCGTCGTCGAAAACGACCGCATCGGCTTCGAGCATCCGGAGCGTTTCAGCCAGCTCTTCGGCCTTACCCCGCCCGATGAAGGTATCTACGCGCGGTTTATCCAGGCGCTGCGTGATCTGTCCGATCACTTCCATGCCGGCGGTGCGGGCCAGTTGCGCCAGCTCGGCCAGGGAATCGGCAGCGGACCAGGCGCCAGGGGCGTAATCTCCCTGTGGCGTGAGCTTCCACTCCACCCCCACTAGAAAAGCGCGTTCCGGGGGTTCCAGGTTGTTTATAAGACGTTCCGAATCTTCCTTCATTTTCCTCCTGTTAACGTGGTGACTTTCCCTAAATATAACGTCAATTTTCCCCGCGGCAAGCTGCGGGAAACGCAGCCTGGCAGACCGGGCGCGCCGGTGTTGGATCGCGGGCGTTGGAGCGCGGGCATCTCACCCGCTGGGATCGCGGGCGTCTCGCCCGCCGGGAGCGCGGGTGTCTCACCCGCCGTGAGCACGGGCGTCTCACCCGCCGGGAGCGCGGGTGTCTCACCCGCTGGGAGCGCGGGTGTCTCGCCTGCTGGGATCGCGGGCATCTCACCCGCTGGGAGCGCGGGTGTCTCGCCCGCTGGGATCGTGGGCGTCTCACCCGCCGGGAGCGCGGGCGTCTCACCCGCTGGGAGCGCGGGCGTCTCACCCGCTGGGAGCGCGGGCGTCTCGCCCGCCGGGAGCGCGGGCGTCTCGCCCGCCGGGAGCACGGGCGTCTTGCCCGCCGGGAGCACGGGCGTCTCGCCCGCCGGGAGCGCGGGCGTCTCGCCCGCCGGGAGCACGGGCGTCTTGCCCGCTGGGAGCGCGGGCGTCTCACCCGCTGGGAGCGCGGGCGTCTCGCCCGCACAGCTGATTGCGCCCTTCAGAGGTCTGTTTTTTGCCACAGTTTTTAAACCGTGCTATACTTAAAAACACAGCTTGCATTTTTTACACTTGTGTCTAAACTTTCTAAGAGTCTGGGGAGTCGTGATGCAGGAATCCGAGTTTCGGGAGGGCACGGACCTATCCTGGGTGACCTGGGTGTGTGCCCATGGTCTTGCCACGCCCGCCTGGTTTTTCCTGGAGGTGATTCGTCTGAACGCGGGGTGGCTGACGCCGTTTCTGGACCTGGTAGAGCCTTTCCTGCCCGTGTCGGAGCTTTTGCCGAGCCTTTCAACCATACAGCGCAAGCTGGAAGGGAAATCCGAATGAATCCAACCAGTCTGGCCCTGATAGCTACTTTGATCGCTGCCGGAAGCCTGGCTTATTACGTCTTGCGGCAGCGGCGTTATGTGCTGGATGTCCGGCGCTATCCTGTTTTCGCGGCTCTGGCCGAAGAAGTAGGGCGCTCGGCAGAGGGCGGGACGCTGCTCCACGTCGCCCTGGGCCGCGGCGATATAACCGGCCAGGACGCGATCACCTCTATGACCGCTTTTCTGGGCCTGAGCGGCCTGCTGAATATGGCCGCCGCTTACGATACGCCTCCCATCATTACGACAGGCAACCCCACGCTTTATCTTCTGGCTGATGATATGATGCGGCGTTCTTATGCGCGCATCGGCAACGTGAAGCGCTATCGGCCTACCCTGGTCCAATATGTCGCAGCGTCGCCGATCACTTACGCGGCGGTGAGCGCCACTCAGTTGTACAAGGCCGAGGGGGGATCCAACATCGTGCTGGGGGTCTTTGATCAGGAAGTCAGTCTGCTGCTGGATGCTGGCGAGCGACACGGCGTCGCCTCCCTGGGGGGCGCGGTGTCGCCTCAGGCGGTGGCTGCCATGTATCCGGCTTTATCGAGTGACGTTCTGGCGATTGGCGAGGACTTCTTTTCGGGCAGCGCGGCGCAGATGGAAAGCCCGATCTATCGCGCCAGCCTGTGGACGCAAGAGCTGCTGCGTTGGGTCCTGATTGCAGCTATGGTCCTGGCTGGCCTGGGGGCCCTGGTGGGCCTGGGAGGGGGCTAAGCCGATGAAATTACTCAAGCGTTGGGGTGTAACTTTCTTTGGCATCCTCACCGCGGTGCTGATTTTGCTCGGCATCTTGATGCCGGTTACCCCCCTCAAAGAGATTCGGCTGATTTTGCTGCAGTGGGCGATGGTGATCGCCATCTTCGCTTTCTTCCTGGCCTTCCTGCATCTGATCCGGGTGAATCTGGCGCGCTTGAAGCAATTCAAAAAGTACGGTGTGCCGGGTCTGTTGACGGTTTTTTCGGCCCTGCTCACGCTTATCCTGGTCTTTATACAGGGGCCTCAGGGGACTTATAGTCAGCTTCTCCTCAACGCTGTGCTGATTCCCGGTGAGGCCGCGCTGATGGGCCTGACCGCGGTGACGCTCTTGTTGGCGGGGATTCGCATAGCGCGGGTGCGTCCGGCGCATGAGGTGATCCTGTTCACCGGCGTGGCCGCTTTGATGTTGGTGGGAATGATCCCGATCTTGCCGGTTCTGGGGACTTTGGCTTCTTGGGTGCAAAAGGTGCCGGCGATGGCGGGCCTGCGCGGCCTGGTTCTAGGCGTGGCCTTGGGGACACTTTTGGCCGGGCTGCGCTTCTTATTCGGCTTTGACCGCCCACAGAGTGAAGAATAGCTATGATTCGCTGTCCAAAGTGTGGCGCCCTCAATCAGGATAGTAGCCGCTTCTGCAACAGTTGCGGCGCGCCGCTTCAGCGCACTCAGATTCGTTGCCCGGTGTGCAAGACGCTGAATCCCGCCGGCAATGTGTTCTGCGATAAATGTCACACGCGGCTGATTCCCGCCGATGCGATGTTACCCCGTCAAACCGAGTCGCAGCCCTCTCCGGAGCCTGGAGAGTCGGTCCGCCAGATTTCACTGCCGGTGCGCTCGGACTTGGGCAAAACCGGGCCGCTGACGGGTTTCCCGGATTGGCTGGAGGGCTTGACGGATGAGACTCCCCTGCCGCCTACGGAAAGTGAACCTGCCGCGAATGATTTTCAGGCTGAGCCGGTCGAATTGCCCGACTGGTTGCTGGGCATTCTCCCTCAGGAGACGGCTTCCTCAGGTGAGGAAGCCTCTCAGCTGCCGGACTGGCTGGGCGGATTGGCCGCACCTGAGTCCGAAGTTACCCCGTCCGCCCCGGCGGAAGAGGGGCCGCTGCCCAACTGGCTGAGCGGATTGGCCGCACCTGAGTCCGAAGTTACCCCGTCCGCCCCGGCGGAAGAGGGACCGCTGCCGGACTGGCTGAGCGGATTGGCCGCACCTGAGTCCGAAGTTACCCCGTCCGCCCCGGCGGAAGAGGGACCGCTGCCCGACTGGCTGAGCGGATTGGCCGCACCCGAGCCCGAAGCCGCCCCGTCCGCCCCGGCGGAAGAGGGGCCGCTGCCCGATTGGCTGGGCGGATTGGCCGCACCTGAGTCCGAAGTTACCCCGTCCGCCCCGGCGGAAGAGGGACCGCTGCCCGATTGGCTGAGCGGGATAGTTACCCCATCTGGAGCGGCTTCGGCAGGGACCGCGGCCTTTATTCCGGAGGCCCCCTTGCCAACAGGCCCCGCACAGGCCCCGCCCGCAGAGGAAGCTGGCGGCGGGGCCTTCGCTGAAACGCCTGGAGCGGTCCCGGATTGGCTGCTCTCCCTGGCCCCGCAAGATTTGCCCTCCGAGCCGACCCAGGGAGCTTTCCTGATCCCGGAGGAAGAAACCGAAGAGGCGGAAGTCCCTGATCTGACCCCCTTGCCGGAGCCGCGGAAACCGACGACGGACGAACTGGCCCGCGCTAACGTCCCGGAATGGCTGCGCTCGTTGCGCCCAGAAGGCAGTTTTGGCGAAGCAACCGGGGTTGGGGATAAAGGCACGGTTTTTGTCGGGGCGGCTGATCTGGAGGCCACCCTGGGGGAGCTTGAAGGCGAACTGGCCCGCGCTGAAATTCCGGAATGGCTGCAGGAATTGCGGCCTACTGGAGCTCCCCGGCCTGAGGGCATGACGCTGGAGCAGTTCATCAGTCAGGCTACCGAAACTGAGGGCGGGCCGCTTTCTGGCATGAAGGGCCTGCTCCAACCCGAAGCGATGGTGGATATTCCGCCGGATTATACCCCGGTCGTGCGGTACGAATTGCCGGCGGCTGTGTTGGAGCGGGCGCGCCTGTGGCAAACACTTCTGGAGCAACCACGCAGCGCGCAGCGTAAAATGGCCCGTCGGCGCGTTCGGCCAGGGATGGGCGAGCAACTGGCGCGCTGGTTGGTGGCGCTAGTCCTGTTGGTCGTTGGCATCTGGCCTCTGTTGGGGTATCCGGTTCCGGTTAATGTGCCTTTGAGGAATCCATCCGGCTTGCAGGGATTTGTGAACACCCTGGAAGGGTTGCAGCCGGGAGCGCGCGTGTTGGTGGCGGTGGAATATGGCCCGGCGGAGGCGCCGGAGATGGCTTTCATGACGGAGCCGCTGCTCACTCACCTGGCCGCGCGGGGAGCCGCCGTGGATTGGGTGAGCACCCTGCCTGAGGGGGTGGGCCTCATCAACAACCTGCGGAAAGATCCGGCTTGGGATGCCGGTTGGCAAACGCCAGGATACCTGCCGGGGGCGACAACCGGGATCGCTTCGTATGTGTCGCTTCATCAAGAGTATGATGTGCTCATTGTGCTTGCGGCGCGCTCCGACCACCTGCGCTGGTGGATTGAACAAAATACCGTCGGCCCACGCTGGCCGGTTCTGGTGGGCGTCAGTAACGCCGTGGGGAGCCTGATGATTCCCTATCTGGAGATAGAAAATTTAAAGGGCGTGCTGATAGGAGTGCAGGACGGGACGAGGTATCTGGCACAACGTTCCGGGGGGAGCCTGGCCCAATATCCTATGCAACGGCGTCAGCTCAATGCCCTGGTGGGGCTGCAATGGGTGACCATGGTCCTGCTGGTCGGTGGAATGCTGTGGACTTTGATGACGCGCAAGAAGGGGACGGGATAACATGCCGGTTTCACTGGACTTAGTGGCAGGGATACTGGGGACGGTCTTCACGGTGTTGTTGCTGAGCTATCTCTTCGGCGACACAGTGTTGTATCGCTGGACCCTGGCTATTCTGGTGGGGGTGGGGGCGGGATACGCCCTGGCTCTGGCCTTGCGCTACCTGGTTTATACCTGGATTCTGCCCATGCTTGATGCGCAAACAGGGCTGGAGCTGCGTTTGTACTACGCCATCCCGATTATCCTGGGCGCGCTCCTGTTGTTCAAGGGATTCCCGCGCCTTTCGCCGGCCGGCAATCTTTCGATGGCGATTCTGTTGGGCAGTGGGGTGGCGGTAGCTTTTAGCGGGGCTTTGTTGGGGACGATTATCCCTCAGGTTGACGCGACGGGCTCCGGTCTATCGCTCCGGGCGGGCGTGGGCCAGGTTTTTAACGGGGTGCTGGTTTTGTTGGGCACCATTATCGCCTTGCTGGGGTTTTCGCCGCGCCCAGAGCCGCAAGTCGGGCAGGCGCGCCTCTGGCAGGTCTGGTTGCAACGCTTTAGCCGTTATCTCCTGATCATTGGTCTGGCGGTGGCTTTCGCTGGGGCTTTAACCTCTTCGCTGATGATGTTGGTCAGTAGCCTGGCTTTTCTTCTGGAAAAGCTGTTCTCTATTCTTGCTATAGGGCTGTAAGGCGATGGCTGAAGAACACGCACTGGATTCCATCCTGGTAGCCGATTGCGGTGCCGTTTTAACCAAGGTCCTGCTTTTCGAGCGGGTCGAAGATAGCTATCGCCTGGTGGCGCAGGCTTCGACGCTCACGACCAACAATCCGCCCTGGAATGACCTGAGCATCGGTGTATTCCATGCGGTGGAGGAGATTGAGCATATTGTGGGTCGTCAGCTTTATGGCAGTGCGCGCATCATTACCCCTTATGAAGCCATGAAGGGTGTGGACGCCTTTGTGGTGACCATGAGTGCACCGGAGCCATTGCGGGTGTTGCTGGCCGGTCTGGTGCGCGAGATGAGCCTGGAGAGCGCGCGGCGCGCGGTCACCGGGACTTATGCCCAGGTGATTGGCACGATTATGCGCGAGGGCAGCCTGGTTTCACCGGAAGAGCATTGGGCGCGCACGGTGCGTGATCTGCATCCTGATGTGGTGCTGCTGGTTGGTGGGGTAGATGGAGGCGCGGCACGTCCGGTGTTGGAGCTGGCTGACGCTGTGCGTCTCGGCATTTCGATGATTGATCAGGGGCAGCGTCCCGAAGTTATCTATGCGGGAAACGCGCGCCTGGCGAGCCGTATGGCCAGGCTATTTGAAAACGTTGCGCCCATCACGGTAGTAGATAATGTTCGTCCCACCATGGAGCAAGAGCACCTGGGACCGACGCAGGAAGCCCTGGAGCGGATTTACATTGCCCGGCGCTTTAACCAGTCTCCCGGCGCGGATCGTTTGATGGAGTGGAATAATGCGCCGGTTCAGCCGACGGCCCTGGCCTTTGGCCGCCTGATCGAGTACCTCTGGCATCAAGAGCAGGCGCTGGACCGCGGGACCCTGGGGGTGGATTTGGGAGCGGCCAGTGCTACAGTGGCGGCGACCTTTGATAAGCGCCTTTTCTTTTCCATTCGTGGCGGGGAGGGCCTGGTGCTCGGTCCCTTGCAGTGGGTTGAAAAGCACGGCCTGGAGACGATCACGCGCTGGTTGCCTGAGGCTATTCCCGAGGATGAGGTCCTGGCGGTCCTGCACAACCGGAGGATTTACCCCTGGACGTTGCCCCAGGACCCGCACGAGCTGTGGATCGAACAGGCCGTAGTGCGTGAGGCATTGCGGCATCTCATGGCCATCGCGCGTCCAACCTGGGATACGGGGAAAGCGCAGCTCTACCCGGAACTGATGCCCAGACTCGATCCTATTGTGGTGTCGGGAGGGGGCGTGGTGACGATGCCTCGTCCTGGCCATGTTCTGTTGGCCGTCCTGGATGGCCTGGAGCCGGTGGGGATCAGCCGCATCTGGCTGGATCAAAACCGCGCAGCTCCGGCCCTGGGAGCTTTGGCCAGCATTTCGCCGCTTGCCGCTGCTTCGGCGCTGAACGCTGGTTCCCTGGTCTCTTTAGGCACGGTGATTTCGCCGGTAGGCCGGGCGCATCCGGGGGAGACCATCCTGAAAATTCATATCGCTTACGATGACGGTGGGGTCCTGGACGTGGAAGCGCGGTATGGCGACCTGGAAATCTGGCCTCTCTTGCCAGGGCAAAGCGCCTTGCTCGACATCAAGCCGCTGCGTCGTCTTGATATTGGCCTGGGGCCGGGGCGCGGCGGGAAGGTGCGGGTTCATGGCGGGCTGGTCGGCCTGGTAGTGGATGCGCGCGGGCGTCCGCTGGTCCTGCCCGTGAACGCTGATGACCGCCGGGAGCTGGTTCAGCGTTGGTTCTGGGATGTGGGAGGCTAAGGCATGGTCACCCCCTATAGCATCATCAGCCCGCTTACCCAGGTCCAGATTCCGCGTCGTTTGCCCATGCAAGGGGAAGTCCTGGTCAAGTTGACCGAGTTTGTCGAGCCAACGCAGGTGATAGCCCGTGTTCAAATTCCCCCTGACTTTCGTCTGGTTAACTTGAGCGAAACCCTGGGGGTGGAGCCCAAACAGATCAAGCCGTATCTTAAGGTCAAGATAGGACAGCGGGTGAAAGCCGGGCAGATCGTGGCCGAACGGGGCGGGTTGACCGTGCGCACCTGTCGCAGCCCGATCGAAGGCACGGTGACCGCAGTTGGGCGTGGTCGGATGTTGATCGAAGCGGCCCCGACCTTTTATGAGTTGACCGCGTTGGTGCCGGGCGCTATTTCCGAGGTGTGGCCCAATCAAGGCGCGGTGGTGGAAGCTACCGGGGCTTACATTCAGGCGGCGTGGGGCAATCAAAAAGAAACCTTTGGGGTACTCAAGTGCCTGGTCAAAACGCACAAGCAGCCCATCCGCGTTAAAACGGTAGATAATTCGGTCAGTGAAGCGATCATCGTTGGCGGCGGGCCGCTGAATGAGGATATCCTCGCCGCGGCGGAAGAGGTGAAGGTCAGAGCCGTCATTGTCGGCAGCATCCCGGCTTCCCTCATCCTCCGCGCTCAGGCCGTCAGCTTCACGGTTATAGCAACCGAAGGCGTCGGGGAAGTGGCCATGTCCCCCTTTGCTTTTGATTTGCTCAAATCGCTGGCGGGGCGGGAGGCTGCGGTATGTGGGCGCCTGAGTGCGCTGTGGCCAGTGGAGCGCCCCTACATTTTTGTCCCGCTCCCCGGTCAGGCCCCGCTGCCTCCCAATCCCGAATCCCGGCTCACACCGGGGATGCGGGTGCGGGCTTTGCGCATGCCCTACCTGGGGATGAGCGGCATCGTCGAGGAACTGCCCCAGGGCTTGATTGCCCTGGAAACCGGGGCGCGCGTTCCGGGCGCGCGGGTGAAAATAGGGGATGAGAGTATACTGATTCCCCTTTCCAATCTGGAACGCCTGCTTTAGACCGGCCTTGCTCATGGCGATTGGCGCTTTTTAGAAAAATTGGTAACTGCTCAGCCACCCACCGTCTGGTGACTGAAGGCTTATCCCGGAGCCAGCGCATAGGAAGACGCTGGCGGGACGGCATAGGGATGCTGCCCTACGGGCGCTCGGGGGGCAGAAAGCGGCACCATTTCAACCGCCAGTCTGAACAGTTACAAAAGTTGTACCTTTTGCTTTATCATGGTATAGTTAATTAGCTTGCAGGTTAAGTTGAGGCAAAAACTGGCCGGCAAGTTCATCTTGAGTTGGGAGGAGGCGTCGAATGGCGGACGACCTGGGAAAAAACCCCTTGGATGATGATCTGTTTTTTGAGGAAGGCGAGGCTACGACGGAAGAAGAAGCCGAAGGGGGAGCAGCCACTAAAGGCACAGATCGGAACTTCGTCCTGGCGGCGGCTATCTTAGGGGGCATCCTTCTGTTGGCGATTATCACTTTTATCGTCTGGGCCCTGGTGATCAATCCCAATTTGCAGAAACAGCGTGAGGCGCGTGCCGCAGCTATCCGCGCTACCAATGAGGCCATCCAGATCGCGCTGGATGCCACGGCTACCGCTGAGGCCATTTTCGCGCTCACGCCGACGGCGACCCCGGTAACGCCGACCCCCACGCCCTTACCCCCCACACCGACCCCGACGCCTGAGCCGACCCAGCTCACGCCGACGGCGACTCCGGAGACGCAGCCGCAGGTGACCGTGACCGCCACACCTGGAGCGGGCCTTCAGACGCCTACGCCTACACCCCTTCCGCGTCGCACCAACACCCCTACGCTCACACCGACCCGGAATCCGCGGACGCCTACCAGTGGCACCGGTGGCAGCGGTGGCCAGGTTCCTAATACCGGAGGTCTGGGCGAGGTGCTGGCCTTTGGCGCAGCCGGACTGCTGTTGATCCTGGTGTTGGTGATCGCACGGCGCTTACGCCGGGCTTGAGGGGCGAAACGCTCAGTCAAAGCCGCGGGGAAGCTTCCCCGCGGCTTTTGTTATGGTGCTGACGTCAGCCGGTCGCTTCACGCTGTGCCCACTGCAGACGCAAAAACAGCCAGGGAGCGCCGGCGGTGACCCAAAATCCGATCAGTCCGTAGCCCAGGAAAGCAAGCAGCGGGACAGAGGTCAGCTCCGCCAGAATGGCGCGCAGGGCCAGCGTAATCCCCAGGCCCACTCCCAGGCGCAGCCCTTTTTGGCGCCCGGAGCCAGCTACGGAGAAACGTAAAGCGCGTCGTTCGACCCCTAGCCCCAGCAACACCCCCAGGAGCGAGCCGCTCAGGTCCAGGCCATGAGCCGGCAAAGCCAGCATCAGCAGCCAGGCTACCAGGAGACTGAGCAGACTTTGAAGTCCGGCATCCCAGCGCTGGAAAATCGGCAGCAGCTCGTGCTCCAGCGTCAGATAGGCCCACAACACCCCGGCGCCGAGCAGATATCCCCCCAGCACATCTGTGGGGAAATGCACCCCCTGATAGATGCGTGCCAGGCCTACCAGAATGGGAATCACGATGCCGAGCGTCCAGACCAGGGGCGTGCGCCAGACCTGCAAAAGCAATCCCCAGAAGACCAGGGTGTTCTGGGCGTGACCACTGGGCAGGCCTGGATCGTCGAGCACTTCCAGCGGTTTGACGCGGACATCGTAGGTAAATGGGCGGGGTTGATGGAAGCCGTACTTGGTGAAAGCATTGCTGACATGAGAGAGATAGAGCAGCACCATGGCCCGTGCGCCGGTGCGCCGCTCAACACACCAATAAAGCCAGGCTGCCAGCACCAGGAAACATTCGGTTGTGCCCAGCCAGCTCACCGCATTGGCCAGCCCATCCCATTGCGGGCTGAATTGCCCCTGCAGCCAGAGAATAACCTGAATCCCCCAATCCAATATAGCGTGCATGCCCCCTCCTCCTGAAAGCCGCCTGGCGTTCCCAGATGGCGGCGTGTATGTGGTAACTGCTCAGCCCCCCCATCTGGCGACTGAAGACTTATCCCGTAGCCAGCGCCTCCCTATGCGCTGGCGGGGCGGCATAGGGAGGCCGTCCTACCAGGCGCTCGGGGGCAGAAATCCCTCCCCGACCGCGCGCTCACAGATAGCGTCCAGGCCCATTGTATGCGAATCGGTAAAAACAGGTAACTGCGCGCAGGCGTGTTATACTATGCCCTGGATGTTCGAGTTTCCAAATGGAGGAAGACCATGTCCCAAGCGTCCCAAACCCGGAAAGTTTCGCCCTATCTGGTCCTGGCCGGTGGCGTGCTGGCCGTATCGAGCGCCTCGACCTTGATCCGCTTCGCTCAGACGGAGGTGCCTTCGCTGGCCATCGCTGCCTGGCGGATGACGCTGGCCGCTTTAGGGCTGGCGCTGCCGGCCTGGCGCTTCTGTCGCGCTGAGTGGCGCGCCCTCGATCGGCGCGCCTGGGCCTGGCTGGTTGGAGCGGGCTTTTTCCTGGCCGTCCATTTTGCGGCCTGGATCACTTCCCTGGCCATGACTACGGTGGCAGCTTCGGTGGTTCTGGTGACGATGAACCCGCTGTTTGTGGGCATCGCTTCCTGGCTGATTCTGCACGAGCGGCTGGAGCGCAACACCGTACTCGGCATTCTCCTGGGGATAGGCGGAGCCGTAGCGATTGCCTTGAGTGATGCGCAGGCCGGCGGCGCCCATCGCCTGGCGGGGGATGTCCTGGCCCTCTTGGGCGCATTGGCGGCCTCCAGCTATTTTATGGTCGGGCGGCACTTGCGCCCCCGCCTTTCCCTGATCGGCTATGTGTTTCCTGTGTATGCCATGGCGGCGGTGTGGCTGATGCTCTTCGCCGGGTTCAATCAGGTTCCGCTTTCAGGCTACAGTCCGCGGGCCTGGCTCTGGCTGGTCCTGTTGGCGCTGGGGCCGCAGATTGTGGGGCATTCCACGCTCAACTGGGCGTTGAAGCATTTGACCGCCACCTTTGTCACCCTGGCGGTCCTGGGAGAACCGCTGCTTTCCGCCTTGCTGGCCTGGGGGCTTTTCCATGAGGTCCCTTCTCCCCTGACCCTGGTGGGAGGTGGGCTGGTGCTGGCCGGCATTGTGGTGGGAAGCCAAAAGGCCACAACGGAGGAGCCGACCGACGCGTGAGGCCTTAGCCTGGTAGCGATGAATGACGCCAAGAGAAGGACGTTTGCTTCTTGACGCCAGAGCGGCGAGGGGGTAAAATGCTGAATGAGCTTTTTGGATATTAGATATAATTTTCAGTTTTGAATTTTATCCTTCATGCAAAGGAGCAGGTTATGCGGACTCAGGATTACATTGAACTCGAAGAGCGCTACAATGCGCACAACTACCACCCGCTGGATGTGGTCATCACCCGCGCGCAGGGGGTATGGGTGTGGGACGTGGAAGGTAATCGTTACATGGATTGCCTGAGCGCCTACTCCGCGGTCAACCAGGGGCATTGCCATCCGCGCATCCTGCAAGCCCTGCAGGAGCAGGCGCAAAAGGTGACGTTGACCTCGCGCGCCTTCCGCAACGATCAGTTGCCCTTGCTGGCCAAAGAACTGTGCGAGCTAAGCGGGCATGAGATGATGCTCCCCATGAACACGGGGGCCGAAGCGGTGGAAACGGCGCTGAAAGCGGCGCGGCTGTGGGGCTATCGCGTCAAGGGCGTTCCGGAGAACCAGGCTGAGATCATCGTCTGTACCAACAACTTCCACGGGCGCACCATCAGCATTATCACTTTTTCGACCGAACCGCTCTACCGGGATGGGTTTGGCCCCTTTACGCCGGGCTTCAAAATCATTCCCTACGGGGATGCGGCGGCTTTAGAAGCGGCCATCACGCCGAATACCGTGGCTTTCCTGGTGGAACCGATTCAGGGAGAAGCGGGGGTGATCGTGCCGCCGGCAGGTTACCTCAAGCAGGTGCGTGAGATCTGCACGCGGCACCGGGTGCTCTTCATTGCGGATGAAATTCAGACCGGCCTGGGACGCACGGGCAAGTTGTTTGCCTGTGATTGGGAAGAGGTCCAGCCCGACCTGGTCACCATTGGCAAGGCGCTTTCGGGCGGGATGATGCCCGTTTCGGCGGTGTTGGGCAAGCGCGAAGTCCTGCTGCAGTTCAAGCCGGGCAGCCATGGCTCGACCTTTGGCGGCAATCCGCTGGCCTGCGCGGTGGCGCGGGAGTCCCTGCGCGTTATCGTGGAGGAGCACCTGGCCGAGCGCGCCAATGAGCTGGGCGCCTACTTCCGCGAGCAGTTGCGCGCCCTCAACAGCCCCTACGTCAAAGAGGTGCGGGGCAAGGGCCTGCTGATCGGGGTGGAACTCAAGCACGAAGTTGGGCCGGCCCGGCCCTTCTGCGAGGCTTTGATGAAGCGCGGCATCCTGGCCAAAGAGACGCATGAAAGCGTGATTCGCTTCGCTCCGCCTCTGGTCATCACCCGCGAGGAGATTGACTGGGCTTTGGAGCAAATCCGCGCAGTTCTGGGCGCTTAGTCCAGGCTTTTCATCCAGGAACAGGGCGGCTCACTGAGCCGCCCTGTTGGTTGGTGAGGGATTACCCTTGTTTGAGCGCTTCGGCAAAGCGGAAGCCGAAATCTTCGGCCTTGCGGAGCAATTCCGGCGTGGCACCGCCCTGGAAGTGCCAGGCCTCCAGCACTTCCCATTTGAGCGTTTCGGCAAGCTTTTTGAAATCCGTGATCGCGCCCCCGCTCCAGCCGTAGCTGCCAAAGTAAGCGGCTTTGCGGTTTTCGATGCGCTTGGCTTCGGCCATGCGTAGAGCGTCCTGCATGGGCGGGAAGAGGTGGCCTTCGTAAGTGGGCGCTCCGACAATCACGCCCCGGCGTTGGTAAAGGTAGGGGAGGTAGTAGGCGGCCTGGACATGGCGCACATCGAAGCTATCTACCGGCACGCCCGCTCGCACCACGCCTTCGGCTACGGCCTGGGCCACTCGCTCGGTATTGCCGTACATCGTCCCCATCAACAAAGTGACACCGACGTCGCCTGGGCCTTTAGCATACTCTGCCCAGCGGCGATAAAGCTCCAGAATGCGCTGTGGGTTGCCCCGCCACACCAGGCCATGAGCAGGGGCAATCACCTGGATGGGCAGCGTCGAAAGGAGATTCAGAGCTTTGAGCACCGGTGCGTTATAACGGGATACAATGGTCACGTAATAGCGTAGCGCTTCCTGTTCGTAGAAGCTGATATCCGCATATTGGTCGTCGAAAATCCCGCCCTGCAGAGCGCCGTAACCACCAAAGCCATCGCAGGAGAAGAGCACGCCCTGATGGATTTCATACGTCATCATCGTCTCTGGCCAGTGTACGAAGGGCGTGTACAAAAACTTGAGGCGGTGTCCACCCAGGTCCAGCTCTTCGCCGTCCGCCACTACGTGCACCTTCTCGGTAATGTGATAATAAGCGTCGAGCATGGGCTGGCCTTTGGCCGAAATCAGGAATTGCGCTTTAGGCGCCAGGCGGTGGAAGATGCTCAGGGCGCCCGTATGATCCGGCTCCATGTGATTGATGACCACATAGTCCAACTGAGCGGGGTCGGTCAGCTCGGCAATCTGATCGAGCAGCGCGTTGAGCTTGAAGTCCTTGGCCAGATCAATCAGGGCTGTCTTTTCGCCCTTGACCAGATAGGCGTTGTAGGAAACGCCTTCCCGTGATATGGGCCATAGCCCTTCAAAAAGGTCGGTTGTGCGATCGTTCACGCCAACCCAGTAAATACCCGGTTTAATTTCTACTCCTGGCATGGTTAGGTCCTTTCTATCAGGGAATGGGTGAGCTGTTAGCTGAGGTGATTATCCAGATTTCGGGAGGGAAGTCAAGGGCAGGACATGGAGGAGCCCCTATCAACCTCTGCGCCTTCGCTGTTTCGGCGATGAAATGCTGACCACGAATCCACGTGTCATCGCGTCGCCTGCGTTGACTCGTTCCTGATGCGCGGACGGTCCTTTCTCGCCTGCTTGTAATTACCTACCCTGAATCGTTTGCAAATAATGTAGCGTAGGCTTTAGCCTGCGCATACAGGCGCTACAGGGGCATGCCTTCGCCGCGTCTTTGATAGCGCTTGCCTGGGAGCTCTCTGGTAGGTAGCTCGACAATGTTAGATTCGACCTCACCCCTACCCCCTGGCTCCCTTCCCCTCTCCGCCGCAGGGAGGGGAAGGGGGTGGGGGGATGGGGGGGATGGGGTGAGGTCCACCTTGACCGCCATTTACGCTAATTTAACATTGTCGAGGTAGTTACG
>Ga0068707_1001764_pt1 | contig 15161 bp, 11 predicted proteins | sample YNPNPMetaG_FD_66600 | JGI IMG/M metagenome (GOLD analysis project Ga0068707, IMG submission 66600) | Anoxygenic and chlorotrophic microbial mat microbial communities from Yellowstone National Park, USA - YNP NP MetaG | ecosystem: Environmental > Aquatic > Thermal springs > Hot (42-90C) >...
GCCGGCGTAGTGCCCGCCGAACCCTGCTTCTGGGATACTGCCGGCAAGGTCCTGGCACGCTCCTTTCCGCCGAACCCAATCTGTCTTGCACCCTGCGTCAACCCCTTAGCCTTCTCGCCGGACGCGACGGGCCGAGCAGATCCTGCACTGCCCGCAGAGGACCCGTGAATCAGCGCCTCAAGACGGGCCACGATGTTCAGGAGTTCCCGGGCCTGTCCCGCGAGTTCCTCGCTGGCCGCGGCCGATTCTTCCGCGCTGGCGGCGTTCGCCTGCACCACATGATTCATCTGCTCCACCGCTGTATTCACCTGGCTGATGCCCTGGCTCTGTTCGGCGGTGGCCGCTGCCACTTCCGCCGCCAGTTGTGCCACCTTGGCCGCTGCGCTTTCAATTTTTTCCAGCAAGGCAGAGGCTTCCTGAGCCACCGTCACCCCAGCAGTCGCTTCCTGCTGAGCGCCGGCGATCAGTTCAGCCGTGTTCTTCGCGGCCGCCGCGCTCCGCTGGGCGAGCGCCCGGACTTCCTCGGCCACCACGGCAAATCCCCGGCCCGCTTCGCCTGCCCGGGCGGCCTCCACCGCCGCGTTCAGCGCCAGCAGGTTGGTCTGAAACGCGATTTCATCGATCGTTTTGATGATGTTGGTGGTCTGGTCCGAAGCCGTTTTAATCCGCTGGATGGTTTCATTCATCCGATTCATGGCCTCACGGCCCTGCCGGGCACTGGCACTGGCCTCTTCGGCGCCCCGACGGGCCAATTCAGCATTTTCGGCATTCTGGCGGACCATGGAAGTCATTTCTTCCAGGGTCGCGGAAGTTTCTTCCAGGCTGGAGGCCTGTTCACTGGCACCCTCCGCCATGGCCTGGCTGGACTGGGATACCTGCGCCGACGCCTGATCCACCTGACTGGCGCCGGACGCCAGGTCATCAATAATCCGCTGGACGGGACGGGTAATGCCCCGGGTAATCGTCATGGCCAGCACCAGACCGATCACCAGCGCAAGCGTAACCAGACCGACAGCCAGCAGATTCGAAAACCGCATCACCCGGTGGATCTGCTGTTCCTGGCCGCTCACAGTAGCCTCCATGTTACTGATGAGTTGCTTCGCTGACTCTCCCAGGCTCGCCACCGCCCGTTCCCGCAGTTCAAAGCCTTGCCGCATCTGTTCCCCGGCGGCAGCATAGGTATCCAGCGATTCGGTAATTTTCTGCACCTCAGCACTTAATCCGGCCTGGTTTTTCACCTGTTCCCCCCAGGCCAACGCATTGGTTCTGACTTTTTCCAACTGCTTCTGATAACTTTCCAGCGTTTCCTGATCTTTCAGTGCCAAATACCGGGTAGCCACTACCCGCAGCAGGACAAATTCCCCCATCACACTCCGTTCAAAGGCCACAGCGATAGCGGAGAGATTTCTGGCCAACTCCGGATTCTGAGCACTATCGGCATCCTTGATCGCCTGATCTATCACTTGCCGCACCGACGCTATACTTTCCAGAATGATGCCACCGGTCCTGATCCAGGACTGCTGCGCCTCCTGACAGGTTTTCTCGGCATTGACCAGATCGGCAAAGGCCGCCTTGTACGGTCCGAATATGGCCTGCAGTTCTTCGGCTTTGCTTCGGGATTCGCTGTCCAGCCCCGGCATGGCCAGCAGCGTGCCAACGGCCTCTTCCATAGCCGATTCCGCATCCGCCCACAACTGATCCGCACTTTTTTCCTGACCGGCCTGAGGAGTCGTCCCGTAGATCATGAAATCCCTTCTGAATTTGGCCGTCTCTTCCATGTGCGCCCGGGCGGTTTCAGTCTGCAGGAGCCGGGCGACGGTCTGATCCACGGACCGCAGGGCCAACCACGAAGCCCCGCCGACCAGCGCGGTAAAAACGATGAGTGCCAGAAAGCCGGCAAAAATTCGGGTGGAGAGTTTCATGGAAGCGCGCATGGCTGTTCTCCTTCTCCTTCTTTGGTGTGCCTTCGCAGTGTTGTGCCTGAAAAAGTATAGCAGATTTTTTTCGAAAAATCAATATAAACGGAATTTGCGTGAAAAAAGTAAAATGTTTTCTAAAAATGGTTTTTATTGAATTAAATCCGTATTTTTCAATAAAAAATAATATCGGAGCCGGAATAATTTCAGGAGAAATGTGTTCCGTTTAGTGCCATGAACATACTGACAGTCATTTATGATGATCGATGCGGCCTTTGCGTGGCCGCGCGAAAATGGGCCGAACGACGGTGCGGAGAAACGGTTTTCTTCTACCCCGCCAGCCAGGCAGGTGCGCTGATGACCAGAAAGCAGATCGATCCCCGGTTGATTGAAACCGGAATCATCGTTCTGGAATCGGACACCATCCTGATCGGATATCGTGCCGTATTGCGCGTCCTGAAACGCTCAGGCATCCCCCGCTGGCTCCTCAGCCTGACGTCTATGCCAGGCATACGGTTTCTGGGCTCTATCCTGTACCGGTTCTTGGCCAGTCACCGGCGCTTGGCCTCCCGCCTGCTGAGGCTGACCCCGCAGCCAGTTCCAACGGGTACCTGTTCCTGCGGCGGGGGCTGCGCGAATTGACCCTCTTCTCCCTGATGCTGATTCATCTCCTGCTCTCGACGGGCCTGCTTCTTATCCTGTGGGCAGTCCAATATTACCGCCGCAACGCCGGCGTGGTGGATGCAGGCTGGACGCTGGCCATGTTGCTGGGTGCCGGACTGTACGGCATGTTTTCTGGGGGCTCCCTCGACCGGCGGGTCCCTATCGCTCTGGTAGCCATACCCTGGAGTTTCCGGCTGTTCTGGCACATCCTCACGGACCGGGTAATCGGAAAGCCGGAAGACGGCCGGTATCAGCGGATGCGTGAGGCCTCCGGGCGGTGGGTCCAACCGGTATTTCTGGCCTTTTTTCTGTTTCAGGCGATCCTGGCCGTGTTATTCTGCGTACCCATGGGCATGGCGGCATCTCTTGCCCGGCCGGCAAATGGCTGGGCGCTGGCGGCAACCGCACTGGGTATTTTTGCTGTGGCAATGGAAACGCTGGCGGATGCCCAGTTAAAACGCTGGCGAACCAACCCTGAGAACCGGGGAAAGACCTGCCGGATCGGTCTTTGGCGCTACTCAAGGCATCCCAACTACTTCTTTGAATGGCTGCACTGGTGGTGCTACCCACTGTTCTGCGCGGGCAGTCCCTTATTCTGGCCGGCACTGGTTTTTCCGGTACTGATGTTCCTGTTTCTCTGGTTTATAACCGGGATTCCCTACACGGAGGCCCAGGCCATACGCAGTCGCGGGGATGATTACCGCCGGTACCAGCAGGAAACCAGCATGTTCTTCCCGTGGTTTCCACACCGGATAACCTGAACGATCCTCATCGGAAACGCACGGCTGAACGGCGTGTCAACCGGCAGCCAGTTCCTTCAGATGGGCCACCAGCGACTGACCCAGCGCCACGGGGTGATACCCCCCCTCGAGAAAAGCAATAATCCGACCCCCGGCAATCTCCCGCACCAGCCGGGTCATCTCGGCAAAATGTTCCGCCTCGAGCAGCTGGTTTCCGAGCGGATCCAGACGGTGGGCATCAAATCCCGCTGAAATCAGCAGAAAATCCGGGGCGAACAACTGCAATTGGGGCACTACCACGCCCCGCACCGTATTGGTCCACTGATCCGGACTGCATCCAGGAGGCATCTGTACGTTCAGGTTGGTGTTGCTTTTCCCCCGCTCGTGCGGAAAGCCCGTTCCCGGAAACTGGGGATACTCGTGCAGACTGATGAAGAAAACCGTGTCATCCTCGTAGAAAGCGTGCTGTGTGCCGTTGCCGTGGTGCACGTCAAAATCTAAAATAGCCACGCGGTGCACTTTTGCCACATCCCGCAGCCACCTCGCCGTGATGGCGATGTTGTTGAACACACAGAACCCCATGGCGTAATCGGGCTCGGCATGGTGCCCCGGCGGACGCATCAGGACAAACGCGTTATCGCAGGCTCCGTCGAGAATGGCGCGGCTCGCGGTAATACCCGCCCCGGCGGCCAGCAGGGCGGCATCCCACGTGTGTTCCATGAATACCGTGTCGGGATCCGGGTAGGTTTCTCCACCCATACAGCAGCGCCGCACCGTTTCCACGTGCTCAGGGATGTGAATACGGCAGATATCCTCCACCGTTGCCGTTTCCGGCTCCACCAGCGGCAGATTCAGTCCGGATCGTCGGATGGCTTCCAGGGCAGCCCGCAGGCGATCAGGTGATTCCGGATGAAATTCTCCGGTATCATGAGCAAGGGCCTTCTCCGAGTAGTATATAGCCGTCCTGGCCATACCTGTCTCCTGTTATTGCTGGGATCAACGTTGAGATTGTATCCCCTGACTTAACTGGAATCAAAAAAACATAAAATCAGGATGAAGTCATATCCCGCGATCGTTTATCTGGAATAATTCGCGGCAGGGGTATCATATTTCGATGTCCGGTTTGTACACCTTCGGCGTCGGTTCCGGTTTCTGAAACGGCATCAGATGTCAGGTATGAAAAATTAACAGGAATACAACGGTGAATATCAAAGAAAAACTGGCCGGTAAAACGGTCGGCCGCGTGCTGGAAGCACTGATCGGCCTGTATCTGATCATAGGCGCCCTGCCCAAGGGACTGAACATCAATCACTTCGCGGTGCAGATGTCCGCGTACAAAGTGCTGCCCGATCCCTCCTGGCTGCCTCCCTCCGCGCTGGCCACCCTGCTACTGGAAATGTTCCTGGGGATGGCCATGCTGACAGGACTGCGGTTCCGCGGCGCGGTACTGGCCCTGTATCAGGGCATGCTGATCTTTTTCTCCGGTCTCATCGTGTACGCGTGGCAGGTCCACGGCCTGAAGGACTGCGGATGTTTTCCCCTCCTCAAGATGACCCCGCAGGTATCCCTGATCAAAAATCTGATCCTGTTTTCACTGGGCTGTCATCAGGCCTGGGTATTCAGACCGTGGAATCCGCCCTCTGTTCCACCGGCCCGCTCAACTGGATGGTATGTTCGCATGGCGGCAACGATTCTGGTTTCTCTGGCTATGACCGGTTATGCCGCTAGCCGGATTGAGCGGATCCGGATGCCGGTTGAGGCGGCAACTACCGGACAGCAGTCGGGTGAAAAGGGCCCATACGCCGAATTTGTCATCCCGGCTCCTGAGGGAGACCGGCCGCTGGGTCAGGGCACCCATCTGGTCGCCATGCTCAGCATGACCTGTGAGGAGTGCATGGCGAAGGTTCCTGAACTCAACGCGCTGAGCATGACCCCGGGGATGCCACCCCTCAGCGCCCTGTGCTACGAGGAACGCCCCGGCGCCATGCAGGATTTTATCTCCCTGACCGGGCCCATCTTTCCCCTGCTGTCCCTGGGTGACCAGCCACTCATTTACTACACCCTGCGAGGACAGGATCCGTTCCGTCTGAGCCTGATCCGGGATGGCTGGGCCGTCCGGCACTGGGACGGTGAAGTGCCGCCAGCTGAAGAGATCCTGAACGTTCTGGCAGAAAGTGCATCTTCCACGCCGGCACAATAGGAGCCCAATTGCTTTAACCTCTTCCGCCCCGGCGGGGACGTGCCAGAACCAGCAACCCCACTCCCATCAGCATGCTGTCGGCAAGGTCTATCTTTTGTGTTCCGGAATCGGTCTGATCCCGCCGACATCGGAAACACCCCTTTTGAGGTTCTGGTTCAGGTTCAGGTTCGGGCTCCGGTTGGGGCTCCGGTTGGGGCTCAACAGTTCCACCCGGCGGTACAAGACCAATCGTCACACTTTTCACAATCCCGCGTTCCAGACTGACTGGCACGGAACGGTCCTGATATCCCGTGGCGGACACCGTCAGGGTATAAGAACCATCCGGTACGGCGGGATAGGCGTACACGCCTTTTTCGTTCTCGGTCACCGGACGATAGGCGGAGATCCGCAAGGTGGTGGTGGCCGACGTAATCGGCTGCTGGGTTCCCGCGTCCACCACGGTGCAGAACAGCGCATTGGCCAGCAGCGCACTGCCCGGTGCGGCCACCGGCGCGATCACCACAGGACCGGCGCTTTCCACCCGTTTTTCCGCCTCCGCCGGGTCATTCGTGTCCCAGTCGTTATTCTGGAGATACAGCGTATCTGTCCGTTCGCTGACCACCACCGGATCCGAAGTTTCCGCGCCAAAACGGTTGTAACCAGTATTCGGATCCGATGCGTCACCTGCGCCAGTCAGACCAGAGGGGTCTTCCTTGGCGACGGAACCGGCCGCGAAATAAAGTGCCGGACCCAGCAGATAATCAAAATCATTCAGCCGCAGTCTGGGCGGAATTCCATCCATGCGTATACCGATTCCCAACCCCATGAAAGTACACCGCTCCACGATCACCGGCGGCTGCGCGGAGGCCAGCACATGGATGGCTGTCAGCCCCTGACCGTTCCCCTGGAACCAGACATTCCGGATTCGGGCCCAGGAGCCGGTCACCTGGACCATCGGCACTCCGGACCCCAGCATTTCATCTTCAGACTCCATCAGCATGACATGGGCCAGTTCGGTCCGCTCAGCCAGGGTCAGACGCAACGTGAGCATTACCGCAGGCGGTTCTCCAACTGCAGGGGGCGTTCCCAATCCGAGAACCCGAACGTTGGCCGGCACATGGAGCAAACCGGGTTCATGGTAATCTCCCGGGCGCAACAGAACCCTTCCGGGCAATTCCGATGTCCCGGAAATGACTGAAAGTGCGTAGGTCAGGGTACGCAACGGTGCCGAACGGCTGCCCCGCCCGGAAGCATCCGTACCATTTACGGAATCCACGAAGACACACAGTCCCGGACTGGCAGCGTCGAGCGGATGCGATCGGTGCAGATATTCCTCCAGATTGGTCAGCCCGTCTTCATCCGGGTCGAGCAAGGCATCCAAAGGATTCGACGGCTGCAACACATACCGCAGTTCCCAGCCGTCGGGCATGCCATCCCCATCCGTGTCCGTCTGGTTTGGATCGGTAGCGACACACAACTCCTGGCAGTCCGTGAGACCGTCACCGTCCGTATCAGGCAAGGACGCCTGAGCCGCCCACGCGTCACAGTCCGCGAAACAGGCAGTCCAGGGTAAAGGTACACCAGAAGGTACCGGACTGAACACGGGAACAGCCAGCGTGGTCCGGTCCAGGGTCACGGTCAACGATGGCTGGGTTCCGGTAATGTCCCCCCGCCATCCGCTGAACACATACCCGCTGTCCGGCTGCGCACTGAGGGTGACTGATGTGCCCGCGGGATAGGTACCGTCCGGACCCGGAGCCGGCGAAACACTCACGCTGCCGCCTGCCGAGTCTCCAATAACAAGCCGTACCGACGTATCCGGTTCAAACACGGCACCCAGCGTAATGGGGTTGAGCAGCAGCAATTGTTCCTGAGGATTGGTGCTTCCCGCCAGAGCATCCGTCCAATTGGCAAGGTGGTATCCCCGGTCCGGTACAGCCAGGGCAGTCAGTATGGTATTTTCTTCCCACGTCCCATCCTCAGCGGGAGCAGGAAATAGGAAAATCCGTCCGTTCACTGGCGGTGCCAAGGTAACCGACACCCGCGCGGGCACAACACCGTATACCCACACCTCGGGCAGAAAGTGATAATTCACTCCGCCAGAAACCGGATCGGTCACATAGGAAATCCCGCCGATGACCCACAATTCCTGACCGAGCAGACCGTCCACGGCAACCGCGGCATGATACTCCCGAGGCACCCACGGTATACTTGGTTCCTGTACCCAGTTCTCTCCATCGGCACTGCTCCACACATCATTCAGGGAATTCCCTGTATTTAAATCCTGACCTCCCAGAAGCCAGATCCGACCGTCGTAAACCACACATGCATGGCCAAGCCGGGATTGCCACGGAGGAGGCGATACCGCATGGGACCACTCCATCCCATTGTAAGAGTGCCAGACCTCGAATTCCGAAGTCTTGGGACCAATCCCATTTCCCCCACTGGTGTATAGACCGCCAATCAGCCACAACTGATTATTGAAAACTACTGCCCTTGCCCCATAACACCCTCCCCACGGAGCGTATGAGGCAACCAGTTCCCAATGCTGCCCATCCGAACTCCTCCAGATATCAGCTGGCATTAAACCAACCGGTTCACCGGCCTTGACCCCCGGGGACGAATTTGAAGCGGACAGATCCAGTCCCCCGATCAGCCATATGTATCCGGCGAAAGCCGCCACCGCCATATCCTGACGAGGACCCCAGGGTGCTGTATCCGTGACCAGACTCCAAGAAATACCATCCGTACTGGTCCAAACCTGCCCGGTGGAATAATCGTCCTCACTATATAAAGCACCACCGCCCAACAGAAAGAGCTGGCTGTTCAATTCCACCAGGCCGGCATGTAATCGGGAGGTAGCCCCCCCTGGATAGCCGGCACGAAACCATTGCCATCCGTTCAGGGTAGCCCAGGCGTCTCCACCCACCAGCGCCGCCGCGCCTTTGCGAGCATTAGGAGGAGGCGGGGAGGTGGTTAATTCTCCCGGGACGCCATAACCGCCGATCATCAGCACCGAGGTGTTGCCTGTCTGAAACGGTATTGCGCAGTGGTAGGCGCGCCCGGCCTGCGGAACAAAATAGGACCTCCACCCCATTTCTCCCGGCAGACCGCTTCCTCCGGCCGTCCCCGCCAGAGCCGGCACCCCGCCCAGCAGGATCCCCACCGCCACAAACCAGAAAATCCGGTTGAAACCGTTCATTTTTCTTTCTCCCGCATTTTCGCAATATCTGCAACACAGGCGTAAGGAACCGGATCCTCCACACCGCACAGGGCAAAAGCCTTCAGCCTTTCCACGCAGGTGGGGCAGGTTCCACAGGCCGGCAGCATTCCCCGATAACAACTCCAGGTCCAGGAAAAATCGACACCCAGCCGGAGACCCAACTGAACGTTATCGGCTTTGCTGTTCCTGACCAGTGGCGCGACCACGGTTACCGGCCGACGCCGATTCAGCGCCAGCAGCGCGTTAATCCGTGCCACAAATTCCTGGGTACAATCCCAGTACCCGTATTCATCCTGAGCCTGAGCACCGTAATATACTTCCGAAATCCCCATACCTTCGGCGGCCGCCGCGGCAATCGACAGCAGCACCATATTCCGGTTCGGCACGTATGTCGGAGGCTGAACCCGGTCCCGATCTGGGATATCTTCCAGATCCGGAACCGGTTCAGCTCCTGCCACAAGTGTCGTGGCCGGACGTACCAGTTCCCTGAAGAAATCCATACGAACCGTTCTGAATTGGGCGCCGGCCCGTTCAGCCTGCCACCGGGCACATTCCAGTTCCCGCACATGACGCTGACCATAGTCGAACGCCAGCGCCACGATGCTTCCCGCTCTCTGTTCCGCGGCCAGTTGATGCAGCAGTACCGTGGAATCAATACCGCCGCTCACCAGTACCAGACATGAGTCCAACATAGCACCTTCTTTGTAATTCTTGCGGAACAACAGGTTTACACGTTAATTCTACCACTTAACGTTCATTTTGTTAACTGAAAAATATAATAAAAACACTACTGATCCCGGACCCCTTTGAGGGCCAGGGCAAATACGACCGCGTACACAGCCGACACGCCACCGGCACGTTTCAGTATCCGGGCACATTCCTCCAGGGTGCCGCCTGTAGTCATCACGTCGTCCACCAGCAGTACCGTCTTGCCCCGAAACCGGTCGTCCACCGTGGCAAAAGCACCCTGGACATTCTCTCTGCGTTCCCGGGGATCCCGGATCCCGCTCTGGGCCCGGGTCGGACGAACACGGATCAATCCCCCTGCATCGACCTCAGAAAACCCCAGTTGCCGCGTCAGCACCTCCGCCAGGAGCGCCGACTGATTGAATCCCCTTTCCCGGTAACGGGTCCGGTAGAGTGGCACCGGCACCACCGTGTCCGGCCGGAATCCGGATCCGTCCCGCCGCAGGGTCTCGGCCATGCTTTCACCCATCGCCTCCGCCAGTTTGATCCGCCGCCCGAACTTCAGCAGTTTCACCGCGTCAGAGGCGATGTCCTCATATACGGCAGCCGCAAAGACCCGGTCAATCCACGGCGATGGTTTTTCACGGCATTTCGCGCAGGGGTAATAATCCGGCACGTATCCCAGTCCTATCATCTCGAAATGCGGACGGCCGCACCGATCGCAGAGCGGCGGCTCAATCCATGGCGCGCCGGCCCAGCAGTGGGGACAGAAAAAGCCGTTTTCTTCGGTCAGCAGCCGTTCCCCGCAACGCTTGCAATAGACAGGCAGCAGCCAGTTCTTAATCGCGAGGATCCAGGCTTGTCGGACCTCAGGCGGCGGTATCCGCATGCCGCGCTTCCATCCGCCGCCAGGCCAGGGCCAGTGACACACCTGACCCTACGCCCAGCAGGGTCAGCACCACCGCGGGCACCGCGCGGCCATAAATCCAGTATCCGGTGGCAAACAGTGCGCTGTAGATGGACGCGCACCCCAATACCATGCAGAGAATCCCCTGAGGAACCTCCCACGCGCTTTTTTCCGCTTCGCCGCCCCGCATCCGCATTTCCCGGGTGATGGCGGTCCAGCCCGGCCCTCCTGGCCGAACCAGACGGTAGAACCGTTCCAGGGTCGGACGGTCCGTTGCCGGCGTCAGCAGCGCCACGGCCAGCCAGCCCAGGGTGGTGATCCCCACGCCGCTGACCAGTTTGACCCAGGGTTCAATCTCCACACCCTGGCGGCCCAGCACGAAAAAGACCTCAGCCACCACGAAGGACACCACCATGGCGGCAATCTCCGCCGCGGCATTGATCCGCCACCAGAACCACCGCAGAATAAACAGCAGCCCTGTGCCCGCGCCCACCTGCAGCATAAGATCGAAGTTGTCCTTTGCGCTGGTCAGCACCATGGCCAGTCCCCCGGCCAGAACCATCAGCGCCACCGTGGTAAACCGTCCCACCAGCACCTTTTCCCGCTCGTCACAGCCGGGACGGACAAACCGCGCGTAAAAATCATTTACCACATAGGACGCCCCCCAGTTAAGGTGGGTCGAAATGGTCGACATGTACGCGGCGATCAGGGAAGCCGCCACCAGACCCAGCAGACCGGCCGGCAGAAACGTCAGCATGGCCGGATAGGCCATGTCATGGCCGATCACCCCGGCCGCCTGGGGAAAAGCCTGGCGCAGGCTGTCCAGCGTGGGAAACACCAGCACCGAACTCAGGGCCACCAGGATCCAGGGCCAGGGCCGAAGCGCGTAGTGGGCGGCATTGAACAGAAACACCGCCCCCACGGCATGCCGCTCGTTCTTCGCCGCCAGCATGCGCTGGGCGATGTATCCGCCGCCGCCAGGCTCACTGCCCGGATACCACACGCTCCACCACTGAACGGCCAGGGGCATGATGAACACCGCGATCAGGGTGTTGCGCTGATCCGGATCCGTGAAACTGGGAATCATGGCCAGTTTGGGCGCCAGTTCCGGATGAGACAGCAGACCGGACAGCCCCCCCACCTCCGGATGCTGCAAAGCCACGTACGCCGCGGCCACCGAACCGATCATCGCAATGATAAACTGAAAAAAGTCCGTCAGCAGAACACCACGAAGTCCGCCCAGGGAGGAATACACCACCGTAATCACGCACGCCAGCAATACGGTTTCCAGGGGACGCAGCCGGAACAGCACGCTGGAGATCTTGATGGCGGCCAGGGTAACCGACGCCATGACCACCACGTTGAAAAATACCCCCAGATACAACGCCCGGAACCCACGCAAAAACGCGGCGGGCCGGCCGCTGTACCGCAGTTCGTAGAACTCGATATCCGTCAGAACCCCCGACCGCCGCCAAAGCCGCGCGTACACGAACACGGTGAGCATGCCGGTCAGGAGAAAGGCCCACCATGCCCAGTTGCCCGCCACGCCGTCCCGACGCACGATGTCCGTGACCAGGTTCGGTGTGTCGGTGGAAAAGGTGGTCGCCACCATCGAAATCCCCAGCAGCCACCACGGCATGGACCGCCCCGCCGCAAAAAACTCCGAAGCATTCGATCCCGCCCGCCGCGATACCGCCACCCCAATCACCAGCGACAACACAAAAAACGTCAGAATAATCGCCCAGTCTACCGGTTGAAGGAACATGACACCATTACCCTTGACCTGATTAGAACCTCTATTTTCCGCTTAATCTACTGGATTATGCCCTTCCTGCTCAAGCCGTTCACTCATACCGCAGAGCGACAACCGGGTCCACGCCGGCGGCCTTGACCGCAGGGTATACGCCGAAAAAAACACCTACCGCCAGGCTGAACGAAAAAGCTGTCGCTGCGGACCACGGGGAAATTCCAATAGGCAGGCTGGGATAAAAATAATGCAGCATGAACGCCCCAGCCGCGCCCAGTGCGATCCCGATCAGACCGCCCAGCACACTCAGAGTTACAGCTTCGATCAGAAACTGCAGCGCGATGTCCAGGCGCCGGGCACCCACCGCCATACGGATCCCCACCTCCCGCGTACGCTCCCGCACCGACACCAGCATGATGTTCATAATTCCGATGCCGCCCACCAGCAGCGAAATCGACGCGATACCCACCAGCATCAGGCGCAGCATGTCAAAAATGCGGGAAAAGGTGGACAGCATCCCCTCCTGGTCGGTGATGGTGAAATCCTCGTCATTGTCGAAAGCGTTCAGGATGATCCGCCGCACTTCCTCTTCGACCCGGGGAATCTCCTGCTGGCTGCGCGCGGCCACCAGGATCTCAAAAAGTTCCTTTCGGTTGAAAATCAACTGCGCGCTCGGCAGGGGAATCAGGCACAGGTCGCCCAGGTCAATCCCCAGGGCCATCCCCCGTTCCTCCAGGATGCCGATCACCATATGCCGCGAACCATTTATGCTCACCCGCCTGTACAGCGCGGGCTGATCCCCGAACAGTTCCCGTTTCAGGGTGGTGCCGATCACGCACACCCGGTTGCCCCGTTCAATATCCCGATCACTGATGAACCGGCCGATCTGAGTATAGAGTTTGCGCACCTTGTCAAAATCCGGCGTGGTACCGATGGTGAGCACGTTCCGCTGACGTTTGCCATATTTCACGGCGGCCAGGCCCACGATATTGGCCGCCACTCCCTCCACGCCGCTGGCTTTGCGTTTGATATCCCGCGCGATCTCGTAGGTCAGTTTCCGGTTGCTGCCGGCCGTAATCGGAAAAAGTCCCGTGGTCTCCTGTTTCCCCGGGGTCACGATCAGGATATTGCTGCCCATGATCGCGAATTCCCGCTCCACGTAGGCCTGGGCGGACTCTCCCAGGGCAATCAGCAGAATCACGGACATCACCCCGATGATGACACCCAGGGTGGTCAGCAGGGACCGCACCTTGTTCTGGGCGATGGCGCCCAGGGCGGTCAGCAGGTGATCCATCGCGTTCATGGCTGGGGCAGTTCCTTCACCACCTGAACAGCGGCCCCTTCCTGAAGTCCTTTCACGGAAAGAGAGGTGATAATGGTCTCCCCTTCAGCCAGGCCTTCCAGGATTTCCCGGGTTTCGATATTGCCGACTCCCACCTTCACCTCCCGCCGCCGGGCCACACCGTTCTGCACCACATAGGCGTATTCATCCCGAACCAGGGATTCGCTGGGCACGTACAGGGTATCGCTCCGGCGTTCGGTGATGATCAGCACATCAGCGGACATCCCCGGCATGAACAGTTCGGGCGATTCCAGGACCTTGATCTTGCAGGGCAGGTTCCGGGCAATCTGTTCTCCCTGGACCACCGCCGGAGCAATGAAATCCAGGATGCCCCGGAAGGTCCGACCAGCGTAGGAATCCGCCTGGATAATCGCTTCCTGGCCGACTTTCAGTGCCGCAAGGTTCGCTTCATCAAAAGGCGCCTCGATCCGGAAATCCGACGGATCCACCAGGTACACCAGGGGCATCCCCATGACCACCGATTCACCGGCATGCACCAGGACCTTTGCCACCACCCCGTCGAACGGGGCCCGCACAAAGGCTTTTTCCCGTACAGCAGCAGCCGCGTCCCGGGCGGCTTCGAGCTGGGTCACGCTCACGCGGGCCACATCCACTTCTTTCGCCTTCACATCGGCTTCCCGGCGTCCCGCTTCCGCCGCGGCTTTCGCGTCCCGGGCCGTCTTCAGGGCCAGGAGGGCCCGGTCATAGTCGCTCCGAGAAATTACCGACTTGTCATACAGTTCCTTCACCCGGTTGTAGTCCACTTCCGCCTGTTCCAGGGCTGTGGCGGTACGGCGGATTTCAATATCCGCGACATCCCGGGCGGTCCGGGCGCCTTCTTCCGCCTGGGCGAGGCGGGTGCGTCCCACCTCCAGGTTGGCCTCCGCCAGGGCCAGCTGAGCATCCAGTTCCGCGTGATCCAGTTCCACCAGGAGATCCCCGGCCTTAACCTCCTGCCCCTCTTCCAGGTGGACCTGGCGAACCACTCCTACCATCCCTGCGGCCACCCGGGCCTGACGCGTGGGTACTACCACCCCCGTGGTAATTGCCGCCACTGTTTCGATCACCTCGCCCCGCTTCACGGTGTCCGCCGTCACAGCCAGGGGTGGACGCTGCAGGTACCGCCAGGCCAGCACACCCGCCAGAATCCCCAGCACCAGCAGCCAGAAAAGATAGCGCGCAAAACTTTTCATGCGTCTGGATTCCCCGTGTCATCCACAATCCGTCCATCCCGGAACCGGATGATCCGCTGGGCCCGGTCCCCCACGTCCGGTTCGTGGGTCACCATGACGATGGTATGTCCCTGGCGATGCAGTTCATCGAACAGGGCCAGAATGCTCTCGCCGCTTTGCGTGTCCAGGTTGCCGGTGGGTTCGTCGGCAAAAATCACGCTGGGGCGGTTAACCAGCGCCCGGGCGATGGCCACCCGCTGCCGCTGTCCACCCGAAAGTTCCGACGGCCGGTGGTGGAGCCGGTCCCCCAGGCCCACCGCCTCCAGGGCGGCCACCGCCCGTTTCATCCGCTCCCGACGCGGCACACCCGTGTACATCATCGGCAGTTCCACATTGCCCAGGGCCGTGCTGCGCGCAAGCAGGTTGAAATTCTGAAACACAAACCCGATTTCCCGGTTGCGGATCCGGGCCAGCTGGATCTCCGAATATTCGCTCACTTTCCGGCCCATAAACCAGTACTCCCCGGATGTTGGCCGGGAAAGACACCCCAGGATGTCCAGGAACGTCGTCTTGCCCGAGCCAGAC
>Ga0068707_1001766_pt1 | contig 15148 bp, 9 predicted proteins | sample YNPNPMetaG_FD_66600 | JGI IMG/M metagenome (GOLD analysis project Ga0068707, IMG submission 66600) | Anoxygenic and chlorotrophic microbial mat microbial communities from Yellowstone National Park, USA - YNP NP MetaG | ecosystem: Environmental > Aquatic > Thermal springs > Hot (42-90C) >...
GGTGCCCACGGCCGCGCAGGCGCGGACGCAGAGGCTACACAGGATGCACTTGTCGGGATCGGTCCGCGGGACGAACGACGTGCGTTTCACGCCGTGCTCGAGGGCCAGATCCCGGATGCGGCGCGCCTCGGGGGCGCGCGCGAGCAGAAGATCCAGGAGCACGGACCGGATGTGAAGGATGCGCGGCGTGTGGGTTTCGACGCGCAGGCCGTCTTCCGCCGGTTGCAGGCAGGACGGCACGACGCGGGCGGGTCCCGCCCCGCGGGTCATCTCGACCACACACAGGCGACAGCCGCCCCAGGGCTCCAGACCGGCATGCTCGCAGAGGGTCGGGATCGCGATGCCGTTGCGCCGGGCCACCTGCAACAGTGTCTCCTCCGGGCTGGCCAGCAGGTCGCGTCCGTTGATGTTGACGATCATGAGCCGGCTCCTCTACCGCACATCCACCGCGTCGAACTTGCACACGGAGAGGCAGATGCCGCAGCGCGTGCACTTGGCCGGGTCAATCCGGTGCAGCTTCTTGCGTTCCCCCGTGATCGCATGCTCGGGACACTGCCGGGCGCAGACCATGCAGCCCGTGCACTGGTCGTTGATCGAGTAGGTGATCAGGCTCTTGCACACGGCCGCCGGGCAACGCCGGTCGCGGATGTGCGCAAGGTACTCGTCGCGGAAATATCGGATCGTCGAGAGCACCGGATTCGGGGCGGTCTGTCCGAGTGCGCAGAGGCTGGCGTCCTGGACCACCGGGGCCAGGGTTTCGAGCGCGGCAAGGGTCTCGTCCGTGGCCCGGCCCTCCGTGATGGCATGCAGGAGGTGGCTCATCTGCGTCAGGCCTTCGCGGCACGGGACGCACTTTCCGCACGACTCCTCGAGCAGGAAGTCGATGAAGTAGCGGGCGACATCGACCATGCAGGTCCGGTCGTCCATCACGATCATGCCCCCGGAACCCATCATCGAGCCGGCGGCGGTCAACGATTCGTAGTCGATGGGGAGGTCGAGCATCTCGGCGGGGAGGCAACCGCCGGAGGGGCCGCCCGTCTGGACCGCCTTGAACGCGCGGCCGTCGCGGATCCCGCCGCCGATGTCGAACACGATGTGGCGCAACGTCGCGCCCATCGGGACCTCGACCAGCCCGGTGTTGTTCACCTTCCCGACCAGGCTGAAGATCTTGGTGCCCTTGCTGCCGGCGGTGCCGATCCCGGCGAACCAGTCGGCGCCGCGATCGAGGATCCACGGGACGTTGACCCAGGTCTCGACGTTGTTGATCACCGTCGGCTTGCCCCACAGGCCGCTCTGGGCGGGGTAGGGCGGCCGGAAGCGCGGCTGCCCGCGGTTGCCCTCGACCGAGCCGATCAACGCGGTCTCCTCGCCGCAGACGAACGCGCCCGCGCCGCGGGTGATCTGGATGTCGAACGAGAAGTCCCGGCCGAGGATGTTGTTGCCCAGCAAGCCGCGCGCGCGGGCCGCCGCCACCGCCAGCGACAGCCGCTCGACGGCCAGCGGGTACTCGTTGCGGACGTAGACATAGCCCTCGCGGGCGCCGATCGCGTACGCGCCGAGAATCATCCCCTCGATGACGCCGTGCGGGTTGCCCTCGAGGACCGACCGATCCATGAAGGCGCCGGGATCGCCCTCGTCGGCGTTGCAGACCACGTATTTCGGGTTGCCGAGCGCCTGGCGGCACAGGGCCCACTTCCGTCCGGTCGGGAAGCCGGCGCCGCCCCGGCCGCGCAGCCCCGCCTTCGTCACCGCCTCGATGACCTGCTCGGGCAGCAGGGAGGTGAGCGTCCGCGCGAGGGCGCGGTAGCCGCCGTTGGCGATGTAGTCGTCCAGGCTCTCGGGGTCGATCTTGCCGTTGAAGCCCAGGATCAACCGGTGCTGGTGCGCGTAGAACGGAACCTCGTCCTCGTGCACGTACTTCCGGCCGGTGGTGGGATCCGCGTAGAGGAGGCGGTCGATCACCTCCCCGCGGGCCACGGTCCGATCGAGGATTTCCTCGACGTCGCCGACCTGGACCCGCTGGTAGAAGACGCGGGAGGGAAAGACGACGACGAGCGGACCGCGCTCGCAGAAGCCGTGGCACCCGGTCGCCCGTACCTCGACGTCCAGCTGGCGTGCCGCGACGGCGTCGCGGAAGGCGATGGCGAGCTTGCGCGATCCGTAGGCCACGCAGCCGGTCCCGGCGCAGACGGCGATCGCCTTGCGTGCGGGATCCCGCGCGGCCTGCAGCTCCGCGCGGAGCCGCTCGAGGTGGGCGGCGTCCGTGATCCGTCTGGTCATGCTTGCTGCTCCTCGGCGGCCCCCGGGAGAATCCTTTTCAGGACCTTGTCGAGCTTGGTCGTGGTGGCCGAGCCGATGTACTCTCCGTCCACGATCACCACTGGTCCGAGGGCGCAGGCGCCGACGCAGTTGACTGTTTCCAACGTGAGTTGCAGGTCGGGCGTCGTGCGCCCAGCCTGGATTCCCGCCCGCCGCTCGACATGCTCCACCAGGCGCCGCGCGCCGCGAACATGGCAGGCGGTGCCCAGGCAGATGGTGCAGATGTGGCGTCCGCGCGGCTCGAGGGAGAACGCCTTGTAGAACGTCGCCAGATGGTACACGTGGGAACGCGGGACCTTCAGCGCCTCGGCGATGCGCTCCAGCGCCGGCCGCGGCAGGTACTGGTACACCTTCTGCGCGTCCTGGAGCACCATCACCAGCGACCGGCGCTCGGCCGGATACCGCGCCAGGATCGGGTCCAGCTTCGTCAGATCGCAGGTCGGTTCCGCCGTCGCGTTCATGGTGTGTTCGCCCCCTGCCCCTCCAGCACCGCCCGGACCCCGGCCTCGAAGACCTCCGAGGCCGCTCGGAGCGCCTCGCCCTTCCCCTTCTTGCTGAACTCCTGCTCCAGCACGGCGCGTTGCGTGTCAAGGCCGACGATGCCGGAGCGGGCGACGAAGGCGCCTAGGCCGACAAGGTTGATCGAGCGCCCGTTGTGGAGCGCATTGGCGATGTCGTTGCACGGCACGCAGACCTGGACGATGTCCTGGCGGTCGGAGCGGATGTCGATGAGCGAGCTGTTGATCATCAGCAAGCCGCCGGGGCGGACGCGAGGGCCGAACTTCTCCAGGCTCGGGCGGTTGAAGACGAAGACGTTTTCCGGGTCGTTGACGATCGGCGAACCGATCAGGCGGTCGGCAATGACGACGGTGCAGTACGCCGTGCCGCCCCGCATCTCGGGACCGTAGGAGGGGACCCAGGCCACCTGCTTCCCCTCGGCCATCCCGGCCAGGGCCAGCAGCTTGCCGGCGGTCATGATTCCCTGGCCGCCGAAGCCCGCGAACGTGACCTCGCGCTGCATCCTCCCCTCCTCAGTCCATCGGCGGACGGTCGGGCGACTTCTTCCGCCCGAGCTTGTAGTAGGGCACCATCACCTCGTCGAGCCACTTGCAGGCCTCGGCCGGCGTCTTGCCCCAGTTCGTGGGACACGTCGAAAGTACCTCGACGAAGGAGAAGCAACGGCCCTCCACCTGGTACTGGAAGGCCTGCCGGATCGCCCGCTTGGCCTCGATGATGTGGCGCGGCGTGTGGACCGCCACGCGCTCGACATAGGCCGGCGTGCGCAGCTGGGCCAGCAGGTCGGCCACGGGCAGGGGCCAACCGACAAGATTCACGTCGCGACCCCGCGGGGTGGTGGTCGTGACCTGGTTGGGCATCGTGGTCGGCGCCATCTGGCCGCCGGTCATGCCGTAGATCGCGTTGTTGACGAAGATCGTGGTGAACTTCTCACCCCGGTTGGCGGCATGCACGATCTCCGCGGTCCCGATCGAGGCCAGGTCGCCGTCCCCCTGGTACGTGAAGACGATCCGATCCGGCAGCACGCGCTTGAGACCCGTGGCCAGGGCGGGCGCGCGCCCGTGGGCCGCTTCCTGGAAGTCGCAATAGAAGTAGTTGTAGGCCAGCACGGAGCAGCCGACGGGGGCGATGCCGATCGTGCGCTCCCGCAAACCGAGTTCGTCGAGCGTCTCGGCGATCAGACGGTGGATTACCCCGTGGGTGCAGCCCGGGCAATAGTGGGTGAAGGCGTCCCGCAGCGACGCCGGCCGCTTGAAGATTGTCGTCGGCTCGCCCATTATCGGCCTCCTTGCCCGTTACCGAGGAGTCGGCGGCATTCGCGGACCACCTCCTCCGGCGACGGCACATTTCCACCCCCGCGACCGAAGAAGTGGAGCGGACGACGTCCCTGCAAGGCGCGCTCCGCGTCCTCCAGCATCTGTCCCATGTTCATCTCGACCACCAGCACAGCCTTGACCGACGGCGCGAGCGCCCGTTGGCGCAACGGTTCGTCGGGGAACGGGAAGACCGAGATCGGGCGGAACAGCCCGACCTTCATCCCTTCCTCCCGCAGGCGATCGACTGCCGTGCGGACGACGCGGGCCGTCGTGCCGTAGGCCGCCACCACGAGCTCCGGCGCGTCGTCGCAGAGATACGTCTCGAAACGCACCTCCTCGCGCTTCATCTGCTCGTACTTGTCCCGCATCCTGCGGTTGCGCTCCTCGAGGACGTTCGGGTCGAGGAACAGGGTCTTGACGATGTGCGGCTCCCGACCCGCGCAACCGGTGGTGGCCCAGTCGGACGTGTCGAGCCGAGGCGGTGCCGTCCGCCCCTCGAAATCGACCGGTTCCATCATCTGGCCGATCAGTCCGTCGCCGATCAGCAGCACCGGATTGCGGTACTTGTCGGCGAGGCGGAAGGCTTCGATCACCAGGTCGACGGTCTCCTGGATCGTGGAAGGCGCCAGGACGAGGAAGCGGTAGTCGCCGTGGCCGCCGCCCTTGGTGGCCTGGAGGTAGTCGCCCTGGGAGGGGAGGATGCCGCCGAGGCCGGGGCCGCAGCGGATGATGTTGACGAACACCGCCGGCAGCTCGGCCGCCGCGATGTAGCTCATCGCCTCGCTCATCAGGCTGATCCCCGGGCTGGACGAGGTGGTGAAGACGCGGGCGCCGGCGGCGGCGGCGCCGAAGATCATCTGGCTCGCCGCGAGCTCGCTCTCCGCCTGCACGAACACGCCGCCGACCTCCGGCATCCGCTTCGCCAGGTACTCCGCCACCTCGGTCTGCGGTGTGATCGGGTAGCAAAAGTAGGCCTGCGCGCCGGCCACGATCGCCGCCTCGCCGATCGCTTCGTTTCCCTTCATCAACTTCTTGGCCATCCGGCGCCTCCGCACCGCGCCCCGGGGCAGCGCTCAGTAGTCGAAGTAGTTGTACCGGCACCCGTGCACGGCGATCTCGATCGCCACGTCGGGACAGGTGATCGCGCAGATCCGGCACCCCAGGCACAGCTCCGGCCGCTGCGGCTCCGCCGGGAAATACCCCTTGAAGTTGATCCGCGAGGAGATGCCCAGCACCTTCTGCGGACAGGCCTGCACGCACAACTCGCAGCCCTTGCAGCGGTCCCGATCGACTTGCACCCTCGGCATCGTCCTTCTCCTCGCCGGCCCGCCCGGCCGACTCAGACCTTGAACAGCGGCCCCACCTCGCGCGGCCGCGCCTTCCACGGAGGCACCATCCAGCGGTCCAACGTCAGCACGGGAAGACCGGTCCGCGCGGCCGCGACCGCCGCCAGCGGGCGCATCGCCGTCAGGAACCGGAACGCAAGCCCGCGACGCTCCGCTACCCGGATTGCCAACGCGGTGCCCCGCTCGATCACGTCCACGTCCGTATCGTCCATCAGGTGCGCGTTGCTGATGATCCCGGTCGTCGCCAGCCCGCTCGCTGCCTCGATCTCCTCCTGGATCCGCACACAACCGTCCACCGTGTCCGTGAACGGCCGGAACGCGTTGACCACCTGGAGCATCTCGTAGGCGCCAATCGAGCCGGCAAACGAGTGCAACACGCGGGCGCCCGCGTCGTCGCCGCCCACGTCGAGGAGCACGACCCCGTCCTCGCGCCGAAGCTGCCCCTTGATTTCCGGCAGGACGATCGGAAGTTCCGAGTGGAACGGCTCGCCCTTCGGCACGATCACCCGGATCCCATGATGCTCCATCAAGTCGGCGGCTTCCCGGCAGCGAAAGTACGGATTCACCAAGTCGAGGTCCGCGATCGCCAGCGGCGCGATGCCCGCCCGCGCAAGCCACAACGACCAGTTGACCGCGACCTCCGTCTTCCCGCTGCCGTAGTTCCCGGTGAGGATCACGACGCGCGCGCGCGGCCGCAGCGCATCGTCCCACCCACCGGGTCCATCGATCATCGTTCCGGGCATACGCCAGCCCCCCCGTCGTGTCAAGGCGCAACGGCGCGCCGGGTACGCAACAATTCGCTTGCGAATCCGGTGGTTGCGGATGGCGCCCGGACGGCGGTCCGTGCTAGACGTGTCGCGATGTGGCGCTTCGTTGCCGCCGGGTGCGGCCTTCAACTCTGGCTCCTGCTCGGGTTCCTGCCCGCCCTCGGCGGCGGCCTCGTCCCGTCGATCTGGTGCGGCCTCGCCCTGCTCGCCCTAATCACAGGCCTGCTCGCCCTGCGCCGGAGCCCTGACGCCGGGGCGTTGTTCCTGTGCCTGGTCCTGCCGGTGACACTGGTCCCGCCCTTCGTCTTCGGACGCAACACGCAACCGCTGCTCGCTTCGCCTTGGGTGCAGGCCCTGGCCGGGGCCGCCCTTGCCGTAGGCCTCGCGGCCGTCGTTCGGGCCCGCCGGGAGGCCCTCGCGCGGCCGCCGCGGGAAAGTTCCCTCGGGCGGTTGGACGACCCCGCCTCGCGGCGGCCCGCACACGACGTCCGGACCGCCGTGCTGGTGCTGGCAACCTTGTGGTTGGCCCTGCCGGCCCGCGCCCTGCTCGATCCGTCCCTGGTCGAGGCGCGGTTGGCCGATCCGGACCCGGTACGGGCGAGGGCGACCCTCTTGCTGGCTGCCTGGGCGAGCGTCACACTGCTCGCCCTTGGGGCGGTCTTGCCGGCGCTGGCGGCGCGGGTTCCTTCCGCCGAGCCGGCGTCCCGCCGGACGCCGGCCCACACGGTGCTCGGCGGATTCCTGCTGGCGGTCTGGATCGTCCTGGTCTTCGTCGGCGCCTGAGCGGCCGAGGGGCCCGCCGCGCCGCCGTCGTCCCGAGCCGGGGACCCGCCCGGCGGACCCGCCGTTCCGGCCCGACGCTCTGGCCGCGCTTCCCCCGTTTCCCCCGCGGCGAGCGGGAGGAATCGGGACGGCGCGCCGCGAAGGGGGGCGTTCGTCGTTCAGTAGACGACAATCGGAGCGGGGGGCGCCGCCGCCGGCGGTGCCGGCACGGGCCGTGCCGGGGTTCCGGGGACGGGCACCGGGGCGGCGGTCGGGGGAGCGACCGGCACGGTCTGCACGACCGGCCGTCCCGGGCGGTACGGCGCGCTCACCGCCTCGCCGACGTTGCGCACCACGACGCGAAAGCGCGCGGAACCCGTTCCACCCGGCGCGGCGACGACGATGGCGGTGGGCGACCACGAGCGGATCTCCAGTGGGGAGGACGAGTCGCCGTACAGGACGGTGACCTCGTCGATCGCAGAGCCGAAATTCTCGCCGAACAGCGTGAGATTCTCGCCCGGCGCCGCGGCGGCGGGCGAGACGGACGTGATCCGCGGCGGCGGTACGACGACGAGATCAACGGGGGACTGGGCTTCTCCCCGGCCGCGCACGGAGACGGTCACGCGGCCGGTCGAAGCACCGGCAGGGACCTCGAACGTCAGCTCGGTTTCGCCGACGTCGCGGACGGCGGCGGCCACGCCGCCGACCGACACGGTCGTGTAGCCGCGTCGGGCGAGAAAACCGCGCCCGACCACGGTCACGAGCGATCCGGGGGCGGCGCGCGTCGGACGGATCGAGGCCACCGCCGGCGGCGTCCAGACCTCGAACGGCCGCGGCGCCGAAACCATGCCCGCGTCGCGCACCGTCAGCTGGATCAGGCCCGAGCCCGCGTTCTCGGGAATCCGTACGCGCACCGCCGTCGGCGACACGGACACGACCGGTGCCGCCACGCCCCCGAGCGAGGCCTGGACGTCGTTCGGGGTTTCTCCGAGGTGTTCGCCCGACAGGGTGACCTCCGTGCCGGGGAAGCCGGCCCGCGGGCTCAGCGACCGGATCACCGGCGGGTAGATCACGCGGAACACCGGCGAGGCGATCTCGCCACGGTTGCGCACGCCGACGAGGAAGGAACCGGTGGCGGCGCGCGAGGGGACCTCCACCAGCAGCTCCGCGGACGTCGCGGAACGGACCGCGCAGCGCAGGCTCCCCAGCCGAACCGTGTTGCCGTCGATCGTCGGGTCGAAACCGGATCCCAGGATCCGAACCTGGGTGCCGACAGGGCCGAACGAGGGTTCGAGCCGGTCGATTCGCAGCGGGTCCAGCACATCGAAGGCCGCAGCCGCGACGGCCTGGCCCGCGTTGGCGACGTCCACCAGGAACACGCCGTCCTGCGCCCCTTCGGGGATCGTGACGGTCAGTCGCGTCGTGGAAGCGCTGCGGACCGGCAGCACGAGGCCGTTGAGACTGACGCGGTTCTCGTAGATGCGAAGCGAGAACCCGCTTCCCTCGATGACGACGTCGGTCCCCACCACCCCCGCCGCGGGTGCGAAGCCGGTGATGACCGGCGGAGGCGGGGGCTGGACGATGTTGAACGACTGGGACGACTCGGCCGATCCGGTTGGTCCCTGGACCGAGAACCGGCCGGAGCGCGCCCCGGCGGGAACGACGACCGTGATGCGGGTCGGCACGACCGACTGGATCGGCAGGCTCTGGCCCGAGAAGAAGACCTGCTGCACGTCCATGAAGTTGCGCCCGACGATCGTCACCGTCGTCCCCGGGGGCCCCGACGTCGGCTCGATCCGCTCGATCACCGGCCGCGAGGCCGGAGGCACCGCCGGCTGTCCGCCGACGATGACCGGCGGAGGCGACGTCGCCGCGGTTCCCTGGACGGCGATCTGCCCCGCCGCCGGTCCCGCCGCCACGACCAGAACGAGAACCAAGAGTCCGCGTGTCGTTCGCATCTCCGTTTCTCCTTCCCGACAGGGCTCCGCCCGGCGGTCGGGGCCCCGGGCCGTTCGGGCGAGACTTGGACCGGTCCGCAGGCCGAATGCTTCAACCGGGCTCAACCGGCGCCGAGCGAGATGCCGAGCTCCTTGCGGAGGCGGAAGTAGCCGTCGGAGACGGCGAAAAGACACAACTCGGTCACCCGCTGCGTCGGCGTGAGATCGGTCACCAGCGACGGCACCCGGGTCATCATCTTTGCCGCGGTCGGCAGGTCGCCGCACAGCAGCAGGCCCGCCCGATCGCCCGTCAGGTCGGCCGCGATCATCCACGGCTTGATGCTCTTCACCGGCTTTTCCAGGAACCGGACCGCCGCCGCACGCAGCATTTCGCGGTCCTGCGGCATCATGTTTTGCTGCAAGTGCTTGGCGACCTGCAGGACCGCGTCGTTCGTCGGCACCTCGGCCTCCGGCACCCCCAGCTTCACCGCGGCGTACAGGTACATCAGCAGCACCTGGGTCAACGACACCTGCATCTGCCCGGCCGTCGTGTGCAGCAGGTACTGCAGGTAGTGCTCGCGCCGGTACGACGACAGATGCTTCGCCGCTACGAAGCGCAGCTCCATCGGCGACACGCCGCTGAGGTAATCCGCCCCGGCCACCGACGCCGGCGGCTCGGTGAAGGCGAACGTCAATCCGCCCGGCTGCTCCGGAATCACGTACAGCTCCGGCAACGGCAACCCGAGACCGACCGCCGCGTCGCGCAGCGACTTGGCCAGCGCCAACTGGCTGGTCGCCGGGTCCTGCAGATCCTTGCGTCGCAGGCCGAAGGCCTTGGTCGAGGTGACCATGCCTTGGCGTACCGCCGGCGTGATCGCCTCGAAGATCTTGGAAACGTAGATGTTCTCCTCGTGGTGGTACAGGTGCTTGTACCACGACTCCGTGCCGACCGTGCCGCGCACCGCGGGGGGACTCTTGGGCCGGTACTGTTCGAAGAACTGCCGCTCGTTCTCCTCCGCCTTGTTCAGGAAGGTCAAGGCCGCGCACAGGCACCAGGTTTCGTCGGCCTTGCCCGCGTCCTGGTAGATCCGGCGCAGCGCCCGGTACGACTCGACCCGCTTCGGATCCTGCCGCAACAGCACCTGATGCTCCCGGACCGCGTCCTCCCACCGGCCCGGCATCATCACGAACAACTCGGCGAGGATCTCGTGCCGGAGCCGGTTGTCGGGGTTGATCTCCGAGGCCAGCCGGAAGCACTCCGCCGCCAGCTCGAAGTTCTTCAGCCGCGTGCGGGCGATCTCGCCCAGGTTATGCAGGAAGGTCTCCTTGAGCAGCTCCTTGCCGGTTTCGGGAAGCCGCTTGATCATCCGTCGGTAGGCGCGCTCGAGGGCCTTCCAGTCGCGGCGCGGGGTCAGAATCTTCTCGATCGCCTCGAAGTTCTTGAGATTGTCCGGGTCGGCGTCGAGGGCCTTGTCGAAAAACTCGACCGCCTTGTCCGCATCCTTGATCTCGTCGCGGTAGGTCGTGGCGATGAGCTGGTAGTAGGCCGCCAGCCGGCGCGGCTCGGTTTCCTGCAACACGACGCGCTGCGCCACCTCGATCACCTTCGGCCACTGCTTGGTTTCGGTGTACAACTTGAGCAGCTTGACGAGGACGTCCCGATCGTCGGGCTTCACCCCCAGGGCGTCGACGTAGCTCTGGATCGCCTTGTGCGTGTTGTTGAGCTTCTCGCGCCAAATGTCGCCGATCTCGCCAAACAGCAGGAACTTCTCCTCGTCGGAGGCGGTTTCCGCCTTCCGCTTCTTGAAGTGGATCACCTGCTCGAAGTCGCGCTGCCCCTGGAACAAATCGACGAGAGCATCGAGCGTCGGGCGATGGTTGGCGTCGAGGTCGAGCGCCTTCTCGTACATGTTGAGGGCCTTGCGGACCTCCTTGACCGCCATCTTGATGTTGCCGAGGCGGAAATAGATCTCGACCTTTTCCTCGCTCGGCAGCTTGTCCATGTGCTGGACGAGAATCATCTGGTAGAACTTGAAGGCACCGTCCCATTCCTTGCGCTTGTAGTGGACGTTGGCCGTGCGCCGGATCACCTCCAGGTCGCTCGGGTCGGCCTGATAGGCCACGCGCAGCTCGCGCAGGGCCTTGTCGGTGTTTCCGAGCGCCTCGGCGGCCTCGGCGGAGGCCATGTGCAGCGGACGCAGCTCCTGGGCGGTGCGCTTGCCCTGGAACCGGCGGAGCAGCATGTCCAGCACGGGATCGGCCTTGTCGTACCTCCGGTCGCGCATGTAGATCGAGGCGAGCGGTTCGCCGGCCTCGTCGTTTTCCGGGTCGAGCTGCAACGCCTGCTCGTAGCAGGCCACGGCCTCCTCCTCGTTGTGGAGCTGCTGCTGCAGGATCTGGCCGCGCAGCGTCAGCACCCGGCTGCGCTGCCGCTCGCCCGGCGTCGCCGCCTGTTCCCGGTCCAGAATGCGGGCCGCCAGCACCCACTCCTGGTTGTCGACGTAGATTTCCCGCAACGCGGTCAGCGCGGGCAGGTGCTCGGGCACGATCGCCAGCGCCTGCTCGAAGCGCGCAATCGCTCCCGCCCGGTCGCCGAGCTGCTTTTCGAGCACGGTGCCGACGCGCGTCAGGATGTCCACCTGCTGCAACGGGTCGCTCGTCGCGACCTGCGCCAGCCGCTCGAGCATCTCGAGCGAGCCGGCGGCGTCGCCGCGCTGGTCGAGCAGCGCGGCGAGGCGGTCCAGCGCCTCGCCGTCGTCGGGATCGAGGTCGAGGACGGAGCGCAACGACTCGATCGCCCGGTCGGCGTCGTTGAGGTTCGTCAGGAACACGTCGGCCCGGCTCTTGAGATGCTGGATCTTGAGCGGACGCTCCACCGCCGCATCCACGTGGCGGCCGTAGGTGGCCGCGAGCTCCTCCCAGCGACCGAGCTGCCGGTACAGGCGCTCGAGGCCCGTCAGCGCGTTCTCGTTGCGGGGATCAATCTCCAGCACCTGCTCGAATCGCGCCGCGGCGTCCTCATGCCGCAGGAACTCCTCCTCGAGCATCGCCGCGATGCGTTCGAGCAGCGTCAGCCGCTCGCGCTCGCTCTCCGCATGGTCGAGCTCGATCTCGAGGATGTCGAGCAGGTCCTGCCAGCGCTCGCCGCGGGCGTACAGGCGTTCGAGACCCTTGAGCGCCCGTTCGTTGCTCTCGTCGCGGTCGAGCACGTCCCGATAGGCCTGGATCGCCTGTTCGTCCCGACCCAACCGATCTTCAAACAGCTCGGCCAGGTCGAGCTTGAGCGACACGATCTGTGCCTCGTTCTGCTCGATGCGGATGCGCCGCTCCACGATCGGCACCAGATCCTCCCACCGTTCGGCGCGGCGGTAGAGCCGATCCAGGGCGGCGAGAGCGACGGGGTGGAGGGGATCAATCTCCAGCACAGCGCGGTACGCCGTCGTCGCCTCGCGCTCGTCGTTCAGAATCTCCTCCTGCGTCTGGCCGAGCTGGACGTAGATTTCCTTCTTGCGCTGCGGGTCGTCGACCACCTCGATGCAACGCGTCAGCGTCTGCACCAGGGCCGGCCACTGCTTCATGTCGCGATAGGCGTCGGCGAGGAACAACAGGGCGTCGACGTTGGCCGGATCGATCTTGCCCAGCACCGTGGCGTAGATCTGGATCGCGTAGTCGAGCCGCTTGAGCTGGCGGGCGTACCAGCGCCCCGCCGCCAGGTAGAGCGGAATCGCCGGCCGCGACGGACCCAGCTCGGCGATCTTCGCGCTCAGCGTCGCCAACAGGTCGTCCCACGACTGCGCCGCGTTCGCCACGCGCTCCAGCTCGGCCGCGATCTCCAGGTTGGTGAAGTCCTCGAGGAAGGCGGCCTTGTACACGCCGTAGGCCGAAACCTCGTCGTGCTTCTTGTCCAGATAGATGCGACCGATCTTGGTCAGGAGGATCGCCCGCTCGGCCGGACGCCCCTCCAATTGCTGGTACTTCCGCCCGTACAACGCCACCAGCTCGTCCCACCGCTCGTAGTCGGTGTAGACCTGCTCCAGCTCCAGGAACGTCGGCTCGTCGTCCGGCCGCAGAGCCAGGATCGCCTCGAGCGCCGCCGCCGAAGCACCCCGCTCGCCGACCCGGTCCTTCCAGATGTCGGCGACCTCCCGCCACAGCGCGATCTGCTCCTCGGCCGTCGCCAGCAGCTCCACCCGCTGCTCCAGGACCTCGACGACCTCCTGCCAGCGATCCTCCCGCTTGAGCAGCGCTTCCAGTCGATCGAGCGCCTCCGGGTTGCGGGGAGCGTGCTCCAGCACCTTCCGCCAGGCATCGATCGCCTCGTAGGTCCGATCGAGACGCTCGGCCATCACGGTGCCCATCTGCGCGTAGATCTCCGCCAGCTCCTCCGGGGCCAGCTGGTTCTCGCCCACCTCGACCAGACGCTGCAGCGTCTCGATCAGGTCCTCCCAGGACTCGCTCTCGGCATGGATCGTGGCCTTCCGGCGCAGGGCCATCACGTTGCTCGAATCGATGTCCAGCGCCTGCTGGTACGCCTCGAGCGCTTCGAGAGGCCGGCCGAGCTGCCGGTGGCGGATGTCGCCCAGCTTGAGATACAGCGCGGAGCGTTCCTGGTCGTCCTCGACGATGTTGACCAGCCGGTCGATCGTCACGCCCAGGTCGTCCCAGCGCTGGAGCTGCTCGTAGAGTCCGACGAGGTTGCGCAGCGGCTCCGGCTCCTCGCCGCGGATGTCCAGCACCTTCTGCCAGAGCGCGACCGCCTCCTCGGGCTTCCCCAGCGCGTCGGCGGCCAGCAGCGCCATCTTCGCGAACACCTCCGACTGCGCCGCCTCGCCCAGCACCGCGTCGGCCTGCTTGCGATAGACCTCGTACAGCTTCGGCCACTCTCCCGTCTGCCCGTAGATTTGCTCCAGACCCTCGAGCGCCGGGAGGTGCGCGACGCCAAGCCGATCCACGATGCGTCGGAACGCCGCCTCGGCCCCCGGCAGGTCGCCCAGGTCAGCCAGGTGCAGTCGGCCGAGCCGCGTCAACAGCTCGACCTGCTTCTCCGGCGACCCCTCGGCCTCCACCCGCCGCCGGAGAATCTCCGACAGGCGCTCCCAGTTCAGGCCGGCGGAGTAGATGCGGTCGAGGGCGGCGAGGACGTCGGGGTCGTGTCCGTCAACCTCGAGCAGGTGTTCCCACACCTGCTGCGTTCGCTCCGCGTCCCCGATCTGCTCCTCGTAGATGCGGGCCAGCTTCTTCCCCGCGCGCAACCGGATGTCGCCGGCCTCGGCCGTGGTCAGGATCTCGGCATAGATCCGCGCGAGGTCCTCCCAGCCGGTCATCAGCGTGGGCGCCAACCGGTCCAGCTCTTCCGCCGTCCGCTCGTCGTTCGGAACCAGGGCCAGAGCCCGCCCCAGCCACTGGAAGGCGGATTCCGGTGCCCCAAGACGGTTCTCGTACAGGTCGGCAATGCGGTGGATCACCTCGATCCGCTCGCCGGGCTGCGGGTACAGTTCGACCTTCTGCTCCAGCAGCTTGACCAGACGCTCCCATTCCCCGCCGGCCTGGTAGATCGGTTCGAGGATCCCGGCGATCTCCATCTGCTGCGAACCCTCGGCGAAGAGCAGCTCGAGCGAGGCGCGGGTAGCCGGGTGTTGCGGGTGGATGTCCAGAATCTCGCGGTAGGCCTGGATCGCCCCGGACACGTCGTGCAGCTCCTGCTGCAGCACCTGCCCGCGGTCGAACTTGAACATCAAGGCCTCGTCCTCGTTCTCCGCGATGGCCTCCTCGCGCGGCAGGATCTCCACGAGCTCGCGCCAGGCAGCCGTGGCCCGGTAGAGACGGTCGAGTCCGCGCAGCGCCGCGCCGTTCTCCGGGTCGCATTCGAGCACGCGGCGGAGGCGCACGATCGCGTCGACCGGTTTCCCCTCCTCCTCCTCGTAGACGCGGGCGGCCCGCAGCCCAAGCGCGACCTTGAGGTCCGGCTCGGCGGCCGCCGCCATCCCCTCGTCGTACAGGGCCGAGAGCTTGGGCCACAGCTCGAGCATCGAGGCGATGCGCTCGAGCGCCTCGAGCGACACCTCGTTGAGCGGATCGATGCGGAACGCCTTGGCGTATGCGGCGAAGGCGTTCTCGGGCTCGTTCAACCGGTCCGGGCGTTCGTAGAGATCCGCGACCTTGTGCAGCAGCTCGACCTTCCGGAA
>Ga0068707_1001768_pt1 | contig 15140 bp, 10 predicted proteins | sample YNPNPMetaG_FD_66600 | JGI IMG/M metagenome (GOLD analysis project Ga0068707, IMG submission 66600) | Anoxygenic and chlorotrophic microbial mat microbial communities from Yellowstone National Park, USA - YNP NP MetaG | ecosystem: Environmental > Aquatic > Thermal springs > Hot (42-90C) >...
CTCGCCGGAAGCAGAAGGACAGCCACCCGCCCGGCCGGCCGATGCAGACGTTGTGCCAGCGCCCTACCCACAAAAAAGGCCAGCGCCAACACCAGGCCCCAAAAACCAAGGTAAGACAACAGGCGAGGAAGGCGATTGCCGGAGGCGATTAATTCCACCTCCTCGACCAGCATGATTTCGCAGGCCCCCAGGCCCTGGTCTTCCCGGGTGGTGCTGGTGGCCAGACGGGCGGCCGCCGGCGCCTGACCGGCCGGGGCCTTTTGGGGCTTGGCCGAGACGTCCACCAGCTTGCCGCGCAGGCAAACCTGATCGGAGCGGCGCACCCTGTCGATGGCTTTTAGAATTTCCCTGTCTGCGGATAGCAGGTGGGTATTGGAAAGCTGCCGGCCGCTGGGACAGAGCGCCGACCGGCACTGGTAGTAGCAGACGTTGCCGTGGTGTTCGAATTCTACGCCGCTGTGGCGAAAGACACCCGAACTTACGTTATCGCCCCAGATCATGCAGAAATCGCGATGATAAAAGTCCTGAAAGCGCAGGCCGAACTTCTGGTAGTCGTTGACGCTTACCACCAACCCGCAGATGCGGTAGTCAAAGCGCGGATAGAGGGTGAGCCAGAAATCATCGGCCTCCAGGGGAACCGGTTCGGCCTGGGGGATTTCGGTCTGCACCGGCTCGTCAAAAAGCCGTCGGTCGACTTCGCCGGCGCCACCAAGCCTTTCCGAAAACATCCGGCCGGCGATCCACAGCCCGGCCAGCGCGGCCAGCACCGGCCAGGCCCAACGCGGAAAAAGCGGCCGGAAGGGTTCGGCGCTCGCCTTGGCCGTAGCCGTCGCGCCCACAGAAGAAGCCACCACGCTCGTCGAGCCGCGCCCCGGAGCGCCCGGCTGCTCTGTTGCGCCCGGCACCAGGGCCGCGGCCTGCGCTGCCGGCTCGCTCTGCGGATAGCTCTGTAAAATGCGCTGGCGGATTCTTTCGCCCCAGTCGGGACGCTGGGCGGGGCCCAGAAGCAAACTGGCCGCTCTAAGCAGCCAGTTCGGAGCAGAAGCCTCCGTGGGGGCTCTGTCCGCCGCCTGCAGGTAGATCCGGGCGGCATCCAGGGCAGAGCCCGCCTCCTCCAGCATGGCAGCGAAAACCGCCAGCTCCCCCGCCTGCAGTAGCCCGTCCTCTCCTGTGGCCTGCAGCAGGCGAAACTTTCCCCAGGCCTGTTCCAGATGCTTTTCCTCCAATGCCCTACGGAATTGTTCCAGCTCGCTTGAGTTTCCCATGGGTCTATCATATCCCAGGACGAAACATTTTCACGGAGGAAATATGAGAAGAGTCCAGGTCCGACGCCCTTCCTTTCCAACCCTTCCTGTAGACGGCTTTACCGAAAGCACGCCGCAAAAGGTGTGGCAGGTGCTGTGTGGCGACGCCGGCCACTGGCGGGCGGGGCTTTACTCGCCGGACTTCAGCCGGCTGGAGCAAATTATGGAACTCGAGCAGCACGACTGTCCTGAGCTGTTCTTTTTGCTTTCCGGTCGCTTAGTTTTAGTACTCGAAAAAAAATCGGGAGAATTGCAGGAGGTGGAACTTCCCCCAGGCAGGGGCATTCTGGTCACCTCCCCTCACAATGGTTATTGCCCGCTCGGCCCCCATACCGGACTAGCGCTGGTGGTGGAACGCGACGAGTTCGACACCGTTTATAAAACCGTTCGGCTCCGCCAGAGCTAGCGGCTGGGCACCCAGGCCCAGGTCATGGCCGCCTTGATGGGCTGCTCGCCGCTTTCGTCGGTGATGGTAAGCGGCACCTCCACCGAGCCGCGCGATTCGGTCTGCATTTGCTTGAGCTGTTCCTCTTCCAACCAGGCCTCGGCACGCAGTCGCCCGCGCATTCTTTTCAAGAAATCCAGGTGCATGGTTTTGATGAGCGGCAGTTTTCCTGGCGGCAGGTTCATGGCCACCACAAAACCGGTCACTGTCTCTCCCAGCAAGGTGGCGGCGGCGGCGTGCACCCCGCCGATATGGTTTTGCACCCGCCGCCGGTTGTCGGCTACGGCGATGACGCGCTGTGGGCTCATGGCCAGGACGCGCAAGCGGGCGGTGCCTACGAAGGGCACTATACGGCCAACCAGCAGCGAAAGAGCCCGTTCGCGCAGCGGACGTGGAAGGCGGTTCATCCAGGCGGCGGCCCGCGCTATTTTTGTGGCGTCGAACATCCGTCTCTCCTTTTTCAGGCTGCCGGGTTTATATCTTTCTCCGGCCACAGGCGCGTGTCCAGCAATTCCTTTTCTTCCAACCGCGCCAGAGCCTTCAGCAACCTGCTCTTGGTTCCAGGCCGTTCGGCTTCCAGCTGCGCCAGCCAGGCCTTGACCCGGCGCCGCTGCAGGTTGTCTCGCTCGCCGCAGGCCGGGCAGCGACAGCAACTTATGGGAAAGCCCAGGTAACGGGCATAGAGTCGGGTGTCTTTCTCCCAGGCCAGCGCCAGCGGACGGATTACTACATGCCGGCCGTTGTCGGTGCGAAGCCGAGGTGGCATGGATTTTATTTGACCGGTAAACAGCAGATTGAGCCAGAGCGTCTCAATCAAATCATCCGCGTGATGTCCCAGAGCCAGCTTATTGTAACCCAGACGGTCCAAAAGCCCGTAAAGCACGCCCCGGCGCAGGCGGGAGCAAAGCGAGCAGTAGCTCTTTTTCGGGTCCAGCTTTTCGCGTAGAAGCCGATCTATCACCGTCTTTTCTATGTGGCATTCCAGCCCCCGATAACGGCACCACTCGGCGATTAGCCGGGCGCAATCGCTGCCAAAGCCCGGATCGACGTGCACCGCCGCTACTTCGAACCCACCCCGGCGTTCTTTCAGCCACAGCAAAAGGTCGGCCAGGGCAAAGGAGTCCTTACCTCCCGATAGCGCCACCAGCAGCCGGTCGCCCTTTTCAATCAGCTCAAAGCGGGACACCGCCGCCAGCAGTCGCCGGCGCAGGCGCTGTTTCGCCCGGAAACCTTCCTGCTCGTCTAGCGGCGCTGGAGGCGAAAGCCCCGGGCACTTTTCACAGCTTCGAAAAACCATCGAATCGCGCCCGTTTTCCCGCCGCTCCATGAACCTTCCCTTCGGTAAAGAGGTAACCGCTCAGCCCGGTTCACATGTTGCCGGTGGTTCTCCCTGCATGGGCAAACGCTTGGCCGAGTCGGTCACCGAACCAATTTTGGCGGCCAGGCTGGTGTGGCTGGCGATGTCTTCGTCGGTAATAAAGTATACATCCAGCAGCCCCCCCAAACGGTAACCGGTACGCAGGTAATTAATGTAGGCCAGCGCCTGGCTCCAGCCGTTCAACCAGTTGGAAAGCGCCTGATGTTGCTCGGGTGTGCCGCGCACATGGAACAAAAGGTCGATGTCGCTACCCGGACCGGCGGTGGCGTTCTTGGTGCTACCGAAGACAAAGATGGCTTCCACCCCGAAACGCTTACCATCGCATTGGGAAGCCAGCTGTTCGGCCACATGCATGCGCCACTGCCAGTGATCCTCCGCCGGCCGCGTCACCGCCTTGTTGCTTTCCCGGCTCAGTTTGTCACGACCTCCCGGCAGGGAAAGGTAGGCCAGTGCCTCGTCCAAATCGGCGTTCATCAGCAAGCGCAGTATCCTGCCCCCCGAAGAGCCGGGCACGTCGATAACCCGGACCGTGTCGGCCAACCAGGCGAACTCCGGTAGCATTTCGGGCAGGATGTTTTTCGACTCCAGCAGGAAGCGCTCGTTGAAGCTCACCCCCTCGTCATCGGGATAGAGCGGAAGATAGCGGATGCCCGACTCGACCAAATCCTGGAAAAAGTGGGTGCCGAAGGAAAGGTCCGGCACGTAGTTGCCCTTCTTGCGGGCAATCTCTATCAGCACCGCGCAGTTGCTGATGTCGGAATAACCTACCCGAACCCCCAACTTGATGTCGCCCTTGCTGCCCCACCGTCCTGGCCCCATCAAGATAAATTGCCGTTTGGGCAGGAGCTGGTTGAGGCGCCCCACCGCCCGCCCCACCGCCAGCAGCTCGGACTGGTCTTCCAGTTCGGCGTATTTTAGGGGATCGACGTAAACCAGGTGGGTTATTTCCGGCACCGAGCCGTTGGACACATCGCGTCGGGCCGAAAATATTATGTCCTCGGAACGAACGTCTTTGGGAATGGGTGCCGGCGCGGTCTCGCCACTCTGGCTCTGGGGACGGCACTGAAGCAAATAGAGCTCCTGACCGTCGTGAGCGAACTCAACATCCACCGGAGTATGCAAGTTTTCTTCCAGGGTCTTGAGCAGCCGGTGCATGCAGGGCACGAAGGAGCTGTCCTGAATCAAGCCCTCCATGGTGGCCACCAGCCGATCCCGCTCCAGATCGATCATCAGGCTCGGAGGTTTTTCCAAGTGATCGTCGGCCAGGCGCGAGAAAATCTGGCGAAAACCCGGATAGCCGGTTCCGCATACCCGCAACAAATCATCGAGCTGGAGCGATACCAGGCTGTTGGCTTCCAGGTCGATGACGTCGATCCAGCGCGGCGAATAACGCAGAATGTCATCCAGGGCGATGTTGGCGCGCAGCCCCGGCTGGCCGGGCGCCACCAGAACCGGATAATCGTCTCCCAGCCGGTCCACCGCCCGGGTGCCCAACCCCGGCACCAACCGCAACAGGCCATCCTCGCGCTTGATGCGTGGCGACCAGCGGAACTCGTTGCGGCTGAAGGCCACGCCGGCGAAGGCGGGGAAGAAATAACGCCCCACCCGCCGGCCCACCACTTCTTGGATGAGGATGCCCATTTCTTCGTTGAAATCTAGCAGCCCCCGCTCGCGGCGGTATTCGATGGGATCGGGGCCGAAGGTAGAAGCGTAGATTTCGGCAATGGCGTTCATCAACGCAGCCAGCCGTTGCTGTTTGCTGCCCTGGTTGGCCAAAAACAGGCTCTTGTATTTTCCGGAAAAAGCCGTCCCCAACCGGTCTTCCAGCAGGGAAGAAGAGCGCACAATGAGCGGCCGGTCGCCGAAATCGTCCAAGGCCAGCGACAGCCCCTTTACCAGCTCCGGCGGAAAGTGGGCGTTCTGGAAAAGCTGCACCACGTGCGGGTATTCCTGCCGGATCTGGTCGATCTCTTTGTACTTGTGCTCGATTATCTCCTCCAGGTCGTTGTATTCGATGAAATTGATCAACCCGTCGGAGGCGATGCTCCAGGAACGCGGGACGCGAATTTCCAGCCCCACCCGGTCGGCGGCGCGGCGCAGTATTTGATGGGCCAGGAACAGACCTGCGGCCTTGCCGCCGAGTTTGCCATGGCTGCCCGGGGGGAGAATGAGGCGGTCGAGCAGATTCAGAAAATCTCGCGGCTCGACGTGGTTCTTGGCCACGGTGATGAAGTCGAGCTGGTCGGTGAGAAAGCGCCTGATGAGAGACACCCGGATGCCGCTTAGAATGGAGCGCGCCACCTCCGCCCCTTCGGGCACCACGCGGTGGAAGCGTCGGATGCCTTCTACGATCTGCTCCAGATCAGACTGGGGGCTGGCCAGCACCTTGACCAGCGCGCTGGCTTTATCTTCCAGGATCCAGCGTTCCACCCGGGTGAGGATTTCCTCGTCGCCTAGATAGCGCGAGGCGATTTCGAAGGGCCGGTCGCTCATCCAGAACTTGAGATCCAGCGCGCGTTTTTCCTGGGGGACGTTGTCGTCGTGCGGCTGGCAGCTATCCTCGGCCCCGCCGGCGCCAGCCGCCTGGTGCTCCCGTTGGGCTTCGGCGATGCCGCTCCAACACAGAAAGTTCATCATCTTGCGCGAGATGCGCAGGTAAAGATTGGGATCGGTCTTCTGCAGCAGGCGTATGGCACCGCGCCACTCGCCCCGGCTCTTTTGGGCCAGTTCCTGTTCAGCCCGCTGGAATTCCTCGAAGATGCTCTTGAGCTTGGTGTGCTGCACGTAATGCCCCAGCCGGTCGGCTATGGTTTCCACCAGGCGAGCCTCTTCGGGCAGGAAAGCCCCACCATCGGAAAAGGGCGGCTCCTTCTGGTAATAGACGCACACCATACCCACCTTGTTTTCCTGAGCCACGATCGGAACACACTGTCCCCAGGGAGTTTCCTGACAATCTGGCTGCTGGTAGGTTTTACCCTCTATGGTGATGCGGGCGCGACAAATCTGGGGATACTGCCAGCCCTGCGGAATTACCTCCACCACTTGCCAGATGGTTGCTTCGAAAGGCAAGTCGGGATCGTTTAGTAGCTTCTCCACCGTATAGAGACAGTTGAGCTCCTTGGTGCGCTCCTGCAGGGCGCGCAGGATCTTTTCGCTTTGACCGGAAGGTTCAGTCATGAACAATCACTCCCCGCCCGCGCCGGCGGTCCACTCGCAGGCGCAGCGGCCTTTCCAGACGCAGATGGCACACCAGGCCGCTGTCCGAAGCTACCGGCCGGGAACGCAGCCATTCCAGATCCAGGCGGCCGCCCGCCGCCGGATCCACGGCGAAGTAGTATACTCCAAAGCCAACCAGATTGTGGAAGAAATGAGAACCCTGACTGAGCTCCGGGCGCATGTTCTGCAACGTTCCCTCCACGATGGCCCCAGCCCCGGAGATCTGGCCCCAGGCGGTGGGAATACCCAACCAGGGGTCGGAGGTGCCGAAGCGGCCGAATCCGACCAGCAGGTAGGGGCGGCCGGCGGACAGCAGGGCCTGGTTGAATTGCCCGATCTGGGCGGCCATTTCCCTGGTGCGCGCCGGATCGAAGGTGTCGGGTTTTACCAGCACCACGTCCATAAGATCCTCGCGGCTGCCATTTCCCAAAATCTGGCGCGAGGCCACCACCACCGATTCGCCCTGAAGCTCGCTTTCTTCGACCAGAACCTCTTCGGTAAGCGCCGCCATGGGGCGCACCTGCAAAAAACCAAGCCGCGCCGGCAGTCCCTGTCGTGGATGCAGATTCACCGCAAATTCTATTTCGACATCGGCTTGCATCGCTTCCCGCGAAAGCCGCAGCAGCTCTTTTATCAAATGGTTAAGGGGGATCTGCTCGACGCTCAGCAGCGGCGCAAAATCCACCACCCGCGGCCCGGGACCGAACAGCCCGGGATAGAGCCGCTCGGCCTGGCGATCATAGCTGGACACCAGAAAATTTAGGACCTCGTCGGACTCGGCCACCTCCAGTGGAAGCTCTACCAGGAACTCCGTTTCCTTCAGCGGATCGTAGTCGGCAATCGGCCCCATGTGCACGGCGAGAAAGCGGTTCTGGGTGGCGTCCATGAGATCGCCGAGCCCGGTATAGGGAAGCGGAGAGCGCGGATAGGCCGGACAATAGCTGTAGCAGCGGCCTCCGTCGACGATGGTCTTACCCAGCCCCAGCGCCAGGCTCACCACTCCGTCTTCGGGCCTGGCGTGACCGGTGGGATTACAGTTGAAGGAACGGCCCACGCCGGAGATGGTGGGGTAGAAGCGCTCGCCGTGTTTTTCGCCCACTATTTCCTGGATGATCACCGCCATGCGCTCGCGCTGCTAGTCCACCCGGGCCGCCTGCATGGTAGAACGCGCTTCCTGGAAAAAGGTCGAGGCCCACACTAATTTCACCGCCTCTCCCAGCTTGCGGGCGCGTATGTCCACATCGAACTGGTTGTTGGGGATCATCTTGGTGCAGTACACGCCGGCGAAGGGATGTTCCAGTGCGTCTTCCAATAAACTGGAAGAGCGCACCGCCAGCGGGGTGTGCACCTTGGAAATCAGCGCGCGCAAGTCCCCGGCCAATCCCGGGGGCAGTTCGGCGCGCTGGAAAGCCCGAGCCAGTTCCTCGTCGGAAGGCTGCTCGAGGACGAGCGGCCAGAGATGGTTGTGTTCCAGAAAATCCTCGAACACCTCGGTGCAGATAACGCAGAGCCGGGGAACGTCGACCTCGAAGTCGGGAAAAGCCGCGCCGTTTAGGCGAGAGAGTATTTTCTCCCGGATGAACCACAACCCCGAGGCCTTGCCTCCCAGGGCCCCGCCTCCGATGCGGGTAAAAACCTCGCTTCCTTCAAAGAACTGGCGCTGGAACACGGGAACGGCGGACAGATCCATATCCTTCCTCCGGTATGCCTCTCAGCCCCCTGGAAAAATTGTGAATAGCAGCGACAGAATAATCGGCTCACACCCAGCCGCGATCCTTGCAGGCCTGGGCCACGCGGCTGATGGAGATGACATAGGCCGCGTCGCGCATGAAGAGATCCTTCTCGCGAGCCAGCTTGTAGACGCTGTGGAAGGCCGAGGTCATCTTGACATCCAGCTTGCCCAGTACTTCGTCCTTTTCCCAGTAGTAGTTCATGTTGCTCTGCACCTGTTCGAAGTAGGAGCAGGTCACCCCACCGGCGTTAGCGAGAAAATCCGGCAGCAGGAATATGCCGCGCTGACGCAGCACTTCGTCGGCCTCGGGGGTGGTCGGCCCATTGGCACCCTCGGCCACAATGCGCACCCGAGAAGAGATGCGCCCCACGTTGTCTTTGTTGATTTGGTTTTCGATGGCCGCCGGGATGAGTATATCAACATCCTGGGAGATCCAGGCTTCTCCGGGCAGTATCTCGTAGCCCAGCCCCCTGGCCTTTTCTTTGTCTATGCTGCCGAAGCGATCGGTGATGTTAAGCAGCTGCTGGAAATCGATCCCGCTGGTTTTGCGGAAAGTGTAAGAAGTCTGATCTTTCTGATCCCAGCAAGAGACGCAGATCACCCGGCCGCCCAGCCGCTGGTAGAGTTCGATGGCGTACTGGGCCACGTTGCCGAAGCCCTGAACCGAAGCGATGGTCTTTTCCGGCTTCATGCCCAGTTCGCGCAGCGCCTCACGCAACACAAACACCAGGCCGTAGCCGGTGGCTTCCTTACGCCCCAGCGAGCCGCCCAGGCCTACCGGTTTTCCGGTGATCAGGCCGGGATAGCGCCCGCCGTGGATGGCTTCGTACTCGTCGAGTATCCACAGCATGTGCTGGGCGTTGGTCATGACATCGGGGGCAGGCACGTCGGAAAGCGGTCCCACCACCTTGGCAATCTGGCGCACCCAGCCTCGGCAGATGCCTTCCTGTTCGCGGGCGGAGAGGTTATGGGGATCGCAAATGACGCCGCCCTTACCGCCGCCCAGGGGTATGTCCACCACCGAGCACTTCCAGGTCATCCACATGGCCAGCGCCTTGACCGTGTCCAGGGTCTCCTGGGGGTGGAAGCGAATGCCACCTTTGCAGGGCCCGCGGGCGTCGTTGTGCTGTACGCGAAAGCCGCGGAAGACCTTCACCTTGCCGTCGTCCATGCGCACCGGGATGTTGAAGGCGTATTCGCGCATGGGGTTACGCAGCAGTTCCCGGGTGCCGGAGTCGAGCTCCAGCATGTCCGCCACCTTGTCGAACTGCTTCTGGGCCATCTCGAAGGGGTTGAAACCTTTTGCCTGGGACATCTAATCCTCCTTTCGTTTTTCCGGATCCTATATAAAAGAACCGGATTAAATTACCGGCATATTATTTATGATTTTTATAATTGTACGTCAATAGCCGCGGATTGCGGAAAACCGGCTCGCCTGCTAATTTCCTGGGGGTTGAAAGGAACAAATCATGAAGCGACTCGAAGATATTAGAAACGCAGTTGCCAGTACCTACGCCCGCGCCGTCGGGGCAAACAAAACCTTAGGCAGGTCATGTTGTTCGGCACCGACAATCACCGGCGTTCTACCCCTTCTGGCCGGATACAGCCGGGAGGAGCTGGCGGCACTTCCCCCCGACGCCGTGGCCAACTCTTTCGGTTGCGGCAACCCGGTGGCGCTGGCCGAAATCCGTGAAGGCGACGTGGTGCTCGACCTGGGTTCGGGCGCGGGTATCGATCTGTTGCTCGCCGCCAGGTTGACCGGCCCCAGGGGTAAGGTGGTCGGAGTGGATATGACGCCGACGATGGTAAAGCACGCCCGGGCCAACGCCGCCTTAGCTGGCCTGAAAAATGTCGAAGTGCGCCTGGGTATCATCGAGGAACTACCGGTGGAGGCAGACTCTATCGACTTGGTGCTTTCCAACTGTGTCATCAATCTGTCTCCCGAAAAGCAGCGGGTGTTTTCTGAAATTTACCGCGTGCTGAAGCCAGGCGGCCGCTTTTCCATATCGGACATCGTTGCCGAGCCTATGCCCGAGTGGCTAAAAGCCGAGGAATTACTCTATTCAGCGTGTATCGCGGGCGCAGTGCCCGAGGACGCTTATCTCCAGGGCCTCGCCAAGGCGGGTCTGGTCGAGGTGGCGGTTCGAGACCGTCTTGTTTATCAGGCCGAACAGTTGCGTTTACTTCTTGACCCAGAAGCCTCCAAAACTTATTGTTGCGGTTCCGAATCCCTGCCCAAAGAACTGCTCGCTCGTATCGTCGAAGCGCTCGCCGGCAGGGTGGCAAGCATCCGCGTGGTGGGCCGAAAGCCCGTAAAGAAATAGCCATGAACGATGCACTACGAATCGAGTTTCTGGTGTGCGAAGGCTGCCCGCACGCCGAGCCGGCCTGGCGGCTGGTTCAGGAAGTCGCAGCCAGCCTCAGCCCAGATACAATTATCGAGAGGGTCGAGGTAGACAGCCCCGAGCGAGCGCAGGACCTTGGTTTTCTGGGCTCGCCATCCATCCGGATAAACGGCCTCGACATCGAAGGCAAATCCATCACTGGCGGCGGCCTTTCCTGCCGCGTTTACGAAGGCGGAACGGGCGTTCCTCCCCGCTGGCTGTTAGAAGCCGCCTTGTTGAAGGCGCTCAAGCCGCGGGGAATTCTTTTTCTTTGTGTGGCCAACTCGGCCCGCAGCCAGATGGCCGAGGGGCTGGCCCGCTCCCTGGCGCCCGCCACTGTCAAAATCTGGTCCGCCGGCTCTCGCCCGGCGGGCGTACGGCCCGAGGCCATTGCGGTGATGAAAGAGATCGGCATCGACATATCTCATCATCGGTCCAAACCGATCGGCGAGATTCCCGTCTCCGAGGTAGACACGGTCATCACCCTCTGCGACGAGGAAGAGTGCCCGCTTTTTCTGGGCAAGGCCAAGCGGCTGCACTGGGGACTGGCCGACCCGGCCGCCTCCCGGGGCAGCGAGGAAGACCGGCTGAACGTCTTCCGCGCCACTCGCAACGAGCTTAGCCGGCGGCTAGAGACACTGTTCGGCAACCTGAAGTAACGGTCCCGTTTGTCAGACTCGGCGATCGGGAATCCCTGTTATTCCATCACGGTTCGACTCTGAACGCGCCGATCGATGGTTCGGTCTCGAACCAGGGGCCGCCGTCGTTCAGGTTCAGGATCTCGCTCGCCGCGCCCATCAGCTCCGAGCCAGCCCTGGGCGTGAAATCCTCGTTCAGCAGGCCAGAGGTCCACTGTGCCGGCGTATAGGTCCGGTAAGTGGCCGTTTCGATCTCGGTCGCTGGCGGCCCGACATAAGATGTATCGACCTGCCCTGTGCCTGGCGATTGCATTACGGCGATGGTGTTTTTCAGCTTCAGTCCGGTGATGGGCAGCATGCCGCTTGAGGAAAACGCCGAGTTGGGAGCCACCGGATCCGCCAGCCACCATTCATAGGCAATAGTGTTGTGGTAAACTACCTTGACCGAAGAGTGCAGCGGATGTTCGGCCTCCTGCATCTTGAAGCCGTTGGTCTCGTTCTGGGCATAGCCGTGAGCCAGGACAAAGAGATTGCGCACTACCATAGTCGGCCCGGTGGTGACTTGCTGGATGCTGACAAATGATTTAACGCAGCCGGTGTATTTGCCGCTTACCTTCTGCACGCCCTTACGATCGTTCCGTGCCCGGATGAGGTTGTGCATGACTATGGTGTTCGAAGGAGTGTCTTCGACCTCCATGCCGTCGTCGCGCATGCCGCTTAGCCAGTTCCAGGCTACGACGCTGTCTGGACCCAGCCCGCTAGTGCCGTCTTCTCCGGGTTTTTGCATGATGCCATCGTCGAATCCCTTGATTTCATGGGAGTCCACGCTGCAGCCGTCGATCACCGTGAGCCCATTAATCACCGCACATTCAAAGGCATTCGGCCCAAAAGGATGCGTGGTGGTCTCGTCGTAGTACTCGCCCCAGGTGTTTGACGGCCAGCGTGGCGTACCCACAAAAATACCGAGGGCGACGGCCCGGTCCCCTCTTGGATCGAAGCGCAGCGCGCCACAATTTTTTGTTCCCCAAAACCGCGGGTTCGGATCGCCCCACCAGGAAATGCGGCCGCCGATGACGCGGACGTCGGCGGCGTTAATTTGCACTCCGTGTTTGGGTGCCCCGTACACCTCGACGTTACGCAGAATGATTTTGTTAGCGCCGTTGAAAGTAACCCCGCCCCGGCGCACCCGGCCACTGTGTATTTCGGCCCATTTGTCGCCGGAAACGTCTAGGGTAATGCCTCCGGGTTCTATGTTGACGATGTCCGCGCTTTTGCTGATTACCAGATTGCCGTCGACGTCACCCAGTGCATGCGACACCTTTGGAACCTTGAGCGCCCAGGTGGTCACCTCCCGCTGCCAGTAGCTGGAACCCTGCTTGATCTGTACCTCGTAGGTCGTGCCCGGCTCGAGATAGAGAATTGAACCGCGGTGATGAGCAGCGATAACAAAAGCCGGCCCCCCGGTGGCACGAGGATCGTAAAACAGGTTCTGCGCGGGGTAGAAAGTGGTTGTGCCCTTTTTGCGGAAGCGAACCTGGCACGGGGTCGGGTCGTTTGAGGTAAGGTAGATGCCGCAGGTTTCGAAGGTGGGCCTTAGCAACAGACCATCGCCGCTGGCGCTTTCGGCCGCTTGATCATCCCAGTTAGTGAACGAGTATGGCCCTCTGCGGCGCACATAGGCGTGGCTGAGGTTGAGCGGCGTCAAACTTGCGTCTTTTGCCGGAATGATTCCCGGTCGCGAAACTACCACTAGCTGTGCGCCGCGATCCTCGACAACCGTGTACCCTTTGATACTATCGGGAACGACTTTCACCGGGTCGCCACCGTTGTGCGCCAGCTGCACCGGGCCCACGACAAAAGGCCGCCCGTCCGGCAACCGCCCGCCTCGTTGCTCCTTGGTAAAGCGAAACGGCACCGGATCGCCATCGCCGTCGAAACCCCATAGCGCCATTACCGGATAGACTACCATCCCCCCCGCGCCTAGGATGTGTACCGTCACCTCCTCGGCGTCGGTCCCAAAATCCAGGTAGAGCTTTCTGTTTTCGACCGCCGCCGGAGGGAGCCCGACGGTAGTCGAGCCACCGGGGTCCACCAGCAGCCAATCACCCTGATTATCGCCAGCGTTCGGCTCTTGCTGCCAAAGTTTCATCGGCGATTGGGCCCAGCGCACCACAAACGCTTGGCCACCGCCTTGAAGCGGGATGTCGCGGTTTACGCCTTCGGACATGTCGGGTGTGGAACCGGCGTCCAGGGGCTCTTTTGCCAGCTTGCGCGAAGCCTCGCCCTCTGCCCAAACGCAGAGCCGCTTGTCACTCTGTGCGGTTGGCGTGACGGTTTGCGGCCCGGACCACTCGCTCGAGCCAAACCGGTTGCTCAGCCGAAGATAGAACTTTAGCTCTTCGCTTCCCAGCCCGCTCAGGGTAAATACCCCGGCCGCTACTTTGTCGAGCGCAATTGCCGGACCGTCATCTCCTATCTTATATTCGATGCCGCTGATACTGCTTTCGATAGAGTCTATGGCAAGAAAAACCGTGCCCCCCTCCGGTGCCACCGCATCGGTCACACGCCAGGTACCGACCCGGGGAGGCTCTCCTTCATCTGCGGTATCTGCCGGGCCGCCGTCACCATCGAAGCCACCGTCGGGGGCTTCATCCGGGAGATTATCAGAGCCTCCGCTGTCTTCCCCACTGTCATTGTCGTATCCATCACCGACAGTATCCCCGAAATCCGTCACATCAGCGTCATCAGAAAAGCCATCTAAGAGCGCCCCCTCATCCAGGCCCGCGCCGCCGTCGTTTATGACTCCTGAACCGCATCCAGGGATGACACTGACAGAGAGCAGCATCATGAATGTATAAGTTTGGATATGCCATCGAACCATTAGGGACTCTCCGTCGCGTCTTTTTGGTTGTCAGTTACTTGGCTGTCACGATACGGTCATCACCCGCTGCTGTCAAACCGACAACGCAAAAACCGCTGAAAAAGCGAAAGCCCCGCCGGGGTCATCGACGGGGCTTTCGCTAAACCCAAACCGACGGCAAAGCCGTCGAGAGTGATTTTGGCTCCCCAAGAATTGCCGGACTCCGTGTCCGGCAGGGTCTGACGAACGGAGAGAGACCCGTAACCTACTGCAGGTGCTTGGCTTCTTCGGGGACGGCGCGGGATGGCCGCCCATGAGTCGAAGGTCGGCCGGAACGGCTCGTCTCTGCGACCTTACGGTTGGCGCGAAGCGATGCGACTCGAACGGCGGTGCTCGTCGATCCCAGGAAACCCGGCGCCCCGCGGAGGCGCGGCGTTGGTGGGCACGGCACAGGCAGAACGCGCCAGCAGGGTTCTTGTGAGCCGAGTCACTCGATGGCGTGTCAGGCGTCTGGACGGAGAGCCGCAGCTGCGCGCCGGGGCTCAGCGCAGGCGACGGCGGATGTAAGTCTTGATTTGCTTGGCGAAGCGCTTCTGGACGCCGGCCGCGACGATGGCGTCAAGGTCCATCTGAGCGAGCTGCTGCAGGCTCGTAACCTCCGCTCCCTCGAGTTTGCGAATCGTCCCCAGACCGAGGGTCGGCTCCTTGCTCGCCCGAAGGACATCGCGCACTCCCCGCATAAGCGGTCCGAGCGGCGAGCAGTACTTCAGCCTCTCCAGTAGGTCATAGGCCTGGCCCCGGATGCGCCCGAGGGTACGCTTGGTTTCGCGGATCTGCTCAGGGGTCGCGGAGCAGTGCTCCAAGAGATGGTGGTAGAAGGCCCGGAGTTCGAAGATCGACGTATGCCCGGCGAGCAGCCAGAGGGCCGAGTCGCGCCAGGCTTCCTCGATGCCCTCGAGGCCAGAGACGGACCAGCGACTCTCGATGTCGGCGACGGAGACACCACGCGAGCGCTCGTCGAGCACGATCGCCGCGATCATGGCGACGTAGGCTCGCTTGCGGGCTCCACCACCTTGCTTGGCATCGGAGATTCCGAGGGAGCCGAAGACCTCGTCGGCCTTGGATGCGTCCGCCGAGCCCATCACCCACTCGGCGAAGAGGAGCGACTTCTCCTCGCTGGCGC
>Ga0068707_1001772_pt1 | contig 15134 bp, 10 predicted proteins | sample YNPNPMetaG_FD_66600 | JGI IMG/M metagenome (GOLD analysis project Ga0068707, IMG submission 66600) | Anoxygenic and chlorotrophic microbial mat microbial communities from Yellowstone National Park, USA - YNP NP MetaG | ecosystem: Environmental > Aquatic > Thermal springs > Hot (42-90C) >...
TCTCCGAGTTTCTGACTCATCTGTTTTTCTCTCCCTCCTCAGGATGCGCTACTCATGCCTTCATAACTGCTCATAAATGCTATCGATAAATTATCTTTTCCACCCCCTATATATGTCAAGTTTATGGCCCTTACCACAAAAAAACGGCCTTTTGGATCGTTTTTTTACGCCGGGGGTTCTTCGGGCGGAAAACTTTCGGCGAAAGGGTCGACCAGTCGCAAACTCAAACGGCTAAAAGCCCAACGATTGGAACGCACCTGGCTCATGTCCCGGTGCTGGGTGCGGTGTGCTAGTGTAGCCCGGCACATGAAGTCCACGCAGCTTAGTCCGCCGCCGGCAGGCCTGGTGGCGTCGAAGACTTCGCTTACCGGACCGGGATCGGCCCGGCCTAAAAGCACCAGCAGCCAGACCCGATTGACCAGGAAATACACTCGTTCCACCCGATGGGCCTGCAGTCCCTCAATGTTTTCGCCAGCGTCCGCCGCCACACGCACCGCCGCTACCGCGCAGCGAGCAGCAAGCTGGTGCTCGGGATGGCCGGTGGCACCCCAAGCGGGATGAAAGGTCAACAAAACCTGCGGGCGGAAACGTCGCAGGGAGGCGGCAATTACTTTAATCGGGTCTTTATACTGCCGCCAGCGCCGGTAAATCTCCGGACGGGGAGGGAAACTCTCCACCGGCAGTGGGGCGTTGAAAAAACTCTCGTGTTCCAGCGAGGCGCGGTAGATTTCCGCCGCCCGTTTCATCTCCTCCCCGCGTACCGTGGCCAGATCGGGCGTACAGCCGCCACGCAGACCGCATTCCCCACCCTCGCCATGAGTCAGCACCAGAAGATGCAGGGGGTTACCGTAATATATCGAGGCCCGGGCCAAAATTCCGCCGGAAAAACACTCGTCGTCCGGATGAGGGGCGCACCACATCACCCGGGCCCCGGCTGCCAGGTATTCGTCGAGAGGCGCAAACCCGGCGCTTTTGCGCGCTGCCGGCCCAGAAACGCAGCCGCCAGCCCAGGCCAATGCCGAAAACCCAGCCAGTTTCAGAAAATTCCTGCGGCGCATTGCGCACCTCCCGGTGCCCATTCTAAACCACCAGCCGTCTGGACCAAATGGAAAGCAGCACCCCCACCCCCATCCAGAAAAACAGCAGGGAAGAGCCGCCGTAGCTCCACAAAGGCAGCGTTATGCCCACCACCGGCAACAGGCCGATGACCATGCCGATGTTAACCAGCACATGCCAGAAAACCATAGATAGTATCCCCACCGCCGCCAGCTGCCCGAATCTCTCCCGGCAGTTAGCGGCTACCAGGAGCATCTGAAACTGCCAGAAGAAAAACAGCATCAGTGCCGCCATGCACCCACGGAAACCCCACTCCTCGGCCCACACCGAAAAGACGAAGTCGGTGTGCTGTTCGGGCAGAAAGCGAAAACGCGTTTGGGTGGACTGGCGATAGCCTTTGCCTTGCGTGCCTCCAGAGCCTACGGCGATGCGCGACTGCCAGGCGTGGTAACCCGATGACTTGATGTTTTCCTCCGGTTCCAGGAAGGAAAACACCCGCTTTTTCTGATAGTCCTCCAGCACAAAGAACCAGGCGGCCATGGCCAGTGCCACCAACAGCACCCCGCCCAGCATCAGGCTCAGCGGGCGAATCTTGACGAAGAGCAGGCAACTGGCGCAGATGGCGCAGAGCACCAGCGAGGTACCCAAATCGGGCTGGCGCATGATTAGCGCCACCGGCGTACCGAGCAGAATAATGGGGCTGAGGTGATCGTGCAGCCGCAGTCGGCCGGAGCGCTCCGCCAGCAGGAAGCTGGCCGCGGCCCAGAAAAGACAGGCCCCCAGCAACACGAATTTGATAACGGCCGAAAAGGGCAGTTTTTCCCAGAACAAGAGCAACCCCCCGAAACTGCCCAGGGGATAGAAAATGGAAGCCGGTTTGACGATATCCAACAGGCGATAACCCCGCTGCGGCCAGGAGTCCTCGTCGTTGAAATACTTGGCCAGGCATAGAATAAGCACCAGCTTGCTCATTTCCGAGGGCTGGAAGTTTACCGGCCCCAGATGCAACCAGCGTTGCGAACCGTAAATGGTGCGCCCGGTCACTAGCACCAGACCCAGCAAAAGCAGATTGACCAGCCAGAGGGGATAGGCCAGGCGCTCGAGCAGGCGGTAGTCGATCAGGGCCACAACCAGCGCCAGCACTAAACCAAGCGCCTGCCATAGCCCCTGCACCAGGGCCAGGTTACTCTCCGAGGTGACGGTGACCGAACCTAGATTCAACAACCCCGTACCGGCCACCGCCAGGGTAGTGGCGAGTAACCACCAGTTGAAACCCAAAGCTTTTACCACGAAAGCTCCTTTGCCTCCTCCAGATGCTCCAAATAATAGCTGATCATCTCCATCACCAGGGGAGCCGCTCCACTCGAACCGTGACCGCCGTGCTCGTTGACCACCACTACCAGGATGGCCGGATCCTCCACCGGCGCCCAACCCACGAACAGGGCGTGATCGCGAAAATCATAGGGCAGGTCTTTGCCTCGATCTTCACCCTGGGCCACTACCTGGGCGGTGCCGGTCTTTCCGGCCACCCGGAAAGCCGCCCGTTGTGGCCGGCGCCAGTAGGCGGTACCGCCGGGTTCGTTGACCACGCCGGCCAATCCTTCGCGCACCGCCTGTAGATATTCGGCATCGATTTCCAGGCGGCGGATTACCTTCGGCTCGAATTCAACCACCGGCCGGCCCTGATGATCTTCTATGCGCCAGACCGCCTGCGGCCTCAAAAGCACGCCCCCGTTGGCCACCGCCGCATAAGCTGCGGCAAGTTGCAGGGGGGTTACGGCGATGTCTCCCTGACCAATGGAGTTGGAAAGAATAAAGCCCGGAAGATAGCCGGTGACGGTGTTCTCCCGGTACCATTGTATGTCGGGGATGATGCCCGGCACCTCCTGTGAAAAATCCAGGCCCAGTTGACCTCCCAGGCCGAATTCTCGGCAGGTGGCTGCCAGCCGATCCTGACCGGCGCTGATGCCGGCCTGATAGAAAAAAACGTCGCAGGACTGCACCAGCGCCCGGTGCAGATCAACCAGACCGTGCCCGGATGGCCGCCAGCAGCGGAAAGGCCGGCCACCGAAGCGCAAATACCCTGGACAGTGGACTTTCTGCCCGGTCTTGATGGCGCCCGCGCGCAGGGCGGCCAAGGCAGTAAACGTCTTGAAAGTGGAACCAGGCGCATACTGCTGCTGAGTGGCGCGGTTGGTAAGCGGTTTTTCCGGATCGCTGATAAGCACATTCCAGAAGCGGCGCGACACCCCGCCCGACAGCACATTGGGTTCGTAGGCCGGCCGGGAAAGCATGGCCAGCACAAAACCAGTCTTGGGCTCCAGCGCCACCACCGCCCCTTCCCGGCCGGGAAAACGTTCCTCGGCCAGGGCCTGTAGCCGGGCGTCCAGCGAGAGAAAGAGATTCTGCCCAGGCACCGGCTCCTGAATGGGCGGGAGTTGCTCGATTATCTGGCGCGCCGTGGCCTCGGGCACCCGCTGGCGCCGGGCGTCCACCACTACCCGCTCCTGGCCGTCCGTGCCACGCAACGTCTTATCCCAGAAGCGTTCTATTCCGACCTTGCCCACCAGGTCGCCCTGGCGCAACCCTTCGGCCTCGCGCACCTGAAGTTCATCAGGGCTGATCTCTCCCACATACCCCAGAAGGTGTGCCGCCAGCTGGCCTCCCGGATAATAGCGTTGCATTTCGGTGCGCACGTCTACCCCCTCCAACCGATCACGGTTCTGCTCCAGCGCAGCTAGCTCGTCCCAAGAAAGGTCCCGTCGTACCGGAACCGCTACCCAGCGCTCCAGACCGCGGCGTTGAGTGTAGGCCTCCTGCACCAGCTCCGCTTCCTCTAGGCTCAGGCCCAGAAATTCCTTGAGCCGGGCCAGGGTGTCTTCGAAGGCCTCCCGCCGGCAATAAGCCGGCACGAAGTAGACGTTGTAACTGGGGCGGTTGTCGGCCAGCAGCCGGCCCCGCCGGTCGAAGATCATGCCGCGCAGCGCCCGCGCCCGCACCAGATCGATGAAGTTGGCCAGGGAAAGGGCACGGTACTGGCCGGCCTGAGATACCTGCAACTGATAAAGACGCACCGCCAGGGTCAAAAAAGCGGCCACGCCCAGCAGCAACATGATCAGAAAAGGCAGGATGTTTTTTTCTGACGAGTAGGTTTCTTTTCTGCCCGGCATGGGCCCGCTCTCCCGGCTTCAGCTTTCCGCGGGCCGCGGCCCCGGCCGCCAGAGCTTTACCGCCAGCCACCACACTCCAAGCCCCAGCAGGCTTTCAACAAGAAGCAGTAAGGGCATTACCGACAGCTGGAACTTTACCAGCTCGGGGGGCGCTCCGACCAGCAGCAAGTAAAGCAGCCCCGCCAGCATGGCAATAAGCCCGGCTCCGGCTACCAGCAGCGCCCGTACCAAAACCATTTCCGGCCACAACCAGCTGCGGCCGCTGTACAACACCAACCAAACCAACAAATAGCCCAGGACGCTTACCCCGCCCACTCCCGCCCCCACCCAGTCGGCCATCACCCCCAGCAAAAACGCTGCCACCAGACCCGCCGCCCCGGAGTCCAACGAGCACAGGACCACCAGCGCCAGGAGCGGATCGGGACGAAACCATTCCAGCCGCCACACCTGCCCCAGTGTCCCGGCCAGCAGCTCGAGCAACAACCCCAGCAGCAGCAGCGCCGCCATCCTCATTTTGCTTCGTCCTCCGGCAGGCGACGAGCCGAGCGGATGACCATTACCCGTTCTAGTCGTTCAAAGTCCGCCGCCGGCTTGAGCCAAGCCTGGCGGTAAAGGCCGGTGCGTGGCGAAGAGATGCGTTCCACCACCCCCACCGGTAAACCCGGGGCGAACTCGCCACCGGCGCCGGAGGTGACCATAAGATCTCCCACCTGGACGTCGGCGGTGCGTTTCAGATAATCCACCAGGCATTCGTCGAAGACACCTTGGCCTCTTACGATGGCCGGCACCCGAGAGCGCTGATCGACCACCGCCACCGAGCTTGCGCCATCTACCACCAAACGCACATCGGAATATGCCGGGCCGGCCGCAATCACCCGGCCCACCAACCCTCCGCCGGCAGCCACCGCGTCTCCTTCACCCACGCCCTGCCGGCGACCGGCGTCAATGCGCACCAGCTGAACCAGCGAAGAGCTGCTGCGGGCCACCACCCGGGCGGCGATCGCTTCCTTCAGGTGCAGTTGTTCGCGCATCTTCAATAACCGGCGCAGCTCGGCGTTCTCCGCCTCTAGTTCTCCCTGGCGAGCCAGCAACTGCTGCAACCTTTCGAGCTCCAGCTGCAGACGCTCGTTTTCCTCGCGCACCCCCACCAGGTAGAAATAGTCGTGCCAGAGAGAAGCCACCCCTTCGATGCTCCAGGTAAAGGCTTTCTGCAGGGGCGCGGCCAGCCAAAGCACCGTACGCGAAAACCACCCTCGCCGCATTGGGTCCTGCAGCGAGGCATGCATTAGCGCCGCGGCCACCAGCAGCAGCACCACAAACAGCAGGCGCAGGCGGTTTCGTTTCCACCAGGCCATATTTCAGTCTACGGAAATCTGTTTCAGCAGATCCAGCTGATCAAGCACCTTCCCGCAACCGTTGACCACCGCCAGCAGCGGCTCGTCGGCCAGCATCACCGGCAGACCCGTCTCTTCCCGCAGCAGCAGGTCAAGGTTCTTGAGCAGCGCCCCGCCTCCGGCCAGCACTATGCCCTTGTCGGCGATGTCCGCCGAAAGTTCAGGCGGGGTTCGGTCCAGCACCACTCGCACCGCTTCCACGATAGCGTTGATGGGCTCGGAAAGCGCGTCGCGGATCTCATCGGAATTGACGGTAACTGTCTTGGGCACCCCGGCCACCAGGTCGCGACCGCGTACTTCCATGGTCAGCGGCTCCTCGGTGGGATAGGCGGTGCCAATGTTGATCTTGATGCGCTCGGCGGTGGATTCGCCCACTAGCAGGTTGTACTTGCGTTTCATGTGCAGCACGATGGCATCGTCCATCTTGTCACCAGCGATGCGCACAGATTTAGAGGTAACGATGCCGGCCAGGCTGATGACCGCCACCTCGGTGGTGCCGCCGCCGATGTCCACGATCATGCTGCCGGTCGGCTCGGTAATGGGCAGGCCGGCACCGATGGCCGCGGCCATGGGTTCCTCGATGAGGTAGACTTCACGGGCTCCTGCCGAAAGCGCCGACTCTTTCACCGCGCGCTTTTCCACTTCGGTAATGCCGTAAGGAACGCCCACTACCACCCGGGGGCGAATCACCGGCTTGCGGTTGTGGGCCCGGCGGATGAAGTAGCGCAACATTTCCTGGGTTACTTCGAAGTCGGCGATTACTCCGTCCTTCATGGGACGGACGGCCACGATGGTGCCAGGCGTGCGGCCCAACATGTTCTTGGCCTCTTTGCCCACGGCCAGCACCTTCTTGGCCCCGTGGGCGTCCTTCTGCACCGCCACCACCGAAGGCTCGTTGGAAACAATCCCTTTACCCTTGACGTAGAGCACGGTGTTTGCCGTGCCCAGGTCAATGGCCAGATCCTGACTCAGCCAGTTATATAACCAGTTGAAAAGCATCAGCTTCTCTCTCCTGACGGCATGTTCTGCAAATCAGGTTTTCCCGTAACAGAAGAGGAAGATTTTAGCAAGAAAAAACCGGCCGTTGAAAAACGGTACGGTTATTTTCGCCGTCTGGGTCGCAGAAAAAACACGGCGGGCAAGAACAACAGCGCCCCGCCCGAGCCGGAGCCACCGCACCCGCAGCCGCCGACCATCTCGGGACAGGGACACTCCCGCGAGCAGAGCCTTTCCGCGGGCTGGCACTGGCCGGCCCGACAGACCTCACCCCGGGTGCAGGCGTCGCCGTCATCGCAAGCGTTGCCTTCGAGGGCGGTCCATTCGCCAGGCCGGGAGTCATCACACACCCGGCAGGAATTTCCCTCCTGATGCTCGCCCGCTGACACACAGGCACCAGCGATGGCGCAGAAGCCGGGTTTGGTCTCGAACCGGCAGGCTTTTTCCTGCTCCAGGCACAGATCCTCGGTGCATTCCAACCCGTCGGCACAAGGAACGGGTCCGGGCCGGCAGGCTCCGCCCAAACAGCGCTCCTCGCCGTTACAGAAAACGCCGTCGCTACAAAAAGCCTGGTTGAAGGGATGCCCGCATTCGCCCTGACCGTCGCACAGGTCGTCCGTGCAGACGTTGCCATCGTCGGCACAGGGGCTGCCGGCCGGCAAATGGCAGGTTTTTCTTTGCTCGTCGCAGACGGAGGCGCACACTGGACCGCCGACGCAGGGGTCGCCGGAGTGTTCGCTACAGCTCCCCGCTCGGCAGAGGTCGGTGCCGTTACAAAAAAGGCCGTCGTCGCAACTGTCTCCGTCCAGCGGGCTCCAGGCCGAGGTGGTTTTTTCCGGTAGACAAGCCAGGCACGGATTCTGGCCGCTTCGGGAGCCGGCGGCCAGGCAAACTCCATCGATGAGGCAAAAGCCCGCCTGGAGCTTATTACATTGTTTACTTTGTTCGTCGCAGGTAGCCGTGCAATCCAGTCCGTCGTCGGCGCAGGGAGCCGTCCCGGCCAGGCAGTTGCCACCGCTACAGCTTTCCGCACCGTTACAGAAAAGACCATCGTCGCAAACGAGCGAATCGTCGGCGGTCCATCCGGAAGGATTGAGCGCCGGGTCGCACTTTCGGCAGGGATTTTGCGGGTCGATCTGCCCGGCCAGAAAGCACCGGCCATCTATCATACAGTTGCCGCTGGCCGAACCGGTGATGTTTATCTGCCAGCTGTAGGAGCTGGCCAGCAAGCCGGAAGGGTCGGAACGCACCAACGTGGTGAGATCATTTACCTCTACTTTTAGTGTATGCGCCCCAGTGGTCAACAGCTGGCCTTCCAGCGTAAAGTGGTCGGAGCCGGTGGCCATGAGCTGGCCGTCGAACAACCATTTGAACATCAGGCTATCGGGCTCGGGGGAAGGATGGGTGACGGCGAAATCCAGCTGTCCGCAGGCCGAAAGATCTTGCGGCCCGGCCGGATCGACGGCGTCTATGGGATCGACCACCCGATAGGTGGCCCAGACCATGGCTTCGGCGCAAACCTGGCAGAAGGCGGCCCCCAAGGCCCGCATCTTGCAGTTGAGCCGCGGGCGGTAGACGCCGCTGGTCTGATAGCGCGCGCCTTCAAAAGCTCCAACCACGTTAGTGTAAGAAGAAGTCTCCGGCGTGGGCAGGGGCGTTCCGGGGTCAATCCAGAGATTCCATTTGATCTGTTCGAGCGTGGTGCGGGTGGTGACGTTCGGTTCCGGGCAATCGCCGGAGCAGGCGGGATAACCGGGATAGGCGTCCTCGTATTCGTCGGCCAACAGGCCGAAGGAATGGCCGAATTCGTGCTCGGCGATCTCGGCGGCGCTGGCGTGCACGGAAAAAACCGCCACCCCTGGATAACCGGCTCCGCCGTATTTGGGATCGTTCACCATGACGAAGATGGTGTCCCTTTCCGGAACGTGGCTGTTGGCGACGGAATTGACGGTGCTCAAGTTTACGCACAGTAGCCGCTCTATGTTGTTACAAAAAAAGTAGGCCCCCAGGGCGGTGTCGCGGCTGGCACCGTAGGAACCATTGTCGGCGCCGTTTTCGTTGGAAATCACGTGCACCAGCTTTACGTTGAAGTATCCCTGGTAGTTGCCGAAAGGTACCTGCTGCCAGAATTTCGCAAGAAAAGATTTGGCGTCCTGGGTCATCTTGGCCTGATCGATGTCCCGATAGCCGTCTCCTAGGATGGCTATGTCGTAACGGTTGGCCGGCGGGCCGTTGTCCTGCAGCAGCTCCACCTCGTAGGCGTGTAACGCCGTCGGCAGGAGCAGCAAAAACAGAGCCAGCGTCCGTCTCACGGCCGGCCCCCTTCGGCCGAAATTTCGCAGCTTCCCAAGGGCCTCCAGATCGTTTTGCCGTTTTCCAGGCGGCGGCTTTCAAAATGAAGCGTTCCGGCCGCCCGGGGCAGGCGCAGGCTGAAATCCACCCGGCCTTCCAGGATAAAAGTTTTTCTTACCGGCTGCTCGCCCGGGGGCTCCAGCTCGGCCCGCACCAGCCGGGGATCGGGAATCAACGTCTGGAAAAGCACGCGACCCTTGGCGTCCGACAAAGAGACCCGCCAATCCCCAGCTTGCCGACCGTCACGGTTTTTAGGCAATGGTAGCGGCACGTTTACGATCTGCACCGGTTTGAAGTTGCCTTTTTCGTAGGCCAGCTGAACCAATAGATGGCCGGTGTTCTGCTCGGCAGCGCTCGCCACCAGCCAGCAGGCACCCGCCACCACCGCCGCCATCACCACGAACCGGCTTTTCATGCTAACTCCTCAACTCCCCCGGAGCCTTTGCCCTGTCCAGATCTTTGTCTGCCACGAAAAACTGTGCTAAGCGGTAGTATGGGCAGTAAAACACATGAAAAATATGGCTCACAACCTGAAAAAATTCAAACTCCGGTGCAATGACGAATAGTTTATCCCGGGGAATCTAAGGAGTTGCCCGGTCATGTCGCAAAGGTACCGTATTCTGGCGGTCGATGACGAACCGGACGTGCTGGACGTTTTGCGGGCAGCGCTGGAAGAACAGTACGAAGTGTTCACCGCCTCCAGCGGCGAAGAGGCGCTGGCCATATTGCAGCGTCACCCGGTGGACCTGCTCATTACCGATCAGCGCATGCCCCAGATGTCCGGAGTAAGCCTGCTCGAACGGGCCAAGGAATTATGCCCGGATGCGGTGCGCATCATCTTGACCGGATACACCGAACCGGCCGATCTCATTCAAGCCATCAACCGCGGCGAGGTCTACCGCTACCTTACCAAGCCCTGGGACCTGGAAGAACTGCTGCTTACCGTGCGCCAGGGGCTGGAAAACTACCAGCTACGCAAGGACCGCGACCGGCTGCGGGCGGAACTGGAAATGCGCCTTCACGCCACCTCGGCGCTTTTGGACATAGTACGCCAGGCGGCTCAGAAGAGAAGCTACGAAGGCTTGATAGAGGCGGTGGTAGAAAAGCTGCCCCGGCTGGTGGATTTCGACGCTTGTCTGGCGCTCATCGAGGATGAAGGAGCAAGCGGCCTGCTCTTTGTGCACTGCCGGCGCCAGCTACCCCAGCCGCTGATACTGGAAGCGCGGTCCCGAGCGCTGGACAATTACCAGCGTATTTGCGGCCGCACTCTTCATGAAAAAAACTTGGTGGTGCGTTTCTCGGGCGAACCGCTGGGCGCACAGGATAATGGCTCCCGGGTGCTTTCCGACGTGCAGTTGCCGCTGCTGTTGGAGGGGCAACCGGCGGGCCTTTTGCAGCTGGTTTCCACGCGGCCCGAGGCTTTCCGACAGGACACCACCGAGTTGTTAGATGTGCTCGCCAACCAGACTTCAGAACTGATCCAAGGCCTGCGCCAGACGCTTTCGCAGGAGCGCCAGCGGCTGGAGCTCATGGTCCGCAGCCTGCCCGACGGGGTGATCATGATCGACGAGCGGGATCAGGTGTTCGTCATCAATCCGGCCGCGCGCGCCCTGCTGCACCTTCCCCAGGAAGGCCCGGTGAGCACCGCCTACCTGCGCGACCAGCTGGGTTTCTACCCCTTCGATCTCATCCGGGGCTGGCCGGGCGAGCAGCAGGTGGTGAAGGAAGAAATAAAACTCTTCGATCGGGTGGCTCATTCCATCGTGTCGCGGGTGGTGCAGGAGGGCCGTACCATCGGCGTGGCGGTGGTGCTGCGCGATCTGACCGAAGAAAAGCGCCTGGAGGAAAGAAAAGAAGAATTCGTCTCGGTGGTGAGCCACGAGCTACGCACGCCTCTTACCAGCATCGGCGGCGCGCTGGATCTGCTGCTAAACGGCTTTGCCGGCCCGATCAGCGCCAAACAAGAACGCTATCTGCATCTGGCCAAGGCCGGTTGTGAAAAGCTCAACAACATCGTAGACGAGCTACTGGACCTACGCCGGCTGGAAGAAGGCCGCATGAAAATGGAGATGGCCCCCCTGGACATCAGCGCCCTGGTGTCCGAAGCCGCCGAACACTACCAGCCGGCGGCCCAGGAAAGGGCGGTCGAGCTGGAAGTGGTCACTCCAGGCGAGGTGCGAGTCTGGGGCGATCGCTACCGGCTGCACCAGGTAATGAGCAACCTGCTTTCCAACGCCCTGAAATTTACCGCCCAAGGCAATCGCATCCGGGTGGAGGTGCTCAGCCGGCCCGACGCAGTGCCCGGCTGGGTGGGCGTAAGCGTTTACAACGACGGGGAGGAAATCGCCCCCGAAGATCACGAACGCATCTTCGACAAATTCGAGCAGGCCCGGCGCAGCCGCACCAGCCCGGTAAGCGGTTCGGGCCTGGGGCTGAGCATCTGTCGCCGGATCGTCGAAGCCCACGGTGGACGCATCTGGGTAGAAAGCGGCCGGGGCGAGGGTACCCGCTTCATATTTACCCTGACCGAATGCCCGGCCGGAACAAAAGACCGGACGGACACGGAATCCCCGCCCCCCCGACCCCGTTTCAAACGGGCGCCCAAGATCCTGTTGGTGGAGGACGAACTATCCACCGCCATGGTGCTGAAGGGCTATCTGAACCTGCTGAGCTATCAGGTGCAGGTCTGCCATCGGGGTCAACCGGTAATGCAGCTGGTACGGGATTGGCAGCCGGAGCTGGTCATCATGGATCTGCTGCTTCCCGATTTTAGCGGCCTGGAACTGATTGACGTTTTGCGCCACGACCCAGCCAGCCGCCGCATACCCGTGCTGGCAATAAGCGCCGCGCCCCGAGAGGCGGAAGCGCTGGAAGCGGGAGCGGCCATGTTTATGTTCAAACCGCTTGATTTGCAGCGGCTGGCCGACGCCATAGATCGCCTGCTGGTGGAAAGAAGCGGCCTGGGCCGGCGCTTTTCCGTTCTGGTGGTTGACGACGACCCGGCCATCCGCACCCTGAGCCGCGAGGTGCTCGACAACCAGGGATTTTTGGTGTTAGAAGCCGAAAACGGCGCCCAGGCGCTACAAATCATCCACAGCCAGCAGGTGGACGCGGTGCTGCTGGATCTGATGCTTCCTGACTTCGATGGTTTTCAGATCACCGAGCAGATCCGCGCCGACCAGGAGACCTCCGATCTACCCATCATCTTCATCAGCGCCCGGGGTCAGATCACCGACAAAGTGCGAGCACTAAAAACCGGCGCCGATGACTACTTGGTCAAACCCTTCGACGCCCTGGAGCTGGGCGCGCGGGTCGAATCGGTCATAAAGCGCAAAGAACGGGAAATGGACGCCAGCCCCACCACCCGCCTGCCGGGCAGCCTGGCCCTGGAGAAGGAGGTCGAACGGCGTCTGGCCTCCGGCCAGAATTTCGCCCTGTGCTACGTGGACCTGGACAATCTCAAGGCCTTCAACGACTACTATGGCTACGCCCGGGCCGACGGCATCATCAAGCAAACGGCGGCCCTGCTGCGCCGGGCGGTGGAAAAGTACGGAGGGCGAGAAGAGTTCGTGGCCCACATCGCCGGCGATGATTTTGTTTTCATCAGCCGACCGGAAAGGTTGGAAAGCATTGCCCGGGAAATAATCGAAAACTTCGATCGACTCATCCCCCTCTACTACGACCCGGCCGATCAGGCCCGGGGTTACATTGAAGCGCTGGACCGTTACGGCACCAAGCGCAAATTCGGCTTCATGACCATCTCCCTGGCCGCGCTTCAGGTGGAAACCGGCCGCTTTCGCTCGCATGCCGAGATCTCCGAGCGGGCAGCCGAGATCAAGCGGCGGGCCAAGGCCATCGACCGCAGCGTCCTGGTAATAGATGGAGACCCGCCCCGGGTGATCCCATGAAGCTCTACCGACAGCTGGTGCTGTTCATCCTCGGCGCCACGGTCATTCCCCTGTTGGCTGCCTTCGTCATCCTGCACCAGCACGAGAAACATCTGCGCCGCAACTTGCTCGAACGCGGCCGGATGGCTGCTTCTCAGCTGTCCGAAGTTTTGGGTCGCCAGCTGATCGAGATATTCGAGCGCTTGCAGCGGGCTGCTGGCTACACTCGCCTGGAGAATATGAGCGAAGAAGAACTCAAGGGTTGGCTGACCATACTCTATAAGCAAAGCGAGCACATCACCCAGACCGTGTTGCTGGACGATTCGGGTCGGCGCCTGGCGCCGGCGGTCTATTTAGAGGAGCCGCAACGCTACCCTGAGTACGCCGGCCGGTTGGCGGTGGACAGCTCGGGCGTTGAAGAATTCATCTCCCGGCTACCCTGGCGCAAGGCGGTTGAGATTTCTCCCGGCCGACTGGTGCTGGGAGAGCTGTACTTACGGGCAGAGAAGCTGCTTTTACCCTTAGCCCTGCCCGTCGAGGGTGGAGGCGAAAAAACCTGGATAGCCGGGGCGGAAATATCTTTGGAGCGCTTGCTGCAGGGCCTCGAGGACATCGGCCAAAGCGAAGGCTGGCGAACCTGGCTCCTTGACGAGCGCGGCCGGATGCTACCCAGCCTGGCCTCCCCGGAAAGCGACTTTCTTCCGGCGCCGTTGGTGGCGGCAGCGGCCGAAGGCAGGGTAGAGGCAGTTTTTCAACAGCAGGCTCTTCTGGCCTGCGCTCCGCTGGCCACCCTGGGCTGGACCATCCTGATCAGAGAACGCCAGGCCGGAGCCTTGGAGCAGATCCGGCGCGCCCGAACGGTAACCCTGAGCTGGACCGCGGCCAGCATCGTGCTACTGCTGGTGGCGGGCGGCTGGTTCACCGGCCGCATCACCCGCAAGATCGACCGGCTGGTACAGGGGGCGCAGAGCCTGGGCGCTGGAGACCTTACCGCCCGGGTGCACGTCGGCGGGCGGGACGAAATGGCGCTGCTTGCCCGAAGCTTCAATCAGATGGCCGGACAGCTACAGGCCTCGCGGGAAGAGATCGAGCGCTGGAACAGGGAGCTACAGCTGCGGGTCGAGGAGCGCACCCGCCAGCTGGAGGCGGCGCACCAGAAACTGCTCGAGACCAGCAAACTGGCGGCCATCGGCCAGCTGGGAGCGGGCGTGGCTCACGAGATTAACAACCCGCTGGTGGCCATACTGGGTAACGTCCAGCTGCTGCTGGCCCGCGCTCCGACAGACGAAAAAACCCGCCAGATGATGGAAAAAATAGAGGCCTCGGCCAAACGCTGCCGGGAGATCACCCAGAACCTGCTGCGCTTTTCCGAGCCGGAAGAAGCCCCAGAGCACCTGCCGCTTCAGGTGGGCAAAATCCTGCGCGATGCCTACGATCTTACCGCCCAGCAACTGGAGGTGTTGGGTGTGCAGACCATCTGGCAGGTGGAGGAAAACCTGTGGGTGTTGGGCGACTGGCGCCAGCTGGTGCGGGTTTTCTGGAACCTGCTGGTAAACGCCCGCACCGCCATGCAGAAGAAGGGTGGCCGGCTTACCATCAGCGCCCGCAAAAAAGATCAGCAGGTGGTGGTGGAAATCACCGACACCGGCGAGGGCATAGCCCCGGATATTCTGCCGCGCATATTCGAGCCATTTTTCACCACCAAGCAGGTCTGGAGTAACACCGGATTGGGGCTTTCGGTGGCCTACCGGGTGGTGGCCGACCACGGCGGTAGCATTGAGGTGGAAAGCCAGCTTGGAGCGGGCAGTACTTTCCGGGTTATACTACCCGAGTACCGAGAGGGAAGCCGTTGAGAGAGCGGGTGCTTTTCTTGCTGCTGCTTTTGCTAGCGGTGCTAATGGTGCCGCTGGCCTATTGGCTGCTTTTCGAAAGGGGCATGTCGGTCGGCGAATACCCACAAAGCGATGCCCCCCAGCCCAAAACAACGCCCGTCGCCCCGCCTGCCGAGCCACCCTCGCTTCCGCTCACCGCCCTTTCGCTGACCGAAGCCGAAGGCTTGGTCGAAATAGCCAGCGGCGAGGGCCCCTGGCGGCCGGCGGAGCTGGGCATGGTGCTGGGAGCCAACGACCGCATCCGCACCGACGCCAGCAGCCGGGCGGTGCTGGACCGGCCGGGCGTCTTTACCATAGAGCTGGACTCCGGCTCGGAATTCGAGGTGCAACAACTTACCGCTACCGCCTCCCGGCTGCTACTGCAGCAGGGCATGGTATCGGCCAGTG
>Ga0068707_1001774_pt1:5000-15126 | contig 15126 bp, 8 predicted proteins | sample YNPNPMetaG_FD_66600 | JGI IMG/M metagenome (GOLD analysis project Ga0068707, IMG submission 66600) | Anoxygenic and chlorotrophic microbial mat microbial communities from Yellowstone National Park, USA - YNP NP MetaG | ecosystem: Environmental > Aquatic > Thermal springs > Hot (42-90C)...
CGCTTCAGGCAAAACAATATTCCGTCGCGCGCACCATCATATGTGCGGAGGAAAAGAGAGGGAGTTGGTAGGGGGGGCGTTTGCCGGCCAGGAGGATGAACGGCGCCGCACGTTGCGCCTCCGCCGCAGCGAGACCCAGATGATGCAATTCGCGCAAGGTGCCCTTGTTCCGGCGGCTGACGATCTTTTTGGCCGCCTTGGGGCCGATGCCGGGGACCCGCAGGAGCTGGATCAGAGTGGCCGTGTTCACTTCGATGGGAAAGTATTCCGGATGGCTCAGGGCCCAGGCCAGCTTGGGGTCGCGCTCCCTGGGCAGGAAGCCGTTGGCATCAAAAACCAGCTCGTCGAGGGCAAAGCCATAGGCCCGCAAGAGGAAATCGGCCTGGTAGAGGCGATGCTCGCGCCACGCCGGCGTGGGTGGGTGGCCCTCCAGGGGGGTATCGGGCACCGGCTGGAAGGCGCTAAAGTAGGCCCGGGCCAGGCGCAACTCTTGATAGAGCTGGACCGTCGTGGCCAAAAGCTCCTGATCCGTCTCGCCGGCGGCGCCCACCACGAACTGGGTGGTGAGGCTCACCGGCCGGCCCAATTCCTGGCGCAGGCGATGGGCCTGGCACAGGGGCTGGAGCAGCTCGCGGAAGAAATCCTTGCTGCCGCTGAGGGTGGCCAGGCGTTGAGGGTTGGGGGCCTCCAGGTTCACCGAGACGCGCTGGGCCAATTTGAGGGCCATCTCGATGCTGGCTTGGTCGGCGCCGGGCAAGATCTTTAGATGGATGTAGCCCTGAAAGGCATAGCGCCGTCGGAGCAGCTCCGCTGTGGCCAACATGCGTTCGGTGGCCTGCGCCGCGCTGCCCCACACGCCCGAGCTCAAGAATAACCCCTGGGCCAAGCGGCGGCGCACCAGCTCATCGAAGGTACGGGCCAATTCATCGGGGGTGAAGCTCGTTCGGCGCGTATCTCGCCCGCTGCGGTTGGCGCAATAGGCGCAATCCTTCTCGCAGATATTGCTCTGCAACACCTTGAGCAGCGCCACCCGTCGGCCATCCGGGCGGATGGCCGGATAGATCCAGCGGCCGATATCATCGCGGATGCGGCTGGTGTGGGTGCCACAGCCGCGACAGATGTCGTAGCGGGCTGCCTCGCCGAGGAGATCGATCTTTTGCCGAATATCCATGGAGCTGCCATCCTTGGTGTACCACGGCATATCCCGTTGGCAGCCCTAGTATAGCACATATGTTCTATCTCGTCAAGGTTGCACGAGAAGCGCTGTTGAAAAAGGGGTTTGGCAGGTTGTGGGCGATTCAGTGGGCTTCCGGTGACGCGGCAGGCCACCGCTGGAGAATGTGGGCCACGCTCGCCGTCGGATAGAATCCGACGGCTCTGCCAAGCCCGCGTTGCGGGCTTTTAACCACAGACGCCGGTTCCCAACCGACGGGAGTATTCTCTCGAACCCTCTTTCACGAGGACGCGATCAGGCTACGCAGGAGGGTCAGGTTGGCCACATCCTCGGCCATATCCTCGCCTTTGGGGGTCTCCAGGAGCATGGGCAGGTGCCGCAGGCGGGGATCGTTGAGCAGCAGGCGAAAGGCCTCCAGGCCGACATAGCCCCGGCCGATGTGCTCGTGGCGATCCACCCGGCTGCCTAGGTCGCGCTTGGCGTCGTTGAGGTGGATCACCCGCAAACGCTCCAGGCCCAGCACCGCATCGAAATGGGCCCAGAAAGCGGCATACGAGGCAGGTTGGCGGAACTCATAGCCGGCGGCCAGGGCGTGGGCCGTATCGAAGCAGACGCCCAAGCGCTCCTCCGGCGCCACCCGCCGGATGAGCCAGGCCAGCTGCTCCAAGCGCGCCCCCAAGACCGTGCCCTGGCCGGCGGTGATCTCCAAGACGATGGCCGTCTCCGCAGGGGCGGTGGCGGCCAACGCGGTGCTCAAGCCTTCGGCCACCCGTGCCAGGCCGGCCTCCTCTCCGGCGCCCATGTGCGCCCCCGGATGGAGCACGTAATGGACAATGCCCAAGAGCCGGCAACGGGTCAGCTCGTTGATCAGCGCCTCCAAGGAGCGCTCCCACAACGCTGGATCGGGACTGGCCAGATTGATCAGATACGAGCTATGGGCCACCACCGGGGCGATCCCCGTCTCCTGGCGGGCGCGATGAAATGCGCGGATCTCCTCCAAGGTCAGCTCTGGGGAGGACCAACGGTTGGCGCTGCGGGTAAAGAGTTGAATCGTCTCGCAACCGAGGCCCTGGCCGCGCCACAGGGCCTGGGCCGGCCCGCCGGCGATGGACATGTGGGCTCCGAGACGGGGCAGGGGCATGGCGTATGCTCCGAGCTAGGATAGGGCGCAGCCGCGAAACTCTTGAATGCGGGTGTAGCCTTCCTGGCGCATCAAATCCTCCAGTTCTGCCAAGATGCGCCGAAAGGCCGCCGCGCCATGCCGATAGAGGGCCGAGCCGATCCCCACGGCCGTGGCCCCGGCCATGAGCATCTGCATGGCATCTTCGCCGCTTTCCACGCCGCCGGTGCCAATGATGGGGAGCTTGACCGCTCTGGCGATCTCGTACACACAGCGCACGGCGATGGGCCGCAGCGCCGCGCCCGAGATGCCGCCGACGCGGTTGGCCAGGATGGGCCTCCGGGCGCGCACATCAATGATCATCCCCGGCCCCAGGGTGTTCACCGCCGTCAACCCGTCGGCGCCGGCGGCGGCCACCGCCTGGGCCACCTGAACGATCTCTGGCGCGTTGGGCGAAAGCTTGACCAAGAGCCGCCCCGGATAGCGCGCCCGCACCGCCGCCGTCACGCGAGCCGCGGCGTCCGGATCCAAGGCAAAGGGCCGGCCGAACTCGCTTTCCACGTTGGGGCAAGAGATGTTCAGCTCGATGAAATCCGGTGCGGCCTCGGCCACCACCTCCACCGCGCGGCAGAACTCTTCCCGCGTGTGGCCAAAGACGCTGGCGATGAGCGGCACGCCCAGCGGCGCAAGGCCCGCCTTGGCCTGGCGCAGGATCTCTCGCTCCTCGGCGGCGCCGGGGTTGGCCAGGCCCACGGCGTTGATCAACCCCGCCTCCCAGGGGAGCACGGTAGGGTTCGGATGCCCCCGGCGGGGCTCCAGGCTGCAGGATTTGGCCGTCACCGCGCCCGCCCCCTCGCGGCCCAGCCGGATGAGGGTCTCGGCCGAGCACCCCCAGACGCCCGAGGCCAACACCAGCGGGTTACGCAGCTCCACCCCGCACAGATTGACGCGCAGGTCCAGCGCCATCAGCCCGCCCCCGCAAGATAATCCCGCACACGCTGGGCCTCTTGGGCAGAGACCGCCCCATCCGCCGCCAAAACGTCCACCAATTGGCGCAAAGTGAGGGCCGCATGGAGGCGATAGCCATGCTGGGCCAACTCTTCCTGGCCGCCCTGTTCCCGGTCCAGGAGCACGACGATATCCTCCACCACCAAACCCTCGGCCAGGAGCGGCTCCAGCGCCTCCAGCTTGCTGCCCCCGCTGGTGATCAGGTCATCCAGCAAGACCACCCGTTCGCCGGGGCGATAATCGCCCTCGATGGCCCGCTTGGTGCCGTAGGATTTGACCTCGCGGCGGGGATAGATGAGAGGGCACCCCATCTGCAGGGCCACTGCCGTGCCGATGGGCAGCGCCGCGTAGGGGATCGCGGCCAGGCGGTCGTAGCGCAACGGACGCAAGAGGCGCACATAGGCCCGGGCCACCTCGGCCAGGGTGGGCGGGTCGCTCACCAGGCGGCGCAGGTCAATATAGACCGGCGAGTGGGCTCCGGAATGCAGGATAAAATCGCCCAAGCGCACACAACCGGTGCGGAACAGGGCGCGGGCCAACGCGACGAGCTCCGGCGCATGGGCCTGGGCAGGACGGGATTGGGCGCGCACGGCGTTGATCGCCTCGCAGAGAGCGGCGGCCGCGCGGCGCGGCTCCTCGGCATAGAGGATGCCACGGGAGGAGTTGATGATCAGCCCTAGGCCGTCGGGGCGCAGCCCGGCCTGCAGGACGGCCTCCAACTCGCCGCCTTGGGCGCCCACGCCGGGCACCAGGAACCAGGTCTGGGGCGAGCGGGCGCGTATGGCCGCCACGGCCTCAGGATAGGTGGCGCCCATCACCAGGCCGATCTCTTGGCCTGCGGCCCACTCCTCGGCCAGGCGGGCGATGTGTTCATAGAGGGGCTCGCCGCCCTGGGACCAATCTTGCACCTCGCCGGCGCTGGGGTTGGAGGTCTTGCACAGGATGAACACGCCCCGTTCTCCGTGGGCCAAGAAAGGGGCCACGCCATCGCGCCCCAAATAGGGGTTCACAGTGAGGGCATCTGCCCCCCAAACCTCAAAGGCTGCCTGGGCATAGGCTGCCGCTGTGGACGCGATGTCGTTGCGTTTCGCATCCAGGATAACGGGAATATCCGGCGGGATGTGGGCCAACACCTCCCGCAGCGCGCGCAGGCCCTCCTCGCCCAGGGCCTCGTAGAAGGCGATGTTGGGCTTGTAGGCGCAGGCGAGATCGGCGGTGGCGTCCACCACGGCCTTGAGGAACGCGGCCACCGAGCCGTAACGGGCCGGGATCTGGCCGGGTTGAGGATCCAGCCCCACGCAGAGCAGACTATCCCGCTTGCGGCAACTGGCCTCCAATTTACGCCAAAAGTTCATGCACAACCTCCCAGTGGTATCATCTATCCCCCTTGGCCTGAAGCTGGCGCAAGCGGCGCGCCAAGGCCTCCGGCACCCGGCCCGTCTTGCTCAACGCGGCGATGGCGGCCTCGGCGTCGTCCAACGGGATGGTCTCGCCCAAGGTTTCGTCGGGAGCGCTTGCGGTGCCCTCCTTGGTGCCCGTCTGCGCCGGCCAGGCGCCGTTGGCCAGCAACGCCTCGGCCAGGGCCTGCTCGACCGCCTCCGGGGTGGCACAGAGGAGGGCTCCCGCCTCGCGCCAGGCGGAGGTTTGGCCCTCATCCATCCCGGTCCAGAGGAGCACCGGGCGCCCCCCGGCCAGGAAGGCATCCACCGCCGGCCACGCTCCGGGGGCCAGGTCCGGCGCGACGAGCACCAGGGCCTCGGCCAGGGCCATGACCAAGGGCCACCGCGCCTGGGCCAGGGCCTCGCTGGGGGGCGTCTCGGGGAGGTAGGGGCTGAGCACAAGCTCCTGGGCGCCGGCGACGCTTGCCAGGTCGGGATAATGTTCCAGGCCCGCCGGCAAGATCAGCGCCGCTGAGCCCCCTGCGGAGCGCGCAGCCTCCAGCGCTGCCCGTTCAATCCCCGGATGATGGCCGCTCACCAGGATATACTCTGTGGTGGCCAGCCAACGGGCCACCGCTTGCGCCGCCGCCTGCGCCTGGGCGCCGGGGTTCGCGCCGCCCAAGATGGCGATTCCGGGCTGGGCCAAGAGGGCCAGATCGCCCCGATAAAAGACGAGATACGGCAGCCGCTCTTCCAAGATGCGTTCCAGCCAGCCCTCCGGATAGGCCACATCGGCGCGGGTGAGCAGGCCGATGCCCTGCTTGCGCCACTGGGCCAAGCGGGCCTCCTGGGCCTTGATGTGGGCCCGGGCCGCCGATACTTGGGCCGCCTCGGCGGCGCTCAATCCATAGTGTTGGGCCAGCTCCTCCCCTCGGGCGCCGAGGAGCGCGGCCGCCGAGCGTCCCTCCTCGATGCACCAACGATAGAGCAGGCGCTTGGCCGTCTGGCGTTTGAGGGTAGCGGACGAGAGCAACGCTAACCAGAGGACTGCCTCGCTTGTGCCTTGGGCGCGCACAGGACGGTCCATGGTGGGTATCCTTCTCAGGCCATTCTCGCAAGAGATTATAGCGCCCACGGGGAGGCTGTCAACGCTGCGGGGTGTGGAGGTGTGGAACACGCCCAAGGCCACTCTTGACAAAGGAAAAACTCTGTGCTATTATTTTAGCACTCGAAAGCCAAGAGTGCTAAAATGTGTGCGCCCATCAGGGCAGGTGATACGGGGAAAAAGAGGCGTGGGCAGGGTGACCTGCCCCCCTCTTTGCAAGTCAATCATCACATCACAAAAGGAGGTCAGGCAAGATGGGTAAGATGAGTCTGAAGCCTCTGGCGGACCGCGTCGTGGTCGAACCGCTGGAGCAAGAGGAAGTGACCGCCGGCGGGATCGTGCTCCCCGAGACGGCCAAGGAAAAGCCCCAAGAGGGCAGGATCATCGCGGTGGGCCCCGGTCGCCGGGATGACCAGGGTAAGCTGGTGCCCATGGATGTCAAAGTGGGCGATATCGTCCTCTATGCCAAGTATGCGGGCACCGAGGTCAAGCTGGATGGCGAGCACACCGTGTTGGTGCTCCGCGAGAGCGATATTCTCGCCATCGTCGAACGCTAAACAAATCCGAGACTCACACCACATTCAGGAGGTAGAGAAATGGCCAAGCAGTTGAAATTCTCCGAGGAAGCCAGGGCTTCCCTGAAAAAGGGCCTGGACATTCTGGCCGAGGCCGTTGGTTCCACCCTGGGCCCCAAGGGCCGCAACGTCGCTCTAGACAAGAAGTGGGGCGCGCCCACCGTGACCCATGATGGCGTAACGGTGGCCAAAGAGATCGAGCTCCAAGATCCTTATGAGAACATGGGCGCGCAGCTCCTCAAAGAGGCGGCCACCAAGACCAACGATGTGGCCGGTGATGGGACCACCACCGCCACCGTCTTGGCCCAGGCCATCGTCAACGAGGGTCTGAAGAACGTCGCCGCCGGCGCCAACCCCATGTTGCTGAAGCGGGGCATCGAGGCCGCTACCGAGGCGGTGGTCAAGGCCATCAAGGCTGCCGCGCGGCCGGTCAATACCCATAGCGATATCGCCAACGTGGCTTCCATCTCCGCCGCCGATACCGAGATCGGCAACCTCTTGGCCGACGTGATGGACAAAGTGGGCAAGGACGGCGTCATCACCGTCGAGGAATCCAAGGGGCTGGAGTTCGAGACCGAGTATGTCGAGGGTATGAACTTTGACCGCGGCTACATCTCGCCCTATTTCATCACCAACGCCGAGACGGGCGAGGCTATCCTGGAAGACGCCTATATCCTCATCTATGATAAGAAAATCTCCGCCGCTCGTGACTTGGTGCCCATCCTGGAAAAGATGGTCCAGGCCGGCCGCCGCAACCTGCTCATCGTCGCGGAGGACGTGGAGGGCGAGGCTTTGGCGACCCTGGTGCTGAACAAGCTGCGCGGCGTGATGAACATCCTCGCCGTAAAGGCCCCCGCCTTTGGCGATCGGCGCAAGGAGATGCTGCGCGATATCGCCATCCTCACCGGTGGCCAGGTGATCACCGAGGAGATGGGCCGCAAGCTGGAGACCGCTCAGCTCTCCGACCTGGGCCAGGCCCGGCGTGTCGTCTGCACCAAGGATGACACCACCATCATCGAGGGTCAGGGCTCCGAGGCCGAGATCAAGGGGCGCATCGAGCAGATCAAGGCCCAGATCGAGACCACCACGTCCGATTACGATCGGGAGAAGCTCCAGGAGCGTTTGGCCAAGTTGGCCGGCGGTGTGGCCGTCATCCGGGTGGGCGCGGCCACCGAGGTGGAGCTGAAGGAAAAGAAGCATCGCGTGGAGGACGCTCTTTCGGCCACCCGCGCTGCGGTGGAGGAGGGCATCGTCCCCGGTGGCGGGGTGACGCTGATCAATGCTATCCCGGCGCTGGATGATGTCAAGCTGAGCCTGCCCGACGAGAACACCGGTGTAGCCATCGTCCGTCGCGCCTTGGAGGCGCCCATGAAGCGGCTGGTGGAGAACGCCGGCCTGGATGGCGCTGTGGTGGTGGCCGAGGTCCTGCGGCGCCAGGCGGAGACGGGCAACAAGAACATCGGTTACGATGTGATGAAGAACGCCTATGTGGATATGATCGAGGCGGGCATCATTGACCCGTGCAAGGTGACCCGTTCGGCTGTGGAGAACGCGGCCTCCATCGCGGCCATGATCCTCTCCACCGAGGCTCTGGTCACCGATATTCCTGAGCCGCCCAAGCCCGCGCCGGCCTCCCCCGAAGGCGGCATGGGTGGGATGTACTGAACATAAGGCACGGTGGGCCACCGAAAAGGCGGCCCACCCGATGCGTTCCTACAAGCGAGAAGGGTGCCAATGGCGGCACCCTTCTGTTTGTTTATTCCACCACCAGGGCGGCGTGGATGTGCACGGCGGGGATGGTCACCTTCAGGGTGCCGCCCTCTTGGCCGCCACCGGCCTTGGCAAAATCGCTGCGGATCTCGGCATCCTCAAAATGCAAGCTCACCTTCTGCGGGCGCTTGGCCATTTTGAGCTCCACTGTGATGGGCCCCACCGCCGGGATCTCCTCCGCCGGCCCGTTTTGGGGATAGTTGGGCGCGGGCAGGGTGCGGTTGACCAGGTGGACGATCTTTTGCCCCGGGCGCTGGTGCAAGATCACCTCCACGCTGGAGGGGGCATGGACGGCCACCTCCAGCCGCGGCTCCAGGTGTTGGATCAGTTCGCCCACGAAGCAGCGCGTCAAGGGGTAGCGGGTGGTGCGGAAGAAGCGGAATAGGTCACAGCCCACATAGGCCACCTTGCCCAGCCCCACGTTGTTCAGGGTGGCGGCCGCATGGGGCAAAAGCTCGGCGTCGGTGAGGGGCGTCTTGCCGGGGATGGCCAAAGCCTGGCCCGTGGTGGGTTCCAATAGGCGCCAGCGGGCGCTGTAGATGGGGAAGGCCCCCTCGGCGGCGGGCAAGTGATAGACCTGGCCTTCCTCCAGGGCGCGGCTCTCCGCCCCGATGAACTCGGCGCCGAAACGATCATAGAGGCCCACGCCGCTGAGGAGCAAGCGCCCGCCGTTGATGACATAATGCTTCAGGGCATGGACCATCTCTTGAGAGATGTTCTCCTGCTCCGGCACCACCACCACGGCGAAATCTTGCAACCGGGGCAGCAGAGCCCATTCGTCCAAGATATCCACGCCGTAAGAGTTATCGGCCAGGCTATAGACCGCCCCCTCCACGTAAGAGGTGTCATAACCCCAGAAGAGGTTCTTGGAGGGTTGGGTGTAATAGTGGGCCTCAGAATGCAAGACGGCCACCTGGGGCCACATCTCGCCGCCTTGGCATAGCTCCTTGCGCTGGCGCACATAGTGTCCCGCCTGGCCCAAGCGCTTCATCCGCCAGGGCACCAGGCGGCCGTCGCGCAGGCCGAGAGGGTGCTCATAAATCTGAAAGTTGCCGCCCAAGGCCAAGATGATGGCGGCCTCTTGTTTGAGCATGTCCACCGATTTGGCCACCCAGGGGGCCTTGGGGTCGTTGAACTCGCCCGTCTTGTAAAAGGCCCAGGTCATAATATCCCAGGGTTTGCCGCGGGTGGAGATAAAGCGCGCCTCGCAACGCAACGTGTCGGTGCCGGCGATGGCGTCGCCGCTGATCCAATCGGTGGGCACCTTCGGCTCGCCGGGGTGGTGGAAGGTCTGCAGCCAGTTGGAACAGACCACCACCCCCGGCTTGTGCTCGTGGACGGCGTTGCAATAGTGGGTTACATAGGCCTCAAAGCTCTCCCGGGTAAAGTTGATCCAGGCCACCCAGTTGGGGTCGTCGGGCTTGGTGGGGGCCTCGGCCAGGCCCGTCTTTTCCTTGAAGGCGGCCACGCATTTTTCGCAGTAGCAGGGCTCCACGGCCCAGATCTCGCCATCCACCCAGAAGCCGTCCACCTCGTAGCGGTCGATCAGCTCCATGAACTGGGGGATGAGGAGCTGATCCACATATGGCCCCCGCGGGCACATCTTTTCCCCTTTGACCCAGAAGCTGCCCTCCATCCGTGCCGCATCTTCGGGGGAGGGCACCACGGCCCATTCAGGATATTTCTTGCCCGCCGCTTTATCCCAGATGCCGGAATAGTGGCAATGCAGCGGCACGCCCATGGCCCGGGTGGCCTCGCGCCAGCCCAACAGGGCGTCCTTCACCACGCCGGGGCTGATGGTGGCCGTGGGCACCTGGCTGAACCAGCTCGTCATCCCCGGATGGCCCTTGCAGTCGGTCTGCACGAAATCGGGATCCATCAGCTTGAGCAGGGGCACCAGCTCCTCCGCGCGTAACTGTTCACGTTTATGGGGGAACCAAGAGGTTGCAGCAGGCAACGAAGGGGTTCAGATGTTGTGCGCGCCAGGTGCCAAAG
>Ga0068707_1001775_pt1 | contig 15125 bp, 9 predicted proteins | sample YNPNPMetaG_FD_66600 | JGI IMG/M metagenome (GOLD analysis project Ga0068707, IMG submission 66600) | Anoxygenic and chlorotrophic microbial mat microbial communities from Yellowstone National Park, USA - YNP NP MetaG | ecosystem: Environmental > Aquatic > Thermal springs > Hot (42-90C) >...
TCTCCCGCACCTGTTCGCTGATGTGCTGGAACAGCGTCAGCGGGTCGACCAGTTCGAGCGCGACGAGGGTATCGCCCAGGTGGCCTTCGTAGCGGGGCAGCAGCGCGAGGGCCATCTCGAGTTCGCCCCGCTGGATCACCCCCTTGCGCACGAGGTACTCGCCGAGCAGCTCGGAGGCGAGATTGGAGGAGGCGTAGGTCGGGTGACCGTCGACCAGGTAGACCTCCTTGCGCACCGAGCCGGCGTCGGCGACCAGCAGGCCGGTCTCGCGGTGCCGCGCCAGCACCAGGAACACCCCCGCCACGGAATCGTCCTGGAACAGCCCCTGCCGGTCCGGCAGGCCGGGGCCGTCGATCCGCGTGGTGGTCGGCGTGAGCAGCGGCAGGTGGCGCAGCAGGTCAGGCAGCGCGCTCACCGGACGGAACGCCGCGCCGTCCACCGAGACCGCGTCGGTGGCCGCGACCCGCCCGGCGAGAAGCTGCTCGACGATCTCCGCGTAGGACAGATCCGGGGACTCCCGCCCGTCCGCCCAACGTACCCGATAGCGCGCCGCCGGCGGCTCCGCCGGCCTGCCTCCCGCCACCACGACCGCCCGCGGACCCACCGGCTCGTTCACCCACGGCGTCAGCGTGTCGCGCAGCACGTCCTCGTCCCCGATGTCTCCCGGCCGCACCAGCCGCTCGACCGTCGCCGCCAGCGGGGCCGGGCCGAGCCGGAGGCCGGCGGCGGCGGCGAAGGCCAGCAACCGGTCCCGCATCTCCGCCGCGCTCGCCGGCCGGTCCTGCGGATCCCGCGCCAACGCCTGCATCAGGATCTCCCGCAGCTCCGCCGGCGTCCGCTCGTCCAAGTCCTCCGCCAGATGCAGCCGCACGTCGCGGATGTTGAGCAGCAGCGCGATGTCCGTCTGCCCGCGGAACGGCGTGCGCCCGATGATCAGCTCCGCCAGCAGCACCCCCACCGCGAACAGGTCGGAGCGGGCATCCAGCGGCTGGTTGCGGACCTGCTCGGGCGAAAGATAGCGGATCTTCCCCCGCAACCGCTGCCGACGCTGCTGCTCCACCTCCGCGCTCGAGATCAGCGCGATGCCGAAATCCCCCAGCTTCACCTCCCCCTGCCGCGAGATCAGGATGTTCGACGGTGAAACATCCCGATGCACGATCCCCAACGGCCGTCCCTGCTCGTCCCGCAATTCGTGCAGATACGCCAGCCCGGACAGCGTCTCCGTGACGATCCACAGCACCTGGTCCAGGGGCAGCGTCTCGACCTGCCGCGCCAGCCGCCGCGTCACCTTCCAGCCGTCCAGACCCTCCACGTACTCGATGACCATGAAACAGCGGTCCTCGACCATCCCGCCGTCCACCACCCGGACCACGTTCGGATGCTCCAGCCGCTCCGCCAACGCCCGCTCTTGGTCGAAGAGCTGGACGAAGTTCGGCACCCGCGCCAGCTCCGGCAGCAGCCGCTTGAGCGCGTAGCGTTCGTGGTACCGGCGGGGGTCGAGCGGTCGGGCGAGGAACACCTCGGACATGCCGCCCTGGCCGAGGCGCCGCAACAGCGTGTAGTTCCCGAAGGGCGTCGGCTCGAACCGGTTGTCCCGCGTGCTCATCGGCCCGACCCCGTTCGCCTGCGCTGCCGGCCCCCGGCCCTGCAAGCGCAGGTTGACATCGGTACCGACCGATAGCATAACGGCCCCGCGAATGTCACATGGTTCGATCGACCCGGCTCCGCGGCCGCGGTCCGGGGCGTTCCAATGGCCGGTCGGAACCAGAGGGAGGACACAATGAACGCGAAACCGTCGACTCCGGCCAAGCCCGGCATCGCCACGCTCAAGACGCGCATCCCCATGGTCGGCCGCCTCAAGGAAATGGAAACGCTCGAGGATACCCTGCGGAAGGCGGTCGAGCAGGAATCGCCGATGACGGTCACGATCCTCGGCAACCGCGGCATCGGCAAGTCCCGCCTGCTTGTCGAGTTCCTCCAGAAGACGCGCCAGACCCGGCCCGGAACCCAGATCTACCGGGCCGTGTGCCAGGAAGCCACCGGGACCTACGGCGTGTTCGCCCGGCTACTGCGCGCCCGCTTCGGGCTCCTCGAAGGGATGGACGCCGCCGAGGCGCGTGCGAAGTTCCGCGAGGAGATGACCAGCCTGCTCGGAGACCAGCGCGTCACCGAGTTCGTTCACTTCCTCGGCTCGTTCATCGGCCTGCGCTACCCCGACAACCCGTTCATCCGCACGATGGAGGCGAATCCCGAACAGGTGGCGGAAATCCGCAAGACCGTCCTGCGGCGGTTCTTCGAGATCGATGCCAAGAACAAGCCCACGATCTACACCTTCGAGGACGTCGAGGAGGCCGGCCAGGAGGAAACCCTCGACATCATCGACCACCTCGCCCGCAAGTCCTCCGGCTCCCCCCTCCTCTTCGTCTGCACGGCGACCCACGAAGTCTACGTTCGCCGCCCCAACTGGATGGAAGGGCTCGGCGACCGCCATGTGCTGATCGAGCTGGGCCCCTTGTCGCGACTCAACTCCGAACGGTACCTCACCACGCTGCTCTCGGCCGTCGAGGACCTCCCCGACGCCCTGGTCCAGCGCGCCTGCAACATGGCGGGCGGCAACCCGTACTTCATCGAGCAGATCGTCAAGATGCTGCTCGAGAACGGCACAGTCGCCCAGGCCCCCGACGGCAAGTGGACGGTCAACCTGGACCGCCTCTCCACGGTCCGGCTGCCGATGTCCGTCGAGGAGGCGATCCAGGCCCGAATCGGCGCCCTGACCCCCGCCGAACGCGACACGCTGGAAAAGGCGTGTGCCTTCGGCTCCGTCTTCTGGCTCGGCGGCCTCGTCGCCCTCGGCCGCGCCGACGCCGAACCGCCCGAGATCTGGGGCGGCTCCGCCGACCTCGCCCCCCACATCCGCGACGTGATCGGCGGCCTCGTCCAGCGCGACTACATCATGGAGGTTCCCGACTCCACCTTCGAGGGCGACCAGGAGTTCATCTTCAAGCACAACCTCGAACGCGACATGATCCGCCGCATGACCAGCCCGGCCAAGTTGAGCCGCTACCACGGGCTGATCGGCGAGTGGCTCGCGTACCGGATCCACGGCCGCGAGGACGAACTGGAGATGGTCGCCGAACACCATGCCCTCGGCGGATCCAAACCCAAGGCCGCCGCGACCTACCTCCAGGCGGCCAACCAGGCGCGCGAGCGGTACGCGAACGCGAAGGCCGCCGAGTACTATCGCCGCGCCCTCGAACACCTCGACCCCGCCGACCTGGTCACCCGTTTCGAGGCCCTCCACAACCTCGGCGACGTGCTGCAGAACCTCGGCCGCATGGACGACGCCCTCCGGTGCTTCGAGGAGATGCGCCGCATCGCCTGGCGCCTTGACATGCGCCGCAAGGGCGGCGTGGCCCACAACCGCATCGGCCGCGTCCTCCGCGAGCTCGGCCGCCTCGACGAAGCCCTCCGCCATCTCGGCACCGGTCACGTTCTCTTCGCCATGTCCGACGACCAGCGCGGCGTCGCCTCCTCCCTCGACGACATCGGCAAGGTCCACTGGCGCCGCGGCGAATACAAGATCGCTCTCCAGCAGATGCAGAAGGCGATCGAAATCCGCCGCCAGATCGGCGACCGCCGCTCGATCGCCCTCTCCCTCAACAACCTCGGCCTCGTCTACCAGGACTCCGCCCAGTTCCAGGAAGCCCTCCAGTGCTTCACCGAATCGCTCGAGATCCGCCGCAAGATCAAGGACGTCCCCGGCCTGATCATCTCGCTCAACAACCTCGGCACCGTCTACCAGGACTCCGGCGAACACGACAAGGCGATCCAGCTCTGGCAGGAAGCCCTCGTCGAGGCCCGCCGGATCGATGACCGCCTCCGCCAGGCCTACCTCCTGACCAACATCGGCGTCTCCGAATATCAGCTCCGCCGCTACGCCGACGCGATCAAGACCCTCGGCGAGGCCCAGGAAATCGCGATCCAGCTCGGCGACCACCTGCTCCAGGGCGAGACCGCCCGTGCGATCGGCAAGACCCGCATGCTGATGGGGGACTACGCCGGCGCCCGCGAAGCCCTCAAGGTCGCCCTCGGCCACTTCGAAGCCATGCGCTCCAAGGTGCTCGTCTCCGTCGCACTGCGCACCCTCGCCGAAATCACCTTCGCCGGCGGTTGGGGCGAGGAGGAGGAACGCAACGCCGAGCTGCTCTTCAAGCGCTCGCTCGCGATCTGCGAGGAGATCGGCGACAACCTCGAACGCGCCAAGACCCTCCGCTCCTACGCCGAGATGCTCGCCAAGCAGGGCAAGACCAAGCAGGCCGAGGAGGCCAGGGCCGAGGCGGAGAAGATCCTCTCCGGCCTCCAGGAGCCGAAGCTCGGCCCTGCTCGCGAGTCGGCCCGCATCGAGGACCCCGAACAGGCCGCGGAGATCCCGATCGTCGTCGAAGGCGTCGAGGAATAGCCCACCCGCGCGGGCCCGGCTCCGCGCCGCCCGACCGCGCCGCGAGCACCACGCCCGCGCGGATCCCGCTTGCGCCGTGTCGTGCAACCCGACATCATCGGCTTCCGCCGGAGAGGCCCGATGGCCGACCACCGCCCGCCCCACCCGCCGCCCGCGACCACCGCGGCCGTTCCACCCGACTGGCCGCGCCGAGTTCCCGCCCCCGTCCTCGCCGTCTGCCGCCGCCTCCGCGACCACGGCCACGCGGCGTTCCTGGTCGGCGGCTCCCTCCGCGACCTCGCCCTCGGACGACCCTTCCCCAACGACTGGGACGTCGCCACCGCCGCGCCCCCCGCGCGCGTCCTCGAACTGTTCCCCCGCGCCATCCCCACCGGCCTGCCGCACGGCACCGTCACCGTCGTCGTCGAAGGCCGTCCGATCGAGGTCACCACCTTCCGCGGCGACGGCGCCTACGCCGACGGCCGCCATCCCGTCACCGTCACCTTCGTCGAACGCATCGAGGACGACCTCGCCCGCCGCGACTTCACCGTCAATGCCGTCGCCGGTGACCCCCTCACCGGCGCCCTCGTCGATCCCTTCGGCGGCCTCCGCGACCTCGCCACCCGCACCCTGCGCGCCGTCGGCGACCCCGACGCGCGCTTCGCCGAGGACGGCCTCCGGCCCATGCGCGCCGCCCGCTTCGCCGCCACTCTCGAGTTCGATGTCGAACCGGCCACCCGCGCCGCCCTTGCCCGACACCTCGACGTGTTCCGTCGGGTCTCCCGCGAGCGCGTCCGCGACGAGCTGGTCAAGCTGCTCGGCGCGCCGCGACCCTCCGTCGGCCTCCGGCTGCTCGCCGACAGCGGCCTGCTCGCCGAATTCCTCCCCGAACTGGCCCGCGCCCGGGGCTTCGCCCAGAACCGTTGGCACGAGTTCGACCTGTTCGAGCACACGCTGCGCGCGGTCGATGCCGCGCCCCCCGGCCCCGTCCGCCTCGCCGCCCTGCTCCACGACCTGGGAAAACTCGAAACCGCCGCCTGGGACCCCGACAAGGCCGACCGCACCTTCCACGGCCACGAACAACGCTCGGCCGAACTCGCCGCCGCCTGGCTCCGCGCGATGCGCTTCCCCGCTCGCGACGTCGACTCGGTCGCGGCGCTGGTCGCCCACCACGGCGTCTACTACGACGACGCCTGGACCGACGCTGCCGTCCGCCGCTGGCTGCGACGGATCGGCCCCGAACGCCTCGCCGACCAGCTCGCCCTGCTCCGGGCCGACCTCGCCGCCAAGGGCGACCGCCCCGACGTCCCCGAAGCCCGCGCCGCCGCCGACCGCCTCGCCCGACGCGCCGCCTCCCTCCTCGCCGCCCGACCCGCCCTCGACGAAAACGCCCTCGCCCTCGACGGCGCCGCGATCATGCGCCTGCTCGGCATCGGTCCGGGACCCCGCGTCGGCGAGGTCAAGCGCGCCCTGCTGGAACTTGTCACCGACGACCCTTCGCGCAACACTGCCGAGGAGCTGGCGCGCGTGGTGCGCGAACGGTGGGGGCGCCCGGACGGGGCGGGAACGACGGAACCGGCATGACCGAAGCCCTGGCCCCGGAAGGATTCATCGACCTGCACAGCCACATCCTGCCCGGCGTCGACGACGGCGCCGAGAGCGTCGCCGAGGCGGTTGCCATGGCGCGCGGCCTGCGCGACCTCGGCTATACCTGCCTCGTCGCCACCCCCCACGTGCGACCCGGCCTGTACGATCCCGAACCCCAGGCCCTCCTCGCCGCCCTCCGCGACCTGCGCACCGCGATCGGCGCCGCCGGTCCCCGCGTCCTCCTTGCCGGCGAACACTTCCTCGACGACGAAGTCTGGATGCGCATCGCCGAAGGTCGTGCCCGACCTTTCCCCAACGGCCGATCGATTCTTGTCGAGATCTCCACCGTCGGCCCCGCCCCCCCGCGCCTTGCCGAACGGCTGTTCCGACTGCGCGTCGGCGGGCTGCAACCCGTGCTGGCGCACCCCGAGCGGTGTGCCGCGTTCCAGGACAACCCGGAACTCGTCCGGGAGCTGCGCGGGGCCGGCGCCGCCGCCGCCCTGGACCTCACCAGCCTCGTCGGCCAGGGCGGACGCGGCTCCCGCAAGGCCGCCGAACGGTTCCTCGAACTGGACCTGTTCGACGCGGCGTGCAGCGACCTCCACACCGAGCGGGAACTGGCCGAGGTTGCACGCTCGATCGAACGGCTCCGCCGCCTCGTCGGCGACGACGGACTCGACCGCCTTCTGCACCGCGGTCCCCTCCGCCTCGCCCTCCCGTCCCCCCCACCGCCAGCGGAGCACCCGGCATGACCGCCAGCGCTCGCAGGCTGCTCGTCCGCCTCGCCGTGTCGCTGGCCATCGCCGCCGCCTTCGCGTGGTGGCTCGGCCACCAGGGCCTCGAAATCCTCCCTTCCCCCGACCGCTTCGCCGCCGTCGCCGGCTGGGCCGTCCCCGTCTACCTGCTGACCCTTGTCGCCGTCCACTTTCTCCGGGCCTACCGCTGGATCTACCTCCTCCGGCCAATCCATCCCGGCGTCGCCGTCCGCCGCATGCTCCCCGTCGCCTTCGTCGGCTTCCTCGCCATCCTCGTCCTGCCGCTGCGGACCGGCGAGATCGCGCGACCCTACCTGATCAAGGGCCACGCCGGCGTCTCGATGAGCGCCGCGCTCGGCACGATCGCCATCGAACGCGTCGTCGACGGCCTTCTCGTCTCGCTGTGGCTGACCCTGTGCCTTTTCGGTATCGACCCGTCCCGCAGCCCCTACGTCTGGCCGCTGCGCCTCCTGCCCCTCGGCCTGTTCCTCGCCGCGCTCGTCTTCCTCCTCGCTTTCCTCTGGCGCGCCGAAACGTTCGTGCGCCTCGGCCGCCGCCTCACCGCCCCGTTCTCGCCGCGCCTCGCCGACACCGTCGTGCACGTCCTGGAGGGGTTCGGCCGCGGCCTCGCCGTCCTCCCCAACCGGCTCGCCCTGCTCAAGTTCCTCGCCGCCTCCGTCGCCTACTGGTCGATCAACGCCGTCGGCGTCATGCTGCTCGCCCGCGGCTGCGGACTGGAACTCGACCTGCTCGGCGGCGTCGCCACGATGGCCGTCATCGCCGTCGGCATCCTGCTCCCGTCCGGCCCCGGCTTCTTCGGCAACTTCCAGGCCTCCGTCCTCGTGGCGCTCGAACTCTACCTCCCCGCCGCCGCGGGCGGCGTCGCCGACCGCGCCGCCGCCTTCATCTTCCTGCTCTACCTCTGCCAGGTCGGCCTCACCCTGCTCGTCGGCTTCGGCAGCCTGTTCGCCGCCCGCGTCTCCCTGCGCGGCGTCTTCTCCTCCGGCCTCCCCCAGGTCGCCACCGAGGACCTCGTCGACTGGAGCTGACCCCTTCGCTGGAAATTTGGCCGCCCGCCGGCGCGCTGCGATGATGAAGTCCGGAAACCGGGCGCCGGCCGCCCGGAGGAGGTGCAGGTGTTCCCCTCGATTCGCCCCACGCTCCCGGCCGCCCTTGCCCTGCTCGCCGCCGCCCTCGGCTTTTTCGCCCTTTCCCGCGCCGCCGCCGATGCCGAGGCGACCTTCTCCTACGAACCCGAGGTCGTCTGGAGCACCGCCGTCCGCCTGCTGCGCGTCGATCTCGGCTACGAGATCGCCGAACAGGACCGCGAGAACGGCTACCTGCTGTTCGTGATCCACGAGAACGGCCGCGAGTACCGGGGCGCGATCGAGTTTGTCCGCGGCTCCGGCGAGCGCGGCATTCCGGTGGTCGAGCTGCGCGTGCGCGTGACCGGTCAGCCTCGCAGCACGGAAGAGACGATCCTCCGGCACCTGCGCACCAAGCTGCGCGACGACTACGGACTGCCCCCGCGCCCGCCCGCCGCCCCGCCGCCCTCGACGCCGGAAGAGCCGCCCGCCCCGGAGATTGCGCCACCCGCCGCCTCCGCCGCCGTCGGAGCCGACCACCCCTCGAGCGCCAGCACCGGGAATGGCGAAGCCACGCGCAGCTCCGCCGCCTCCGCCGCCGTCGGCACCACGACGATCGCCTCCTCCGGCGGCCAGCGTGCAAGGTCCACGTCGCCCCGAGCCCGCCACTCCCGCTCCGGCGCCCACTCCTCCCGCCGCCCCCGCGCGAGCTGGAACAGATGGCGGTCCTCCGCCGCCAGCACGGCCTGCAACCCCGGCGGACCGTAGACCGCCGGTCGGATGCCCAGCCGCAGCGCCGCCGCCCGCCGCAACCCCACCCCGTACGGCTCGAACGTCCTCCGACCCAGGTGGCGCGCCCACCGCGCCAGCCGCGCCAGGTCGTCCGGATGTGCGGCCGTGAACGAGACCACCGCATGCCCGCCGCGGATCAGGCGCGCCGAGGAGCGGATCCGACCCTCGCCCAGAATCCGCTCCAGCGCCCGCCGCGCGTCGTGAAACCGCGGGTCGTCGGGACCCGCCAGTGCCGCCAGGTACTCCGCCCGCGTCTCCCCCGGAAACTCCCCTGCGCAGGCCCGCGTGAAGTGCACCACCCACGGCCACTCGCCGCTCCCCGTTCGGGCGGGAAACACCGCCGGCGGAACCCTCGCCCGCGCCGCCGCGCACGCCGCGCGGAACGACTCCGCCGGAACGCCGGACTCCTCCGGTCGCAGCACCGCGGCGCCCGCGGCCAGCAGCCGCCGGTTCCCGGCCGTCCCCGGCGTGCCGTCCGGCGGACAGACCCGCACCGGACGCCCACGACGCATCGCCACCCGCGCCACTCGCTCCACCGTGCCCCCCGCGCGCGCCTCGACCACCCACACCTCGTCCGCCGCCTCGACCACCGCCAGATCCCGCTCCGCCGGTCCCGACCGATCCGGGTCGGCCGGCAGCAGGCGCACGCGGGGCGCGTCGATCAGCCCGCGATAGCGCTCGGCCGCCGCCCGGACCTCCCCGACCGCCGCCCCCGCCACCTCCACCGGCCCGCCGGCCGCGACGGCGCAGGCGAGCGGCAGGTCGTAGTGCAGCGGGCCGAGCCCTGTGACGAGTGTGTCGCCCGAGGCGGCCAGATGCCGGGCCAGGAGCGACGTCAGGCGCACCCACCGGTCCCCCGGTGTTGGCCGGCGCGGCTTGCGGGAGTTCAGCAGGGCCACGCGACGCATCGCCCTCTGTTTCGCGGCCGCCGGGGGGGACGTTGCGCGCCGCGCGCCCCCGCCGCAGCTCCCCGCCGCCGGGCTGCGCCGCGTCGGACGAAACGCGCGGGTCCTCCCCGCCGCTCCGCGCCATGCCGGACGAAACGCGCGAACCGCCCTGGCCGCGCTCCGCGCCAGGGCGGATCACACGACCCCGCGCCGTTCGCGAGTCGTGCGGACCGGGTCGGACGGTTCGTCCGATCCGGAAGCCGGCAGATACGTCGCCAGTTCCTCCAGGTGCACCGCCAGGCTCGCCTCGTCCCCCAGCGCCTCGGCGGTCAGCTCGACGACCTGGAAGCCCTTCAGGCGCGCCTTGGCCCGGAGCCGCCTGTCGCGCCGGCGCCGGTCGGCGTCCCCGGCCGCTCGCACCGGTCGTTCGCGCACCGCTCGGTCTTCGCGTCCTGGATCGCCCCGCAGATCCGGCACAACCAGGCGTCGGCGGGCGGCTCGGCCTCGGTGTGCGCCTCGTCCAGCCCAACGAGGCGGTTGGTGACACAAACGCGGGAGAGCGGCTCGTCCTCGTCGCCGCGCTCGACCGGCGTGTCGGTCCGCGTCCGCCGGACACCCACGCCGTTCCGCTGAACCGGCTCCTCGGCGATCAGGGGAAAGTGGTGCTGGCCGCACGAGCGGCACAGCACCAGCGGGAAGACTTGCGCCCCTTCCTCGTCGTGGCCGGCTTCGGCGTCGAAGTGCACTTTCGCCTCGCCCTGCGAATCCAGCGAGCAGCCGAGCCCCTGGTAGCCCTGGACGAAGTAGGCGTCGTAGCGCTCGGTGACCAGGTCGACCCGCTCGCGGTCCACCCCGAACAGGCGGGCGGCGAAGGAGCGTACCGCCGCGCCGGCGTCGATCCCCCCGTCCGGCTGCTGGACGGTGGCCGACGTGCCGACGCAGATCACCTCCTCCGCCTTCCGGCCGGCGACGTGGCGCAGCCGGCGCAACAGACAGGCGACCTCCGAGCCGAGCGCCCCGGTGTAGGTGTGCACCTCGTCCATCACGAAGAACCGCAGCGGCGCGTCGCGGAACAGGCCGAGGTCCACGTCGCGGAGCAGCAGGTACTCGAGCTGGCTGAAGTTGGTCAGCAGGATGCGCGGCCTGCGCTCCCGGATCTCCTGGCGGGTGTAGCACTCCTCCCACGGGAGCGGGACCTTCTCCTCCTTGCCCTCCCGCAGGAGGTCTCGCTCCCGGGCGGTGTAGGCCCGCGACTCGCGCAGGCGGCCTCGCTCGGGTTCGCTCTCCTCGGGGGTGACGCCGGTGTACCGACCGAAGGTGACGCCGGTGCCGGCCAGCAGCGGCCGGAGGCGGCGAAGCTGGTCGTCGACCAGCGCGTTCATGGGGTAGATCAGCACGGCGACGATGCCCGGAGCCGCGCCGGCGTCGCGCAGGTGCAGGGCGTGGTCGACGATCGGCAGCAGGAACGCCTCGGTCTTGCCCGAGCCGGTCCCGCTGGCGATGATGGCGTGCCGCCCGGCCTTGATCGCCCGCAGGGCCAGCTCCTGGTGCTTGTGCAGCGACTCGTAGGGGAACACCGACTTCAGCACCGGGTGCAGGCCGAGTTTCGGCTCCGCGCACAGCGCCGCCACGGACGGCCCCTGCTCGAACGCGGCGTTGATGAAGACGTACGGTCCCTTGGCGATCAGCCGTTCGCCGCCCAGGTCGTGCCGCAGGTGCCGCCGGACCTGCTCCTCCATCCCGGGGTCGGCGATCGGGAAGGTGGTCATCAGGTACCGGCCGAACTGGTCGATCACCTCGGTGCCGAACTGGACGGGGTTGAGGCTCACGCGGACTCCCTCCGGAAAGCGCGGATCATCGATGCCACCGTAGCGTACCCGCGGACGGGCGCGGAGAACAAGGGATCCCCGGCCCGGCGGCTTGAGCCGCCCTCGGCCTTCCTGGTACCCTCGATCCGTGATTCGCCGCCTCGTCGTGGAAGGGTACAAGAGTCTCGCGCGCGTCGAGCTGTCCGGGCTCGACCGGCTGGTGCTCCTCTTCGGACCGAACGCGGCGGGCAAGAGCAATCTCCTCGACGCCCTGGATCTGCTCGGCCATCTCGCGCGCGAGGACTCCGCGGTGTCGGCGTTCACCAAGCACCGCGGGAATCGGGCCGGCCGCGAGGTGCCGGTACGATGGTTCTTCCGCGGGACGAACGGGAACGGTGTCGACGAACGCCGCCTCGCGTTCACCGTGGACATCGAGCTCAACCCGTCGATCCGGGATCGAATCAACGGCGCGCTGGACGAGCGCAAGAAGCGCGAACGGCTCAAGCGGTCCTACACGCGGGTCACCCGTTCGCTGTTCCGCTACCGGCTGCAGCTCGGCTATCGGCCCCGCGAGCGCGTCCTGGAGGTGACCGGCGAGTCGCTGGAGGCGTTGGGCCGGGACGGCGCCGCGCTGCGCTCCGAGAAACCGTTCATCCGCTGGGACGAGTCCGCGGGCCGGCTGGCGGTAAAGCTGGAACGCCAGGCGCATCCGCGGTACTTCGCCCTGCCCAGACAGCGCAGCGTGCTCTCCGAGGTCGGTGACGTCGTCAACCACCCCCACCTCGTGGCCGTGGCCCGCGAGCTGGCCTCGATTCGGGCGTACTACGTCGAGCCCACGCGAATGCGGGCGGAGCTGTCCGACATCCGTGCCGAGGACCCCGGACCGCACGGTGAATCGCTGGCGGCCTTCTACCATTGGCTCAAGCACGAACACCCGGCCCGGTACCGCAACCTGGTGCGGAACCTCGCGCAACTGGTGCCCGGGTTGACGGCCGTGGAGGTGGAGGAAGGAGTCGAGGGCTTCCTGGCCTTGTGGATCGAGGAGGCCGGGCGAGGAAGGTTCCACGCGGCCATGGTTTCGGAGGGCACGCTCCGGCTGCTGTGCGTGGCGGGCATCGCGGCCACGCCGAGCCCGGCGGCCGTGGTCGGCTACGAGGAACCCGAGAACGGAGTGCACCCGGCGCGTCTGGCGCAGGTCTGCGAGATCGTGGCGGAGGCGGCCCGGCGCGACGGCGGCTCGCAGTTCCTGCTCACCACCCATTCGCGCGACGTCATCGACCTGCTCGAACATCGAGCCACATGCTTCGCCTGCACCGGGACCGCCGACGGCACCGTCTTCCGGCCGGTCGCCGGGGCCGATCAGCCCCTACTTCGCCGAGCGATGCTCAGGGACGCCCTGCAGGACGGCGAGGCGCCACCGCCGGCCCCGGAGGACCCGGAGCCGGGTTCCGGATTGGGCGCTCGCGTGGCTCGCGGTGACTATGGTTGAAGTGCGCCTGCTCGGGATCTTCGAGGACAGCGTCCACCGGGATTTCGTCTCGGCGCTCGTCGGGGCCGCTTTGCGAGCAGCCAAACTGTCCCCGACCATCGACGCGCGCCTGACGAGGGGATGCCACGTCCGCGTCTTCCAGGAGCACGCGCAGCGCGGCGGTGAATACCGCGGCATCGTCGTCGGCATCGATGCACGAAAGGCCCGGCCGTCGGACAAGCGCCAGTGCCTGGCGCGCTACCTACCGAGAACCGACAGAGTGCTGTGGTGCGTGGCCCGTCCCAGCGTGGACGAGTGGTTGCTGTCGGATACCGAGGCATTGCGCTTGGCCCTGGCGGCGGACCACGACGATGTCGGCCCCGTCCACCATCCGAGCCGGCGCGCGAGCGCCGAAGGAACGGCGAAGGACCGCCTGCGCAACGCCGTCTCCAGCGCCCTCGGCTTCCCCCCGCTGCGCGGCGGCCGGGAGTACGCGGCCGAGGTCGGCGCCCGCGTGTCCGCCGCTCGCGTCGGCGCCCGGCGCAACCCGGACCTCCACCAGCTCCTGACGGTCGACCTGCCCCGCTTCGTGCGTTCTCTGACCACGGCAAGCTAGGCCGCCGGCGCAACGACGCCCCCGAACGTCTCGTCAGCGACACCGACGGGTTGTGTGTCGATGGCGGGAAATATCAGGACGAGTCAGGATAGCTCCGGCTGCGCGATTCCATCTACTACGTGAAGGACCACGTTCGCGGCGGCGGAGAGCCGCGACAGGTCGGTCACCCGCAAGCCCCGCGGCGGCGGCGGGAGCGGCTTCGCCGCGTACGCCGTCTTTGCCTCCGCCGCTGGGACCGGAGGGGTCGGAACCGGCGGCGGCGCGACGCCGCCGACTCGGCCTGCGCCGTCTCCTCGGTCCGATCCTTCTCGTCGTCGTCGGCGATGTCCTCGGCCAGCCGCTGCCGCAGGCTCTCCACGACGCGGACGCTCTCCTCGGTCGGCGCCTCCGCGGGCCGCAGGTGCGACTGGTGTACGCGGATCGAGGCGTCGAACGGCGCCGGCGAGGAGAGCAGCCGCTTCTTGAGCAGGGTGAGGACGAACTGGACCGGCAGCCGGTCGCCGGGGCGCGAGCGGCCCAGCCGCATCCGGCCGTAGGCGTCGAGAAGATCGGACATCTCGCGCCCGGTTCCGGTCAGCTCCACCGGCAGCGCGTCCACGTGGCGCCGCGGAAAACGCCGCCGTCCCAGCGCGTCGACGATCTCGTCCTTCAGCCGGCGGACCATCACCGCCCGGAGCTGCTCGCGGTTAAGCGTCGGGCCGCGAGCGAAGCGCGGCGGGTCGAGCAGCTCCTGCAGCACCACCCCGGCCTCGATCGTCTTGCCTAGGCCGACGTCGTCGGCAATCAGCAGGTTGACCCGCGGCATGCGCAGGGCGCGCACGACCGGCTCGACCCTCTTGTTGCGGGCGCCCGCTCCGTGTAGGTTTCGACGCGCGCCCGCTCGCCCCCATGGCTCAGCGGATAGAGCGGCGGTTTCCTAAACCGTAGGTCGCAGGTTCGAGTCCTGCTGGGGGCGCCGAGTTTTCCGCACGTCCGGGCGTTTCCGCTCGCCTCCCCCGTTGCGCATGACCCCTGCGGTTGCACGGTTGTTCTGCACATCCGCCATGCGGCCCCCGGCGTTGCTGCTGTCCAGACCGCCGCGGTCCAGGAAGTTGCAGGATCCTTCTGCCCATCTGCTGTGCGGTCCGTGGCCCTGTCTCGGGAGACGCGCGGACAGACCCGCCCGGCGCCCCATTGCGCCGGGCGGCGACCTGCTGGTTCGGCAGGCCGGACAGGAAAGGAACGGTAGGCAACTCGCCCGTGGCCGAACCGCCGTCGGGCGGCGGGAAGCAAGCGGGGTTCGCAAACCGGCTGGGGGGAAACCGGCTCGCGAACCCCGCAATCCAATCCGCACCTCTTGTACCGGATTCGACCCCGGGGGTCAAGTCCGAACTGGCACCGCCGCGAACCTGATCACGGGCTCTGCCCCAAGTCGCGGAAGCACCCCTGGCCGCGCCCTCACGGGTCCTCGGCCGCGTAGGCCCAGGCCGCCACCACCGCCAGCGCCGCCCGCGCGTTCGTCGCGAAGATCGGCTCGAACGCCGCCGATGTGTCGTTCACCGTGTGGTTCGTCGACTCCCGCGGCCACGACGACAGGCCGACCGCGCAGCGGCCTGCGTCCCAGAACGAATGGGTGTCCGAACGGCCAGCGTCGCTGAAGTCGGTCGTGATCGGCCGCGCCTCCGGCGCGAACCGGTCGATCGACTCCAC